>Ga0315289_10016851_pt1 | contig 10051 bp, 6 predicted proteins | sample YL17G11_40_MG_FD_203452 | JGI IMG/M metagenome (GOLD analysis project Ga0315289, IMG submission 203452) | Sediment microbial communities from Yellowstone Lake, YNP, Wyoming, USA - YL17G11_40 | ecosystem: Environmental > Aquatic > Freshwater > Lake > Sediment | place: USA: Wyoming | collected...
CTGCACCGGGCAGCGAATGGCGACTTTTCTCCTAACCTGCGGATGCACAACCGGGAAATCTGATGCAAAAGTGGGTCTTTGTCGTCGCTTTCTTTTTCTTCCTGTTCATGGGGGTTCCTGGAAATCAAGGACAGGACATTCCTTTTGACTCCGCGAGGCTCTACGATGTGGCGATGGAGTTTTACTACCAAGGCAAATACACTGAATCCATTGAAGCCTTTTCAAAGCTCATTAAGACTTTCCCGACCAGCCGGTCTGTTCCTTATGCGGTTTACATGATTGGGCAATCCTATCTCCGGATGGGAAAACCTGACGAAGCCATTCAGCAGTTCAATCTCTATCTGAGGCAATATCCTAATGGAGACCGAGTGAACGAAACGGAGAAGGCCATCCAGATGGCAAGAGAGAAGGGGAAGCAAAAGATGAGTCCCCTGCAGGCTCGTTTGCCAGCATCTTCCCCATCGTTGGCCAAGAAGACCAAGAGAAGAATTTGTGCGCAGATCTTCTATTTGGATTCTGAAACCTTGGAGGATGTGGACAAACAACTTAAGGAACTGAAGAAAGCGGGCGTCAATACGCTGATCGTCAGAGTTTTTCAAACCAAAGGGGACCGCCTATTCAAGTTTGCCCATCCTCGGTGCGAGGAAGGTGTTTATTTCAAAACGGATTATGCCCCGGTGGTGGATGATGTTCTTGGTAGACTTGCAGACCTCAGTCACCGCAACGAACTTGACCTCTTCGCCTGGATGACGACCCGGTACTCCGACTTCAATTCGGACGGGAATGTTGAACACCGTGTTCACAGTTATAATTTTGAGACCAAGAGAGTCGAACCTGCCCGAGGATTGACGGTGTTTCATCCCGATGTCGTCACGCGCCTCGAAGGGATCTTTCGCGACCTCGGTCGTTACCCTATAGACGGAATTCTTTTTCAGGATGATCTCATTTTGAGGCACAATGAGGATTTCGGCCTCGAGGCCAACAAAGTCTTTTTGAAGGAATTCGGGTTTTCCCCTCATCCCGATCTCTTTTATGTCGATCCTTACAAATCCGAGTCAGGGAAATACTATGTGAGAGCCTACACCCATCAGTTCTGGGCGTGGGCGGATTGGAAGAATCGTTGGCTGATGAATGTGGCCCAACAGCTCATGATTGCAGCCCGTTCCTCCAACCCGAAACTGGAGTTCGGAATCAATCTCTACTACGAGACTGCCCTTAGCTCCACGAATTCACTCGCCTGGTTTTCCCAAACCCTCGGGAGGACACAAGAAAAGAATTTCGACTACTACGCGATCATGGCCTACCACCGCCAGACCATGCGAGAGCTTAATCTGGATTCCCAGAAAGCGATCGATCTAATGACGGAGGTGGCACAAAGGGCTATTCGTTCAGTGGGAGATCCGTCTCGGGTGATGATGAAGGTTCAGATTCTTGATTGGAAGAGTTATGAGCTTCTTCCCGCGAAGGAGATTGATGAAATTCTAACCAGTATCTTAAACCAGGGAAACCTCAGTCTCGCTTTTGTGCCTTACGTCGACCCATTTCCCTTGCAACAATTCAAGGGGAAGTGGAACGAGCCAAGCAAGGCGAATCACTCGCTGCATCCATAGGGGTTTCGCCTTCGACTTGCAAGTACCTCTTCTTATTACCAAGAGCAGAAAATAGTTTACATTCAAAACTATTTTCACCGCCCATTCGCCCCAGGAAGGCAGGGGCTCATTCGAGACCTGCCGCTAGGCAGGGAGCACACTGAGAGAAATGTTCTCATGGAGAGTCGGGCCTTCGCCGCGTCGTAGCGGCTTCTGCCGCGCAGGCGGGAGGTACCGATTCTCCATGAATTCCCTGGCCTTCGGCCAAGCCAATTTATTCGAGACAGAAGCTTTTTGTCTGTCCCGAGCAATTCTCGGGACAGACAAAAAAATCTTCTCTCCGTGACCTCTGTGTCTCTGTGGTGAATGCAAATAATTTTATGTTCCCCTTATTATCTGTCACTTGACCCAACTAGGATCAGCCAAATATTCCTCGGCTTGCCGAGCTAACCCCGTCTCGAGCATGTTCTTTGCCTCGTCCACCTGCTTCGCCGATTCATTGGCCTTGTCTTGGAGAACTTTCTTCTCAGCCTCAAGCTTTCGTAAATAACTATTGGGCTTAAATTTCGCGTCATCGATTTCCTTCTGCTTGGCCTGGACAGCAGCATTCGCCGTTTCGTAGTTCTTTTGGGCGTTCTGAAGCTTTTCCTTCCACATCTTCGCCTGAGCCTTCCACCAGTCTTCGCCGCGACCCAGGACATCTTTCCGTCCTGAAGAAGGCTCGGTTGCTTTTACCGATGGAGGTCCGGTCGGCACGGCCTGCGGTTGCGCCCGGGGGGCAGACGGCGGAGGCTCCGCTGGGATTTTTTCCGTCTTAATTTGTTCCCGATACTTTTCTGGAATCAGACTCGAATCATCGGTAAAATGAATACTTCCTTTTTCGTCCACCCATCGGTAGATCGCCTGAGCTGAGACAAGCGATGAGGCAAGGACGATTCCAATTAGAAAAAAAAGACTTGCGCGTTTCATCATGGTTCCCCCTTGTGAACAAAGCTCGGAGTTTAGGGTTTGGAGCCTAAATGAATGTCTCCGAACTCTGAACTCGCCTTCTCGAACTTACTTAATGCGCTTCCGCCCAATTCCTTCCTGAGTAAACCGATACCTTCAGCGGAACAGAGAGGGGCATCACGGCCTCCATCTCTTGCTGGATCAACGGACACACTTTCTCAGTTTCCCCCTCTAGAATCTCGAAAACCAATTCATCATGGACCTGCATAATCATCTTCGCAGAAAGCGCTTGGTCTTCGATCCGATGTTGAATCCGAATCATCGCCAATTTAATGATATCTGCTGCGGTTCCTTGAAGCGGCGTGTTCACTGCCATCCTCTCCGTGGCCTGCCGAACCGGTATGGACGGAGAGTGGATGTCCGGGAGATAGCGGCGTCGATGGAGAAGCGTGCTGACGTATCCTTTCTCTCTTGCTTCCTCCAGACTCTTGTCGATATATGCCTTAACACCCGTGTACTTCCTAAAATAGTCCTCGATATAGGCCTGAGCGACCTTCGGTTCCACTCCCAACTGCTGTGAGAGACCATAGGAACTCATTCCGTAGAGGATACCGAAATTGATGACTTTTGCCTCTCTTCGCATGGCGGGAGTGACCTTGTCCATAGGAACGCCAAGGAGGCCACTGGCAGTTCTGGCATGAATGTCTTCATCTTCTCGAAAGGCCTGGACTAAGACCTCATCCTGCGAAACATGGGCAAGGATTCTCAGTTCGATCTGAGAATAGTCTGCAGAAATGATCCTCCACCCCTCTTCCGGAACAAAGGATTGTCGAATTCGATTCCCTTCCTCTGTCCGAATAGGAATATTCTGAAGGTTGGGATCACTCGATGAAAGGCGACCCGTGGCGGTCACCGTCTGATTGTAGGATGTGTGTATCCGTCCGGTCTTCGGGTGGATCAGTTTGGGAAGGGCATCAATGTACGTGGATTTGAGCTTGGTCAAGCTGCGATAGCTGAGGATCTCCAGAGGGAGGTCGTGCTGAAGAGACAGTTTGGTCAAGACATCCACATCAGTGGAATAGCCGGTCTTCGTCTTCCTGACGACGGGAAGTCTCAGCTTTTCAAAGAGGATTTTCCCGAGCTGTTGGGAGGAGTTGATATTAAAAACTTCTCCGGCAAGATGATAAATGCGTTCCATCTTTTGTTGAAGCTGACCCTCCACCTCCTTTGAAAAATCGCGGAGAAGATCCACATCAATCTTGACCCCGTTCATCTCCATCTTGGCCAGGACGGTCACCAATGGAATCTCCACCTGTTCATAGAGGTGTTGAAACCCGCCTTCTGCAATCTTCGGAAGAAGCAGATGGGAAAGCTGAAGGGTCACATCGGCATCTCCGCAGCTGTAGTCCCGGGCCCGGTCAAGCTCAACCTGATCAAAAGTCAGGGCCTTTCCGCCGGTCCCCACGACCTCTTTGTAGTCTGTCACCGTTCGATCAAGGTAGTCCCGGGAGATTTCACCCAGATTGTGATTATGCTTGGTGGGGTTCAAGAGGTAGGAAGCAACCATGGTGTCGCAATGAATTCCCCGAAGCTCAATGCCATAACGTTTGAGGATGATCCATTCGTACTTAATATTCTGGCCAACCTTCTTGATCATGGGGTTCTCGAGCACTGGCTTCAATTGTTCGAGCACCCAGGAAAGGGAAAGCTGCTCAGGGGCTTTTTCGGGTTGATGCCCCACAGGAACGTAGTAGGCCTGATGGGGTGCACAGGCGAGGCTGATGCCCACCAGGTCCGCCCACATGGGATAAGGTGAGGTGGTTTCTAGATCAATGGAGAATAGGCCAACCCTGCTGAGCTCTTCCAGCAATGTGGAGAATTCCCTTTGTTCTGTGATGAGGCGGTAGTCCTCTTCGTGAGCTTTCTTGTCCTCCGGAAGATCCTTTAGAAGCTTGTTGAACTCCAGTGCTTTGAAGATCTCTCTGAGACTCTGAAGGTCGGCGGATGGAAGGACAAAGTTTTCTAACTCGGCCGTGACGGGCACGTCGGTGCGAATGGTTGCGAGCTCCCGGCTGAGCTTCGCCACCTCTGCGTGGGTCACGAGTTTCTCGCGCAACTTTATCTGGGGAACTTGATCTACATGGGCCAGGAGATTGTCTATGGATCCGAAGGTCTTGATGAGAGTCATCGCCGTCTTTTCCCCGATCCCTGGAATCCCGGGGATATTGTCAATGGCGTCTCCGGCAAGACCCATGATCTCGACGACCTGCTCGGGTTTCACACCAAAGCGGTCCATGACCTCGTCCACACCAAACTTTTTCTCCTTCATGGTATCGTAGACCAAGACCCGATCACTCACGAGTTGAAGGATGTCCTTGTCTCCCGTGATGATGACGACATTCGCCTTGGATTCGACCGCCCTGGCCACCGTTCCAATCAAGTCATCCGCCTCAAACCCCTCCACCTCCAGCGTCGAAATCCGGTATCCCTCGACGATCTTTTTGATATAGGGGATCTGGAGGCTCAGACTCTCCGGCATGGGAGGTCGGTTGGCTTTATATTCCTTGTAGACTTGGCTCCGAAAGGTTGGAACGCGTGAATCGAAGGCGATGGCAATGTGGTCCGGTTGATGATCCTTCAGAACCTTCAGGAGCATCTGGGTGAAACCGTAGATGGCGTTCGTGGGAAGGCCTTTGGAATTTGAGAGATGGCCGATAGCATAGAAGGCGCGATAGATATAAGAGGAACCATCGATCAGAAAGAGTCTAGGGCGATTGGACATCACTGCCTCTCGGAATGGAGGAAGCTCAACGGATATGGGCGTAGACTCGGTTTCCACCCGAATGTTTGGCTGCGTAGAGTGAATCGTCCGCTAACCTAACGAATTCTCTTAGATTGTAATCGGGATAGAATTCCGTCACGCCGATGCTGACCGAGATGTCCCGAAATCCGGCCTGTTCGATGGAGATTCGAAGACGTTCTGCAATCGGCATGGCTTGATCGAGTGTCGCGCCCACGAGGAGCACAGCAAACTCATCTCCGCCGTAGCGATAGCCAGAGTCGACATGGCTTCGGATCAGACGGTCCACAACTTCTCCAACCTTCTTCAGGACTTTGTCCCCTTCCAGATGGCCGTAGAGATCGTTGTATCTTTTAAAATTATCCATATCGAACATCAGCAGAGATAGGGCAGTCCTCTGCCGTTTCAAACGGGCAATTTCGAGTTCCAACGTTTTATAGAAGTGACGATAATTATACAACCCGGTCAAATCATCTGTGATCGAGAGCCTCTGGACCTCTTCTTCCAGTCTCCCTTTCTCTTTCAAGGTTTGATACTTCACGAGGCATTGATTCACCAAATGGACCAGGTGTTCATTTTCAAAGGGTTTCTTGATGAAGTCAGAAGCTCCCTCCTTGAGGGCACTGATCGCATTGTCCACCGTAGCAAAGGCAGTGAGCATGATGACGGAGACGATGGAGTCGACCTTCCGAATCCTTCTCAAGGCCTCGTTCCCGTCGATCCCTGGAAGGGTGATGTCCAAGAGGACGATCTCCGGTTTCTCCTGTTCCACCTTCTTGACCCCCTCCTCGCCCGTCGAGGTCGTGAGCACTTCATACCCTTCGAAGACCAGGAGTTTCTTGATGATCTCTACCGTGTCAGGCGCATCATCAACGATGAGCACTTTGCCCTTAGATAATTTCTGCTGTGGGTTCTCTTCCATCTCCGCTCTCTCAAAGGGAACGCTTCATGATCATCAAGGGTTGGCCGGCATGTGCCCCGTCCCGCCTTCGCGGGAAGGGCGGGGTCCCTGCCTGCCGGCAGGCAGGAAGGGGCACAATATAAAAGGAAATCACCTTACCGGGAAGCCCCGCCCGTTAGGGTGGGAAGCTTCACGGCCATCGTGGAACGTCCAAAAACTAAGACTCGGAAACCTTTCCTTTCGTAACTGTTCAGCCAAGTCAACGCAAAGATCATGCCACGGAACAGAGCAGGCCAGTTCGGAAAGGCTTCGAGGCGCACCTTGACTCAGGCCACAGGAAGCGTGAAATAAAAACTTGCCCCCTTTCCCAGTTGGGACTTCACCCAGATCCTGCCCCCGTGTTCCTCGACCAGTGCCTTGGCGATCGCCAGTCCCAGACCTGTTCCCCCATGTTTACCGCCCTCGACCTGATAGAAGTCTACAAAGATCTTTTCGCTCTGATCTTCAGAAATGCCAATGCCCGTATCATGAACCTCGTGGAGGATAAATTTATCTTTCTGGCTAGCCATGATCGTGATGTGCCCCCCCTCGGAGGTAAACTTAAAGGCATTTGTGAGAAGATTCATGAAGATGTCGTGCAAGCCATTTCGATCCGCATAGACACGGAGGTGATCGGGAATATGGATCTCGATCGAGAGATGTTTGTCCACCGGTTTGATTTCGTTAATGTATCCCTTGACCACTTCAGAAAGGAAGATGGGTTCCCGTAAAATGGAGAGTCGGCCGGATTTGATCCGGGCCAGGTCGAGCATCTGATCCATGGCCCCCTGGATCCGATTGGTATTTCTCTGAATGGTCGTCAGGTAGAGCTTGAGCTCTTCGGGAACCTTTCCCGCTTTCTCGGAGAGGATAAAGTCAATATTCGACTTGATCGCGGTGAGAGGAGTTTTCAGTTCATGAGAGGTCATTCCGATGAACTTCAGTTTGGTTTCGTCCATCTCCTTGAGCTCGCGGTTCGCTTTCTCCAACTCCCTCTTGGCAGCCTCAAGATTCTCGATCATGCGCAGCGTTCCCATCCGTGATTGGTTCAACTCATTGATGTTCTCTTCCAGTTGCCGGGTACGCTCTTCCACTTTCTTCTCGAGAGTGTCTCTCGATTCCTTGAGCTGGAGAGTCATGTGGTTGAAGGCTTTAGCGAGGTCTCCGATTTCGTCTCTCGACTGAATATCGACCGTCATAGCCAACTCTCCCTCGCCAACCTTCTCGGCTGCTCCCGCAAGCTTCTCGATGGGGCGGAGGAGAATGCGCGTAAACATGAGAGTGAGAAAAATCCCCAAGGCAATCACCCCGATGGCCAGGAGAAGGACATCTCTTCTCAGTCCATTGATCTCGCTCCCCAGCTTACCCAGGGAGAGGCCGATGTGAAGAGCTCCAATGACCTGACCCTCCTTCGACACAATGGGATGAATAGTTTCATGAATCAAATCGGTGTCCGCGAACTCTCCCTCCCTGACGGCGTGGGCCATTTGCTCTCCCGACCGGTTTCGAAACGAGCATTGGATGACCATCTCGTCCTTCACGATGATCTCGACCATGCGTTGGAGAAGGGCTCGATCAGGCTCATTCATGCTCGATTGGGTGAAGAGATCGAAAGAGTTGGCGATCAACCTTCCATGATCGTCCAACTGACTCTGGAGGAGGGTCATCGCTTTCCCTATGACAAACCACCCAAAGATCAACGTGGTGATCAAGACCAGGACCGACATGGCCAAAATGAATTTAAAGGTCAGACTGATTCGCGAACGCAAGAAAGACTTAAACGGGTTCATAGATGCAGTAAGGTTCCTCCGCCATGTAGTCTCCTGAGGTTTCGTACGCTCGAGCGCGGCACCCCCCACAAACCTTTCTGAACTCACATCGACCGCATTTTCCTCGATAGCGATCCGTATTGCGAAGATTTTCAAAAATCTCTGACTGAGCCCAGATCTGATCAAAAGGTCTCTCCCTCACATTTCCACAATTCAGTTCGAGGTAGCCGCAGGGTTGGACCTGACCCACGTGGGAGATGAAGCAAAAGGAAATACCCCCCAGACACCCTCGGGTCATAGCATCGAGCCCATACTCTTTGGGGGTTATTTTTTTTCCCTCCTGTTTGGCCCGCTGCCGAAGGATGCGGTAGTAGTGAGGCGCACAGGTGGCCTTGAGCTGGAGAGGGACTCGATCTCTCTGCTCATAAAACCAGTGAAGTGTCTTTTCATAATCGAGGGCAGAGATCTCCTGGTTTTGGAGTTCTTTTCCACGGCCCGTGGGAACGAGGAGAAAGAGATGATGGGCCACGGCACCGAGACGGACGGTAAGACGTAGCATGTCGGGAACAACGTGGAGGTTGACCCGGGTAACGGTGGTATTGATCTGAAATTCCATTCCTCCCCTTCTCAGAAGCTCAATCCCTCGAAGCGACCTTTCAAAACACCCTTTCACGTTGCGAAAGGCATCGTGGGTTTCTGCATCAGGACCGTCGAGGCTGATACTTACCCTCTGAATTCCCGAGTCCTTCATTTCTTGAACGATCTCTTCCGTAAACAACGTCCCGTTTGTGGCCATGACGACGCGGAATCCCTTCTGTGTTCCATGCCGGGCCAGATCGAAGATGTCAGACCGGAGGAGCGGTTCTCCTCCCGTCAGAATGATAACGGGCTTGCTGAAGGAGGCGATCTCGTCCATAACCCTTAGCACTTCTTGTGCCGAGAGCTCCCCTGGATAAGGACCCCGCTCGGCCGATGCCCGGCAGTGACTGCAGGCGAGATTGCAACTCCGGGTCAACTCCCACGCGATCATCCGGAGTTCTGGAATTGGAGGTGGAGAGATGTTCGCGTTTGAATTCTTATCTTCTGTCTTGTCCACTCCGCTGATCCATCAGATCAAAAATGGCCATATGCAAATGGATATTTTTCATCGACCTACTAGTTTGCGTGCTGCTTCTTTCGCGAAGTACGTCAGAATGAGGTCTGCCCCAGCCCTCTTGATGGCGATCAGCGATTCCATCATCACCTGTTCTCCATCTATCCATCCAAGCTGAGACGCTGCTTTCACCATGGCAAATTCCCCACTCACATTGTAAGCCGCCACCGGGATATTGAAGGCCTGCTTTACCCGATAGATCACATCGAGGTAAGGAAGCGCAGGTTTCACCATCACGATGTCAGCTCCCTCTTCGATGTCGAGGCGAACCTCTCGCAACGCCTCCTCCGCATTGGCCGGATCCATCTGGTACGATTTCCGATCACCGAACTGGGGCTTTGATTCCGCGGCCTCCCGGAAAGGCCCGTAGAAGCTCGACGCATATTTGGCCGCATAGGCCAGGATGGGGATATCCTGAAATCGATTCTCGTCGAGAATCTTCCGAATGGCTCCTACGCGACCATCCATCATATCTGACGGAGCCACCATATCCGCTCCTGCCTCCACATGGGAAAGGGCCTGCCGTGCAAGAAGCTCCAGTGTCTCGTCGTTCACCACGCCTCCATTCCTAACAACTCCGCAGTGTCCATGGCTCGTGTACTCGCACAGGCAGACATCCGTCATGAGCGTGATTCCATCGACCCCGTCCTTAAGTGATTTAAGGGCTCTCTGAATGATCCCGTTCTCTGAATAGCCTTCCGATCCTAATTCGTCTTTTTTCTCGGGGATACCAAAGAGGATGACGCCAAGAATTCCCAGAGACTTTGCCTCCTTCACCTCTTTGATCAATTCGTCGATGGAAAGCTGGAAGTTTCCTGGCATCGAAGAAATGGGCCGTCTGACGCCCTTTCC
>Ga0315289_10016852_pt1 | contig 10050 bp, 13 predicted proteins | sample YL17G11_40_MG_FD_203452 | JGI IMG/M metagenome (GOLD analysis project Ga0315289, IMG submission 203452) | Sediment microbial communities from Yellowstone Lake, YNP, Wyoming, USA - YL17G11_40 | ecosystem: Environmental > Aquatic > Freshwater > Lake > Sediment | place: USA: Wyoming | collected...
CGGCGAGTGAAACCAACGATTGATGGACGTACAGCACGTCTATTTTCTTGAAACTTAATATAATAGTATCTAGGAATTTTGAAACATATTAATTCTCAGGAATAAGACCGACCGATAATTTTATCTACACACAAGACTAAACCAAACGATCCGTATGGATGATAAGAAATCTGACCCCCACGAGACGCTTAAGAGAGCAGACGAAGTACTCAGTAAAAAAACATTAGAAGACAAACTACAAACTTATTATATAGAATTCGTATGCTTTGAAAAAACTGGAGAAATTAAAGGAACATCTGAACCAAAATTCTACGAAATCCCAGGCAAATACACCTCATACAAACAAGCAAAAGAAGTCTACAAAAAACAATATGAAGGATGTATAAAAAACGAATGTAAAGGCAAATTCTCTGAATTATGGTCCATAAAAATACTCAGCGAAAAAGGATGGAAAAACCGAATTACAAAATTGACTATATCAAAAAAACCATACACAATCATACTACGAAAACCAAAACCCTAGAAACCCCATTTTTTATGAGCATTCAGATAATAATAAAACTTATTTTAATGATATGCACATAGGACCCCAGCCGTGACGGTGCCCAGAGCGACCTCATTAAAGTTAACTAAAAATAACTTAACTCAACTTTACAGGCGCGGGAAGTAGATTCAGATATTTTTGAACAACGTCCCAATGAACAGTCAACCTGTTACCACTATTCGTAACCACACCAATACGCCGAAGATGATGCCTAGCCCCCTGACTAACAACATCAAACAATGCCTTACCACCACTCACAGCCCTAAGATCATCTTTATAGGAAAATACACAAAAAGAATCCGACACCGTATCGTCATCTAAACCCCAAGTATCCCGACAGAACTCCGACCACTCACGGGCACGATACGAATTCACCGAAGGATAGGATTTACCCCAAACCATACATTAGATACTCCAACAGCAATTTATAAATTAAGGAGACAAAAAACCATAGGAACAAAACAACGAAAACACACATCCAGACAACAAAAACGCCCAAACACAGAAAAACACAACAAAAAACACCAAACCAACCATTATTCAAACCCCTTATAAGAAAAGAAAGCCATATCACAACCCGTTAACAACACAAAAACCATAACACAGATTAGCTAAAAATAACCCAGAATATCAGCATGGCTTTTCCTATTTTTATGGGATTGTCCTAGAAATTATGGTATGTCCTAAATAAATGAGATTGTTTCTTAAACCTTCAGGCTGTGAGCATAAACGCCTTATGGTATAAGTTAATGGCTATGATGTTGAGACTACATATTATAAAGGCGTCAAGGATCGCTCCTACAATTCGTTGAATAAGACGCTAATAATGGCTCATTTAGCCTATTTTAAACGCCTGAGACTAAGACATTGAAAGGCTGATATGCTTTATTATTGTCTCATTCATTGGATGGAGCTAATATATTGGTTGAATAGGCAAACGGTGAAAGAGCACGAATTTCCCTGGTATAGATGACGATTGTATCCATGAGCTGATCGCGTGAGAAACAGCCCATATTATTCACTGTCAGGTGGTAAATAACACAGGTATATGGGTAAACTACCCCCGCCGTCCGCAAATAAGGAAGCCATACGTCAAAAAAACTGGGCTTAACCTTTCTTTTCTGGAGTAGTAAAACCGTTATGTTTCTTTCATATTATATTGAATGTTGTTGTTTACGGTAATTGTTTATGGTGTTGGTTTTGGTTTACGGTAAGATATGTTTGTGTCTGTTATTGTGAATCTGGGGTCATTTCTGAGTAGTTTGTATGTCTTTTCTCTGTCTAGTTTCTGGCGGATCAACTGTATGTCGAATAGTCTGATGGTTACGTTGTTATGATAGTATTCGAGCATCAGAATGCACTTATCTATTATTCTGTTATTCGGCTGTTCAGGTTGTGTTGGTGCTATGATAGTTTTGTCGTCTAGTTCTAGGAGATTATCCACGTATGCGCTGATGTCTATCCCCTTTTCTACTGCTTTTGATCTTAGTTTCTCGGCGGTTGGTTCTTTGAGAGTTACCGTTTTAAACCCCTTCGGCGGTATTTCATTTCGCCTCCTTTTCTAGGGTGTCTCTGTATTTACATTCGTCGAATAGGCTCATCCATTCGTCGAGGTCTTTGTTCTTTTTATAGTGGTCTATTCGCGGGCAATACTGAATGCTGCAAAATGTTGGTTTATCTCGGTTATAATAGCATTTCAAGCGGGTATCTCCTTTTCCGGGGGGTCGGTGTCAACGGGGTCAAGGATGGGGTCTTTGTAGGCGGGGTGATCCTCTTTTAGTTTACGGGTTCGCCAACATGAGCGACACACCCTTTCAGTGCCTTTCCACCATAGGGCTGAGCCGTCTATAATCGGCCTCTTGCAATCTACGCATAACTCTTTCTCTGAAGAATCTGAAGTATCTGAAGATAAGGTGTGATGGGGTATCGCCTTCATTATAGGGAGTGGGTTAAGGGTCGCGTCCCTACCCGTTCTTAGGGCATCTTCAGATTGTTCAGTTTCTTCAGATTTTATGGTGGTTTGTGGGTTGTACCTGTTTCTTGCCCGTCTCAGTAGTTTTGAATCAACGTAGCGGCCTATTTTGCCGTCTCCCATGCGGCATTTTTTGTTGAATCCTAAGATGTTGAGGTGGGTTCCCAAGGCTTTTCCTGTTAGTCTCTCCTCTTCGTCTCTCCCTGTATTATAAGAGTCGGCTATGGTTTGAACGCCTACTTTACCGTTTTTGCCGTGTTTCGTGAAGGCTGTTTCTAGGGCTACGCTTAAATCCGCGTAAAAACTTAGGTTGTCCTCTTCGTCGAGGATGTCGTTTTGTTCTTTGGCGTATCTCAGGATTTTACTTCGCGGTATAGGTGGGGATAAGGCGGCTAGGTTTATTGTGATCTCGATTAATCGGTTGTCGCGGATTTCAAGGTCGCGGAAGAGGGTTTCAGCGTCGGGGATAGGTTGCTTCTCCATGTCTTTGGCGTATCTTTCTAGTTTTCGGCGTAGGTTCAGGGCTCGGGTTTCGTCTATTTTTAGGGGCATCCGTTTAATGTTTTTCATCATTGGAATGATTAGGCATCGGCTGTTTAGGGCACGGCTTACCTCTTCGCTTCCAGCTAGAAACTTTGGGCAGAAGCATTCTAACTCGGTTGGCTCCCAACCGCTACCGTTCTGAACATTGATTATTGCTTTAAGACCGCGTCGGTATCCGGCGTTTATCACGGCTAACATAGTCGATCTATCGCTTCCCTCGAAGTATTGCCCCACCTCATCTATGAATAAGGATACATCGCGGTTTTCCTCTGCATCAAGGTATCGTGGGATTACGGCCCCGCTCATGGTGGCGGCTAGTTTTGAGTGTCTACATATAGTGGCTAGGGCTTCTAATGCTCTGGTCTTCCCTGATCGGATCGGGCCCGTGAAGAGAACATATCCAACGGTATCGAATTTCTCAATTAACCATGTCTCGAAGACTTTGGCGGTGAGGATGTCGTAATAAACATCCTCAACTAAATCTAGGTGGATCTCAAGGAATCCTTTAACTTCGTTGAATAATTCTTCGTGGCTCCCATAATCCAAATCAGGAAAAGAGGTCTTTTCCGGCGTATCTTTCTGGGGATTAGGATGATTCTTAACGTATCTCATAGCGTCTTTTATCATGCGTTTTAGGTCTTTCGTCTCCATTGGCGGCCTGTTTTTTAGATTCCAATCTGTTAATTGCTTTAATGCCTCATCGTTGGATAATCCTAAGTGCCCTACTAGATAGGTGGCGTATCGGATTCCTTTGGCGTGACGTTCACCGGCATCTACTCCGTCGCGCATTTCCTCTGGTGTGACTCTCTGTGATTCATCGGAGTCTCCTTTCAAATAGGGAGATATAATTCGCATAAAGACGGTGTATTCTATCTTAGCGATTGGCCTATTATTCAAAATTGTATAGGTTCCTGTCTTGTCTTCTTTTGTAACTAAATCCTTGTATTTGATCGTGGTTCCTGGGGCCACTAAGTATTGGTTTTGTGCTCTGATCTCACCGCAACCATCGGAACCACCTATCATGTAAAGGAGTTTATTCGGAACCGCGCCACCATAAACCGAATAATAGAGGTGCGGGAGTTGTCTACGTGGCGATCTAGTCTCAAAGGTGTCCGGCAATATCTTCTTGAGAATATCAGCCATGTCCGCGTTATCGGTGTCGATTAAGACTAATCCTTCGCGCCCAGATACGCCCCAACGCGGATAATTTGGTAGGTCTTCTATATCATGTGGGTTATCTTCCCATTTTGGTTCGAATGCCTTTTTATTTTCATGTATTTTCATAAATCGTTTGGTGGATAATCCGGCTTCTTTTAATCTGTTCACGAGGGTTTGAAGGTCTAGATTATCCGCTACCCCCTGTATGTTGGTTTCTTCAGATAATACAACCTCATCCATTTATCCAGCCTCCATTTCTTCATCTATTAGATCAAATTCGTCTAGGTCTTCCTCTGCATCGCTTTTAGCGTCTAAGTGCTTACAACTCTCGAATAGGTTTTCCCAGTTATCGAAACGACGCGCTACAAGTAAATGTTGTAAATAAGGGCAACTCCTACTGTTGCACTTTTCATCTAACTTTTTGCATCTCATAATCGGTTTCTCCATAAAAAGTTATTAAAATATAGTAGTCGCCTTCATTACTTACCATCGGGCGACTAATCACTATCTGATTATGATATTGCTCACGTAAATCGTCGCTAAAACTTTGAAGAGCGTTCGGGTCTACACTGAAAAGTTTTCCCTTAATCAGTATCCTTGTTGACATTTTCCTTATTCTCTCCTCTCATATCTTCATCTTCTATCTTCTCATCCATGTAATCCATAAATTCCTCTAACCCCGTTATATCTCTCTCATAATAATCTGAAGGGAGCAACCCCTTCTCCAGATATAGATTGAGTTTAAGTTTCTTCCTTTTATCCATTCAAATCCCTCCATTTTTAATAGATTGAATACGATTCCACCGATCCAATCGTGACTCATCCACATGATCACCAGACGCTATTTTTTCCTTAAGTTTAACTTGTTCATTTTTAGATAATCCTGAAACCCAATCAAGCACATCCGTAAAATCCTCAAGGATTCTTCGGCTCTCAATTTCGGCAGTTAATTCACGCAAGGGCAAAACAAAATGTTCATCTACTACATTCAAAGCGTTTAATATGTTTCGTAGTTCACCCCGACCGCCACGAAGGTATCTGACATGAATCCATGCCTCGTTGGCTTCACTCGATATGGTTGTGTTAATATCTCCCCCGGATATGCCGGTCTTTCGGCTAAGAAAATGATTTATCTCCTTTTCTCGTGTCGCTGGTCTTCTTATCTCAAAAATTAGTAAACCTTGTTCTAAAGAATCTTTCAAATTCTTTTTTCGGCTCCCTCTGAAGACTGATGGTGCTTCTTCGTATGAAAAACTTATTATGTTTTTTCTAATCAATCTTGAACCCCCAGATATTCTTCAGTTTGCGGTAAGGGTCTCGCCAACTCCATTAAATTCGCTAACATTATGGCTAAATTCATATTTTTTTCTGTTAACTCCTTTATTATTTTATCTCGCTCCGCTATCTGCTCATCAGTTATTTTTTTGTTGATCTCAATCATAGATAGTAACTTATCAGGTTCATCACTCATTTTATTCAACTCCAAAAATCAAATAGCACCTACAGTTTGGATGCAAAGGCGGGATTTGAAAATCCTCATCGGCTAAAAGATATGTTCCTGCCGCTTCGCGGCACGCCAAACATACAAGTTCATCTTCTTGGGTGACAAAACTCACCCTATCTACAAGAGCGGCGTTGTTCTCGGCGAGGGCGATCGTCGCGGACGAAAGCACACCCCAAACGATAGCAGTAGTTAGTAACGAGGATCGTAGGAGTGTCTCCTCTTTGGTAATTTCACCCGCCGAACTCTCAGCTAACAGAGCGTCAAAGTCCTCTTCTATTTTCGCGATTGTTTCTCTCACACTTTCCTCTGAAACTTCTTCTAAACCTAATTTAGAAGCCTGTTCATTTAGGTCGCTAATTATTGCGCTCCTAGTTTGCTCAATTAACTCCAATCCCTGAGCATAGGCTAGTTCTCTGCTCAGTCGGTCAAGCAAAAACAATAAAATAATTGCTTCAAGTTTGTTTTTTAAATCGTCTTCTCTTTTCCGTAGCTCCTCAGTATTGGGCTTGAAAACTGTTTTTGTCTCCTCTTTTTCCTTTTTAGCATCTAGGTTAACTGTGAATAACTTTTCAGGTGGTGGCTCCTCATCTTCGACTCTTTCACCGCTCCCATGATGAGGATGCAACCTCCGATGTCTATGCTCTTCCCTTAACTGTTCCTGATAATCGTTGAATTTGTTATCCAATCGTGAGTAGGCTGAATCAAGATCGTTCTCCAGTGTCCGCATTTTTGTAGCTTTATTCGCCTTCTCAAAATAATTATCCCAATCATCACGACACTTAGCGCATCCGACGTTTGGCTCCATTATATTCTGACGCGCATAATCGGGAAGTTGCTCCCATGCGATATGAAGAACATAGTCTCCGTATTTCATCATTTTATCAAATAGGACGCGATCCTCAGCAATTTCTTTAATCATAGATTGGTATCCTTCATCATTCGCTAGAATATTCTTAACGGCTTCAGCCATAGCATCTTCATAGGATTGCCCGGTGACTGGATAAGCCATAATTCTTTTTCTCAGCCTATCACCTAACTTTAAAAGTGAACTCCAATTATCTTCGGCAACGAGATTAAAAGATTTTAATAATACCCGATCCAAAAGTGAAACAGTTTCGTCTTTTTCAGATAAGGATAGGCTCTCTACTCTAGTATCACCTATACGAGCCTTCAGTGTGGGGATTGGGTCATAAACATACCCAGGGTCAAAGGCGAACGGCATTTAGGATCAGCCTTTGGCTTTTCTCTTTAAACCCAAAGCGGGAAGGTCGCCCTTCACGCCATCGAGACCCAACACCCGCGCGGCTTCGTCGGCCTCCGCCTTGCCCGAGGCGATCTTGTCTCTAAGTTCCTGGCGGTATATTTCGCGAATATCCTCGCGTTTGGATTCGAGGAATTTTTCAAACCTATCCGTTGCGCTCTCAAAAGCATCCGCCTCAGCCGTCGGCCCCTTAGTAAGAACTAATCTCAGCACAACGTCGTTTAACGCCTCATTTGGGTGAACCTTAAGTCTCTTCAATATTTCCTGAACTTCAGGATCAACGCGCATCATATCAGTCTACACCTGTCTACCCTAGTCTAGGCGGTCGAAGCTATTAAATGAAACGAGCAATAACATTTCTGTCGTAAAACCAATCTTAGCATATATGTGTTAATTTCTGGGGTTATTCTGGGGTTGTCAATCACCGTTATTAAGTGTTAGATTAAACTATTTATACCATAAATTAACATTTTGAAAACCGTTATTCTAATCATATTTAACGCAATTAACAACACTGAGAAACCTATATTTTTACTAGTTAATACTTCATTCAAAACTAGGATAAAATCCCGTTCATATTAGCCTCCAAAAGAACCCTAGCCTCAAATGAGGCTAACGGGGATAAACAGGATACTTCATAATTTTCCATATTTAAACCTAGGTTTTTTGCCTTCTCAATATATTGAGAAATGTTGCCTTGTCCAGTGAAAACAGATTTTTCTAATTTATCGTATAGAATTTTAAGTTTTTCCTCTTCATTTGTCTGTTCTCTAGGTTTTCTCTTGGGCTTTGTTCAGTTGCGGAACTCAGTTCCGCAATTTCCCTAGCCATACTTTCTTGTTTGTATTCGTCGGGAAGAATTCTTACATACTGTTCCGAGAAGGTGGTAAATTTAGATATGGTTTTAACCAGACTTCCCTCTTGTCCCTCCTCCCTCAAAGCCTTAGCAAGTTCTATAAGTTCTCTCTGTCTATCTTGAACCGCGTGAGGATACTTCAAAACCATTCTAGCATGTTGATCTGAAAACGTGTTCGTATCGATACGAACTAACTCCTTAGTTTTATCTGAAAGTTTTCTAGCTTTTGGTAACCAATTTTTAACAACCGTATCGTATGGTATTTGTAGTGCCTCACAGACATCCTTGATAGTCTCATACTTATCGAAATCCCGTTCATTTAGCCCCTCAGAAACAGTTTTAACATGCTTTATTAGTATGTTTTCATACTAATTTATCAATGGTGAAGACCAAGTTAACAATTAAGAAGGTAAAGGGTCATCGATATCTTCAGTTAACCGATATTCATGGAAACCTCATCCACATAGGCAACGCCGAAAATACTGACAACTGGATCACGGGCATTCAGGCACTAATATACCAATACGATGCCCTATCCTATCAAGAAGCCCTTAAACTCGATCCAGAGAAAGCGAAAGAGGCGATTAAAGAGATAAGCAATGTCAAATATCAGGAAGGTCCAACGTTTGATAAATTCAGTAAGAAACGTATAAAGGCGAGACTTAGACAAAAATTTACATGGAGAGCCATTGAATACGATATCCGACCCACAGAAGATCCTAACCTCCCTCAAGAGGTGGATGAGGAAAAAAAGAGACTCGAACATATAGATGAGCAAGCGCGTAGAATAGGAGTTTCACCTGATCTCTACGAAATATATTTCATGGAAAAAAATAGTTCGCGCCAAAAAAAGATTAGGGAGCCTGGGTCTTCGGCTCGTATTCACGGGCCGACTTTAGAGCCGCCTCAATATCAAACATCTTTTGTTCGAGCATATCAATTGTATTTTGCATCACCTCAAGCTCGCTGCTCTTCCCGGCTTCGAGTCTAAGTTTTTCGTCGAGAATATACCCGCATTTCGAGCAATAGATCATCCCATCCCCAGCTATTGCGTCACACTTTGGACAACGTAGAACCTCCATAATTGGCTTAGGCATCTCCCGATGGTTCGGCGCTAGCCCCTGGGCTGCAAGTATTGGATCAATGTGGTCCCTTCCGCTTAGGTGAAGGTAAACCTGAGTTTGGACACTTCCCTGAGTCCATCCCGCATAACTCTTTAGAATAGCCTCACCTACTCCAGCTTTGGCGAGTTCGGTTAGCCGCGTATGCCTGAGCATATGGGGGTTAATCATCCTGGTCCCGGCGCGTCGGCTGATATCTCTCAACGTGGTAACGGCTGTCACACCGGACATATGCCTGAGTTTGCCCAAGTAAGGGATCGCGAATAAGTATTGGTCGGGCTGCCTGTCAGGGTGAACTTGGAGCCATGCGCGTAGGTAGGGGACGCTGATAACTAGCGGGATAGCTCTCTCACCCGTTTTGCCTTCGACGTGGATCAAGGTATATTCGTTGCCGAACTCTATATCCCGAATTTTCAGGCTTAGAAGTTCACCCTTCCTGCACCCACTATCATAGAGCATCGTTAACAAGCATTGGACCCTGGGCGACTTAGCGGCTGAAAGAAGCTTCCCAAACTCCTCTTTCGTGACTAACTTATCTCTCATACTGTTCGCCTTCTTAGCGACGCGGCGTAAGTCGGTGAAGGGGACCACCTCAAAGGCATCGACGGCCACCTTCTCACCCGACGCGAACTTAAGCAACGTCCTAAGCCTTTGGCCATGCAAGTCTATACTAGACGGCTTAAGGTGACGCCTAGCCTCGACCAACCATTTCTTAACCTCATCGGGACCGGCGCCCTCAAGGGGCGCGTCCACATACTTCTCCCAGCTCTTAACGGCGTCCGAGTACCTTTCCCTGTTCGAGACGCCGAGCTCCCTGCTCTCGAAGTACCTTTCGAGAAGCTTTCCGTTTTTAGCGTCCATGAACCATAGTCAGCCATTAAAGGTATAAGCTTTTCCTACAAACTATAATAAAGGCGTAAAAAATTATAAACACCGTAAGCCCTTAAAACAGCCTCTTTACCATATTTTAGATACTATTTGTAACCATAACTAAGCTTTTCAGGTATGATCGCCTCATAATTAGACTATGATTATGGCCATCGTTCAGAGGCGATACTAATACGAAGGGTGAAGCATCTTTGCAGCTTCAT
>Ga0315289_10016854_pt1 | contig 10050 bp, 17 predicted proteins | sample YL17G11_40_MG_FD_203452 | JGI IMG/M metagenome (GOLD analysis project Ga0315289, IMG submission 203452) | Sediment microbial communities from Yellowstone Lake, YNP, Wyoming, USA - YL17G11_40 | ecosystem: Environmental > Aquatic > Freshwater > Lake > Sediment | place: USA: Wyoming | collected...
TTTTGGATAACAGTATGTATGACTCATGGAGGTAAATGAATGAAAAAGTTTTTATGTTTAATTCCACTACTGATGGTGGGATGCGGGATGAAGGATTCGACGCCTAAAGACCGCACAGATGAAAAGATCATCGGAGTATGGGACTCGATGGGTGGAAACCCGGCTGTATGTCGAGAAAGATTTATATTCAACCCTGATGCTACCTTTTCGCATTATGGATTATCTGGCACCGAGATGGGGTCATTTAATCGTAACGATACAAATCTTAACCTTGTGTTCACTACTAGGGAGGCTGAGCACGCCCCATTTAATTTAGAGACTGATGGAAGGATGACGTTGTTTCTTAAGGGCGAGCAAAAATTCTTTGTGAAAGTACCTAATAATTTTGCGCTTGATATTCCTTGTCCGGATAGCGGGAAAAACCCACAGGTGCCTGATGAGTGTAAAAAGCTGTGTCAGCAGCAGTGTTCTTCTAATATAAGTGTTCTTATTAATAATAATAACACAGTATTAAATTGTCATAAGGAACCGCTACCACCGCCACAGCCACCAGTACCACCGACACCACCACCGACAAACCCATGTCCCCCTTGTCAGCCATGTCCTAATCCTAACCCTAATCCTAATCCGTGTCCGACACCGCCGCCGTGTCCAGCACCAACACCTTGTCCAGCACCGACTCCATGTCCACCGCCTGTGCCACCGACAAACCCTTGCCCCCCTTGTCCACCGTCACAGCCTTGTCCAACGTGTCCGACACCACCACCGTGTCCTACTTGTCCACCGACACCACCGCCTGTGCCACCGACAAACCCACCCGATCCATGTCCACCATGTCCACCTTGTCCCCCTACCCAAACCGCTTTAAATAGATCGGGTGTGGCTGGAGCACTTGCAGCTGTTGTTAAAAACTAAAAGGAATATAAAAATGAAAAGATATATCTTATTGCTATTATTAGGAATTAGCGCCGTTGCGCACGCTGGTGGGGATGAGAAGCCCCTTCCTCCACCCCTTCCTCCTATCGGTCCGTTTCCTCCACCACCGACAACCACAACGACCACTACCGTAACAGCCCCTGCAGCAGTTGTAGTTCCTCCTGCTACGGTAACCAAAGACGATACGGCTACCTGTATTGGCGCCAAGATCATCTGTGAGTGTAAGGGTGGCAGCGCGCCTGTAGCGGCAAAACCCAAAACGGTCACGAGGACGGTAATTAAAACGGTTGAAAAGCCTGTAGAGAAAATTGTTTATCGTGACAAGATTGTCTACCAGGATAGAATTGTCTATCGTGACGCGGTTCCTACTGAGAAGGTCTGTCCCGCATGTACCGCACAGGCAACTGCAACCGTAACTCCAGATACCACAAGTAAGGATAAAGAGTTCAAGGGTGGCCATGTGTTTAGCCTTCTTGTTGGCGGCGGCCCTAGCGGTATGGATATGAAGCTCTACGGCAATACCTACGAGTTCAAGAAGGACTACGGGGTTACTGCAGGTCTACAGTATCAGTACTTCTTCGAAAACGGCCTAGGGCTGGGTTTAGGGGCTTTCTTAAACGAAACAACTTTTGGTAGTCTTAATTATTTCACACACTAGCAATTGACGCGGTGCCGCGTTAAGCTCATACTGTATCCTCAGACAAATCATGAAATTTCCTCAGGCAGTCTTTGGCACCGAAGACTGCCTTTTAAAAGTGCACTATAAGGAGCGTTTATGGGGTTCTTATTGGTTGCGATGCTTGCCTATCTTATCTATAGCAGACGAGAGTTTAAGCATTATAAAGATGCTGTTAATTTACAAATCAGCGAGTTACATTTACGGGTATGTTCTAAACAGGATCGATTAAAAAACGCCCACAAAAACAATTAAAATACTTCATTAAGTATAAAGGTATGATAAATATCTTTAAACAAAACTTAATGGAGGCATCATGTCAAACGAAGAGAAAAATCTAGAAGAAAAATCCCCAGTAGAAAACGTTCCAGTAGATACTTCAGATTTAAGAGCAGCGGTTGTTTTTTCTTGTGGTACATATCCCACACCTCTTTTAGAGATATCCAAAGTTGCTATAGTTCGTAATAGAGACGGCGTCTTTATGCCTGCGGTTAAAATTATAGCAAGCGGCAATAAGGGGCCTCATGAAGTGAGTTTCCCTTATTTTATGTTTGATGTTATCGGCGGAGATAAACTCGACGAGGCGCGTCAGCTTCTTCATACGAAGATTGATGAGGTCTTCGATGGTTATAAGGCTAATTGGATTAAAAATAGAGCTTCAGCTAATGAGTAGATTTTTTTATTAGATATAGACAAAATATTTTTATCGGTGTTAATATTTAGATCTAGATGATTAAGGAGATGAACTTGCGTTATTCCAATCAATATAATTATATGAATCCTTTGGGGTAAGCTTCCATCTTCTGGTAAGTTAAACCCCCTTTTTGAGTCACTTCGAAGGGGGTTTTTCTTTATGTCATCTTTTGAATGAGAGGTGTTTTTATGAGCGATGAAAAGTTTGAACTGCCGGTGACGGTTAAGCTTTATCGTGAAGATTTGATTGCTTTAGTAAAAGGAATGCCCTGCCCTTACGGTGGCAGTAACCCCCTAACAAAGTACGAAGGCAATCAGTGGGACGGACACTGGGTGTGGGATGACGCTAAACTTCGGCTTCTTAGTGATGCAAATTTATATCACCTTTATTTTGCTAAGTAGTTTTTACTGCGGGTACGGGGGTCCAGTGACCCCGTTGGACTCATAATCCGAACTAGCCTGTGCAACTCAGGTACCCGCATCTTTATGTTCCGTTAGCTCAGTCGGTAGAGCAAGTGGCCGTTAACCACTAGGTCGGAGGTTCGACCCCTTCACGGGACGTTTTTCTTTAGATGTGGTAGAATAGGGTTTTAACATCTTAAGGAGTACTATACATGGAAGATGTATCGACCACACGAAGCTGCGAATCCTTAAAAAAGGCTAATGCTAAACTCGATGAAGTTCTTAACACCTATAATAGTTATTTAACTTTTAAAGATAGTACCACGCTGAGCTGGTCTCATAAATGCTGGCTTAAATATGCCGAGTTAGAGGCACAGATTGCAAGTAGTGGTTTTGGTAGTGAATCTATGCAGACGTTGATGTCCAATCTTCGTATGATAGAGGTGATTGAAACTAGAATTGCTGATATTGAAAAACAGTCCAATCTTTTAGGAATCAAATAGTACTTTTTTCTAATTCTTTAGCCATGAGATATGCCTCATCCTTTGGCTTTTTCTTTGATAGCCGTAGCCACTGAATAAGCTGATGTTCATCTTTGATTTCTAAAGGGATCTCGTTATATACCCGATATAAATCATCGGCGCTATGAGCATCAGAGTTTTTTAATTCGACACCTCCCGGAATTACCTTTCTAAGGGCCTCTACGCTATCAGGGTGTAATATAATATAATCATTAATCCGGTTTACTATCTCAAAACCATGAATACATTCCCACCACAACTGGGGCATGAACAAAAACTCATTAGCCGAGAAGTCGTGGGGATGGCACTTAATGAGCGCGTAGTTTACGGGTGTAAAATGGCTGGTCTTACTCAGTTTTCTAGATCCTTTGTAACTGTTTTTAATGTTGATATTACTAAGAACATACTCCTTAAACATTCTCGCCCATAAAGATAGGTCCCCGAACATATCGTAGATAGCTCTAAGCTTTGGTTTATATTCGTTCCAGTTGGTGATTGCCCGAGCCCCGAAGAGAAGGTACTCGCCCATAGGGGTCATGATTTCAGATCCTATGATGACGGGTATTCCCAGGTTGATCTTGTTTTCTTCAAGCGTCTTTAGCTCTGTAAGGTTTGACTTATAAGATCCGGTAATATAATCATGATCAGTAATAACAAGGGCGCAGTGACCGAGTCTCTTGGCTTCCTGGGCCATTTCCTGGATGCTATCTGCACCGTCAGAGTTTCTTGTGTGGGCATGGAGGTTGATCGTAAACATGTTTTCTTTCTAATAAAGATTAACCCTTAGGGTTATTAAAAAAGCTATAATAATTCTTCTTATCATAAGGTATAAGGTTAGTGTAGGAATAATTTAAAAAGTGTCGTAAAATGCCATAGGCAATATTTTCAAGGAGATTTTCATGGAACAGTATGCGTTCGTAGGTATTATTTTTGCGGCGGTGTATGTATCGCTAAATTCGCTTTATATATTATTTTCGATGTATCGTGATTTTAAAACGATGGATGTAACCAATAAGATGTTATCTCACTCTGAATATAATAATGGTGTAACCGATAAAATTTGGCTTCAAACCAAATATGCTTTAGAAGCTAATCGTAAAGATATGGATAAGCTGTCTGGGTACATTAATAAAATAGATAGTTTAAATAAAGAGATTGAGGAGTTAAAAAAGAGTAGCGCTGATAGTTTAAACAAAGAGGTGAAGGGCTTTGAGTTTTGGATTACAGATATCTACCGCACTTTAAAGCAGGCTGCTGATGGCACCTTAGATCCTCAGACGACTATTGAGCACATTAAATCCTTACGCATTCTTCCTGAGGACAAACCCCTAGAAACAACGAAACCAACTGTTGAGTGGAGCACTCCTGTTGAGTGGAAGGAAGTATGAGCTATACAGCCGATGAAGTAGAACTCATGGTATTATCCGATTTAGTTTTTGAAGCAGAGGCTCTTATCGGAAGACGGGTAGAGCTCCTTAAGACTAAAGATGGTAAATTCATTGTAGATTTTATGTCTCTTACAGAGTCTCCCCCACCCAAGGGAGATAATGAGAAGGAGGCGCTGAGGGGTTTTATCGATTGGTGCAAGCTGCGACCTAAAAAGTTCCTTCCAGAAATCGACCTTCCACCTATCAAAGACGACGAAGATATTTAGTCGTTTTTCTTAAACCCAATATCTCTGTAAATATATCTAGTCTTGCGTTTCGTGCAATTCGGTATTACTATCTGGTGGTACCCAATTATACGGTGCGGGAGGATACGTGAAGATGGTTTTCTCACCTGTTTTCAGCTTCTTTATTACCATTCATTATCCTACAAAAATCCCATCACATTTAATTCTAACGGATTATCTTGATGTATCCCCCGCTACGCACTCTTTAAGGAGGCTTATATAAATGCAGATTGATCTGAATATTCCAGACAGACTTATACGTAAACTGAAGGCTTTGAATCTTATCGAAGGAGGTCATGATGCCTCCGAGTTCGAGGGGTACATCGTTAGTCTTTTAGAAACAACGATAGACCAACAAATTATTAAAGCGCTTTACAATAACGACGACGCACCACCCTCCGCTCCTGTAAGGGAGATGCCTTTTAAGGTGTCACCTCCACGGCGAACGGCTCCTGTAAAACAAGAGCCCGTAAATTTTATTAATCAGATCCATGACGAATCCGGTCTATCTGACGGACTTGGGGATGATGAAGAAGAGGAAGAAAAGGAACGAGCTAAGTACAGCACCGAAGATGCTATGGGATTTGTGCCTAAAAAGGGCGGCCTAAAGATGCAGGATGTTGATCATGATATGGAGATTGAAGACCCCGATCATGAGGCCAAAGCCGAAGCAGCGGAGATGCCCCCTAACACCAATCCTAACGAGGCATTTTCTCGGATGGTAGGCATACCTGTACCCATAGAGGAAACCGACGAGATAGACTATAGGATCGCGCGCAGGAAAAAGAATACTAAGTCAAAAGCAAAGGTAACCCCCATGCTAGAGGAAACCGAGTGATGGATGCCGAACTACTTCCTTTCGACGAGATCATGAAGGAACAAGAGGAGCGACAAGAGAACATTAAACGCCTCTTAGAGCGGCAGGCTTATGCCCTTACAAAGGTAGTAGATCCTGCTACCGTTGACTGCTTTTGTCTTAATGATCAAATCCAGCATGAAGAGAAGATGGACATGAATCTTCAGTTTCGTGCGGTGGTTGCATCCCAAGAATTCATCTATGGAAAAATGGAAGAAATAGCAAAAAGATTAACAGCGCTTGAAAAAAAGATTCAGGATAAAAATAATATAGAAGGTTAGCGGGGAAGACATGGAGAAATACGCAGTAGAAGACAACGATCTTATTGACGGACTAAGAGATGAAGAGCACCAGCTCATGCTTAAAGTGGCAAGCCACATGTCTCGTGGTGAGAAAAACGCCTCCGATGAAAGCGAATATAATCGCGCAGAGGCGCGGCTGCAGCAAATTAGAGGGAAGATAACGGAGCACGATCTTAGAAAGAAATAACATATAGATAAGAGGATTTATGGCACTCGAAGTTTTAAAAGACGTCAAGGATATCGGTGGGTTCGAAGTAGTTGTTATGGATGATTTAAGAGAAAGTATGCCAGAGTTGTTCCCAGAAGCATTAATGGGGCAAATGGACTATGTTGTTTTCGAAAGAGACATCCGCACTAATAAATTCGTTTACATTAGGAACGATAAAAACAGCATCACGTTTAACCTGCAAAGCGGTCCTGTTAAAGAGGTGGGGGTTAATGGTTGTCAAATCGATACCATTATAGAAGCGGCAAAGATCCTTATCGAAAAACACAACCAGATTTATCCCTGCTATGAGAACGTCAGGGCGCTATACTCTCTGAAGGACGCTCTAGGGTTTCTAGCAGAGCGAAAGGCCAAGAGAGAGGCACGCGGCGTAGAAGGTACGAGCGAACAGTAATAATAGACCGATAGCTGACATTTAAAAATTTTAGCTATTACTTGGTAAAAGACTGGTGATGTACATCAATCTATTTATTTGCAGGAGGCTTTATGCCAATTCAAGCGATTGTTCCCAAACCACCTATTAAGGGTGTCATCAGGCTCGGGGAGAGAAAAGAGGCGCGTTCCGGCTCTTTGTATCCCGTCACAGTAGAACACTTTGTCCTTAAAGACGCTCCTGAGGTTATGCGGGTCTATGGTGAAGATCCTAAAGAATTAGAGATCATCTTTCCATCAGGAAACCTTGATGCCATTATTCCTACTTGGTACAAGAAGTTCACCCCCTCTTTAAAGCACGGTAACGTCATCAAGCAGGGCCGTCTTGTGTGTATGGGTGACGGTCCCCGCCAAGAGGAAGATACCCTAACAGGTGGCACACTACTTATCCCAGGAACAGCTACCTGGTTTGATAGAGAACGAAATCCTAACGGCGAAGGAATTGTTAAAAACCCAGATACAGGACTTATTAAAAGAGCCTGCCTTGCCGATAAGTGCGCTGACGCCTGGGATGATAGAGGATCTAGGACGTGCAAGCAAACCATGCAGGTGTTTTGTCTTCTGCCACTGGTTTCGATGGTGGATGTTTATATTATCAATACCTCCTCTTGGGGGTCTATTCGTTCCTTCCATGATCTTTTATCGTGGCACACAAGGGTAGCTGGGCCGGACTATATTCGCACGAACTTTTATAAGATCTCTCGTGTTGAAAAAGGCACTCGCTATTACGACAAGAAGGAAGCAAAAGAGAAAACAAGCGTTCAGTATATTATGGAGCTGTCGGATCTTAACAAGGATGATTTTATCGCTAAGCATAGCGAGAGACTGCAAAACAGACAGAACCTTCTTGAAGCCGGTAAGATGCTAATCGGTCAGAGCCTACTGCCTACACACGATGAAGCTGCTCAGATGCCGATGGACGAGCTGTATCCTTTAATTGAAGCTTCTGAGGAAGTTCAGGCACCCATCGTGGATTCAGAGGCCCTTCTTGAAGATAAAGATGTTTATGAAGCCTTTAATAATTTAGAGCGCGCAACTGGAAAATTGTTTTCTAAAAAAGCACGACTTATCTCTATTCGTAAGAAAGAGGGAGAGACTAACGTTAAAGCGGCAGTGATTGATGAAATTAACACACATATAGAAAAGCTCAAGAAGGAAGAGCCTGCTGTTGTGGTAGATACGGTTCTTGTTGATGCAGTAGCAGATCAACCGGATGATGGACTGGTTTAAATAGGTGGCCGCGCAAGCGGCCTATGGAGAATACATGTACGTTTTAATTTGTGGAAAACAGGGTTCTGGTAAAAGCGCGGTCACAGAAAAGTTGCGGGATTATTTTACCTATCGCGGTACTGCCTGTTATAGTTATGATTATCTTACGCCTGTTTACGATGTTATTGAGGCGGTTAAAATAGCGCTCTCCCAACACTATATTTCCCCAAAAGACATTGCGGACTCGGTCCTTCTAGAAAGGGTATTCGACTGGTTTCCGGCTTGCTGGAAAGACATCGTTATCGCTAAAACCAACGATACCACCGCACGCTGGGATGAACTAGGGATGCACTACGTTGCTATTATCGATGGTGCACCATCACTAGATGTGATTGATCTGTTTGAGAGAAAGGGTGCTTTTAAGGTGTATCTAGATTGTCCTATAGACATCAGAAATGAACGATCTAATAATATCAGAGAAGAGAGCCACCCCCTCGAGGCCGGATTTAACGATTGTGCCGTAAGCAATATCTTCGACCTAGTCGTAGATACAAGTAAATCGTCACCCGAGGAAGTAGCAAACCTTATCGGAACAGAGTTCCAGAATAAGCTAAAAAAGGCTTTTACGCAGACAAACACCATCACCGAGGCCGACCCAAGTTCTAACGGATCACCTTAATTATGGCAAATTAGTGACTGGATGTCTTAGTTAGAGCATACTGGATTGCCCCATAAGCAATCAATGACTAATTTGCAGGAGAGAGTCATGGAAGAAGAAAAAAAAGCTCCCGAACCAGATTACGCACGGAAGTTCACTTTAGACGGAGAGGTCCTGGTTAAGATTATTCGCGCCCCCACTCAAGCCGAACCCAAAGGCGATTATGTTGAATACCCCTTAAAAACAGTGGAGTTGATGCCGCTACCAGATGGGTTTAAAGAGGCGCATGTTATTGAAATGAAACTCTTTCATTCCCTATTAAGAACGATTCGTAAACAGTACCCTAAGCGTGTTGTTCCTATTACCCGCAAAGAAATATTACGTTCTGGCGCAGACTCAAAGCTTTTAAGACAGCTGGTTGAATTTGGGATGCTCGTGGAGAACTATGTGCCTATTCTTAATGCTCGTGGAGAAAATAGCGGTTCTAGGGCGTGTCTATATTACACACCTCAAGGACGGGCGCTTATTCGTGCAAAACTAGATCCATCATATGCTAAAACAGACTATCAGTAGGAGAGTGTTAAAATGAGTGAACCAACATATAAAGATTACTATGCCTCGAAATCAGTCATTCCTCCTGCCGACCGTCTTTTCGATCCTAGGATGAAAGGTCAGGATACAGTGATTGATGAGATGATTACAGGACTTGAAAGTAAACTCCCACCTGATGCTAGGATTAATCTACAAAAGAAATTGATGTCACCAGCTGATATTCAAAAGGATTTAGAAACAAAACTTCAAGAACTTCTGGAAGAAAATAAGAATATGAAGGGTAATATTGAGTCTCGAATAAAAGATCTAGAAATTCAGACCGCCCAAAGAGTCAATGACCCTAAAGCAGCGTCTATGTCACCTTCCGAGGCGACGATAAAGCTCAAAGAGATTGTTGATAATTTTAACAATCAACTCGGCGACTGGTATATAAATACCGAGTGCGTGGTTAATTTTGGGTGGAACTATAGCCAGTTTAAAAAACTTGAAGTGTTAGGGATTGATTATATCGTCTATCGTAAGCCTGCCCCGAATGAGGCCACTATGCGCGAGATTATGGACGGGGAATCCGTTCCTATGCCGAAGCCAGCTTCATAAAAAAACCCACGTCTCCTTGGTATAAGACTAACAGTAAGGTTCTATAACTGTTATTTCTTTCTACAAAGGGGCTATAAAATGTGGTTTTTATTTGGAGGTTTTGTGGGCGCATCGGCAGTCACACTAGGCCAGTACTATATTAATAAAGCGGAGGATGAAATTAAAAAACAAGAGCAACTCATTGAAGAGATCCTGGCAAAAAGAAATAGGGCCATGAGTACTTCTAGAGAACCTCTTGAGGAGTCTTCCGATATTGTTGTCACCAATAACAGTATCGATGGCATGAACTGTCATAGGTTTTATAATGAGCTTTCTATT
>Ga0315289_10016855_pt1 | contig 10050 bp, 9 predicted proteins | sample YL17G11_40_MG_FD_203452 | JGI IMG/M metagenome (GOLD analysis project Ga0315289, IMG submission 203452) | Sediment microbial communities from Yellowstone Lake, YNP, Wyoming, USA - YL17G11_40 | ecosystem: Environmental > Aquatic > Freshwater > Lake > Sediment | place: USA: Wyoming | collected...
ACTACCTGTCGCTCTACAAGTTCCCGGACGGCTGGAAGATCGTCGGCAAGATCTATCACCGGCACGCTTGAAGCCTCTCGGGAAGCGCGAAGATCTGGTACATGGACAGGACGCTTGCGGGATGGTCCGAGCCCAAGCCCTTGAACCCGAACGTCAATTCGATGCACATGCACTGGGAGTTCTCGCTGGACCGCGAAGGGAACGTCTACTTCGCCGGGAATTCGCCCCGCGGCCTCGGCCTGAACGACATCTACACGGCCCACTTCACCAAGGGCCGCTATGAGAAGCCCGTCAACCTGGGCCAACCCGTCAACCTCGGACGCGGGGTCAACAGCCCCTCCATTGAGCTCTGCCCGATGGTCAAGGCCGACGGCAAGTACCTGTTCTTCCTGAGCCAGCGCGACGGCGAGAGCCACGCCTACTGGGCCCGCGCCGAAGTCATCGAGAAGCTCAGGCCGGAAAAGGGACGGATATAGCGGTTCTTTGCCGCTCTTAGGAGAGGAATGACCATGAGAAAAACGATCTTGGCCGGTGCTTTTCTTCTGCTCGCGGGGGCGATGAACGTTCGCGGCCAGGAAATATTCGACGCAGTCAAGGCCGGCGACTTGCCAAAGGTCAGGTCATTGATTGAAGCCGATCCGCTCCTTCTCCAGGCCAGGGATGAAAGCGGATGCACTCCCCTGCACTGGGCCTGCCGGGGAGTCCACGAAGAGGTGCTGACATACCTGGTCACCCGCAAGGCCGACGTGAACGCCAAGGACGCCGAGGGGAACTCGCCGCTCATCTCCGCCGCGCAATCGGGCAGTCTCGCCGCCGTCCGACGGCTGATGGATCACGGCGCGGATGCCGCACACAAGAGCCATTTTGGATATACGCCTCTTTTGCGGGCGATCCTGTCCAACAGCCTTGAGATCGCCGAACTGCTGATCGCCAACGGCGCCGACGTCAACCTGGTTTTCCGGGAAGATTATTACGGGGACACTCCGCTAAGTTTTGCGGTCAAGTGGGGCAATCTCAAGATGGTCAAAATCCTGCATCAGAACGGCGCCGACTTGCGCTGCCGGACCAAGCTGGGAGCCGGACTCCTTCATTTCGCGGCGGCGGCGAACAAGGCCGAAATCGCCGGGTACCTGATCGACAGCGGCCTCGATATCGATTCCATCCAAAACGGCGGGCTGACTCCTCTTCATCTGGCCGCGATCACCGGCGGCCTGGACGCGGCCAAGCTTCTCGCGGCTCGAGGCGCAACCCTCGATATCAGGAGCAAGGACGGCGGGACGCCGCTGCACTTCGCCGTCGCGTCGCGGAACATGGAGATCGCGGACTTTCTTCGGCGGAGCGGGGCAAGGTATAGGCCCAGGGAATTTCCCAAGTATTCAGGGAAATACCTCGGCCAGAAAGCGCCCGGAACCGAACCGGTCCCCTTCGTTCCCGAGCTCTTCCGGGATATCTATCGATCCTACAGCTCCATGATATTTACTCCGGACGGGAAAGAGGTGTTCTGGACCGGATATTTCATGCCCGGCGTGGGCTATCAGAGAATATGGCGGATGAGAGAGGTGGATGGAGTCTGGACGGCGCCCGAGGCGGCGCCTTTTTCGGATTATCAATCATGGCAGCCGATGCTGTCCGCTGACGGAAGGAAGATCTATTTCGCTTCCGACCGGCCGAGAACGGGAGAGGGCGCCTCTTTTATCGATTTGTGGTACGCGGAGAAGGAACCGGACGGTTCCTGGAGCCGGGCCAGACATCTCGGTTCGCCCCCCAACCGCGACGCCTACAACGAAATGCTGCCTTCGCCGGCCGGGGACGGAACGATATACTTCAAGGCCTTCGGTCCGGGCGCCAGGGGAACCCAGCTGTTCAAGTCAACGCTCGTCAACGGCGTCTATCAGGAACCCGTCAGCATCGACGACCTCATCGAGACGAACGGCCGGGACGACTGCGCGGATAAAGGCTATCTGATCACCTATAGATTCGGCGACTCGAGGGGCGCCATGATCTCGATCATCTTTCACTTACCGGACGGCCGATGGACCCGCCCGGTCCATATGGGCGATGTCATCCACCGCGGACAGGGGACGGTCGACGGCCGGGTGAGCCCTGACGGCAAGGCTTTCTTCTTCGTTCAGAACATCACGCCCCATTGGGTCGACGCCTCCTTCATCGAAGACTTGAAGAAAGACGCGCTGAAGCCCGGCCGATCATGCTTTTAGGTCATCCGCCCCTGGAAGCAGCCGTAAGCATGGCCACTCAACAAACAGCGGACAAAACGGCCGGAGTGAAAAAATAGCATGAAATACAGAGCTGCCCGTATGGCGATTCTTCGGCTGGGTGGATGCCGGAATCATCGAAGACCTGGGCCAGGAGGCATTGAAAGATGATAATAGAATGTCAATTTGGCAGATCAATTGGAGGTGATCTATGAAAGCATGGTTGGCGGTTCTCGCGATCGCGGCGCTTTTCCTCGCCGCCCTTGTGGCTATTAACGCGGCTGGAACGGACGTCCGCCCGCTGGATGCGGCAAGCTCCCCCGATGAATACGCCGCGGTGAAAAAAGCCATCGAGGACTCGATCGGCTGGGCCATCGAGAAGGACTTCGAGGCCATGTTCCGCCTGTGGGCCGACAACCTATTTCATTTCTGGCTGTTCTCCGACTCCGTTGTCGTGGGACTGGAGAGTATGAAGAAACACTCGGAGCAGTGGCGTGATCCCGATTTCCGGGGGACGCGCTTCGCGTTCAAAGACCTGCGGATCGTGATCTCGCGCTCGGGGAACGTGGCCTGGTATTCCTGCTTCCTGGACGACTGCAGCTCCTTCAAGGGCAAGGAATCCTGTCTGAAGGACGTTTTCCAGACGGGGGTCCTGGAGAAGCGGGACGGCCGATGGGTCCATACCCTGATGCACGGGTCCTACCCGGTCGACAAGATCCCGGAGAACTATGTCAGGCGGTTCTATTCGGGCCTCTTTGAAAAAAAGGGCGAGTAGCTTGACTTCGAGATCGGGGAGGACACACGCGATGACCTCAAAACAAGGATGGCGCGGGATCGTCGGCGGATTGGCGGCCTTGGCGTTCATCGGGGCGCTCAGCCCGGGGCGGGCTTCGGCGCCGGCACTCCCGTCGGCGGCGGAGGGGGCGCCGACGCTCGCCGACATCGGGATCGATCATCCCGTCCTCTTCTATTCCGGCCGGACCGGCAACAAAGACGTGTACATCCTCCATCCGGGAGAGAAGGAGCCGCGCAACCTGACCAACCACCCGGCCCAGGACTTCTGCCCGGCGGCCTCGCCCGACGGGAAGAGGGTCCTCTTCCTGAGCGACCGCGACGGCAACATGGACATCTTCGGCATGGCCCCCGACGGGAGCGACGTCCGGAACCTCACCTCTTCACCGGATACGGAGGAGCATCCCGAGTTCACTCCCGACGGAAAGCGCATACTATTCGTCCGGGACTTCGAACGGCGCACCGAGATCTGGACCATGAGCGCCGACGGATCGGAAGCCCGCCGCCTTACGAATAACGAGGCCCGCGACGAGCGGCCGTTCATGTCCCCCGACGGCTCGAAGATCATCTTCATGTCCAACCGCGACGGCAACTACGAGATCTACACGATGGCCCCTGACGGAAGCGGGGAGACCCGCCTCACCAACACGCCGGAGTGGGAGATCTTCCCGGTCTGGTCCCCGGATGGGACGAAGATCGCCTATGCCCAAAAGTCCCGGGCCGACGGCCGGATGCAGGGGATGATCCGGGTGATGAAAGCCGACGGAAGCGCCGATTATGCGGTCACGGCCGTTGAGACCCGCGACGAAAACCCGATGTGGTCGCCCGACGGCCGGCACATCATCCTCCAAAGCGTCCGGGACGGCAATTTCGAGGTCTACCAGGTCGACCTGGACGGAGGCCGGCCGGTCCGGCTGACCGAACACCCGGCCTGGGACGGCTGGGCCTGTTATGTTCCTTCCGGACAAAAATAGGAAAACATGATGAAAGCGCTGTTTCGGTGGCTGAACCCGTCTTGACCCCGAAGCGGATGTTGCCCAGGACGTCACCGTCCATGGACCCCCAACCGCCGGGCAACCAAGCCTCGCTCGATCGGGCCTTGAAACCGGGCACGCTCCTGCGCGTCCGCGCGCAGGAAACCCACGCCTGGGGGATCGAGCGGCTGTTCACGAACCATCCCGCCCCTTCCTTCGAAGTTCTCTTCACCTACCGGCACGGCGCCTTCCAGCCCTACCTCGACGAGGAACGCTCGGCCTTGGCGTCCTTTCTCCGAGCCGGCGGCGGAGCGGTTTTCGACGTCTCGTCTCCGGAATCTCCGGCGGCGGATCTTCTGCGGAGCTACGAAGCCGACTTGGGAGGCGGGCGGGCACCGGCATTCCTTAGAGCGGGCCAAACCATCCCGGGGCTCTCGGACGCGAATCTGCCAACAGATCTCCGACAAGCGGAGTTCGGCCCCGAATGGACGGTCGCGGCCGGGGCGGATGAGCGGCAAGGCGTCATGGCATGGCGCCAAGTCGGAAACGGGACGATCTTCTTTTTTGCCGACCCCCGCCTGATTCGGATGAAGGGCGAGAAGGGGGACCGCGTCAATCGCGATCTTCTAGCCTGGGCTTTTCTGAAGGCTTTGGGCGGTCCGCGGAGCAAGGAGGACGCCCGCTTCGGTCCCGATTGGTACCCGAAGTGGCTGGCCCATATCCACCGGACATTCAATAATCCCGAGCGGTTGCTGACCATGGACGAATATGTCCGGACCATCAGCTTTAATGCCATCCTTGACGCCTCCCGGCCTCTCTTTTATACTCCCTCAAAATGGTTAGATGGATCGATCGAGGAGACAACGCGGCCGCATGGCGGCTCGGCCGAAACGCGACCTATAATCCTCGGGTTCCGTTTCTGAGCTGCCTCAGCCTGATCGCTTTGCTGGCCGCGGCGCTTTCGCCGGCTGAGCCCTCCCAGGCCGCCGCGCCCACCGTCAGCCGGGGCCGGTTCGCCGCCGCCTACCTCCGGTTCGAGGAGGCCTTTCGGGGCGCCCGGCTTTCAAGCGCCGAGGAGGTGCGGGTAAACCGGGCTTTCGACGGATTGACCCTCCTGTTCTTCACCGGGCAGCTGGCCAAGGCCATGGACAGCCTCGACTCGCTGACGGCATCCATCGATCCCCAAGCCCCGCCGGCGCGCATAGTGGATCTCGAGGCCCGCATGGCCGCCGCCGGGCGTCTTCGGCCCGAGGCGGTCGAAGTGCGGTCCAGCCTCGAGGGCCTGGCGGTCAAGCCGGAGTTGGCCGCGTCCCTGGCCGCGGCCAAGGCCAGGGCGGGCCTCCTGGCTGCGCCTTTCGATCCCGAGAACACGGCCCAGGCCCTCATTGATCCGTCCGATTTATTGGCCCAGGTCAAGGCCGAGGCGCGGGCCCTCTCGGCGGGGCGCGATCCTTTCGCGGGCCGGGAGGGCGACTTCTGGCGTGTCTTCCAGGCGGGCGCGAAGAACGTCCCTGTGCGCATCTTTGTTCCGGCCGGGAAGGGGCGGGGAACGACCCGGCCTCTCCTGATCGCGCTGCACGGCGCCGGCGGCGATGAGAATATGTTCCTGGACGGCTACGGGGCGGGACTGATCAAGACCCTGGCCGCCGCCCACGGCGCCATCGTGGCGTCGCCGCGAACCGAGCCATTCGGCGGGCAGGGCGGAGGGGAGGCCTTGGACGCTCTTCTGGCGACCATGCAAGCCGCCTATCCCATCGATCCCGGGCAGGTCTACCTCATCGGCCACTCCATGGGGGGAACGGCGGTGAACAAACTGGCCGCCGCCCGCAGGACGAAGATCGCCGCCGCGGCCTGCCTCTGCGGTTTCCATGGCTTCGCCGACGGGGCTTCGGGCATTCCGCCCGTCCTGGTCATTGCCGGAGAGCTCGATCCCATCGTCAGCCCGGCCCGTATCCAGCCGGCCTTCCAGAGAGCCAAAGCGGCCGGGCTTCCTGTTGAGTACCGGCTGATCAGGAATTACGGCCACACTCTGACGGTGGCCAGGGTCCTGCCGGAAGCCGTCGACTGGCTGTTCGCGCGGGGCAAATCCTAGCGGGAGGAACCAGGCCCGGCCGGACGGCGATGTCATAGCCGCGAAAACCGCGCCCGAAGATCCAATAGGGGCAAGAAACCCCGCCGCGCCGGCTAAAAGACGATAGACTCCCGCCATCGCAGGAGAAAAGCCTCAAGAACCGGGCCAATGTCATGGATCGGACCGCGTCTCCCTGGAAAGCAGCGATGACCGCGGCCCGGAAGGGCGAATCAGGTCGATAAAACGTCAACAGTCGTTTCCGCCCCGGCCAAGAAAATGGAAACGGCGGGGAACTATTCCGTGATACGGAAACGTCGGATGCCGGTCGATCAGTTTTTGAGAAAGATTGCCAAGGAGCTTAGCAGGTTATTCTTCTGGCGTTCACCTGCCCGCCGGCAGGCAGGTCGCCCGGGTCACGTCCCGCATCCCCGATAAGGGGCAGGCCATGGTGCGTGATTACGGGTTGAAAAACCTGCGGGGCGTCGTCGCCGCGGGGCCCGGGAATTCGCGGTTCAATACCGGATTCGAACGACGGCGGGCGGCAGTCCGGGACGAGGGACGAGGACGAAAAGGCTTCCGAAGTCGTCGTCCGCGATCGTTTCCGCCGCCGGGTGGCCGAGGCATCTCAGCAGGTCGGGAAGGGTGTTGGAGTGGCCGACGACCGGCGGATTTCGGGTTTTCGATCTCCATCCATCGTCCTCGGTCATGCCCGGAATATAGTCCCCGGCCGGCGGCTCTGTCAAATGGGGGCTTGCCTGGAAACGGGGATTTTGGGATGATCCCCCTGAGATTGAAAGGATCGGAGGATAGAGGCCGGGATCCCGCCGGACCTCCGGACGCGGCGCCCGGATCCCTCCGCGTCGAGGAGTGCCATGAAACATCGCTTTCGGAGAACATCCTTCCGGACCTGATGCGCCAGGAAGGAATCGACCTCTGGCTGGTCATGAGCAACGAGCCTGCCTGGACCGATCGAAAGACAAAGACCCAGTTCGAGAACCTGGCCGAAGTGATCCGGAAACTGAACCCGAAAAAAATCGGGATCGAGACGTCCCCCCTCCGCCTGAATACGCTCCACTCCATCGAGTTCAGCGCCACGACCAAGGTCCCGGAGTGGGACAACCAGGATGTTTCCATCGGATTCGAGGACGACGCCGTCTTCACCGCCGAGGGATGCCGTTTCGTCGACGGGCGGCAGCGGGCCCTGCTCCTGATCAGATAGGAATCCGGCGCCGGCGGGAATTCCCTCCGGCGCCGTTTTATCGGCAGTACGGACCGACAATTCGATATCGAGGCGAGAGGTGAATGCCATGGCCACGCTGAATCGACGGCGGTTCATTCAACTGAGCGGATTGGGAACGGCCGGACTCGGCCTGTCTCGGGGAGCGTTCGGGGCGCCAAGGACGCGTTCGGTCCAAGCCGCGGCCGATCCGGCCGACAAGCTGATCCGGATGGGCGGCGACGGGATCAACCTCAATCCCGTCCAATACTCGCGCCTGCTTGTCCGGTTGGCGGAGGAGAAGGGTATCTCCGTCGACTACTACGCCCAGGGCGGCGTCGTCGAGGAGATGGAAACGCGGTTCGCCCGCCTTCTGGGCAAAGAACGGGCGGTATTCATGCCCACCGGCACCCTGGCCAACCACCTCGCCGTTCGGGCGCTTTCCGGCCGATGGGGCGGCGCAGGCCGGGGACTGCGCCCGCCGGCTATGTCTACAACCGTCCTTGACATCCCCTGAACGAGGTTTTACCTTATTCCGAGGCGGTAAGATGGGATTTTAAGACGAGTACGGGTCCGTAACCGGGCGGAGCAGAAAAGCAATTTCCTATACGTTGGAAAACCAGCCCCGCCGGCTCGCGGGGAACATTGAAATCCTGCCCTGGTCGATGTTCATCGATAAGCTTTGGAGCGGCGAGCTTCTCAAGGCTTGATCATGTTTTTCTTATAGAGACGACGGGGAGAGCATCGGAATTCGGATCCGAAGGCTGGGGGGCTGGGAGGTCAAGACCTTGACACGATTTGAGGGCTCGATTTATGCTTCCTCGCGATGATTGGAAGAGAAAGAGGAGTTGCGCATGAGAGACTTTGCCTCTCGGCTGATTGATCGCCGCGCGATGCTGCGGTTCCTTGCCGCCAGCCCGCTGGTTTCCGGCCTCAACGCGCTGCCCCGTTGGCTGGAAGGGGGCCCGCAGGAGCCCGACGTTATCACTTCTGCAAAGGACGCCCTCGACGTCTTCGACTTCGAGGCGGTCGCGCGGAAGAACCTCTCTCCCGCCCACTTCGGCTATCTTCAGACCGGCACCGACGATGACGCGACGATTGCGGCGAACCGGGAGGGGTTCACCCGTTACCAGTTGCGGATGCGGCGCCTCGCCGACATCGGCAAGATCGACACGTCGGTGACGGTACTCGGGACGAAATGGGCCAACCCCGTGTTCCTGTGCCCGATCGCCAGCCACCGGGCGTTCCATCCCGACGGCGAGATGGCGGTGGCCCGCGCGGCAAAAGCCGGCAATCACCTCTTCATGCTGGCGACTCCGGCCACGACGTCCGTCGAAGAGGTGAACGCCGCGCGCGGCGAGCCGGTCTGGTTCCAGCTCTACCCGCGCAACGACTGGAACCAGACGCGCCAGATGATCAAGCGGGCCGAAGCAGCTGGATGCCCCGTCCTCGTCTACACCGTGGATCTGATAGGAGGCAGCAACCGGCTGACGTCGACGCGTGCCCGGCGACGCGACCCGGCGTCCTGCACCGACTGCCACGAAGGCGGACTCAACGACAACCGCCGCAAGCCCATGCTCGCCGATCTCAAACCGGCGCCTCCGGCGCCCGAAGCCGGACCAGCGACCTGGGAGTTCGTCAAGCGCTTGAAGGACGCCTCGCCGATGAAGCTGGCCCTCAAGGGCATTGTCACCCGCGAGGACGCGGAGATTGCGGTGCACCACGGTGTCGATATCGTGTACTTATCGAATCACGGCGGCCGCGCGGAGAACAGCCTGCGGTCCGCCATCGAGTGCGTGCCGGAGGTCGTCGCCGGCGCGGCCGGGCGCGTCCCGGTCCTCGTCGACAGCGGCTTCAGGCGAGGAACAGACATCTTCAAGGCGCTCGCTCTCGGCGCGACGGCCGTGGGGGTGGGCCGCCCGTACATCTGGGGCCTTGCGGCGTTCGGGCAGGAAGGAGTCGAAACGGCCCTGGCCATTCTGCGCCGGGAGTTGCAAATGGTGATGCGCCAGGCGGGCACGCCTGCCATCGGCAAGATCACGAAAGATTACATCGTCGATCGCCGCGGGTAAATGACCATGATCAAATAGCGGTAAAAGAACACGTCCGCAAGCGTTATTGCGTCAGGGCTTACGACCCTCGTCCGGCCCACGAAAGGCCGGGAAATGGAACTCCGCCGAAGTCGACGCCCCATCGCCGACCTCGTCCGCCGGGATCGCTGGTAATTAGAAAAAAAAATCACCTGCCCTCGCTCACCAAAACAGCCGGTACTTGGCCGAGTTGATCCGGTCACGGTACGGCCTGTCGATGGCATCCGTCTGGGCCGCGTATTTATAGGAGTACACGGATTCCTGGTTCATCCGGAACGCACGGTTCTCTATCGGGTGCTAAGCGGACCTTCGGCGATTTCCGTCCGATCCGGGTCCGTAACCGGGCGGAGAAGAATAGCAATTTTCTATACGTCTTTTTGTAGCCTAGAAAGCCTGGGTGAAGCTAATCGAAAGGCCGGACCCGGCTATCGCCCCGCGGCCGGCTTTCGGAACATCGGGGCCGGCGGCGGGAACGGCGGGGGAGGAGGCGGCGGCGGGGGGAGGGAAGGATCGACTTCGGTCGGCGCGAGCTGCCGCAGGATTTTTCCCGCCGCGTCCTTTATCACCGGATCGGGGTCCCCGTCGCGGAGGGTTTCCAGGAGAGGCTTGATTCTTGCGGGAAAGCCCTTCCTCCATTTGGAGAGGACGTCGAGTCCGGCCAGATTCATCTCCCTGCGTTCCGACATGATCGCCG
>Ga0315289_10016856_pt1 | contig 10049 bp, 8 predicted proteins | sample YL17G11_40_MG_FD_203452 | JGI IMG/M metagenome (GOLD analysis project Ga0315289, IMG submission 203452) | Sediment microbial communities from Yellowstone Lake, YNP, Wyoming, USA - YL17G11_40 | ecosystem: Environmental > Aquatic > Freshwater > Lake > Sediment | place: USA: Wyoming | collected...
GCACCACCGCCAAGGACTCTGATTTCGTTTACTGGAATATGTAGCTCTTCTAACACATCAATATTTCTCCTTACGATACAAGCTATAGCCTCCATTATCGCCCTTGCAAAATGAGCTTTTGTATGCTTTAATGTAAACCCGTAGAAGACGCCCTTAGCTTTGGGGTTTGCCTCAGGTGCCATCGCACCTTGAAGATGCGGCAACATAACTAGTCCTTCACATCCGGGTGGAACTTTTGCAACTTCCTTTCCGATTAAATCATAAGCGTCAATTCCTCTGTTTTTTGCAATCCTCATCTCGTTCTTCCAAAACTGATCTCGATACCATCGTAAAACCATGCCGCCAGTCGTAAACGTATGTGCCATATAGGTATCAGGAATACCATGATAATGAATAGGCATTCTACCTTTCTTATCAAAAACCGGTTTTTTTAACGTAGCACATATTGCTAGAGCAGCACCAGTATTTTCTGAAAATGTACCAGGCTTAATATTTCCAACACCAATTGCACCTGCAGCTTGATCTAGAACACCAGTTGATACAACAGTATCTCTTGATAAACCTAATTCTCTTGCAACCTCTGGTTTTAGTTCTCCTACTGCTTCACCCGATTCTCTAATAGTGGGCAACTGATCAACAGAAACATGCAAATACTCTAACATTTCATCCCAATACTTCTTTGTAGAGATATTCCAATAGACTGTTGAACTAAGTAAAGAACCTTCTGCTACTAATTCGTTCGTCATTCTATAAATAAGATAATCCTCCAACAGGAGAAACTTGTAAACTTTATCAAAAATATTTTTCTCATGTTCCTTAATCCAAAAAATTTTAGATGCAGGCCAAGTAGGAACGATCTTTACCTGACCCGTAATTTTATACGATAAACCATCTACGTCAAACTGTTTAGATAAAACCTCTGCTTCCTTTTGTGCTCTGTTATCCAACCAAATTATCGCATTTCTCAGAGGGTTGCCCTTTTTGTCAATCATCAATAAGGTTTCACCTTGAACTGAAAGCCCTAATGCTCGAATATCATCGGCTTCAATTTTTGTTTTCTTCAATACGTCTTTTATACCAAATTTAAAAGCATTCCAAAACGTCTCAGCTGGTAATTCAACAGCTAACGATGTAGGGGTTAACAACTCGTATTCATGGGTAGAAATACCAAGTAGCCTTCCCTTTTCATCAAAAAGAGAGGTTTTAAACGCAGTGGTTCCTGCGTCAATACTCAAGATATAATCCATAATTTATCCCTCATTAAAATAATTTTTTTGATCGTCTGGGGGTGCTAAAGCCCAACAAACAAGTACTGGTTGTTTACTTTTATTGATTAGTTTATGTGGTTCATTTATAGGTATGATAACGGCATCGCCTTCTTCTAAATCCTTACTTTCTTTGGAAAATTTGCATGTTACCCTTCCTTTAGCGATAAAAAAGATTTCTTCTCCATATTTATGGCCAGGATCGACTGTTCCCTCTTTTCCTGGTTCAAGATAAGATGTACCAAATACTATTTTATCGGTTTTAGCATAAAGATTACATTTTTCGTCTCCTTCAAAAAATTCTTTTGTATTTTTAAGTTTTACAACCTTTATTTCGTTCATTGCTTTTAGCCTCCCACAAAGTAAATCATATTTATGTTTGATACTTAAAATTTTTTAGATAAATATTTAGGTTGTTGTTTATTGGTAACATCTGTGTAACAAACTACTTATATATCTTCTATATAATATAAATAATAGATAAAATTAAATAAAGGATTTAAGTTATTCCATAGCGGGGAAAATCAGATAGATTATGATCTTAAAAAAAAGTGGAATAATTGGCATTCTTCTAATTCTCTTGTTTTCTCTAATAACCGTTCCTGTTTCACCGCAGTCTAGCGTACCATGGTGGGATCAAAACTACTCATCTAGACAAGAAATAACTGTTCCGATTGACACCAGTCTTGAAATGGCTAAATTTCAGCCAGTTGATATTAGGATAACCTTTAATGACCCTTGTTGGGCTAAAAATACAGATGAACATTCTATACGAGTTTGTTATTCGGATGGAAAAACCTGGTATGAATTAGAATCACAAATATATGATCTTGATAAATCAGATGATACTCATATAAAAGCCTGTAGTCTTGTTTTTCTTATACCTAAAGAAGCCACTGGTAAAGAATCATACTATGTGTATTATGATGATAGTGAAAAACCAAAGATTAATTATCCAGATCACGTCATCCTTACAAAAGAGCATTATTATTATGAACCGATTCCTGGTCAAAAAGTTGATATTGATTATTATAAAATAACAGATGAAGGTTTTTGTGTTTACGGAGTAGGTATCCAAGGGATGATGCTGACAGAGTATTCCTCTCAGATGATTTTCAGGCAAAGCAAAGGTCAGAAAGATTTTAGCTATAAATACTGGGATAGACTTGGTACTTTTTGTTTCCAATACCGGGATGCAAGTTTACCAGTTGGCCAGGATACTATTACTACACGAATGAAGCTTATATCCAGTGAAATTTTTGTTGAAGGAAATTTAATGGCAGAGTTTGGTATTGTCAGTACCACTTCCCGAGAGGATGCCAAAACAACCGATATTTACAAATATTATTATTCCCCTGTAGATATTAAAAGAATTTGTGTAAATGTAAAACATGAGATTTTAAAAGATATTGGCGTAGCTGGAGAAGAAAAAGTAGATGGAGAATATGCATTTACTAGTGGGTTTAAAACTAGAAGCGAAGCAAACGCTTTCTTAAACACTGGTGAAATATTACCTTATATTCATTATTATAATAAAGATGACACGGTAAAGGATATTCCGGCTGATACCGATCCTAAATCAAGAGATGAGGAATGGCTTGTATCAGTAGAAGATAATGCTGACCTAGGAAGCTATCCGTGGGCCTCTGCAGATAGTGGTGAAACAGGGAAAGCACATGCCTTGATTTTCTCATCAAATAAGGTTGTAAAATCAGGTAAAGATGAACAAGATGGTATTCAGATAAAAGCCAGCCAAAAACAAGAAGTAGATATCCCTGGTTTAAAGGCGTATTCCTCTGGCATGGGATGTTTTCGAAACGCATATAGTCCTGGTGGTTCACCTGATCTTTCTATTCCTTCTGATTTGCGTGTTGAGTTTGATGGTGAGTTCTTTACCACAGAAATAAATAGCTATAAAGATGTGGAGAACGAAGCAGTACTTTTCCAATCACTGGTTAAAAACCGACCACTGCTTGGTGGAAATGTAAGTGGGGGCGAAAAGGAAGAAAAAAAATATAATCTAACAGTTTATACCCATTTTGCTCCATCTTTTCCACTAGGTTCACTTATCTCCGCTGCATCTGGTAAAAACTTCTCCTATACCTATGCAGAGTTGTATAAAGATGGAAACCTTGTATCATCGGGTATATGCAGCAGAATATCACTTGCTGGAGAGCTCAACCTTGAGAAAATAACATTGTCTGGCATATTAAAACTGTTTAACTGGCAAAGTATATCTCTGTTCAAAAAAATACAATTCCCCAAACTTTCCCCCGGCAGTTATGTTGTAAAAATCTATGTTAGATCTAAAAATGAAAACAAATTTGTTGGCGTAAAAATTATTGATTTAAAAGAAGACGCAAAAACACATATACTTTGTCATAAACAAGGGAAAATAAAAGTCACTGTCAATGATCAAAATGGAAAGAGCATACCCGACGCCGAATGTCATCTACTTTTACAAAATACCTCCATCGCGAAAATAACAATCAACGACAAAGGAGAAAACCTAATTTCAGCTCCTCAAGGAAAATATGAACTAAAAATCATGTACAAAGGTTTCACACTGTACAACAAAGATGTGAAAATTGGTATAATACAAAAAAAAGTAAATGTTGAAATAACGCTGTCAAATCTAAATTTACTTGTAAGCGATAAACTGGGACTAGCACCCGGTATAAAAATCACACCTTATCTAACAAGTGACGAAATGGAGATACCAACAAAAATACAATCAGAAGAAGAAAAACCAGGTGTTTATTGCTTCTCAAATCTCCCGTCAGCAAAATACAAAGTTCAAATTGCTTTCAAAACATCTCTTGATGAAAAAGAAGTACAAATTCCTGGTGATGGTGACACCGTTAGTATGGTGTTTTCACCAACATTCCAGTTGAGTATAAATGTTTTTGATGCTAGAGGAAATCCACTGGCAGAGGCAAAAATAATTATTAAAAGGGGAGGAAAAACATTACAAAGTGTCACAGATAAAAATGGATTAGCCACTTTAAATGCACCTGGCGGAGTTTATACAGTTGAGGCATACGATGATAAAAATGTTATCATCGCGGAAAAACAGGTTGAAATTTCCAGAGATGAAACTAGCTATCTTGTAACAACAAAAGAACCAATTTACCCGATGATAATGATGATAGCTTCTATATTATTGATCATAATAGGAGCGATATTAATTCTTTTGAAAAAAATTTCTCTTAAATCATTTTTAAAAATATTGAGCATAGCTATTATTATTACTGCCTTGGTTTTACCCTGGTGGCAACTCTATGGTTCTGGTCAATCTATAGAAAGGACAACCAATGCTTACCTGATACCACAAACTATGGTAACAACAACCGTTTTTAAAAATGTACAAGAATCTGAACTTGCAAACATACCAGCAGAATTTACAATTTTCCTACTTGCGATAACTATAATCGCAGCAGTTAGTTGCGTACCAATAATTGGTAGTATTTTGTTAAGAAAACATAGAAAAATAGCAAATATTCTAACGTTCTTGGGAATGTTTTTATTAATTCTATCTTGTGCTATTTTTTCCTATGGGTTTGGTGAGCTTACAAAAGTTGGACTTGGAAGTCTGCAAGGCTCCGGTACCTTAGAAATTTCACCACCCAATTCTCAAGAATATGTTAAAATCCCAGCAAGTTGGGGATTATCATATGGAATATTTTTCACTATTGCTGCAATAATACTATTGGGCATCGCATTTTTTTATGAATTTAAACAAAGAAGAGCTATGATAAAAAAATAAAAAATATTCAAAACTCTTTTTTCATCTCGTACATCATGCGTTGATACCCTACACCATCTTCACTAAGCGATTTAACTTCACCAAAAATAGATGCAAGGACAAAAATTCTACATATTTTTTCGACTGTTTCAGCTACATGAAAAGCTTCTTTCAAATCTTTACCGCAGCAGACAGCTCCATGATTGGCCAAAAGTAAAGCGTTTTTATCCTCTAATTTCACCAATATATTATTGGCTAACTCCTCGCTACCGGGTAGTGCGTAATCAGCAATTAGCAATTCACCGCCAATATCTGAAAACATTTCATCAAGAAAAACCGGAACTGTTTTTCCACTCGTTGCAACGGCAAGCACATATGTGGAGTGGCTGTGAACAATGCCACCGATGTCTTTTCTTTTTTTATATACTGCGAGGTGAAACGGCGTCTCCGATGATGGGTTACGTCCTGTTTCCTCGGCTTCACCAGCAAAATTCACTAGTATGATATCTTTTGGTTTAATATCCTCATAGGGAATACTACTTGGAGTTATCAGCATCTTTTCCTTACCTGGTACACGACAACTAATGTTCCCAGAAGTACCATGGGTCATCTCTTTACGAAACATTTTCAATCCAGCGTCTACAACTTGTTTTCTTAAATCCTCATACTCCATCTCTTCTCATCCCTATGTTTTTCTACAATTTCCCTATTCTGTCATACCATTCTTTCCAAGTATTATAACATTTATTATAAATTTCCACAGATTCTTCTGCGGGTTTTATATCTTTTTTAAATTCAACCATTTCTTTTGTCGCGTCTTTAAAATCATGATAAATTCCTGATCCAACGGCCGCGCACATGGCACAACCCATCAATGTTCCATGATCTACTTTTGCCGCTATCACCTTTTTGCCAGTTACCCCAGATAATATCTCCAACCACAACCTGCTTCTACTCATCCCACCCGTAACCTTCAATTCATCGCTTTTTTTGTTTGCAATTGACTCTATCTGCTCAATGTTCCCTCTTATAGCATAGGAAACATTCTCAAGCGTTGCTCGTATGAAATGACCAAACGTTGCAGGGCTTGTATTCATCGGATGTTTCGGCTGCGGGAAGGTAAATAGCCCCGGTCTCACAGTGGAAATCTCATTGATATTAAAGATCTCTGCGCCAAGAGATGCAATCACATCGTCAGACCCTGGAGGAACTTTTGATGCGAGTTTTTCCATGTACTCATACGTTTCCAGTTCATCTTTCCCAAGTAAATCCTCAAAGTTGTCCTTCAACCATTCGTAAGAGAGACCACCCATCTGACCGTTACCCTCCAAAACCCATTTATCTTGGAGAATATGGCAACCTGTCCAAATCCTACGCTCCTCATCAACAATTGGTTTTGATAACACCATCATAATTGGTGTTGAAGTACCAGCAACCACACCAATATCACCATCATTAACTGCTGAGCATGCAAGTAAACCAAGATGAGTATCACCACCACCCATAGCAACAGCGGTCCCTTCCTTTAAATTCATCTTTTTTGCAACATTACTGGTAAGTTCACCAATGTGCTCCCCGGCATGGTGAACTTTGGGGAGATTAACACTGTTTAAACCCAGCGTATCAAGGACATCAGATAACCATCTCTTTTTTCTTACATCAAACAACATCGTTGCAGATGCAAGAGATGGCTCAGTCGCAATAACGCCACTAAGCCTATAGGTTAACCAATCACCAATATTCAATCCATAGTGTATGGTTTTGAAAACCTCTGGTTTCTCGTTTTTGAACCATAGTAAACGTGTAGGCATATACATCAATGGAGGCCCCTGACCGGTCAATTTATAAAGATCAAGCTTAACATCTTGTTCAACAACATCTTGATAAAACAGCCCCCTAATATCAGTATTAGGACCAGCATACACTTCTTTCCCATTTTTGTCTAAAAAAACATAGGCATGTCTCATACTCGCCGTACTAATTCCAACAACATCTTCTGGTTTTATCTTATGTTTCTTTATCAGATCTCTTACCAGATGACAAAATGTGTCAAAAAACTCATCAGGCACAAATTCTTTCCGATAACTGTCACCCTCAGGGGAATAATATTCCCATCCCTTAAAGGAAAAAAAACAATTTTCACTATCAAGATCTAAAAGAAGAGCCTTCCCTCCACCATGACCAAAATCCAATGCTAAAACGTACCGGCTCATACCTTTCACCTTTTAAGAACCTCAGGGTTTTTCAAAAACTTTGTTTTCTTCTTTTTCAAATAGCTTTCAATATCTTCAGCAATCATCAACGACTGCCGAATCTCAGCATCAAAAGTTGACCCACCAGCGTGAGGTGTTACCGTTACATTATCCAATGGAAGGAAGCGGTTATCAGAATCAACCGGTTCTGATCCAAAAACATCAAGACCTGCACCAGCTATGCGCTTTTCTTTCAACGCCTCAAAGAGTGCATCTTCGTCAACAAGCGCTGCTCGGGCGGTATTAAAAAAATAGGCAGTTGGTTTCATCAATTTAATCTCTTTTTCGCCAATCATCCCAACGTTTTCTCCAGTAACCTTTGCATGAAGAGACACAAGATCAGATTCTTTTAGTAGCGTTTCTAAATCCACCCTTTTACCATCAACTTCTTTTATTTTTTTCTCGTCAACATAAGGATCATAGACCAAAATCTTTGCATCAAATCCAAATTTCAACCGCTTTGCAACCCGAAATCCAACGCCACCGAGACCAACGATGCCAACTGTTTTTCCTCCTAGTTCCCATCCCATAAAACGTCGGTATAGATCGGCCAATCCCTCACCCGTATCAACAAAGAAAGTACCAGATCTTAGGAGTCGATCACTCATGGTCATATGACGTAACTGGCAAATCATCAAACCAATTGAGAGATCTGCAACAGCATCAGCGTTTCTATCAGGCGTAAAAAAAACAGGGATGCCCTTCTTAGTGGCAGCATCCATGTCGACATTGTCAGGGTAGCCGCGACAAATACCAATAATTTTTATATCGCAGGAAGACAACACATCACCGTCAATCATGTCTCCTTCAGTGATCAGAACATCGGCTTTTTCTTTGTTGATCTTCTCAATATATTCACGAGAATCACGGTAAAGAACACCTGTTTCTCGCCAGTTCTCATATGTAACACTCATGTACTTTTTAAGTATCTTAAATCCTAATTCATGAAACGGAGCTGTAACGAATGCTTTCATTTTATCATCTCAAACATATGAATAAATCCTAAATAATAACATTTTAATTTATTATATTCTCTACAATAATTTCTGTAATTTTAACAAATCAGTTAGGTTACCTTTTGCTTTCAGCTGACCAGTTTGGTATACGGTCATAGGATTCACTTTTTTATTCATGATGCCAATAAGTACCCCGCTATCGATTGTAACATGGATATCTGGAGCAGGGATACTCTCTTCTGAAAGTGACTGCACCACGCCATTATTTACCCTAATCAAATAAGTTGCTTTAAGATCCGGGAACGTAAACTGCATATTTTTTGAAAAACCAACAAAACGTGGCTTCAATTTAGGATCATCAAATTTTGCCTTGACAATATTTAAAGCGTCTTCGATCTCTTTTTTAGTAGACATAATATTTTCCTCCCACGCAGTATAGCGGTACAATTGGAATATTAATCGTGTTAAAAGATTTTTCTTATTTGTTAAAATATATCACAATTTTAGTTTGTTAGTTTAACTGAAGGTTTTCCATCATACCCTCTTTGTAATTTATAATATTCATCGAACATTTTTGCAAAACTTTCTTTTTTGTATGCTCCCGTCGGGAAGGGAGCTTGAATTTACTGGCAAATCCTGATGATTGATGACTGACGGTTGACGACTGACCTATGATTGATTATGCAATTAATAGTTTTTTTGCAGGGGAGAGGATTTGAACCCACGTTTACTAGTAAAAAATCTATATGTTCTTCTGTTAACCCAAAAAGGGCAGTCTTATAAGTAATTAGTTTATTTTGTAATTGAGGAGACTAAGGATGAAAGGAAAGTTATTAGGTCTGTTAATTGCTATTTTATTGTTGACCATTGTTTTTAGTGGATGTTTTGAAGATAATAAAGTAAATAATCAGAATAGTGAATTGGATAGATTTATTGGCACGTGGTATGGATATGAAAACATCGATTTCAAATCTTTTCTTGAGACTTGGACTTTTTGTTATAGTTGCGACTTAGAATACTGCGTGGTCTGAAACGAAGTGAAAGACCCGCAGATGAAAAGCCGCATCTCCTTTTTTCTCCAAATAAACAATACTCTTTTTTGTCGCACGCGGCAGACCATTGGTCTGCCCTATGAAGGTGCGACAGGAGAATTCAACAATATGGAAATTGTAAGTAGTGGTAACTCTAAAAAGATTTCGGGTGACACCCGAAATAACTGGGTGACCATGATGTTTGTCACCCACAACCGATATAATTGTTTTCGAAAAGAGATCTATATCGACACCTGTATTCAGGCATTCCATGAACTGGAACGCTTTGGGTTTGAATTTGGTGATTTTGGGTTTGCCATGAACCATGTCCACTTCTTGGTGAACATCCCAAAACGGTACTCTATACAAAACGCAGAAATTATGTTAAAGTCTCATAGTGCGAAAAAGATGTTCGAAATCTTTCCTGGATTTCGAAAAAGATACCCACGTGGTGGATTCTGGAGTGGATACGATCATTATGAATCCACTGGATGGATAAACCTCGAACAATCAAGTGCATACGTTCGAGATCAACCTCGTCATCACAATGTTCAGGTTGTTGATGATCGACAGCAACGTCTACCAAACATGGCCGCCGAGTGAGATACGGCAACGCCCGAAAGGGCTTGCCGAGGAACGAAGGCGGAACAGGATTATAAGGGCGGAGCCCTTATTTCATTCCATCTGTTTTAGTTAATAAATTTATTATAATTCCACTAACAGAAGGAACTACTAATCCAAATAATCCCCAGTATTGAAAAGGAATGGGTATATTAAATATTGGAAATGAAGTGATTATT
>Ga0315289_10016857_pt1 | contig 10048 bp, 8 predicted proteins | sample YL17G11_40_MG_FD_203452 | JGI IMG/M metagenome (GOLD analysis project Ga0315289, IMG submission 203452) | Sediment microbial communities from Yellowstone Lake, YNP, Wyoming, USA - YL17G11_40 | ecosystem: Environmental > Aquatic > Freshwater > Lake > Sediment | place: USA: Wyoming | collected...
CCGAAGAATAGTCGGTAAAGCCGATGCTCTAACAGAGTCGTAGTGTTTCGTCTGCCGACGACGCGGAAATAGTTCTTTCCGGCTGCTTCGACGATGTCTCCGATGTCATATCTTGGAAACATACATGTGGATACCATCAGTCTGCCCCATTCGCCTCGCTTGAGTTCATGCAGCATTTTTGGGCCTTGGCCGGTCTGAACCTCGAAGAAGTACTTATCATAATTCGGCGTAACGTAGGGCAGGTCATCGAGCTGCTGTGCGAACACTCCTTCCGTCGCGCTGTAGATTTCCACCACGGGCACGTCGCCGAAGTATTTCCTCAGCACCGGCGCGTACCGAAACTGGATCTTCCGGACGCTGGTGCAGAATAAGGCCTTAAAATTCCAGAGTCCTTTGGGTTTTTTCCCATGCTTTCGATTTATGTATTTCGCGAAGGCTAGGATGACGGGTGTGACACCCATGGTGGCGGTGACGTTCTCGCCAGTTCCTTTCTGATAGGCAAGCTCGAACCTCTTTTCCCAGTCTTGTTTGCTGATTCCTGAGCCTAAGGCATCTATCTCCTCTTGTCTCGGCAGCAGGCTTACTTCGTTGAGCATGGGGTTAAGCCTTGCATAGGTTCCTGAACTGTAACCATAAGTTATAGGTTGTCCATCGACCGTCGTAGTGTGAACGTTCGAAGGAAAATTGAGGTTCAGAATTCTTCCAGTAAGCAAGCTGAAATCTTTTCTTCTCAACGCGTAGTTGACAAGAGCTCTCGCGCCGCACGAAAGTATCTGTTCGATATGAGTCTTCGTGGCCGGCAACACTTTTGCTGGACCCGTCGAGCCCCGCGTCATCACCCAACACAGCAGTGGCTCCGGCAGAATCGCACGCCAATTGCCCCGTTGAACATGGGCCAGATACGGTCTCAGGCCCTTGTAGTCGATGATGGGAAAATCTGTTCTGAACTCCGAGATTTCGTTGATTTCAGAAGCACGATGATTTCTTCCATAATCTGTCTTGCCATATTCTCTAAGTAAGCCTGCAAGAACCTGCCTCTGAGAATCTTCAACATTCCTCAGCGAGTCGTACCATGAGCCTATTATAGGTTGAAAGATGCCTAGGTTAACGTCGTCTGGAAACATTTGAGAAATATGGCTGAATCTTGGCTTATTTATGTTGCCCTGTGAACAGATTTGGCTAGACATACCTAGTCGCACTCCATTGACGAACACTCCTTTTCTGATGCCTGAAATTGGAAAAAAGCTATGGATGTAATGAAAATGAGAATGAATAGGTTCCCTTCACCAGATCTTCTTGCACTTAAATGCTCTGGTCTCTTCTTCTAGCTAGACTTATAAATCGCCAAGAGCAATAATAGTAATTGCATCGTGGAGAACAGTTGATCCGATTAAAAGAGCGATCACTGTGATCCAAGAAAAGGAGAAAGGAAAATGAAGAACTATAGGTTTAGTGCTCTGTCTTTGATTCTAACGGCAATACTGTTAACCAGCACCACTGCGCTCTTCCTTAACCATGCACAGGCGACAAGCCAGTGGCAGGGATACGTTAAGCCCTCATTCACGGACTACGCTCCCAGTGGGATGCCTGATTTTGACGAAAAGCAAGACGCTTGGGGACATGGAGGTTCCTTCACATGGTGTGGTCCAGTTGCAGTTGCAAACTCGCTCTGGTGGCTTGACTCCGAATACGAATCTCTTCTTAACCCGAATCCAGTTGCTCCTCCAACGAATAGCGATCATTTTGCTTTGGTGCCCGCATTTGGCCCATGGGACGACCACAATTCATCAAATGTTGCTCCACTCGTTACGGCCCTAGCTTCTCTCATGGACACTGACGGCATGATATCACACGACGGTCACAGTGGAACACGTTTCAACGATCTCGTAAACGGAATCCAACAATACCTGAACCTGCAAGGCATGTCCAGGTTCTTCGAAGTCCACAACACCTACTACCCCACGTTCACTTGGATAGACACCGAAGTGGAGAAGTGCCAAGATGTCGAGCTGTTCCTCGAATTCTATATTTGGACAGGAACAGGATGGACCAATTCATCCCTTGGCAATCCAAGTCTTGAATCTGGCCACTTTGTCACTTGTGCAGGCGCAAATGCAACACTCAATCCTGGCGAAGTACTCATAAGCGACCCGCTTCAAGATGCTTATGAAGTTGGAACAGCACCCAGAGGCGGACGAGAACCTGTCGCTCACCCGGCTGGGCATGGTTCTGCAGTTCACAATGATGCTCAGTATGTCTCGCAGGACGCTTATCAGGTCACGTTATGGCCACCAGTACCTCCACCGCCAGGACCTCACGGTGTGCCTGAATCGGAACTTGTCGGATACCTTCAAACCTTGGGTTACGGCCCGAATTGGCATGCCTTCATCCAAGCCGCAGTAGCAACCTCACCTCAGCAGATAGTACAGTGGCAAGGGTACGTGAAACCCTCATTTCCGGATTACGCTCTGAGCGGAATGCCAGACTTTGATGAGAAACAAGACGCTTGGGGCCCCGGGGCAGGAACCTACACCTGGTGTGTTCCAGTTGCAGTTGCAAACTCGCTCTGGTGGCTTGACTCAAAATACGAATCACTACTCACCCCAGCACCAGTGCCTCCTCCAACGATCAGTGACCACTTCAATTTGGTGCCTGCATTTGGTCCATGGGACGACCATGATCCCCAAAACGTTGATCCTCTAGTGCGTAACCTAGCTGCTCTGATGGACACTGACGGCCAAACGTCACACGATGGTCATATTGGAACGCGTTGGACCGACGTTCAAAAAGGCATTCAGAAATACCTAATTATGCAAGGCATGGCTGGACTTTTCGAAGTACATAACAGTTCCTTCCCGACGTTCAATTGGATTGATAATCAGACTGAACAGTGTCAGGACGTTGAGCTTTTCCTTGAATTCTATCAGCAGATTGCTCCGGGAGTCTGGAGCAACTCGACCATGACCATTCCAAGCCTCGAGAACGGTCACTGCGTAACTTCAGCAGGCGCAAATGCAACACTCAATCCTGGCGAAGTACTCATAAGCGACCCATATCAAGACGCTTTAGAAGCTGGAACAGCACCCAGAGGCGGACGAGAACCTGCCCCACACGCCTATCCCCATGCTACAACAGACCACAATGACACTCAACACGTCTCGCAGGACGCTTATCAGGTAACAGATTGGCTAGGACCAGGCCCAGGACCCTATGGGCCACTGCAGGATGTTTGGGAACTCGTCGGTTACCTTCAAACCATGGGATTCCCCGCATCGTGGCACACTTTCATAAGGATGGCCGTAGCAACCTCACCCTCAGGCATACATGACATAGCTGTCTCTAACCTAGCTTCACCCAAGAAAATAGTATTCCAAAGCTTTTCCGCAAACGTGACTACAACGCTCGCAAACTACGGCGACTATCCTGAAAACGTCAGCGTCACAATCTACGCAAACATGACGAGCATTCCAAACGCGACGGTAATCGGCACATTCACAAACGTTTACTTAACCAACGGAACCTCAATCAATCTGACTTTTACTTGGTATGCGAATGGATTTTCGAAGGGCAACTACACGCTGGTCGCAAGCGCAGATCCAGTCCCCGGAGAAACAAACACAACAAACAACAATTTCACAGACAGCTGGATCTTCGTCACAATGATTGGCGACATAACTGGCCCCGTTCCTTACGTTCCAGACGGCAAAGTGGACATAAGAGACATAGCTGTGGTTGCAAAAGGCTTCGGCTCCATTCCAGGAATGCCGGGATGGAACGCGAACTGTGACGTGAACAATGACGGCATCATAAACATCAAAGACATAGCCATCGTGGCCAAACACTTCGGAGAAACAGACCCGTACTAAATCCCCACCCTTTTTCTTATTTTGCGCAGAACAGAAGTTTTGATGAGGAGAATCATCGATAGAAGCTTAGGTATTAATGGGCCTGTCCGGTGTTCCTAAGATCCCCGGGGAGGTATGAGGTCGTTCAGCAAGACAAATATTCTGACTAGGTAAATTGACAAGCATGGACATCGTTGAAGTCGGCAAGAAGGTCTACAGGTTACAGAAAGAGCGGATTATGGAATTGGGCGTGAGCATGGTTTCAAAGGATTTGACGCGTTCAACGGTTTTCAGGCTTAACGCCGTTCCCCCGTACAACTTTGCACTCACAGTTCACAAACCCGCAGGGTGGTCGCTCCTAACGCCTTTCGAGATATTCGCGAAGGGCACGCTGTGGACCGCCATGAGGACGTCTTCTGGAGAGATGTTCGGGCTGAAGTTAAGGTCTGCTGGAACCGTTGAAAGACCGAAAATATCCTGCAAGGTGTTCTCCCAAAAAGAGCTTGGAGCAAGCGAAAAAAGAGAAGTCTCGAAAACGTTGGCGTGGATGCTCAATCTCAAAGAGGACGTCACGGGATTTTACGCGTTGGCCAAACGGGATCCTCTTGTCAGGGTTCTAGTGAAAGACCTGTACGGGATGAGGAGCACAAGGCAGCCTGACATCTTCTCTCGGCTCATCTTGGCAGTATCCTTGCAGATGGCTCCGATAGCGAGGAGTAACCAGATGATGACCCTGCTGATTAAGGAATACGGTGACAGCGCTAGGTTCGATGGAAAGGGCATCCTTTACTGGCCTCCTCCCGAAAGAATAGCGGATGCTGAAGTTGAAGAGCTTCGAAAGCGATGCAAGCTTGGCTACAGGGCAAAACCTCTCAAAAGCATAGCAGAATCGATACGAGATGGTTTTCCGTCGCTTCAGAAGCTTGACGGAATGTTGGCTGAGGAAGCGAAGGCCAAGCTTATGGAACTTGAAGGAATAGGCGAATACTCCGCGGACATAGTAACGCCTCACGCGGGGTTCGCTCTGGACGTCTGGAGCGCGAAGATATTCAGCATGCTCCTTCTCAGAAAGGAGACAGAGTCGCCGAGAAATATTATTCCGAAGCTCAAAAAACTGGCGGAGCAACGATGGGGCCAGTGGAGGGGCTACGTCTTCGTCTACGTCCTGCACGATCTGGACAACCTGTCCCGTAGGTTCAACCTGAACCTAACGCAGTTATGAACCGACCCTTCGACTGACGCCGTCCAAATTGAAAAAAGAAGTTACCTCACCGCAGCCCAGGGCATAAATCCCGCATAGTTGGCGGTTCTATTTTGCGAAAATTGTGGGAGATAGCGGTTAAAATGAAAGCTGAAAGTCTAAGACGTTATCACTTCATATTCTTTTTCGTTATGGGGACCTAGCCCCAACTCAACCGCATGTTTGATTTGGAGTAAATCCCACGCATTATCTTTTAAGCTGTTGCCTAGATAGCTCTGAAGTACCTTCACGCCCTCTACATCTATTGCCACCTGATTGCTTGAGGCTAAAATTAAGTTGGGCTCACGTAACTCGCCTTTCGCTGGACCGCCTTTAATGAAGACCTTTCTTGCATCCATTATGATTAGATCTGGCTTAACGACTAGGCATAGTTCTGCCAGTTTTTCACGAAGATGCTGTAGATGAAATGTGGTTTGGTCGAAAAATGGTTTAACGAATCCCATTGAGAGTTTTATGGATCCAGTAAAATCTGCGGCGTGGTGAGTTTTTATCAGGGGAACGTAGACTATCTTCTCTATTTCTAGAGCATCTTTAGCCAGTGAAACCTTGCGTAAATGTTGGCCATCTGGAACCTTAACGCGTCGCCAACCTTTTCTATCAAATAGTACGGGCCAGCCGTCTTGTCCGAATACTCTAACTTCGGCTCCTGCTACCCAAGGTTTCTATCATTATGAGAGCATTTATGTTTTGCTTAGGCGTTATTTCCAATAAAGATTCCATAGCACGCGCTACAGGGAAAGGGAAGTAGAGACTTTTCAGTTAAAATTCATCTGTCACTCGCTTTGGCTGAAACATTCTAACTCCATCGCGCGCTGGTTGCTATATTAGACGGACATTTATGGAGTCTGAATCTTGATTTCCCTTTCATAATTCATATCCACTAGCGAGTCTTATGGAAATGGTAAATGGAGACATGTTCCTTGAGTCTCAGTAAGACTGAACAGGTTGCGCCGTTCTACTTCTGCGTTGATATCGGCGAGTACACAGGCATAACTGCAGCTTCATACGAAGACTTCTCGACGAGCATTAAGAAAGTCGACGCAAAATCCTTGAATTTCCATCTCAAGCGCGGAGACTTCGAAAAATGGGTATTAGACATTCTCAAAGATGAAAAGCTAGCAAAAGAAATAGGAAAACTCAATAGTCAAGAACTTCGTGGAAGGGCTCTACGCAATCGCCTCTACGGCATAGTATCTGAACGACATAAAGAATTGACCAGTAAAACTCGATGAGTGCGCGCGCTAGCACTTCTGCAACACAATGATGCCTGACAGAGTTCCTAGAGCTCTCGCCTGAATAGCGAAAAAAACGAGTAAAACTCAGTCGTCTCAATTGCAATTAGCTTAGTTCTAACACGCAAAATGATAGTAAATGAAGATGCTTGGAAGAGAGTTTCGAGCTATCCGACGTCCAGAGACTAATCACTTTTACCGGTAAACCCTGTTCAAATTTCAACCCCCACTCGCAACGTCCAGAAATGGTCTTTTTTAGCCAAAAAAACCTCAAAGCAAGCCCAAAATTAAGGTGCGGAGGGTGGGACCCCCACCCGACTTTGCCGGTAAAAACATGCTTAAGACATGCTTGGAGATTTCGAATATCTCGCTGTAGGGGATTTACTTTCATAAAAACGCGCGCTTAAAAGAATGACTGTACAAGCACGCGGGCAAGCTCATTTCTTTTTTCGTTTGTATTCTCCACTCTGAAACAGTGGGCTGGAGATTATTAGATCTGCTGTCGCTCTATTACATGCAGTTGGCACGTTGTACAAGACAGCTATCCTCAGAAGGGCTTTCACGTCGACATCGTGAGGAAGAGATTCTAAGGGGTCCCAGAAGAAGATCAAGTAATCCAGCTTGTCGTTGGCGATCAGAGCTCCTATCTCCATGTCACCACCATGCGAACCATCCTTAAGCAGAGTTATGTTTAGACCGGTTTTGTCGCTTATTTTTCTCCCAGTCCCTCCAGTTGCATACAAGCTGTGAACAGAGAGGGTGCCCTTGTTGAAGTCAACCCACTCCACCAAATCAGTCTTTTTATTATCGTGCGCCACCAGAGCGATCGTTCTTTTCAAAATATCACCCATTCAAACTGAAGCGAATACATTCCAATAGTCTTAAACCTTTCTGCACGTATCGGGCACAGAGAAAAAATGGAGATTTGCAAGCAACATCTCGCGCGCGCTGAGCTAGGCGTCTTGAAAAATGACCGATTATTTTCGTGCTTTTGATTCAAAAAACACGTTATCTAAAAATGGCTGAAGACTATCCGAAAGAGGGCATTATGTCTTTGGCAAGAAGCTCAATAAACTGCAGGAAATCTTGTTTTCGCTCAACGCCAGCAACAACGTAGGATGCTCCAAAATTGGTAGCTTTCTCAAGTTTCAAACGGAAATCGTCCTTTCCTTCCATTGTTCTAATGCCAACTGAACAAGCAAAGGACGGAATGCCTGTTCTATTCTGCTCTTTGGCAGCTCTTACAACTTCATCCTTGGCTCTGGAGAACTCTTTTGGGTTTTCTTCTTGGATAAAACAGATGTCGGCATATTTTCCTGCAAGTCTAAGCATCTTAATACCTCTTCCTCCAAACAAAAGAGGCGGGTAAGGCTTCTGCACAGGCTTGGGCAAAAGCACAGCTCCTTTAGCCCTGTAATATCTGCCTTCAAAATCCACTCGCGGCTCGGTCCAGAGCCTTTTAATTAAAGCAATTCCTTCATCAACTTTCTCTATTCTGATGCCAGGCTTATCCCATTGACTGTACCCCTCAAACTCCTTTTGGCTCCAACCAGCGCCTACACCTAGAAAACATCTTCCTTCAGACAATACATCTATGGTCGAAACTACTTTGGCCAGCAGTTGTGGAGGGCGCAAAGGTATGGGTGTTACAAGTGTGCCCAGTCTGATGTGATTGGTTGCTGCTGCAAAATAAGCCAGGGTACTCCATGCATCAAGCGTCCAGTTACTTTGTGGAGTCATGTAATGGTCTGGCAGCACAAAACCATTTATTCCAAGACTGTCAGCCTTTTTGATTGCTTCAAGGTTGAAGCGTAACTCACTGGAGAGATTTCCTGAAGGCGGATGAAGAAAGAACTTTATCACTAACGCCCCCATATTAAGAAGGGATTTTTCTTAATACAACTTTGCACTAATTTCTTAAGAACAAGGTTTCTACGGTTCTACTAGCGCGCGCTCGTGGAGGCAGGATTCGAGTAAGTCACCGAAATAGACGAATCAAAATCTTCCGAAAACGTAAGCAGCCTCAAAAAACGCGGTGGGTTCATTGAAAAGTGCGGAAGGTGGGACCCCCACCCGACTTTACCGGTAAAAACATCATATTGGATATGCCCGTTCTCATACCCGAATTCTCAGCGCAAATAAACAGACTTTTTTCATGAATTCAACTCAGCCCTTCATATAGGACTATCTTGGGTCTTTCTGTGGACAGGCGAGATGAAATCTACATCTCACGCGCGCATGCGTGTTCCTAAAATGGTTAAGAATGGTATTAATTCCTCTTTTAGAATTTGGAGGCAGCTTTGAGGCTCATATCATTTTTGGCGCCCGCAATCTGCTGGAACTTCCATGATTTACGACCCTTCAACCCGACCAATTGTTGCCTATCAAACAAGCTCATATTGGACGCTGATGGGTGAAAGAAGAACAAAAACCATTTTTGACCAATTTCGGAACAGGCATGCGCGCTAATGTGGTTCTTGTATACCTAGTATGGTCAGTCGTTCCGAGCTTCTTATGCCTCGTGCCACATTCGCCGGAGCGAAAATCGCGCCGCCATGACGCAAGTCAACTCGTCCGTTGCCTACTGTGAATGTGCCACTTCCGTCAATGACATAAAAGCATACGTCATAAGGCTCTGGGCGAGAAGGAATCTCTTGACCAGCGTCAAGACAGATCAGCACAATGTTAAAGTTGTTGGTTTTCAACACGTCCTTCTTCACCCCACGACGATCCTCCATAGTATTTAGCAAACCTTGCTTTTGAGAAAACTCCACCAGTTTGTTTAAATCCAATACTTTTGCCATGTTTATGTCACCTCCTGTCATTTTCTGAATTTTTTATCCAATCTCATGCCTATGAACAGGAAAGCTGCCGTGAATAGTATAAGAACAACCGAGTCTGACACTGGTCCATAAAGTGTTTTTCCTTCAAGCGCGTATCTAACCAAATCGTTAGCATAAGTGAGTGGTGAAAATGCCGCTGCAATCTGTCCCCACCCAGGTAGACTTTCAATCGGTATGTAGAGGCCACTGATGAAAATCAATGGCAGACGAACAAAATTCAGCAGCATCATTATGTCGCCGGGATTTTCTGTAGGAAAAGAAGCAAACATAATCCCAAGTGTGGCAAAACAGTAGGAGGCAAGTGACAAGCCCGCTATCAAAGCTATGAGACTGATGATTTGCGTTTCAAACCATAGGAGCCCGATGAATAGCGGAATTACGCTTATAGCTAGGCTGAATAAGAATCCTCCCAAGGTCTTACCTAATATGATAGAATAGAATGATATGGGGGCGGATACCAGTCTTTCAAAGGTTTTCACTCTTCTCTCGGTTGGTATAACCATCGGTCCGATTGAAGAAGAGCTAAACAGTATCGTGATCGATATTAGTCCTGGAATGAGAGTCGCTGCTGGCGCGTTTTTTCCCACCGCAAACGAAAGGAACATGAAAAGTGGAAATAGTATGCCGAACATGAGGGTTCCAGGTTTAATGTAGTAGATGCGCATGTCTTTCTTCGCGATTGCCCAAGAGGCGCTTAAGTCAGTTTTCAATTGTCCCATGGAAAACTTTTTGCTCATTAAATTGCCTCCTTTTTAGTTTTCACTTCTATTTCGGTAAGCTTAACAAACACGTCTTCAAGGCTTGGACCAAGCGTGGTCAAACTAATTGGTTTAAGACCGTTTGCCTTAGCATATTCCCACAAACCTG
>Ga0315289_10016858_pt1 | contig 10048 bp, 8 predicted proteins | sample YL17G11_40_MG_FD_203452 | JGI IMG/M metagenome (GOLD analysis project Ga0315289, IMG submission 203452) | Sediment microbial communities from Yellowstone Lake, YNP, Wyoming, USA - YL17G11_40 | ecosystem: Environmental > Aquatic > Freshwater > Lake > Sediment | place: USA: Wyoming | collected...
GTGCCCGTCTCCGTGCGGCCGCCCGCAGAATGGGCAACCATCACGCGCTTCGCGTGATTGCCCGTACACTTGCTTTGCATATTTTTTAATAATTTTTATCTGCGTTTATCCGCGTTCATCTGTGTCCTAAAACTTTTTGATCAGCTCCTTGATCTCCAGGATCATCCCATCCCTGGCGGCGATGATCCTTCTTCCAGTCTCCTGACTCAGGCGCTCGGCCAACTCTGAGGGCTCGGCCTGGAGGATCCGCGTCCCAAAATGAGTCAGGACGATAACCTTGGCCTTGGTTTCCTTCAGAATGATTTTTACATCCTCGAAGGAGAGGTGGTCAATTTTGCGGTCCAGAATCTCAGCGAGGAGGACCACGTTCAGCAGGAGAACTTCTCCGGGATATTGGGAAATCAGGTCGGGATGAAACTTGGTGTCGGTGATGTAGGAGACCGTAGCCTCCGGAAGGTGAAAGTTGAAGCCATACGTTTCCACCGAGTGGTGATGCCTCCCGGCGGTTAAGAATTTTAAGTCTCCCAGCGTATAAGTCTCATTTTCCCTGAGAATTTCGATCTTTCCGAGGTAGGAACGGATATAGCGCAGAATCACGGGGTCGTCCTCGAGGGCTTCCTCCGGGGCAAAGAGTATGCCCTTGCGCTGGTACCCGCCTTCGGTCATGGCCTCGATCATGGCGTTGATATCGCCCGAATGGTCGAGATGCTTGTGGGAAAGGAGGATCCCATCCAGGGTCGTGGGGTCGAGCTTGGGATTGGCTGACAAGCAGCGTATCAGCGCTCCGGGCCCGGGGTCTATGTACAGGTTGACCCCCTGGAAGGACAGCCAGAGACCGCCCGATGATCGAAGCTGCCGGGCCACGACGAAACGGGCGCCGGCGGTACCGATAAACTTAATCCAATTCTTGTCGGCTTTTTTTTCCTTTGAAGGAGTTGTCATCGGGAGTGCCTTAAATGCGTAAAGCAAAAAATCCAATACATTTTCTCTCGCCCGCTCCGCGAGGCGGCAAACACTGAAAAAACGTTATTCGTTACTGGTTATTCGTTGCTCCTTGCAAACCTGAATCCTGAGGCCTGGGACCTGAATCCTGTATTATTTTTTCAACTCTGCGAGCTCTGCGGCCTCTGCGAGAGACAATTGTATTTGCTTTTTTGTTTTCCTTGCTTGCCTGTTGTTTTCTCTGTGAGAGATCCTTTATTCTTTATAAACACGGCAGGGGATAGCCCTCAGATTTGTTGAACCGATGGTCGGCTCATAGGGCGGATCGTTTTCCGTCAGGATGTTGACGTTCGACTCTTTCCAGCCGCTCAGCTCCAGGTCTTTTCTCTCCGGAAACCACCATCCGTAGGCGACGACTACGACGCGGGGGTCAAGGTCGGAGTTTAAAGCGGCTTTCTGGCGGATCGTTCCCCGCCGGGTTTCAATATGCACCCAGTCTCCTTCTCCGACTCCCATCTCTCCCGCAGTCTGGGGATGGATCAGCACAATCGGGTCGGGGGAGAGTTTTCTCAGGGAAGGAAGATTCCGGTAGGCGGAATGGAAATAACAGGGGTCTTTGGCCGAGGTGAGAATCAGCGGATAATTTTCCATTCGATGGGGATCGCTGTCGGGCACCGAGAATTCCTCACGATAAGTCGGAAGGGGATCATATCCCCAATCCTTCAGACGAGAGCAGAAAATCTCTACTTTTTTCGATGGAGTGCCGAAGCCGTTCCGCTCATAACTCTTGTACTTCCAATTCCCCTTCAGGATTCCCGCCCTCCTAAAACCTTCATAGTCAAGGCCTGCGGGTTTTAACACCTCATCCAGGCAGGGGCGAAGATCGGGCCAGAAGGATTTTTCCAACCCGCACTTTTTACCCAGCTCATTCAGGATGAGGAGATCCGGCCGGCATTCTCCCGGAGGGTCGACCACTTTGGGCCGGGCCAGGAGGAACCCGTGGGGCATTCCATAGTGTCCCATATCGTCGAACTCAAAGTTCGTCGCCGTGGGAAGAACGATGTCCGCAACCTGCGCCGTGGGGGTCAGAAAGATCTCGGCCACCGCCAGAAAATCGAGTTTCTTCAGGGCCAGGTAAGTCTCCGTGGCGTTGGCATAGCTTAGAAGAGGATTCCCTCCCTGGATGTACATCATCCGGATGGGGTATGGTTTCCCGGAAAGAATGGCTTTCACGACGGTCTGGCTGGGGGTAAATCCCATCATGGCCGCCAGGCGGAACTCAGGGGCCAGAAGTTGCTCCCGCTTTTCGGGAAAGCCCTTGCTTTGTACAAAATCTCCCGGGCGTAGAGTCGGAGGAGAAGGGCGATTCACATTTCCACCCGGTGAATCCAGGTTCCCGCTGATGGCTTTCAGAATCATCAACGCCCGGGCCGTCTGTACGCTGTAAATGTTGTGCTCGATGGCGTTGCCCCACTGAATGCAGGCCGGCTGAGTGCGGACATAGAGACGGGCTGCCTCGACGATCTTCTCCTCGGGGACCCAGGTAATTTCGGCCAGCGCCTTCAGCGAATAGCCCTTCAAATGTCCTTGCAGCTCTGGAAAGCCGACGGTCCATTGATCGACGAAGGCCCGGTCATACAATCCGTCCTCCACGATCACTTTCAGCATCCCGAGCGCAAGAGCCAGATCCATCCCGGGCCTGGGCTGGATCCAAAGGTCCGCCCGGCTTGACAACTGGGTTCTCCGAGGATCTATGGCCATCAGCTTGGCTCCCCGGTCCAGAACCCTCCGCAGTTGAGATCCGATGATCCCCTCCTCATTGGTCTGGAAGAGGTTGCTCCCCCAAACCAACACCAGGGCCGGGGGATGATCATAGTCCGGCACCGGGAAGAAGCCGCAGGTTATCATGGCGGCGGTCTCCCGGGGCATATGGCAGATGGACCCGGGGGTGATGACCGTGGGAACCTTCAGCAGGTTGGCCAGCCGGATCATCATGTAGAGTTCCAGGCCCTTGGGAGTTCCCTGGGCAAAGGCTATACTTCGCCGGTCAGCCTGGAGGATCTTTTGGGAGATGGTCGTAAGGGCTTCCTCCCAGGAGATGCGCTCCCACTTTCCTTCTCCCCTTTGCCCTATCCTTTTGAGAGGATGGCGCAGCCGGTCGGGATGGTTGAGCCGCTCCACCTGGGCGATCCCTTTAGCGCAAATCGTCCCCCGATTCAGGGGGGAATCCGGATCGCCCTCGACCTTCACGATCTTTCCGTCTTCCACCTGGACCCGGAGGCCGCATCCACCGTGGTCCATCCGGGCGCAATAGGTTTTAACGATCATATTTTATTTCCTTGCCACAGAGATCACAGAGCTCACAGAGCAATAAGGGAATTTACAAAGCAAGAAACTGGAAATCTTAGTAACCAAATTTTCTTATAATAGGGAGTGTTGTATATTGGATAATTGATTTTGTTTCGAATTTTGGATTTAATTTTTCTCTGCGCTCTCTGTGTCCTCTGTGGCTGATGTTTTCTTTTTTCCAAAAACCCCCGGTTCGGCGAAATCCAGCACCTTCAAAGGTTTCCCCCCGACGAAGAGCGAGAGGATCTTGGCGATTCGCAACGCCTGTCCCAGGAGCACCAGGCGGCAGTGGTTGAACTTGCACCCCTTGATCTCGGTCTCCCCTTTTTCCAGGACAATCATGCAGTCTTCGAACTCGCAATTCTCGTAGGCGTGCCCGTCCAGCTCGATTCTTTCCTTGACGAACTCCTTGTTCTTGTACCGGGTGGTAAACGAACTCATCCTCCGCTCCCTTCAAACAGCCGGGCTACCTCATCTCGGTCAAAAGAGGGCAGATCGAAGACCTTTCCCCGGTCTGCCAGTTTGACCCCTTTTTTCCTTTCCCAGATCCTGGCAACCACGGAGGCGGAAATTCCCGCTTTCTCCAGAGCCCGGATTACCTTTTCCGAGTCTTTTGGGGCCACGGCAATCAGCATGGCCCCCGAGGCTAAAAGGCCCAGAGGGTGCAGTTTGAGTTTTTCGCAAAGAAGTGCCGTCTCCGGCAGAACATGAATTTGATCCATTTCCACCAGCATCCCAACACCTGCGGCATCGGCCAGCTCCCGGAGGCCGGTGGCCAGCCCTCCTTCCGTCGGGTCATGCATGGCGTGAACCGTGGCCACCCCGCTGGCGATCCGCGCCTCCCGCACCACGCTGATCCCCGGGGAGCGCAGCAGATTCCGGCACTGCCTTATTGTCCCCTCCTCGAACTGGTCCGGCAACGACTTCCATTCCCGGGCAATCAGGGCGGTTCCCTCGATGGCAATCCCTTTGGTCAGAATGATCTCATCCCCTACACGGATTTTATCCGGAGAGACCAGCTTATCTTTATCCACCTCACCCAGCATTTGCCCGACTAGAATCGGACGGCTCAGCCCGTAGGTTATTTCCGTGTGCCCTCCGCAAAGAATGATGCCGAGCTCCTCGCAGGCCCCGGAGATCTGGGCAAAGATCTCTTCTACCTCCTTCGGACCCGTCTTCCCTTCGGGCAAGAGCAGGGTGGCCAGAAACCACCGGGGGGTTCCTCCCATGGCGGCGATGTCGTTGGCGTTGATATTCACCCCGTACCAGCCGATCTGGTCGGTGGCAAAAGTAATGGGATCGGTCTTGGCCACCAGGTACTTATCCCCGAAAGAGATCACCGTGGCATCCCTGCCAATCCCCGGCATAACGATAATGCTCGGATCTTCGCGGGTGTAGCGCGCGAGGAGTCGCGAGAGGTCTTCCAGAGGCAGCTTGCCCGTGGGGTAGGTGAATGGTTTCTCTTCCGGCACCCGGGTCTCCATCGCAGACAGTATAATTCAATAGTAGCGGGGAAGGAAGGAATTGTAAACAAGAAGGGGCGACCCGCCGGGTCGCCCCTACATTGCGTGAATCAATTTGGACAGGGCAAGAGATAGAAAAAACGGCAGGAAAGATCTGCCCTTTTTATTTCCTCTTCGGCCCGTACAGATCCTTGGCCACATCCCGAAGGCCCAGGGATTCGAGGGTCTTCCGGGAAACCTTTCCGCTGGGGGTCCAACCGCTCACTTTATAAAACTCCTTGAGCATGACCTCCATGTCCGGAACTTTGCCGGCGTTGCCGCCTTCTTTGGTCGGCTGCAGCTGGCGGGGCGCCAGGACATCGTCTTTGCGCGTGATCCCGCACAGGTTGTTGTAAGCCCGGTGGAGGGCCATGATGCGCTCTCCCACTTTCAGCAGGCTCTTGGCCGTGTACTTGGTTCCCGTGGCCGCCGTCAGCACGGCCGCCAAATCCGACGGCTTCAGGATGAAGGTGAGGAAGTAGCAGGAGACCATGGAATTGACCACGGCAGTATAGTCCTGGGAAAGTTTTACCACGAGTCCCTTGCCCTTGCTCACATGGAGGGGATACATTCCTTTTAGCCCCCATTCGGGCAGCGGGTCCTGCACGTTTTCCCAGAGGGGAGAATGGCCGTGGAGGTGGCAGGCGCCGCGCGGTCCGACCGCATAGGTGAGTCCCATGCTGTAAAAGGTTCGCGGGTCGTGCATCGCGGTCTCCATGCCCTTTACGTGAACCGCGTACTTCCAGGAGTCCCCGCCCAGTTTCTCGGCGGCCTTCCGCACGCCCTGGCCCAGAAGTTTTCCCAACTTCTCGTTCCTTCCGATCTGGTGGGTCATGGCGATCATGGCCTGGGCATCGCCCCACTTCAGCTCGATCCCGCCGGTGTCCTCCTTCCTGATCAGGCCCTTTTCGTAGGCCTCCATGCCAAAGGCAATGGCCACACCGGTGGAAATGGTATCGATTCCGTAGCGGTTGCATAGATCGTTGGCAAAGGACACGGCGTTGAGGTCGTCGATGAGGCACATGGTTCCCATGGCCGCCAGGGTTTCATACTCCGGCCCCGGCCCGTCCATCTTGTAGGGGCCCTCTTCGATCTTGACCCACCGGGAACACCCCAGGGTGCAGCGGTAGCAGGCCGTGTGGGGAACCAGGATGGTTTCCTTCATCTTCTTCCCGCCCAGGTTCTTGCACCCCTCCTCCCAGATGCCGAGCTGCCAGTTCTTCACCGGGATATCGCCCATGGCGATGAGGTTGTCCAACACCTGCGCGGTTCCGTATTCCCGCATGGCGGCCACCGCCGGCGAAGTGGCATTATCCTTGGCGATCTTTTTGCAGAGGGCGTTATACTTTTCCAGGTCGTAGATGGGGAAGTTGCCGTTGCCGCGAACGGCAATGGCTTTCAAATTCTTGGCCCCCAGGATAGCCCCGTTTCCCCCGCGCCCCGGGGCCCGTCCCTCGTCATTGATGATGCAGGAAAGAAGAACTTTCCTCTCTCCGGCCGGGCCGATGCAGGCCACCCGGATTCTCTCGTCCCCGATCTCCCGCTGAATGCTCTCCTGAACTTTCAGGGCATCCTGGCCCCACAGATGAGTCGCAGGCCGGATCTCCGCCTTCCCATTGTGAATCCAGAGATAGACCGGGTCGTCTGCCGCTCCTTCGATGATCAGAGCGTCGTAACCCGCCCGTTTCAGGTCCGCACCCCAGTATCCTCCCGAGCTGGCGTCGCAGAGGATTCCAGTCAGGGGTGATTTAAAAACGATCTGGTACCGGGCGCCGGAAGGGTAGTTGGTGGCGGTTACGGGTCCGACGGTAAAGACGATTTTATTCTCCGGGCTGAGCGGATCGGTGGATGGAGGAACTTCATCGTAGATCATCCGGACTCCCAGGCCGGTTCCGCCGAGGTAATCCTTGGCGTACTTTGGATTCAGGGGTTCTTCGGTGCACTTTTGGGTCGTTAGATTAACCCGCAGAATTTTTCCCGCGTACCCGTCCATAGCCCCTTTCTCCTTTCTTGGGAGAGTTTGCCTACCCTGGGCATGAAGGAAATAAGTTTTCTCCTTTTAATAAATCCGCTAAAAAAAGTCAAGAATTTTTAAATGTTTAGGCTATTTTTTCTCCCCCGCCAGCTTCATGGGCTGGCCGCAGCAGTGCAGCGTTCCCTTTCCGGCAACGATCATCTCCACCTTGTTCCCGCAGATTTCACAGACGTAGACCTGCCCGACTTTGTTAGACATTTTGATATTCTCCTTTTTCATTTATGGGACGCAGATGAACGCAGAAAAAACGGATCAAAAAATCCTTGCTCTTTAAAAAATCTAAATATTGTTTATCTGCGTTTATCTGCGAAAATCTGCGTCCCAATATTTTTTCATTTTCCAGGTTCTTGGATTTCTTCTTTAATTCCGGCAAGTTTCCTGGCCATCTGGGCGTATTTTTCCAGGGGGAGAAGGGAGCGGACTACCAGACGGGCCCCATCCGGGGACCCGCCGCCGTGCATGCAGCCGGGGACCCCTGCGCCCAAAGTAAGCCATTCGGTCAGCCGGGCGGATCGGGCGCGGGCTTCGGCGCTGCAGGATCCGGCTTTCACATATTTCTGGACCAGTTTCCCGTATTGCGGATCCTGGAAATCCCGGTAAGAGGGAAAACACCCCGTTTCCACGATTCCGCCGCCGATCTCCTGGCATAGCCGCTTGGTCTCATAGGGCAGAGTAGCCACATGGATCTTATTGGTATGGGAAGTGAGGGAATCGGGAATCCAGACCCCTGATGGATGGCGTCCCCCCAGGGCGATGGACCCGACTCCCATGGTGAAGGTGGTTTCATTGTTCACCGCCATCTCGATGAACTTGGAAGCGAAGGTCTTGGCCGAGAGACCGTTGGCTCTGGCCATCAAAACCCCGGCCCCGATCATGACGTCCCCCTGACCGGCCACGCACGCCCCGATGCACGCCCGGTAGATGGAAGTAAAATATTGGATCGCCTTTCCCGTGTAGGCGTATTCTTTGCAGAGAAAGACCCTCTCTTTGGGCACGAAAACATCCTCAAAGAGCAAATAGGCCTGGGTGATCCCGGTCTCCGTGGGAATATCAAAGCCCTCCTCCTGTTCCCTCGTGTCGCTGGGCCGCCGGGTTTCTATAATGGTTAATCCGTCGATATCCCGGGGAACCGCGCAGGACAGGGCGAAGTCTTTATCCGCTTCTCCGTAGGCCGTGCCGGGAAGGAGAAAGATCTCGTTGGAGGCCGCCACTCCGCAGATCATGCATTTGGCTCCCCGCAGAACAACCCCTTTTTCCTGCACTTCCACGATGCGCAGGTTGGAATCCGGTTCGGGCTGCTGGGAGGCCTTCAGACTGCGGTCCCCCTTGGCGTCGGTCAAGGCGCCGGCTATGGTCCAGCCCGCAGCCTGCGCCTGCAGCGCATATTTCTTGATCCGCGGGTGATAGTCCGTTTTCAGGGCGGCGTCCATCTCCTGGGTGACCGCCCACATGGTGTTCATCCCGTTCCAGCCCGCGCAGAGGGCGCCGGTGCAGGTTCCGGTGAGGCGGTACATCTCCCGCTTGAACTTGGAGTTGCAGATCACATCTTCCATGGACATCATGAGGGAGTTATGGCGGTGGATCTTCTCCTCCGTCAGGGTGGAGGTGGTGGTGAAAAGGTCGGCCAGAGAAGGGTCCTGGGCGGCGTCATAAGCCCGGGCATGGCTCTCCACCACCCGGCGGGTCGCCGGATGGGTGGTTACGTCGCCGATCCTCTCCCCGAATTTGTGGATGTTGGGCCGGAGCTTCTTCAAGGAAGCGAGGTAGTCGGCGCGGGTTTTCAGGGCCATGGGAATCCCCCTTCATGTAGGTTTGGATTATTGTACCATCCCTTTCCGCTTATGTAAAAGCAAGGCTTGTTTGGGAAAGGCCGGGAGTGTTTTTTTCACTCTGCAGATTATCGTTTCCGCAGTCGCTCCTGCGCGTTGCAGGAGGCCGCCCCTCAAAAAATGAAATTTAAACCACTTTTTGATTCTTCAGGCCTGCGATCTTGTCCGCCGAATATCCCAACAGGTCTTTCAGAATAGGCTCGGTATGCTCGCCCAGGGCCGGGGGATAAACATACCGGATCTGGTCCACCCCGGAGACTTTGATCGGGCTTCCCACATCCCTCGTCTTGCCCACATGGGGAGAGTCGATCTCCACCACCATGTTCCGGGACAGAACCTGGGCATCGGCCACGGCCTTGTCCACCGTGTTGATGGGGCCGGCAGGAACTTCCAGTTTTACGAAGAGCTCCAGCCACTCATCCGTGGTCTTTTTCAGGAAGGCCTCTTCCAGGATGCGGTCTAATTCCTCGCGGTTTTTCAGCCTGTTGGCCCGGGTGCTGAAGCGGGAGTCGTCGGCCAGACGTTCCATATCCATGTTCTTGCAGAGGTTGCGGAAAAAATGGTCGATATAAGCCTCGATGACCAGGGCGGAATCCTTCGTGCGGTAGGCCCGCAGGGGGACGTTGCTCACGTGGGCGGTTCCCACCGGCTGGGGGATTTCCCCGGCAACGAAATAATACTTGGCCCGGTAGGTGTGCAAAGCGAGCTGCACATCCAGCATGGAGATGTCCACCATCCGGCCTTCTCCGGTCATGGAACGGGAGACCAGGGCGGAAAGAATCCCGATCACCGCAAAGACCGCTCCCCCCAGGTCGCCGATGGGAATTCCGCAGCGGACCGGAGGCTGGCCCGGCTCTCCGGTATAGCTCATCGCCCCCCCCATGGCCTGGACGATGATGTCGTAGGAAGGCCTCTCCCGGTAGGGGCCGGTCTGCCCGTATCCGGTGACCGAAGCCCAGACAATCTTGGGATTGATCTTTTTGAGGTCCTCATACCCCAGCCCCAGTTTCTCCATGGTTCCGGGGGTGAAGTTATTCATCACCACGTCGGCCTTGCGGGTCAGCCCGTAGAAGATCTCCTTCCCTTCCGGCGCTTTCAAATCCAGGGTCAGGCTCTTCTTGTTGCGGTTCAGGGACATGAAGTAAAGGCTCTGGTCCTTCATGGTATGGGGTGGCATTCGGCGGGTCGGGTCCCCGACGCCGGGGCGTTCGATCTTAATGACCTCCGCACCCAGATCACCCAGGATCTGGGTACAGAAAGGACCGGCCAGCACGTGGGTCAAATCGAGAACTTTGATTCCTTTCAAAGGTTGGGTCATCTTTTTCTCCTTTTTTACAGATTGGGACGCAGATAAGACCTTTGAATGGGACACAGATAAACTTAGCGCGGCT
>Ga0315289_10016859_pt1 | contig 10048 bp, 4 predicted proteins | sample YL17G11_40_MG_FD_203452 | JGI IMG/M metagenome (GOLD analysis project Ga0315289, IMG submission 203452) | Sediment microbial communities from Yellowstone Lake, YNP, Wyoming, USA - YL17G11_40 | ecosystem: Environmental > Aquatic > Freshwater > Lake > Sediment | place: USA: Wyoming | collected...
GCTACATAGGCTTTTATTACCTTAGCCAGTGCATGACCTATTTGGCGGCAATCTTCTTCGGTATAGGTTGGAAATGCAAAACAGGTAAACGTGTGGCTCTGATGCCAGACGGCGTTGGGCACTTCCACTTTACTGTAGTCAACACTTTCGGGGTTGGTGTATTCTTTGGACTTGAAAGGAAAGCCGCTCCTGCCGAAGGAATTGTGCTGCCTATAAGCCTTTTCAGTATGACACTGCGGCCAGAAGACCCTCCAGCACGGGGCGCCTTCCGCAGCGCAGGCGGCGACAAATTGATCGATGTCACAGGTCATATTCTCAATGTCGAGAGAAAACGCCATGACGTACCAGCCGTTCCGGCGATCTTCGGTGTCGATCGGTGTATAGATAACCCGGGGCAAATCTTTTATCGAATCGATTACGATACGTGCGTTGCGCCTGCGACTGGGAAGATTCCAGGTATCAATCCGTTCGAGCTCCGCCAGCCCGATAGCCGACTGCATCTCGGTCATGCGATAGTTCCAGCCTACCATGTTATGGATATAAGGCAATCGCTGCTCCAGCTCCAGCAGGCTCAACCGCTGCTTGACGTCATAACCGTGGTCACGAAAGCTTCGTGCTCGCCATGCCAAATCTTCGTCGTCGGTGGTCACCATGCCACCCTCGCCGCCGGTAGTAAACGTCTTGTTCTGACAGAAGCTACACGCGGCGATATCGCCGAGGGTGCCGGTCTTTTTGCCTTTATAGACACCGCCAAAGGCCTCGGCATTGTCCTCGACGACAAAAAGATTATGTCTCCTCGCGAAGTCAAGGATATTGTCCATGTCGCAAACGTTGCCGTAAAGATGCACGGCCATTATCGCCCTGGTCCGCTCGTTTACGAGCTTCTCGGCCGATTCGACACTTATACAATGATCGTCGATATTGACATCGGCGAACCGCGGCACGGCCCCGGCCTGAACTATCGAGAAGCTGCTGGCAATAAAAGTATAGCTCGGCACAATTACTTCGTCACCCGGTCCAATTCCAAGAGCACTCAGCGCGATGTGGAGGGCCGCGGTTCCGCTCGAAGCGCTGATGGCGTATTTACTGCCCTGCCAGACGGCAAATTTTCGCTCGAACTCCATGCCCTTCGGACCAGTCCAGTAATTGACCTTGCCCGACCTGAGCACTTCCTGCACGGCACTGATTGCCTTATCATCAAACTGAGGCCATCCGGCCAATTTATTTGTCACCGATTTAGGACCTCCGTCGATAGCTAATACCTCGGCTTTGATCGGGACAGGCTTTTCTGCCATTTTAGCACCCTTTCAAAATAATTTCCCCACGTATGTACGGTTCTCGAATCGTCCTCACTCTTTTGCAGGCGTGATTCGCACCGTTTTGATCTGCCAGGGCTTAAAGTTCAGCGTGCCGGATGCAGCAGACAATTCCCGGCCTGCCAGATCGACTTCGGTCATTTTTGCCTGAGACATCTTATAGTTCAGTGACACCCGGCAATCGCGTCCCCGATGTTCGTACATGCGAACATAAAGATCATCGTCAAGATTTAAAAAAGCCGAGGCGATAACATCCGAAGACGATATTACAAGCGGCTGAATCGTATGCCCGGATTTGCCATTGCCCGCCGGCGCGAACAGGCCTGCCAGGGGATAATTGTACTCAAGAGCACGCTCATGCAGCCCGGCCTTGTCCCATTGTTCAGTGAACGGATAGAGTGCAATCTCGTAGACATAATCCCCCGTGAGCATCCGGGTTCCCCATACGTAATACATTGCATAAGCCAGGGGTACTGAAAATCCACCGTCCTGCTCCCGCACCGCTCCCATTGTCCCCCGATTGAAAACGCCGAGTCCTTTTTCACCATCTGTTACGGCCGTCCAGTAAAGCCCGTTGACATACCGATCCGGCGTTTCACTGACGGCAAAGGGAAGGTCCCTTACTCCGACGGCGCTGCCGCCCACTGCGGGAAATATTTTGAACCGCAGCTTGTCCTCATGGATAAATCCCGAAGATGGATCTCTTACGTTATCGCTGAGCCGACCGATTCTCTGGCCGGCAAAGCTGAATCGTACCCGGCAATCTATTTGGGGACTATCGGCATGAAATTTCATTTCAAGTGTATAAGGGATACTTCCGATCAGGCCACTCTCACGGGCTATCGCCCACGGCGCTCCACCCCGCGCACTTTCCAGAGCCCAGAGCCCCCTGGACTCGATGTCCTTACCTTCAATCCTGGCGGCAAAGAAAGCACTTCTCTTTTTCGACTCCAGCAATTCTTTTCCGGTCCGCTTGTCCTTCATCGAGGATATGCCGCCCCGTGGATTAAAGTGAACTTCCAGGAACGGCGTCGTGATTGTAAGATTCTGAGAATCAACGGACAGCTTTTCATTTTCATCGGAAGGTTTGCTTTCTACCGGAATCAGCCTGTAAGAACAAACGCTAAGGCCCGGCAGATCGGCGGATAATGCCAGCTTGATGTCTCTTAGACTGCCATCGGAGTTTAGATCGGCAGCGAGAATCGCCGAGGGGATGATTTTGTCGCCGTGCATCACCTGAAGATTCTTTGCGTAGCCGCGAGGCAGCAAGACAGAGATTTCGAACCATTCCTTACGGCGCCAGGAAACCGGATTCAAGACGACAACCTGTGGATTGTCTCCAGCGGACATTTGGGAAGCTATATGCTGCAATGAGCTTTTGAGCACGTTCTCTGATATATTGATAGACTCTGGCAGGAACCGGTGGGCATCGTCAAGTATGCCGCATATTTGTATGTCATGGTGCTGGGCTACAAGCAGATTTTTCCATGCATTCTCAAGCTCGGCCTGATGGTTCGAGCCGCCCGCCAGCAGAGCTATCGCTGCCGCCCGTTCAGCCGTCAGGACGGCCACCTCCGCACGCCGGGAAAGGTTCCATATTTCGTTGCCGCAATAACCCCAGGGCATTCGCACGACGAAATCATTGGGCTTTGTCTCAAGATCATCCTTCGGGGCGGGAAAAGTGGAAAATATCTCTTCGAGCAAAATCCATTTATAACCGGGCTTGCCTTCGTATTCTTTTAACAGTTCTTCCCGCCGCAATCCTGCATCATCGGCACGGGTTGCCAGCAGTGGATTGATATGTGCAAATTCTTCACGAAAGTCGGCAGGTGACTTCGGGGCGTTCGAGCCCGGATAGCGGGTCAGTATCCAGTTGTCCACCGTCGTTCGGCCGAATTCTGCCCCTTGTCCTTTGTAAGTGGGTATAGTGGATATGCGAGAGCCGTCGAGACCGACCCACCAGCCGATGGCCGCATCGAAGGTCGGATTATAGCCGTACATCATATAGTGCGTGCGCATTATCGCGCCCATAAAACCGAAGCCTGCGAGTATCTGCGGAATCTGGCTGTGCATCGCGTGCTCGCTCATCAGATACACATTCGGCGCACAGCCGAAATGCCTGCGGTCCGCCGCCAGGGCATAACCAATCTGGCGAATGTTGGATTCTTCATTTACGAATACCGAAAGCGGCTGGCCGTAAGTACATGTCCCTATCCCAAATCGGCCGGCGTACTTTTTCAGGTACGTGCGTATCTCCTGAAGAATCTCCGGATTGGCCCGGGCCATCTGGTCATAGGTATAAGCTTCGTTGTCCAGGCCGATTTTGAAGGATGGATAACGATCCAGCCACTCGACCGCGCTTCGCAGGTACTGCACGAAATGGTCGCTGCCCCAAAGGACAAGTCCACCATGGTCGTAAGTCAGAAGATAAAGCGGCGAAGAATCCGAAGATTCATCGAGAGACCTATCGCCAATTCCGGCGCAGGTCTCAACAGAAAACAGGCACGAAAGAAAGGTCACAGTGATAGAAACGATTACAATAAAAGTTCGATTACTCATAATATCATCCCAAAAAAAATCAATGCAAATGGTATCACTTCAATCAGAGTCCTGCAAACAAGTTTCCTTTTATAAATGCTATCCCACCTAAGGAATCCTTGACATCTGTCACGCCGAAACGTAAATTCTGATAACTCAGGAGTACTATTATGAATAAGAAAACCGTATTTATTCTGCTTCTATGTATCGTCTTTCCAGGATACCGAAACTGCAGCGCCCAGGGAGTTTTCTTCCGGGAATACTGGGCTGAATTTGACGCCGAGATAAGCAATTCCAAGGGCAGGATGCTGCGTGTAAACGACGCCGAGCTGAGCCTCCACGAAGTGTACGGCAAAAGGCCGGAGGCTCTGGCAAACGGCTTTACGCTGATTAACGTGCCGGAGGACTTGTTCGGACTGCAGGGTGCAGAGCTGTATCTCGAAGTCTGGGGCGGCCATCCCGGCACCACCAACAAACGGTTTCTCGTCAATGGAAAACAAATCTATCCGCTCGGCGACGACGGCACGGAAGAAAATAACTGCGCATATTCTTACCCGGCGATACCGCTTAAAGTGGAGCACCTCGTCAGCGGCCGAAACGCATTTCAGTTCGCATGTGACCGGGGCAATACTTTCTGGGGACATTTTATCATCGACGAGGCAGCCGTCCGCTGTTACCTCAAACACGATCATCCGGATCTGAGAAAAAACAATCTGCAGGATTTCGAGGCCCGTGTGCAATTGCAGCCGGCAGGCTCGACACTGCCAGACCGGGTGAATATGAGTTTGTCTTATCCCGAGCGTCACGAGAAATCTATAATCTCGGTCGAGTATTTCGGGCGGTACGAAGGATTCGACGATAACGGCAATAAGCTCGATAACGACTGGCACGGCTACACCCACGACAGAAAGAACGTCAACCATATAGGGCAAGTGACATCTCCGCCCTACTCGCTGACCTGGGATACGAGCATGATTCCCAGCCAGGCCGGACCAATGGCGCTGAAGGCTCTGGTGCATTTGAAGGGAGGATTTCGATACTGGACGGATGTGCTGAACGGTCTTGTATTTCCCACATACAGAAACTATGTCGAACTATACAAATGTGATGTACTGCCGAAGCCTTTCTGGTCCCGTGCATCGAAGCAAGTAACGGCGACAATTAACCTGCCCCGGGATCCCGCCAATGCGGAATCCGCCAGGCTGATGATTAGAATCTGGGACGGCGGTGAAGGTACCGTTACCGAGCACTTCATGATAAACGGCCATGCGTATTCGATAACATCCGGAAGCGCCAACCACGACCTGGTATTCAAAAATATTGAAGTGAACATCGAACATCTAAAAGCCGGCGCAAATACATTGACGTTACTCAGTGACACCGAGCACCACGGCATCGAGGTCCTGCTGCCGGGCCCATGCCTCCTGCTCCGATACGGCAAATCCGTACAATTGCCGTTCGACTAAGCTATCCGGCGAATACCTAATCCCTTAAATTCTATTAGCGTTGATGAGAGGATTCTGCTATGATATTAATTCAGCAGGCTTTAATAATAGTGTAAATGTCCCGTGGATACGCCTGGGTGTAGGCAGACTCCAGGGAAAGATTGGGCCGGATGTTATTGAAGATGTTCGCGATGAGGTAGGACCATGATGGTGATAAAGCAACGGAAAATAAAAGCTCAAAATTCAAAATCAATTCTTGTTCTTAGTATTTTGATATTCGCATTTCCCTTGTTGTTTGCAGGGCAATCCGCCGGCTCTCAGACTGCCGAGCAGATACGTGATCCGTATAGCAAGGCTTTGGCGGACCTGGAGATGGTTAACCCAACCGCCATTCGCCGGGCAATTTCCGACCTGATAAAAACGTTCGGTGCCGATTATCCCAGCGGACAGGATTACTTGAAAACTCTGGATGCCTTCGAGAAGCAGTTGCCGGCAGTTAAAGACGCCCTGAAACGCAGGGACAGTAAGGCTTTAAGAACCGCCGAAGAAATCGTCGCTTTTCAGCACCAGGCTTTACTGGCCAACCCTCTGCTTAATTTCGAAAGACTCCTGTTGATTAAGCGCAAACCAGTCGGCGATCCCCGCCGAGCCGAAGAGCCGGACAGGGGAATCGGCAGGTTCATCGGGATGCCCCAGCAAAGCTCATGGCAGATTCAAACCATGACTGACACCGATGGCTGGGACAACGAAATATGTGTTCTCTCGCCGGCCAGACCGGAAGGAAAACTGACAACGCTTTACAGCCCTCCTGACGGTAGGCTCATCAGCGAAATGGACCTGGATTTCGACGCCAGCAAATTAATGTTCTCCATGCCCGACGGGCGCAAGCTCTGGCAGGTATTCGAAATTGGAACCGACGGCACGAAGTTAAGGCAGATTTCGCCTGATGATCAGCCGGATGTGCATAACTTCGACTCTTGCTATCTGCCGGACGGCAGGATTGTTTTCATCTCGACCGCTCCGTTCCAGGGCGTGCCATGCAACGCAGGAGTCAACGTCGGCATGAGTTACATCATGGATGCCGACGGCCGGAACGTTCGTCAGTTCTGCTTCGAGCAGGACCACAACTTCTGCCCCACGGTCATGAACGACGGGCGCGTTCTTTACCTGCGCTGGGAATACACCGACATCCCGCACGTCTGGGCGCGATTTTTATTCACGATGAATCCGGATGGCACGAGCCAGAGGGAATTTTACGGCAGCGGCGGTTATTGGCCTAACGCGATCTTCTACGCCCGGCCGATTCCCGAGCATTCGACCAAGATCGTCGGCATCGTTACGGGCCATCACGTCGGGCGGGTCGGCGAGCTTGTCGTTCTCGATCCGGCTCTGGGCCGAAAGTCCACCGAGGGAGTTATCCAGCGAATCGGCAGCTCAGCCACCAAAGTCCAGCCTCTGATTCAGGACAAGCTGGCGATGGAATGCTGGCCGAAATTTCTTCATCCCTGGCCATTGAGCGAGAAGTACTTTATCGCCGCCTGCAAACCAAGACCGAATGACCTCTGGGGTATTTATCTTGTGGACACCTTCGACAATATCGTCCTGCTAAAGGAAATCGAGGACTACGCCCTGCTCGAACCGATTCCTATCCGAACAACAAAACGCCCTCCCGTCATTGTCGATCGCGTCGACCTGGCCAGAGACGATGCACTTGTCTTTCTTGAAGATGTTTACAAAGGGCGCGGGCTTAAAAATATCCCGCGAGGAGCGGTCAGGAAGCTTCGCCTGTTCACCTACCACTTCGCATATCACAAAGTCGCCGGCATCAATCACCGCGTCGGCACCGACGGCCCCTGGGAGCCAAAACGAATTCTCGGAACGGTCCCGGTGGAAGCCGACGGCTCGGCCGTGTTCCGCGTCCCGGCAAATACCCCGATCGCCATCCAGCCGCTTGACGCCGACGGCAAAGCCCTGCAGTTGATGCGAAGCTGGATGACCGCCATGCCAGGCGAAATAGTCTCCTGCGTCGGCTGCCATGAGACACAAAGCACCGGCCCTCCGAACCAGCGGACGAGTGCGGCCGGCAAACAACCTGCCGAAATCGAACCCTGGCACGGACCGACCAGAGGTTTCAGCTTCAAACGCGAGGTTCAGCCCGTGCTGGACAAGTACTGCATTTCGTGCCACGACGGCGGCAAACGAAACGACGGCCTGGAAATTCCCGACCTGCGTGCCGACCAGGGCAGGTTCTACGCGTATAAGAACGGAGTCCCCAAAGCCGACATCATCTCCGGAATATCGCGGGAGCGGCTTGTCAAGGGGTACGGCGGTGTTTTTGAACCGTCTTATATTACGCTGCGCAGTTTCGTCCGCGTCGGCGGTCTTGAGAGCGATTTACGCATACTTGCTCCCGGCGAATTCTCCGCCGACACAACCGAGCTTGTTCAGATGCTAACGAAAGGCCATTACGGCGTAAAACTCGACGCCGAGGCCTGGCAGCGATTCATGACATGGATCGATTTGAACGCCCCATGTCACGGAACATGGGCGGAGGTCGTCGGCAGGGAGAAAACGCTAAACAACCACAGGCGGCGTATCGAGCTTCGCCGGCTTTACGGCGGGCCGCTCGAAGATCCGGAAGTCTATCCGGCCATGGCATCAGAGACAATCGTCCCGGTTGTGCCGAAGCCGGTACCCAGGCAGAAAGTCCAGACTCTGAACCTAACCGACTGGCCATTGGGCGCGACCGATGCCGAACTTCTTCAATCGCGCGGCAGGCCAACTCATAAAGTCATTGACCTCGGCAATAATATAAAGCTCGATATGGTTCTGATCCCGGCGGGCCGGTTCGTCATGGGCGACGCCGACGGCGGTGAAGACGAGCAGCCGCCGGCAAGCGTGCAGATTGACAGGCCATTCTGGATGAGCCGGTTCGAGGTCACCAATGCCCTATATGCGAAGTTCGACCCCTCGCACGACAGCAAGTATGAGCATAAGGGAAGCTGGATGTTCAACGAGTGGGATCTCGGCTGGCCGCTTAACGAGCCCAACCAGCCGGTTTGTCGTATCTCGTGGGACGAAGCGATGGCATTCTGCCGCTGGCTGTCCCTTAGAATCAGTCAGGACGTCTCACTGCCAACCGAAGCTCAATGGGAATGGGCCTGCCGGGCGGGCTCGAATACCCCCTTGTCTTACGGTGACATGGATACGGATTTCTCACAGTTCGGGAATATGGCTGATGTCACAATCCGGGAGCTCGCGTACGACGTCAGAGACCAGTACCCGCCGGACCTGGTGCCGAGGGACGCCCGATTCAACGATGGAAGACTTGTCACGGCAAATGTCGGCAGCTACCAGCCGAACGCTTGGGGCCTGCACGACATGCACGGCAACGTCTGGGAATGGACGCGTTCGAGATACCTGCCATATCCGTATCAAGCGAACGACGGCAGAAATGATATGAAAGCCACCGGCGAAAGAGTTGTTCGCGGCGGCTCATGGTACGACCGGCCAAAACGCTGCCGGTCCGCCTTTCGCCTGAACTACCCGGCATGGCGAAAAGTCTATAACGTCGGCTTCCGCATCGTTATCGAATCCGATAACCCAACCGAGCGGTTCGTAAAATCAGCAAGATGATATATCTTCGACATCGTTGATTGTTTTGGGTATTTTCCTGCCTAATACACGATGGCCGGCTTGCGTTACCAGAACGTCATCTTCTATTCTTATACCACCAAAATCCCGGTATCTCTCAAGCAGCCCATAATTTACATATTGTGAGTTTTTTTGCTTTGCCTTCCATTGGTCAATCAATTCCGGAATGAAATAAATTCCCGGCTCAACCGTTATTACAAAGCCATGCTCAAGGGCCTTAGCCAGTCTTAACGACTTGAAGCCGAATTCGGGATTGCGTTTGATCGAGTCGGTATAACCGACATACTCTTCTCCCAGACCTTCCATGTCATGGACATCCAGCCCCAGCATGTGCCCCAACCCACATTGAAAAAACAATGTATGTGCTCCGGCCTGGACGGCCTGTTCGATATCGCCTTTCATTAATCCGAGGTCCTTCAGGCCGGATGCGAGTGCCCTGCAGGCGAGAAGGTGAATATCTCTGAATTCAACACCGGGCTTTACAGCTTCAATCGCTTTTTCCTGTGCGTTCAGGACGATAGCGTAGATTTCCTTTTGTCTCTGGGAGAACTTGCCGCTTACAGGTACGGTCCTGGTAATGTCACTTGCATAGTGAAGAGGGGATTCGGCGCCGGAATCGTTGACGGCCATGTCGCCGGCCTGCATTTGGTTGCCGTAATGGTGATTATGAAGCGTTTCGCCGTGGATTGAGAAAATCGTCGGAAAGGAAAGTGCCGAACCGCGGGACAAAACAACCGCCTCCATTGCAGAAGCGACCTGTCTTTCATATACGCCGGGCTTCGACATTTTCATCGCGAGCGTTTGCATCTCGTAGGAAATATCCAGCGCCGCTTCAATCTGTGATATCTCCTGCTCGCTTTTTATCGACCGCTGGGCAACTACCGCTCTTATCAACGGCTCTGAGACGTGCCCGGTAATGGCTGATGGCGCTATCCCCAGCAACTGCTGTATTTTCAGAACATTCTCCGGTCGATACTGGGGGAGAAAGTGGATTTTTCTGCCTTGTTTTACGGCTTTGTTTAAGACTTCCGGCAACTCATCAAGTCCGGCAGTTTCGGAAATACCGGTCTTGCGGCATTTTTCTTCCAATGCCGG
>Ga0315289_10016860_pt1 | contig 10047 bp, 11 predicted proteins | sample YL17G11_40_MG_FD_203452 | JGI IMG/M metagenome (GOLD analysis project Ga0315289, IMG submission 203452) | Sediment microbial communities from Yellowstone Lake, YNP, Wyoming, USA - YL17G11_40 | ecosystem: Environmental > Aquatic > Freshwater > Lake > Sediment | place: USA: Wyoming | collected...
CCCTCCGACGCTCTCCGTGACCAATGGGCCTACGAGTCCCAGGGGAACGAGCGCCTCGGAATCTATCTCACCAACAGCCTGGAGCGCATCGCCCAGAAGCGGGACCAAGGAGGGTTTCTGACGTTCCTGGATCGGGAGTCGAGCGACGCCGCGGCTGTTAAGGAGCGGATGCCTATAATGGTTGTCTTGGGCAATCCACCCTACGCGGGGCTCTCGGCCAACCGAAGCTGGAAGATGCAGGAAAAGCATAGAAAGGTGAGGACCTTCATCGGGGAGCTCCTCCGGGATTACTACTTCGCCGATGGGAAGCCCCTGGGGGAGAAGAATCCCAAGTGGCTCCAGGACGACTACGTGAAGTTCATCCGTTTCGGCCAATGGCGAATCGACCGAACCGGCGCTGGCATCCTCGCATTCATCACAAATCACGGCTACCTTGACAATCCCACGTTTCGAGGCATGCGCCAGCAATTGATGAAAACTTTCGATGAAATATATGTTCTCGACCTCCACGGAAATGCCAAAAAGAAAGAGGTCTGCCCGGACGGCTCGAGGGACAAAAATGTTTTCGACATACAGCAGGGCGTGGCAATATCACTGATGGTGAAACTTCCAAAGGAGAGGTCAGCATGACAGAACTTGTCTTCCTGGTAGAGGACGCCCCCGAGGGCGGCTACACCGCAAGAGCCCTTGGGGAAAGCATTTTCACCGAGGCTGAGACGTGGGACGAGCTCGAAGAAGCCGTAAGAGACGCGGTTCGCTGCCACTTTGACCGCGAGGAGAACAGACCAAGGGTCCTGCGTCTCCACTACGTTCAGGACAAGGTCCTTGCGCTATGAGAATCCCAAGAGACCTGTCTTCCAAAGACCTTGTCCGAGGGCTGTCCCGACTGGGCTACTGCGTCACGCGCCAGACTGGAAGCCACCTGCGCCTCACGACCGCGGTGGGTGGCGAGCACCACATTACGGTCCCCCGCCATGACCCGCTCAAGGTGGGCACGCTCTCCGCCATCCTGGCCGATGTCGCCCGGCACGCGAAGATTACAGAGAAGGAACTCATCGAAAGGCTATTCAAATGACGGCTCGGGTCTTTCATGCGGACCTCTGGGGCAATCGAAAGGTCAAGGAATCGCGCCTGGACCATGCCAACGTTAAGACCACCGACTGGGCTGAGTTGGCCCCGGTCTCGCCGTTTTACTTCTTCGTACCGCGAGACCCAGCGCTGTCCGCGGAGTACCAGTCATTCTGCTGCGTCTCGGAAATCTTCCCGGTCAACTCCGTCGGCATCGTCACGGCACGCGACAGCCTGGCCATTCACTGCTCGGCTGAGGAGGCATGGAAGACCGCGCAGGATTTCGCCAGTCTTCCGGCCGATGAAGCAAGAAGAAAATACGACCTGGGACCGGATGCCCGGGACTGGAAGGTCTCCCTGGCACAGGACGACATCCGGGCCAGTGGCCTCGACCGACAGAACGTGTCGGCGGTCCTCTATCGCCCTTTCGATGTCCGCTTCACGTACTACACCGGCCGGTCCCGGGGATTCATCTGCATGCCACGGCCGAAAGTCATGCGCCACGTGCTCGCTGGGCAGAATCTCTCGCTTATCACGTCCCGCCTGACGAAGGGCGAGACGTTCAGGCACGCGCAAGCCACGCGACACATCGTAGAAGTAATATGCATGTCCCCCAACACGTCCAACAACGGCTTCGTGTTCCCTCTCTACGTCTACCCGGTCTTCGAGGAAAAGCGGGAGACAAAATTCGATGCCGGTGCGCGGCAGTGGCCGCCTGGGAGAGGCGGGCGGAGGCCGAACCTGAATCCGGAATTTGTGGCGGAGATGGAGAAGCGGCTGGGGCTGAAATTCATCCCGGACGGGCTTGGGGATTTGGAGGGGACCTTCGGGCCGGAGGATGTCTTTCACTACATTTATGCCATTTTCCATTCGCCGACCTATCGGAAGCGCTATGCGGAATTTCTCAAGAGGGATTTCCCTCGCGTGCCTCTGACAAGTAACCTATCTCTTTTCCGGGAGCTCTGCCAGAAAGGAGCGGACCTCGTAGCTCTCCACTTGATGGAGGGGGATTATGTCGCGGCGTCCTGGAATCGAATCGCACCTTCCAATGCGTCTCCTTTCCAGAATCTCATCACCAGATACCCCGTTCCGGGCGACAACCTCGTCGAGAAGGTCTTTTACCTCGCCCCGGGCGACCCGGAACCGGCTACGGGCAAACCTCTGCCATGCGGAGGCGGGCGAGTGTATATCAGCAAAGACAGACCAGCAGCAAGGCCGCACCAGGAAGCCAAGAAAGGGCAGTATTTCGAGGGCGTGCCGCCGGAAGTCTGGGAATTTCACGTCGGGGGATACCAGGTTTGCGAGAAGTGGCTGAAGGATAGAAAAGGACGGAAACTATCCTACGACGACATCCAGCATTACCACAGAATCGTCGTCGCTCTCAACGAGACCATCCGCCTCATGTCGGAGATAGACGCGGTAATTCCCCGCTGGCCGATCGAATGAGGTTCGGGTAGCGCTGCCGCTGGGTGTGTCGTTAGTAGCACGGGCGTCCCGCCCGTGATTCATGGGCAAGATGCCCATGCCACACGAGCAGGGGGCTCCCGCCCCTCACTCCTCCAGCAGGCGTTTCTCGCCTTCGATTTTCTGGATATCCGTGATGTCCTGGGTGGCTTCGATGCAGCCGAGGTACTCACCGTCTTTGCTCCGGACGGGGAAGTAGCGGATGAGAATTTTTCGTTTGCCTTCCGCGGCGCCTGATTCGGAGCCGTATTTGCCACCGGAGCGCGGGTGCATGTCTATCCAGAAAGCAGCCTCGTTTCTTGTCCCGCTGCGGAATTCCTCAAGGATTCGATTGACCGCGTCGAGGCTCTTCTTTGGGTGGCAGTTCTGGACTTTCCGGCCGATGACGCCGGCTGGGCGGGGGAAAATTCTTTTCGCTCCTTTATTGAAGAAACGGACTGTGTCGTCCTTATCCACGAAGGTGATTTCGACGGGGATAGACTCGAGAATAGCCTCGACGATTTCGGGGGATAGGGTTTCAGGCATGGCGATTCCTTTCGGTTTACGTTTCAGCCGACTGCGGTAATGGAGGTCTCTCGCGAAGGCGCGAAGACGCAACGGGGGCTGCGAATGAGACAGAGAAGATTCTTGGCATCTTGGCGTCCTGGCGAGAAAAGCCTGCCAATCCTCTCCAGGTAATACCTGACGGAACTACTTATGAATCAGAGTACCGGACGCCGGGAGAGCTCGGCAATCGGCAAAAGCGTGGAACGCTCCGCCGCCGGATTTTGTTTATTGACAGTGTGCGAGTCGCGTGCTATATTACAGCCGAAGTTACATATGGGAAAGGGAATTCGGTCTCTGGCAGATGAATAAAGAGCGTGGCGGGCCCCGACGGGCAAGCCAAAGCAGGGATGAAGTTGCTGGGCGAGCCAGGGACCGAATCATTTAACTATCTGCATACCTTGATAAGGGAAAGTGGCTCTCGGCCACTGACGCTTCGGGAGCGCCGATTCCGGGCGCCCCGAGAGTGTTCAACCGTCCTTCTGGTCAATCTTCCGGGGTGGTACTAAAACAGGTTTGTTGTGCGCGGATGATGGCTTAGCCTGTGGGATGGGCACTCTGCCGACCACCTGGCGTGCATGGGCATCTTGCCCATGATGGTTCACGGGCGACGCCAAAGGCGTGGCGCCACTTCACGACGCCCTGAGGGAGGATTTGCATCCGGCTAAAAAAATGTGTTGCCTGCAAAGGCGGCGTCTGGTACTTTTTATGCTTCGGGAGAAAGGGCTACGTCCTTACTGAATCAAGAAAAAAGAGTTCCGACGCTGAGATAGCGTCGGGTCGAGAAACTTTGTTCGTCTGGCCGCGGCGGCGGAGGAAAGAACCATGCCGAAGTTTGCTTATGTGGCAATGAACGAAAAGGGCATTGAGGTCAGCGGGACCATCAATGCCGAGAACACCATCGCGGCGATAAACCAGATTCGTGAGATGGGGTATTTTCCCACCAGCGTCGCCGCCCAGAAAAAGAAGGGGGCTGCCGAGGGGGAAAAAACAGGCGGTTTGTCGCTCCAGATAAAATTCCTCAGCCGCAGGACCGTCAAAGGCAAAATCCTGTCCCTTTTCACCCGCCAGCTCGCCACGCTCATTGACGCAGGCTTGCCCCTGTTGAAGGCGTTGCGGGTGCTGGAGGCGCAGCAAAAGCCGGGGCCCCTGAAGGGGGCGCTCCTCGGGATGGGCGCAGGGGTCGAGGGAGGAACCACATTCTCGGAAGCCCTCGGGGAATATCCGAAGATTTTCAACAACCTTTTCGTGAACATGGTGAAGGCCGGCGAGATCGGCGGCGTTCTCGAGGTTGTCCTGAACCGAATGGCCGACTTCCTGGAGAAGAGCGAACGACTGAAAGCGAAAGTCAAGTCGGCAATGATTTACCCGATCGCTGTCATAACCGTTGCGGCCGGGGTATTGGGCTTCTTGATGACATACGTTATTCCTAAGTTCAAGGAGATTTTTGACGGGTTCGACACGACCCTCCCAACACCGACAGCCATACTCATCGGGGTTAGCGCGTGGATTAAGGGCAACGTGTGGTACAGTCATTTTCCCTTTGTGGGGGTGTTGATTCTGATACCTGTGGGCCTGATACTCGGTTTCAAGGCTTTAGCCAAGACAGAGAAGGGGAAACTCTGGATTGACACGGGGAAGCTGAACATTCCTCTCTTCGGGACAATCGTCCGAAAAATTGCGATTGCAAGGTTCTCGCGGACGCTGGGAACGCTCATTACCAGCGGCGTTCCGATATTGCAGGCGCTCAACATAGTACGGGACACTTCCGGAAACGAGGTGATTTCCCGAGCTGTTGCGAACATTCACGATAGCATCCGGGAAGGTGAATCCATCGCCTCGCCCTTGAAGGCCAGCAAGGTCTTCACGCCCATGGTGATAAGCATGATAGAGGTCGGCGAGGAGACCGGTAAGCTCCCGGACATGTTGATTAAGATTGCCGACAACTACGACGACGACGTTGACAACGCCGTCGCGGGACTCACCTCTGTCATTGAGCCAGTCTTAATTGTATTCCTCGCAGTGATGGTCGGATTCATCGTGATTTCCTTGTTCCTGCCCCTGATTAAGCTGATTAGCACCGTCAACACCCAGAGCGAAACCGGCGCTGAGTGAGCAGGAACGGGTAGCGAGAGATTCGGTCGGACGAACCTTTCCCGGGTGGCTTGGGTACGGAAGGACGTTTTTTCGGTTTCGCCGTCGGTGCGCGACGGAGGAGGGAAGGTGCCATGGGACTGAAAAAAGCGGTCGAAAAGAGGACCTGGAGGCGGTCAAAAGTGCCCAAGCAGAGACGGCCCAAAGTTAAAGGTTTCACCCTGACGGAAGTGATTGCAGTCCTCGCAATCATCGCGATTCTTGCTACGGCGGTCTTAGGGGTCGGACGCTACGCCATGAAACGAGCACGGGTCGGTAAGAGCACCGCGACCCTCCAGAAACTTACTCTCGCAATAGGGCAGTACAAGGAGGATTTCGGCCAGTACATGCCCGATTCGGTTCAGTCGGAAAACGGGGATAGCCTCGCGGTTGTTCTCAGCAAGCTGAGGTGGCCGAGAGACTACACCGACCCGCTGAAGCACCGCCGCTCGAAACCTTCCGTGAACAATTACGACAAGCCCTCCGAAATCCTCTTCTTCTTTCTCCAGGAAATGTACGACGTGATGAACCATGACCGGGGGACTCGCCAGGCGAACAGGCTTCTTTTAGCGGACCTCCCCCGAAAACAGTCTTACGTGAAGTTCAAGCGAAACGAACTGGCTGACACCGATGGCGACGAGCTTCCGGAAATCGTGGATGGCTGGGGGATGCCGTTCCTGTACGTGGCAAAGGATAAAGTTCGGGGGGATTCGGCGGCAAACATCGAGCCCCACGAGGGGAAAAACCCCGAGAGCTACAGCCTTTATTCCTTCGGACCGGACAAGCTCGGCTATTACCGCGGAATGAAGCGAGACGAGCAGGATTACCCGGTGGGCGACCTCGATTTCAATAAGAAGACCGATTCCGCAGACCAGGCCGAAATGAGGAAGCGGGTAAAGGATTTCGGCGACCGGGAGGGCTATGCCGGCGACAAGGCACTTACAATTGCTAATAAGGACAATCTCACTAACTGGCAAAGGGAGGAATAGAAGGACTGGGCCAGGCGCAGCTTTTGACAGGATGGACAGGATGGACAGGATTTCAGGGCGCAGAGGTCCGGGAGGACAACCCAACGCCAGATTGCATGATGAATCCTGTATCCTGTAATCCAGTCTGCTGATGCCTGACCGAGCTTGCGGATAAGAGCACAAGGTCACAAAGAGCAATGGGAGCCATTATGCGATTGATAACAATTGTGTTTGTTCTCGCGTTGATCGGGAGTATGGCCTGGGGTGAGAACGCTGCCGGTGCGTCCCCGAAGACTTTGCAGGAGGGCAAATCTCTTTACGTCTGCTCTAACCAAGGGATGAAGCTCGTCAAGTTCGACTCCGAGACCGGAACCAAGCAGGCCGATTTCCTCGGTGTGGATGCGCCAGTGGATGTGGACGTGGGGCCGGGAGACTTCATCTTTGCGACCGATGAGGCGACCGGAGCCGCCAACGTGCGCCGGTTCGACCCGGCGACGGGGCAAGCGGACACCGACCCGTACGGTGACACCTCGCTCTACCTCGGCGGGCCAAGGGGGCTTGCCTTCGGGCCGGACGGACACCTTTACGTCGCGGACATGCTTTTTGGCGTTTCGCAGGTGGTGGAGTTCGACGACACCGGGGCGTACGTGCAGGTTCTTCCGGACGACCCGGATAATCCAGTCCTGATTAGCATTGAGGACGTGGCTTGCGATGGAAGCGGCAGCATCTACGTAACGCAGTGGATTTACGAAGGGACGGAAGTCGCTGGGGTCTATAAGTTCACCGGGACGGGCTGGCAATTGCTCGGCGGAACCGGCGACCTCCTCGCTCCGTGGGGATTGGCCTTCGGGCCGGATGGCGATTTGTACGTCGTGGACGAGGACATCAACCATTTCGGCGTGTTCCGATACAACGGAACAACCGGCGCCGTGAAAGGGCTTTTCGGGCAAACCGCCGCCAACCTCGGTCAGCCCGGATACCTGGCCTTCGGGCCGGATGGCGACCTATACGTCGCGGACGCACAGGATAACACGGTGAAGAAGTTCAGCGGGCCGCTAAAGCCGGACGCCGGGACTTTCAAAGGGATTTTTGGTGAAACGGCCGTAAACGTCCCGGAGCCGATAGGGCTGGTGTTTGGGCCGTCGGGCGGCGTTCAACCGCAAAAGCCGACACTTGCCATAGAAAAGCTCGGAACCGGCAACATCCTTGTGACCTTGACCGGCACTTCGGGAAAAAGCTACGAGCTTCGCCACACTCCGGATGCAACCGTTTCGGACTTTACAACCTGGACGTTCGGTGCTACAATAACTTTGGAAGGAACGACGACGGGGAGCTGGGAAGACACCGCCCCCGCCGATAGAACAAGGTTCTATAAGGCAAAAGAACAGTAGTGGACGGCGAATCAGGGACCGACAGGATTAACAGGATGGACAGGATGCAAAAGATAGGCACGCGGTATCCCGACTATCCTGTAATCCCCTGGCCGAGGCCCGGCGCGGGCAGGCTGTCCGAGAAGCCGTTACCGTATTTAAGCACGAGAGCAGTGAGCGAGGCTTCGCCTCCGATGGAGGGATGAATGGAGGGCGCAGATATGGCTCGGAGAAGAAAGGGTTTCACGCTGGTAGAGCTTCTGGCGGTCATCGCCATCATAGGGATACTCGCCGGATTCATTTTTGCCGCGGTGAGCAGCGCCATCCAACGGGGCAAAATCACCGCGACGAAAAGCACCATACACAACCTCGGCATAGCCCTGACCAGTTACGAGCGAGACTTGGGGAGCTTTGAGGCGAAACTCAAGAACGTTCCGGACTTCCCGACGGGGGTGGTTCAGGACAATCCGAGTGGAAACCCCAACAACGGTAAGTTGCTTGTCCGGCTCCTTAGCGGCAGGGCAATTAAGCCAGATGGCACTCTTGGGGCTGTAGATAAGGACATCAGAGAGGACCCTAACTGGAACGGGCCGTACTGGGACCCCAACCAGAAGGAATTGTTGCACAAAGATGCGACCAAGCGGGGCGCGCCCGTGGATTCCTGGGGCAACTTTCTTCTCATTACTATAAAAAAAGGAAGCTACGACCAGACCGGACAGATGGAGCACAAGCCCGATTCGTTTGAGATTTATTCCTGCGGTCCCAACGAAATAGACGATAAAGGACAGAAGGACGATATAGCCAACTGGGAGTGAGGAATGAGACGAGTTCGCGGCGAAAACACCGGCCGAGCGGGAGGCGTAACGCTCATAGAGCTTTTAGCGGTGATTCTCATCGCGGGGATGCTCGCGGCGGTCAGCGTCCCGTCCTTCAACGCCATTATGAAGGGAACGGCACTGAGGACCGCCTCGACGTCGTTGACTGATACCTTCTCTCTTGCCAGGCAGTTTGCGATAACGTTCCGTTACGTTTACCGCGTGGAGCTTGACACTCAGATTACGGCGGCCGAATCGAACGACAATATAGATGACTCGCTCCAGGTGGACCGGTACCGGGTCTATTTCGTGGACCGCGACGCCAGGGACCCGGAGAATCCGAGAGAATCGGAAAAAATCACGGCTCGGAAATGGCGGCTTCTTCCGAGGTTCGTAAAGTTCGACGAGACGGATAAACCGCCCGAGGAGATTTTTTTCTCCCCTACCGGTGGGGCCTTCGAGCCACCCGGGGGCAGATGGCCGCGGAACTTCAAGATAGTTCATACGGAATCGGGGACAACGGGGAACAAGAAGTCCATGCTCATCAAGGTGAGGGGGATCACCGGGAAGGCTAGTTCGGAACCGGGTTGAGAACCGGTTTCCGCTTCGGCCGCGGTGCCTGAGCGGAGCTGGAGGAGACGATGAAAATCAGGAGAGCGAGGAAGCAAAAAGGCTTTACGCTGATTGAGATTATCGCTTCCCTGGCCATAATTGGCCTGGGTCTGGTCGGAATTCTATCTCTTTTCCCGGTCGGAATTGACGCAAGCAAGCGAGCAGGAGATTTGACGAACGCGACAGTTCTGGGGCAGTCGGTCCTCAGTCAAATCAGGGCGGCCGCGAAGAAAGGGGACATGAGCTTGAACGACGCGAAGAGAATATTCCAGGCTTCGCTTCCGAAGAGTTTCAGCAGCGCGCAGAACCGAGGGGACCGTGTTGTACCGATCGAAGATGCCTATATTCCGAAACTTGCAAACGTGGCTGGGGGAGCAACTCTCTACCAGTACCAGGTGAAGTTCGAGCCTCCCCCGAAGAACGAAAAGCTTGACGACCTCGAGAGGAATGCGGGCTTGCAGATGGTTACTGTTACAGTGTCGTGGCCCGCAGACGAGCTGGAGATAGTGTTGCGGAACAAGGTCTCGTTAGTGACGTTCGTTAGGTTTTCGGATTGAGGAATAGAGCGATGCGACCGAGAGCGGACAGGAAAAACGACGTGAGAAAAGCTCTCCCGACGGCGAGCAAGGCGACGGGAGTGCCCGTCCACATTTCAGCCGTGCGCGCTGGGTCCCGTAACGCCGCCGTCTCGGCGGCAGTCCTGAGAGCACCAGCCCACTTGGCGCCCCTGGCGTCTTGGCGAGAGCAAACAGAATTCCAATATAAGTTCTCTCGCAAAGCCGCAAAGGCGCAGAGGACGGGGGCAGGATGCCCTCCCGCCACGGCGGCACAAGATGCCGGCGGTACACGCCATGCCCCGAGCGGCCGCCGGGGGTTCACCCTGACGGAAATCTTAGCGGTCATGGCGATACTTTCGCTGATGGTCGTCTCGCTATTCACGATGTTTCAGCAGGGGTCGGGAGTCTGGCGCCTTTCCGGCGCCCGAACAGAAGCCTACATGAAAGCTCGCCAGATTCTCGACATGATGGCCAGGGACATTAGAGGGGCGGTCCTCATAACGGCGGCAGGGGGACC
>Ga0315289_10016861_pt1 | contig 10047 bp, 11 predicted proteins | sample YL17G11_40_MG_FD_203452 | JGI IMG/M metagenome (GOLD analysis project Ga0315289, IMG submission 203452) | Sediment microbial communities from Yellowstone Lake, YNP, Wyoming, USA - YL17G11_40 | ecosystem: Environmental > Aquatic > Freshwater > Lake > Sediment | place: USA: Wyoming | collected...
GGTTGGCGAACTGGACGGGCTGGACATTGGGCGGCGCCATCGCGGGCCCTGCCGCTGGACCGCCGAAGGCCTGACCGAAGGTCTGCTGGTAGCCCGGAGGCCCGAATCCTGCCGCCTGCGCGGCACCCGAGGACTGCTGGCGGGCGCCCGCGGCGCGCCGGCCGCCCCGGGCGCCGTTCGGCGCCGGCGCGGCCGCGGCGAGGTCGGAGGCGCCGGTCTCGAAGGCCTCGGCCCCGCCGCCCTCTGCGAGGGAGATGATCTCCTTGGTCAGGGACAGCGAGAAGACCTCGAACATGCGCGACGGGGGAAAGCCCTCGATGGAGAGCGGGTACTCCACGCTGACGCAGAAATCCCCCTGCGGCACCCGCGCCTGCGACTTCTTCGCCTGGCGCAGATCGGGCACCGCCGTCTTCACCATCCGTCCGATCTGGTTGCCGATCGCCGTCGCCGCCGTTCCCGTGATCTGCGACATCGCCTCGGAGACCGCCGAGAGGGAGGCTTCGTCCAGCTCGGCGCCCGCCTGTCCCATCATGAGCCCGGCGATGCTGCCGGCGATGTCGGCGGGGATCAGGTAGGAGTGCTCGCCCTGCAGGCCGTCGGTCAGGTCGACGCGCACGTCCACGACCTCGTCGGGCAGCGAGGCGACGAACTCCGCGGGCGCGCGCGCCTTCACGGATGGATCGCCGATGCGCACGGTCTTCCCGGTGAGGATCGAGAGGTTGGAGCTCTGGCTCTCCGTGACGCCGCGCAGCATCTCCTGGAACACGGTCCTCTCTGCGTCGGTGAGCGGGGAGGCCGCGCCGCCCCCCCCCGTGTCCATCTCGATGGTGTCCGTTCCCTGCAACAGGGCGTCGATTTCGTCCTGCGAGAGCGATCCGTCACTCATGCTTCTTCTCCCTCATCGGCGACGAGTTCCTCGAATTCCGCCTGCTCGATGTCCTCGAGCTTCTTCAGCACCTGCACGGCGATCTTGTTCCCCACGACTCCCGGGCGGCAGTTGAACTTCTTGCGGTCGCCGATCTTCAGCGCCATGGGATCGCCCACCCGCATGTTCTGCAAGCGGATGATGTCGCCGAGGCGCAGGGCGAGCACGTCGCGCATGGGCATGTCGATCGAGCCGACCTCGGCGACGATCGTGATCTCGATGCCGGCCAGCCGCTCGCGCAGGAGGCTCAGGTTCTCCGTCGTGGTGCCCCGGCGCATCGAGGAGTACACGTACTGGGCGGAGAGCTTGGGGATGATCGGTTCGATCGTGAGGTAGGGGATGCAGAAGTTCATCATCCCCTCCACCTCCCCGATCTTCGTCTCCAGCGTCACGAGCACGACCATCTCGGTGGGCGGCACGATCTGGGCGAATTGCGGGTTGGTCTCGATTTGCCCCAGTCGGGGCCGCAGGTCGATCACCGTCGCCCAGGCCTCCCGCAGGTTGCCGAGGATGCGCACGATGATGCCCTCGATGACGGAGGCCTCGATGTCCGTGAGCTCCCGGGTGAACTTCGCCCCCTCGCCCTGGCCTCCGAAGAGCCGGTCGATGATCGAGAAGGTCACCGCGGGGTCGATCTCGAGGATCGCCGAGCCCTTCAGCGGGTCCATGTTGATGACGGCCAGCGTGGTCGGGTTGGGGATCGAGCGGATGAACTCCTCGTAGGTGAGCTGGTCGACGGAGGCGACGTGCACGTGCGCGAGGCTGCGCAGCTGGCTGGACAGCGCGGTGGTGGTCTGCCGGGCGAAGGTCTCGTGCATGATCGAGACCGTGCGGATCTGGTCCTTGGAGAACTTGTCGGGCCTCTTGAAGTCGTAGATCTTGATCTTGCGCTGGTCGGCCGGGGCGCCCGCCTCCTCCGTGGCCACCTCGCCCGAGGAGATCGCGGTGAGCAGCTGGTCTATCTCGTCCTGGGACAGGACTTCGGTCATCCCGCTCTCCCTACTTCACCACCGAGAACTCCCGGAAAGTGACCCGCTTGATCTTCCCGCTCTGGAGGATCCGGTTGACCAGGTTCATCATGTCGATCTGGAGGCTGTCGTAGTTCTGCGGGCTGAGCTCGGCGGCGGTCTTCCTCGCCACGTACTTCAGGAGAAGGTCCTGGATTTCCCGCATCCGCTGTCCGATCTCCGTGCCGATCGTCTTGTCGTTCAGGTCGAAGCCGAGGCTCACCTTGAGCAGGAAGATCGCGGGGGTCTCGTCCGCCGTCTGGCCCCGGATCTGCTCGATGCTGTCGGTGTACGTGAGCGGCTCCGCCTTGTCCATGTATTCGGGGGACACGGCGGCGAGTCCCTGCGACGAGCGGCCCTTGTCCCGGATGTTCATGGTGACAACGACGGTCGTGACGACGAGGATGATGACGCCGACGCCGATCGCGGCCCACTTCAGGATGGTGAGGAGCAGCCCCGAGAACATGCCTCCCCTGCGGGGTCCCGCGGCGTCTTCCGCGCCCGCGCCGACATCCTCGAGATTGAGATCCTGCTGTTCGTCAGACATCCCCTCCCCCCTCCATCCATTCTATCATAGAAGAGTTGGACAGTGCAACACTGTCCCCCCTCCCGCCTACAGGTGCCCCTCGCTCAAGATGATGACGTCCACCCGCCTGTTGTACGCCCGGCCCTCGGGAGTGTCGTTGGAGGCGAGGGGAACGGTATCCGCGAAGCCGGCGACCTGGAACTGCCGCTCGTCCACGCCGAAATCCACGAGGTAGTGCAGGACGTTCGTCGAGCGGGCGGCCGAAAGCTCCCAGTTGGTCGCGTACGGGCTGGCGGGATCGGTCGGCACCGCGTCGGTGTGGCCTTCGATGCGGAACTTCCGTCCGGCGAGGTCCGGCGAGGACAGAAGCTGCGCCAGGGATGCAAGAAGGCTCCGCGACGCCTCGATGTCCACCTCGGCGCTCGCGGGACGAAAGAAGGCATCCGAGGCGAGGGAGATGACAAGCCCTCTCTCGTCCTCCTTCACCCGCACTTTCTTCGTGCGGATTTCCGGCTGGAAGGCGGACAGCGCGGTTTTCTTGGCCCGGGCGAGCGACTGCCCCTTCTCCATGGAGGGAAGGCTCATGATCGTGTTGCCCAGCTCCGCGAGCTTGCCGGTCTGGAGCGTGTTGCCGCCGGTCTGGCTGCCGAGGCCCTGGAACGACGAGAGAACGAGGTTCAGCTCCACCTGGTCGATGGAACCGGTGTCGTACATCATGACGAAGAAGGTGAGCAGGAGCGTGGTGAGGTCCCCCCACGACAGCAGCCATGCGGGGGCCCCTTCCTCGCACTTCTTCTGCTTTTTCGGGATCGGCACGGCTCCCCCTACTCCCTTGCCGCTTCCTGCTTGACGGCGTCCCGCTGCCGCGGAGGCAGGAAGGAGATCAGCTTCTCCTCGAGGATGCGGGGGTTGTCCCCCGACTGGATCGAGATGATGCCCTCGATCATGATCTCGCGCACCCGGGCCTCGTCGCCGTCCTGGTCCTGGAGCTTCCTCTTGAAGGGCTGGAAGACGAGGTAGCACATGAGAGCGCCGTAGAGGCTCGTGACCAGCGCGAGGGACATGCCCGCTCCGATCGACGACTTGTCGTTGAGGTTCTGCAGCATGGCGATCAGGCCCGCGAGGGTCCCGATCATGCCGAAGGCGGGCGCGAGACCCGACCAGTCCCCGTAGAAATTGATGCCCTCTTCGTGCCGGGCCTGCATCTGGTTCAACTCGTTGTACAGGATGTTCTTGATGATCTCAGGGTCCGTCCCGTCGACCACGAGCTGGATGCCCTTGCGGAGGAACTCGTCCTCCACCTCCTCCAGATCGTCCTCGAGGGCGAGCAGGCCTTCACGCCGCGCCTTCTCCGAGAAGGCGACCAGCCGGCTGATGATCCTTTCCTCGCCCCACTTGGGGATGCGCAGCGTGAGGCGGATCCACTTCATCTGCCCGAGGAACCGCGGGAGGCCGTGCCCGACTATCATGGCGGCGATCGAGCCGCCGATCGTCATCAGGGCAGACGGGTAATCGAGATAGCTGATCAGAACTCCCTTGGCGAACACGATGGAAAGGGCCGTCAGCGCGAATCCCGCGACGATGCCGATGATTGTTCCGAAGTCCATCTCCCGTTACTCCTCGTTCTTCAGTGCCCCGATGAGCCTGCGGTACTCCACGATGCGCGTAAAAAGGGTCTGGTAGTCCTCGCGGACTACCAGCCTCTTTCCCGACAGCATGATCAGCGTCGTGTCGGGATTGCATTCGATGTACTCGATCTGGTGCGGGTTGAGGTAGTAGATCTTCCCGTCCAGCCGCGTCACCTCAACCATGCGGAGGCCCTGTCATCGCTTCCCTGCGGCGCTGAAGGCGCATTTGATTCACGCCGCCTACCTCTTCAGCGTCAGGAGTTCCTGCAGCATCTGGTCGGAGGTCGTGATGGTGCGCGAGCTGGCCTGGAAGCCGCGCTGCGTCACGATCATGTCGGTGAACTGCTCCGCCAGGTCCACGTTGCTCATCTCGAGAGTCCCCGCGATCACCTTGCCCTTGCCCGCCGTGCCCGAGGGGCCGATGTTCGCGTCGCCCGAGTTGTTCGACACCACGTAGGTGTTCTCGCCGGCCTTCTCCAGGCCGCCGGGGTTCGTGAAGGAGCCGATCGCGATCTGCCCGATCGTCCTGTTGGTCCCGTTGGAGTACACACCCGTGATGACGCCGGCCTGGTCGATCTTGAAGCTCTCCAGGTATCCCATCGTGTACCCGTCCTGCCGGACAGCCTTCGTGGAGCTGGTCTCGGCGAACTGCGTGATCGCATCCCGGTAGGCGCCGACCCTCCCGAGGTTCAGGTTGAAGGTCTGGCGGACAGGCCCGGCCTGGCCGGCGGGGACGGTCGTCTCTGGCACGTCGAAGGAGACCTGAACCTGCAGGTCCCCGGCGTTGAGCAGATCGCCCTGCGCATCGCGGATGGCCGCGAGGGAGCCGAGGTTGTCGAAGTCCGCGAAGAAGGCGTTGTCCGCGTTGTTCGCGGCGCCGACCTCAACGCGGGTGTTGGTCGGGGCGGTCGCGGCCGGATCGACCTGCGCTTCCGCGCGCCACCTGTTGGCCACGCCGGGGACCTTCGAGAAGTTCACCTGCAGCTTGTGGGCCCTGCCGAAGGAGTCGAACACGTCGAAGCTGGTCTGCCAGGTCCCCTCCTGCAGCGCCTGGGCCGTCGCGCCGGGGGGGATCTCGGGCGTCCTCTTGTCGAGGTTGCAGGCGAACCACACGTCGGCGGTGGCCTTCGCGGGGTCCTTGCTCCCCACGGGGATCACGAGGTCGTTCGTCTCGGCGGAGGTGTTCACGAAGGTCTGGCCGCCCACGGTCTGAGCCATCCAGCCCTGCACCCGCATGCCGTTGGCCGGATTGGCCAGCGTGCCCACCTTGTCCAGGCCGAAGGCGCCGTTCCTGGTGTAGTAGCTCCTGTCGCCCGCCTTCAGGACGAAGAAGCCGTTGCCCTGGAGGGCGACGTCGGTCATGACGCCCGTTGACTGCAGCGCCCCCTGGGTGTGGATCGTGTCGATGGTCGAGACCATCATCCCCAGCCCGACCTGCTGCGGGTTCACGCCGCCGACCTCGTCCGTCGGCTTGGCGGCGCCGGAGAGGGTCTGGGACAGCATGTCCTGGAAGTTCACCCGGCCCTTCTTGAACCCCGTTGTGTTCACGTTGGCGATGTTGTTGCCGAGGACGTCCATCCTCGTCTGGTGGTTGGTGAGGCCGGAGACCCCGGCCCAGAGCGCTCGCATCATAGTCCGTTACTCCTTCGCTTCCCTCTTGATCTTCTGGACCTGGGAGAAGTCGTAGTATTGCCCGTTCACGAGGATCTGGGGAAACTCGCCCCCCGTCACCTCCTCGACGAGGCCCGAGACGGTCTGGCCGCCAGCCGCCAGGTCGACGTTCGCGCCCAGCAGGCCGAGGGCCTGGCTCCTTGCGAGGAGACTGGCCACCTTCGCCATGCCCGCGCTCATGTTCGTCATCTGCTCGAGGCTGGAGAACTGCGCCATCTGGGCGATGAACTCCTTGTCCTGCATGGGCTGGGTCGGGTCCTGGTGGCTGAGCTGGGTGATGAGGATCTTCAGGAAGTCGTCCTTGCCGAGGGCGCCGCCGGGCGTCGCCTTCGCCGTGCCGAGGGACTTGTTGAACGCGTCGACCTCGCGATTGACCGCAGCGAGGTCCTGCGGCGAAAGTGAAAGCGCGATATCCATCCCAGCCTCCGTCTATGCGAAGAGGTTCACGAGGAGGTCGCCGAGGCTCAGGCTCTCGATGCCCGGCACGTTCCTCTCGAACCCGTCCGCCGATTCCCTTCTCAACCCGGAAGGCGCCTGCTCGGCCGCTCTCCCGCCATCCGCGTTCTGCCCCCCCACGGAAACCTCGAGGGAGGCGGTTTGGAAGCCCTGCGCGGTGAGGGCCCTCGCGAGGGCGTCGATGCTCCCGTCGAGCACCTGCTTGACCGCCGGCGTATCGACGATGATCCGTCCCTCAATGCCATTATCGACAATATTCATGCGGATCCGAACGCTGCCGAGGGATTCGGGCTTCAGCACCATGCGGATCTCCCCGCCCCCGTCCCTCAGGATGATGCCGGTGGTCTTCACCAGCTCCGATCCCGCCATGCCCCTGAGGCGCTCGAGGGCGCTCTCGAAGGCCGTCGGCGCTCCACCGGCCCGGCCTGCCTTCCCTTTCGCCGCGGAGGCCGCCGCATCACGGGGCGCCGCCGCACGGCCGCCGGCCTGCAGGCCGCCCGAATCCTTCTCGGAGACCTGGCTCGGCAGGACCCGGCCCGACGCGCGAGACTCCTCGAGGCCCCGCTCGGCCGCCTTCCTCAGGTCGAGCACGTACACCTTCGGCTCGGATCCCCTGCGACCGGAAATGGAAGCCGACGTCGTGGAAGTATCCGGTGAATCGCGGCGGGACTCCCCCTGTCTCGGGGACAGACGCATGGCTTCGCGCGGATCCCCCGCAGCAGGGGACTCTCCATCGGCCCTCGAAGCGGGGCCATTCGAACGGGACGCCTTTTTCCTCGCCGTGAGCGCCGCGCCCTTCGCGGCAGCCCCGGGAGCCTGCGCGACGTTCTGCTCTCCGGGAAAGCCGCCGGCAGCCGCTTCCAGGGCTTCCGCGAGGGCGGACCCCTGCGCGCGCGCGGCGCGAGCGGTCTTTGCGTCGAGCTTCGCGCGCACGATCCGGGAGAATGCGTCCTCGGCAGGGCGCGTCCCGGGCACGCCCGGGCCCTTCACGCCGCTGGGCAGACGCTGCCCCGCCGTCTTCGCGGCAGTGCCGTTCTTCTGGACCGATGTGAGGAGGAGCGCCTGCGGCGCTGCTGCCTTCAAGTTTCAGCCTCCTGGCTTCCGCGCCATCTTCCTCTGGAGCGTCGCGGCCCTGTCGGCGGGCATGATGGAGAGCCAGTAGGCGACCACTGACTCTTCGCCCGCCTTTTTCGCCTCGTCCTCGACGATGCGGAAGATGTCGATGACATCCTGGTCTTCCATTTTCACCAGGATGTCCCGCGCGTTGGCGGGCGGCATGCCCACCAGGTACTTCGCGTTCTGGACGAGGTTGACCCTTCTATTCTCGAACGCTTTGACCCGCTCATTAAATGCTTTTTCCCGGGAATCAACCGCGCCCTCCCTGTCGGCGAGGTCCTGGGAGAGCTGGGCGAGCTCCTTCTCCCGGCGGTCAAGCGTCGCCGCCCGGATGGCCAGCTCCTCCTGCTGGAGCGAGAGCGAGTCGGCCTGACGCGCCAAGCGCTCCCTGTCCAGCAGGTTGGGGTCGTCGGGACTGGAGGCCGCGCTGCGCCGCTCTGCGCCCAGAAGCCGATAGACCGGCGCGAGGACGGCCTTCGCGTCGAACAGCCCGAGGTAGTCGAACCAGATCGCCGCGCCCAGGCTCAGCACGGCCAGCAGCAGGATCAGGATGAGAATCCTGACCCCCGGCCTCACGTCACCGAACTCTGCCACCTCTCAATCCTCCCCCGCCCTCACCAGCCCTGCCTCGTCGAGGAGGCGGTGTTCATGTCGTCGATCTCCTTGAACTCCTCGTCGATCGCCCGCTCGTAGTACTCCGCCTCCCGGCGCTCTCTCAGCTTGTCGAGGACCTTCCGCTCCCTGGAGGCCTCCAGGTACCTCGCCCGCGCCTCCTCCAGCTCCCTGTTCTTCACCGCGAGGGCCTCCCGCTTGCGCTTGCGCTCCTGGGAGAGCCGGGCAGCGTACAGCTCGCGCCTCGCCATCGCCTCGATGTCGATGCGGTTGTCCCTGCGGAACTCCCCGAAGAGGCTGGCGGCGATCTCCTCGGCGATTTCGGCGATCCGCTTCTCCAGCAGGAGGACCTCGCCGAGGACCTTCGCGAGGGCGATCTCCCTCTCCCGCTCCTTCCAGCGGCGCAGGTCGAGGAACTTCTCAAGCCTGAACCGGAACCGCCGCATGCGCGAGCTCTTCCTCCGGGATCGCAATCCCCGCGATCTCCCCCGCCCGCCGCAGGGTCTCGGCGAGAGGGGCCTTCTCCTCGATCTTCTGCACGAGGTACCTCAATATGTCCGGCATCTTGTCGATCGCCTCGTCGATCTCGGCGTTGCTCCCCTTCACGTACGCCCCGACGCTGATGAGGTCCTCTGCCCCCGCATAGGTCGCCATGAGCCTGCGGATGTACCCGCAGGCCTCGCGCGTGCGCGGCCCCGTGATCTGGATGGCCAGGCGCGAAATGGAGGCCAGCACGTCGACGGCGGGGTAGTGGTTGCGGCTGGCCAGGCGCCGGGTGAGCACGATGTGGCCGTCGAGGATCCCCCGCACGTTGTCGGAAACGGGATCGTCGATGTCGTCGCCCTCGACGAGGATCGCGTAGAATCCGGTGACGCTGCCCTTGTCGGAAGTGCCGCTGCGCTCCAGCAGCTTGGGCAGGAGCGAGAACACCGAGGGCGTGAACCCCCTGTTGGCGGGAGGCTCGCCGATCGCGAGGCCGATCTCCCGCTGCGCCCGGGCGAAGCGGGTCACCGAGTCGAACAGAAGCATCACGTCCCCGCCCTGGTCGCGGAAGTACTCCGCGATGGCGGCCGCCACGTAGGCCCCGCGGATGCGGGCGAGGGGCGGCTTGTTGGAGGAGGAGACGACGATGACCGACCGGGCCAGCCCCTCGGGCCCGAGGTCGTTCTCGATGAACTCCCGCACCTCGCGGCCGCGCTCGCCGATCAGGGCGATGACGTTCACCTCGGCTGAGGTGTTGCGCGCGATCATGCCCAGGAGGGTGGACTTGCCGATCCCGCTGCCGGCGAAGATGCCCATGCGCTGGCCCTTGCCCACGGTGAGCAGGCCGTCGATCGAGCGCACGCCGGTGGCGATGATCTCGCGGATGCGCTTCCTCTTCAGCACGTCGGGGGGCGTGTTGAAGGCCGGGTACCAGACCTCTGAGCCGATGTCCCCCTTCCCGTCGATGGGTTTGCCCATGGAATCGAGGGTCCTGCCGAGGAGCCTCGGGGAGACCGGCACCCGCAGCGTCTCGCCCATGGCGATCACGAGGTTGCCGATCTCGATGCCCTCCATCTCGTCGTAGGGCATGAGCTGGACCGTCGATCCGCGAAGTCCCACGACCTCCGCCCACACGACCCCCCTCCCCTTGGGGACGAGGATCTGGCACAGTTCGCCGACCTGCGCGGAGGGGCCGCTCGCCTCGACAAGCAGCCCCTGCACTCTCTGCACCTCGCCGGTGAACTTGATGGGGTCGAGGCCCTCGAGAACGGCGGCGTACTTGTCGAACATGCCCATCGCGGCCCCCCTACTCGCCCTTCGAGCGGATCGGCATGAGCTCGAGGATCTTCTCCTCGATCTCGTGCAGCTGCGAGGAGACGCGGGCGTCGATCTGCCCGAAGTCGGTCTCGATCACGCACCCGCCCCTGTCCACCGAGGAGTCCTCCAGCACGGTGATCGACTTCACGTTCTCCACCATCTTCATGAAGTCCTTCACGTGCTCCGAGGTCAGCTCCAGGTCGGCGAGGTTCACGCGGATCACCACGTCGCCGCGGCTCTTGAGCTTGCGCAGGGCCTGCACGACGTTGTTGATGACGACGTTCTTCTGATTCTCGGAGATGACCT
>Ga0315289_10016862_pt1 | contig 10047 bp, 10 predicted proteins | sample YL17G11_40_MG_FD_203452 | JGI IMG/M metagenome (GOLD analysis project Ga0315289, IMG submission 203452) | Sediment microbial communities from Yellowstone Lake, YNP, Wyoming, USA - YL17G11_40 | ecosystem: Environmental > Aquatic > Freshwater > Lake > Sediment | place: USA: Wyoming | collected...
TGGGTATTTTCTGCGCCGGCTCAAGCAGATTCCGGTTGGCGAAGAAGGAGGCGGGGCCTCATTGGGTGAAGCCCGTTGTGCCATCGAACGAGGCCATTCAGTGGCGATCTTCCCAGAAGGGCAGTTCTCTCCACAGCGAGGAGGTTTTCACCCCCCGCGCAGTGGCGCGGCCCGCCTGGCACTAGCAACGGGCGTGCCGGTGGTGCCGGTAGGGATCTACCTGCCGCGCGAGCACAGCGTCCGCATCACCTCCGGGATCAGTGGCGAGCAAACTACCGGTTACTGGTATCTGCGCGGCCCCTACGGCATTACAGTCGGCCGGCCATTGATTTTTGCGGGGGATATCGAAAACCGTGAATATGTTCAGAGCGTGTCGCACACCATCATGCGGCATATTCATTCCCTGGCATATGAAAGCGAGCAACGCACTCACAGGCGGAAATTGAAGCTGGCTGGTTCACCAACATAATGACAATATTGCCAGGCTGTTCCTCAGTCTCCCAAGTCTGCTGTTCCCCGATTACTCTACTGCCTTTCGTCCTGCTAAAAACGCCTTTTCGTTGATGGCGATGTGCTTCTCCGGCACATGCGACTTAACAGTCTCCAGCCACTCATTTTCGGGGGTATCCAACAGAGCCGAAAGCGCCCCCAGGATTGCGACATTGGCTATTTTGGGATTACCGAGGCTTTCCGCGATCTCTTGACCGTCCACCCAGTGAACCGCGCCAGCTGAGCCGGTTAACGTGGAACGAACCACACTGTCGTCCGGATATTTGACATCCCCGACCTTGACGGTGATCGGCTCGATAGCCTGGTCATTGACCAGCACGATGCCGCCGGGCCGTAATTGATCGAGGTAACGGAGAGCTTCTAGTTTTTCGAAGGCTACTAAAACATCCACCTCACCCTTGCCGATGATGGGAGAGAAGACTTGCCTGCCCCAGCGCACGTAGGAGGTCACGCTGCCGCCGCGCTGCGACATGCCGTGTATCTCGGCCTTTTTCGCGTCGTATCCCAGCCGGACTCCCAGTTCCGCCAGGATGTCGCTCGCCAGGAGCGTCCCTTGTCCGCCCACACCGACCAGCAGGAAGTTGATGTTTTTAGAGGTGTTCTTTTCAGCCATGATGATTTCCTCAACCAGAATTCTCGAACTACAAAGACCGCTAAGAGCGCTAAGAAAGATTAATTCTTCGCCTCCTCTCACCCCCGTTCTTCGCGAAGCACCCTGCGGGTTGGGGATCGCGCCTTCGCGGTCAACTCATGGTTTCTTCCAACGCGCGCATTTGCTCACGGAACAGGATCGCATCCCGTGGGCAGACCTGGGCGCAGATCTCGCAGCCGGTGCACATCTGCGGGTCAATCTCGGCCAGCGGACGGTTGTATTTGGCGTCCATCTTGTCCGATTTCAGGATCGCTGGGCAGCCGATGCGGAAGCAGATCGTGCAACCGTTGCACTTCTCCTCGATCACCTTCAGCGGTAGCCACTCTTTTTGCTCTTCGGGCAACAGGGCGCAGGCGCGGCGGGTGATGAGCACCGCTGGGCCTTCTTCCTTGAGCCACACTTTCAGCGTCTTCTCGATGGATTCGACATCCAGGGCGTCAACCGTCGCCACGCGCTGGATACCCAGGGCGCGCACCAGCGGCTCGAGTTTGATCTGCACCGTCTCTTTTTGCTGGAGGGTCCGCCCCGTGCCGGGGTTTTCCTGGTGGCCGGTCATGCCGGTGATGCGGTTGTCCATGATGATGGTGATGACGTTGCTCTTATTGTAAGCTACGTTGAGCAGGGCCGGGATGCCGGTGTGGAAAAAGGTCGAATCGCCTAAAACTGCGAAGTGGCGCTCGCTGTCGCCGGCCACGGACGCGCCGTGCGCAGTGCCGATGCTGGCGCCCATGCAGCCACATGTATCTTGCGCGCTGAGTGGCGGGATGACGCCCAGCGTGTAACAGCCAATGTCACCGTTGATCGGCAGGCCAATTTTATGCAAGATGTAGAGAGTGCTGCGGTGCGGACAGCCCGCGCACAACACCGGCGGACGGCCGGGCAATGCCCCCTCCCCGCCTCCCTGCTCTCCTTTCATCCCCCCATTTCGAAGTACACCCGTGCCTGCGGCACTGGCGCAGGCAGAAATGGGGGGAGAGAGGGGGGCAGGTAAAAGTCCAGCCTTGATCCCGGCGGCGCGAACAGAAGCCGGGTCCAGTTCACCGATCAGCGGGAAGATCGTCTTGGTGTTCGGATAATAGTATTCTGCCCCCTCCGGTTGGTACATCTCGATCCCCATCAGGCGCACCTGCTCCTCGATGAACGGATCGAGTTCTTCGAGCACGATCAGGCTTTCGACATGGGATGCGAAATCGGCAATCATACGCCTGGGCAGTGGATAGACCATGCCCAGCTTGAGCGTGCTGGCCTGCGGGAAGACATCGCGGGCGTACTGGTAGGCCACCCCGGCGGTGATTATGCCGAGCGAGGCGGAGCGCATTTCGATGCGGTTGTGTGCGTAAGTTTCAGCGAATTCGGCCAGCTTGAGGATGCGCTGCTCGATGACCGGGTGACGCCTGCGGGCGTTAGCCGGGATCATGACGTACTTGGCCGGGTTGCGCGGGAACTTCTCTATGCGTGGGGATTTTTGGGGCGAGTCATGACTTGCCCCTACCTCGCCCAACTCGACCAGGGTGCTGGTGTGGCACAGGCGCGTCGTCAGCCGCAGCAGGACAGGCGTGTCGAACTGCTCGCTCAGGTCGAAGGCGGCCACGGTCAGGTCCTTGGCCTCCTGGCTGTCGGCCGGCTCCAGGCACGGGATGCGGGCGAATCTGGCGAACTGGCGGTTGTCCTGCTCGTTCTGCGAGGAGTGCATCGAAGGGTCGTCCGCCGAGATGACCACCAGCCCGGCCTCGGCGCCGGTCATGGCAGCGTAGAAAAAGGCGTCCGCGGCCACATTCAGCCCGACGTGCTTCATGGACGCCAAGGCGCGCCGCCCAGCATACGCCGCGCCGATGGCCACATCCAGGGCGACCTTCTCGTTGGGCGCCCATTCGGCGTATATGCCGGGGAAGCGGGCAAAGTACTCCAGGATCTCAGTGCTGGGCGTGCCGGGATAGGCCGAGGCGACCGTCACACCGGCTTCCCACGCGCCGTGCGCAACCGCCTCGTTGCCGGAAAGAAGTCGTTTCATCGGGTCTCCTTGAATCTCCTACTCAGGGGAGTGATGCCGGAAAAGATTTCCCTATTATTATAAGAGAGAAAAAGCGTGGTTATGCTGTGAAGATAAACACGCCGCGCCAGGATATTTGTCCTGAGTAAGCCAGTGGAAATGGTTCTCAACAAGCGCGTGCTGACCGCGTCAGAACTGTTCGAAAATCGATGTTTTGCGCGATGACTTAGATGTGTGCAAGCTCTACGATCTCGACGCCCTTCTGAGTATAACTATGTATCGTCTCAGGGACGCGCAAGCGGTGATCGTTCTCGTACAACGTACGCACCTTGTCGAATTCAGGTACATCCCGACTGGTCAATTCTGCCACTTGGTCGAGAAATGCCAGGTCGTCGCTGGAAAGGTCTGCATCTTGCGCTTCGATGAGCCCCCAACCATCCCAGGGCAGCAGTTCCATCTTGTTGAGCGAGGCGACATCGCGCACGAAGTCGCCGCGCACAAACCACAGCCCGTGCATGTCGAAGATGCCAAAGGCCTGCGGGTCAGCTTGATGGGAGCGACACATCTGCCAGGCTTTGCCGCCCACAATGAACTGGTCGCGGGGTACATCGAGCGGGTCGAATTGAATGGAAAGTTTCTCGCACTGGAGCCTATCGAGTTGTGCATCCACAAAGACCCACCTATTCTGCCCCGTAATCCAATATTCGCAGACCCAATGATCTTCGTAGTGATTCGGGATGAAGTAACGGCCAAAGCCGCAGCGGGCACGAGCGGGTACGCCCTGATGTTGCAGCATGGCGGTAAGCAATACCGAAAAATCGCGACAATTGCCGACCAGTCGTTTTTCGAGGGGGCGGGCATCGGTGATCGGGTGCTGATCGAGCTCGAGAATCCGTTCCAATTTGCGCGTCAGGGAGCGCAATTGGACTTCATCTTTGCGCTGTTCGGAAAGCCGAACGCCATACTGCTCTGCCCAGAAGATGTGTATCATAAGGCCTTGCACAACATCACGGAGTAGGGCTATGTCAGACGGTAAGTGATCGAGAAGGTTATTGTATATGCCCGGTGAAGTGAACAAGCCAGGCGAAGCGAAGTATTGCAGCACAGTAGCCATACAACCTCGGACGAGAGACTCTTATCTTTACGATTTATGGTGCATAGGGATTTCGTGATTCGCTCTAATTATCCCACTATTATGGTAGCTTTATTTCGGGCTACCATTATCCTGTTTCCACACCCGCAGCCCATAGCGGCTGAGATAAATCGGGATGTTCTTGAAGCGCGGGTTTTCCTGTTCGATGGCGCGAAGCATGGCGCGCTTGACCTGCGAGGCCGCGTCGCACAGGATGGTCAGGGAGCCGCCGGCCCCGCCCGCGCCATTCACCTTCCAGCCGAGCGCGCCGTGAGTTTTGGCGATCTCGATGACGCGGGCTGCCTCGGCGCTGACGATAGCCGGGTGCAGCCGGCTTTGCGCCTCGGTATTCTCGATCATCGCCGCGCCCAGGGCGGTGAAATCGCCCGCGTAGAGCGCGTCACGCGACCTGGCTGCAGTTTTGCGCAAATCTTCGAGCTGCTTGCAATCCGGCCTGGCATCTTCCAGCGAGCGAATCACCATCTCGTGCACCTCAGATGATCGGTGCGATTTCCCAAGATAGACCAGCGCAAGGCGTCTTTCCAATTCCCACCAGGTTGCGTTCGGGACCTGGATCGGGGATACACAAGCGTGAGGGTAATGGAACATCTCGATGTAATTGATGCCCCCATAAGCCGAACACAACTGATCCTGGATCCCGCTCTGCTGGCCGAGCATCTCGGTCTCGATCTTCTGCGCCGTGCTGGCCACCTCGTGGGGGGTCATCCGCCCGGGCGTGAGCATATCCAACCCGCCGATCAGCGCCACAGTGACCGCCGCCGAGGTGCCGGTGGAAGCCCCGCTGGGCGCTTCCGAGTAAATGGTCACCTCGAAGCTCAGGTCGGGGGGCAGGCGCATGTACTCGATGGCTGCTTCGAGCAGGGGGTGCTTGTCCCAATGCTTTTCGGGGACGACGACATACCGCTCGCCGTAATTCTCGGCGTTGATGATGATCCGGCTCTCCTGGCTATCGCAGGGATAAACGGCAATCTGGACTTCAGCGTAAGGGTACACGCCGATGTTGAAGATCTGGCCGTGACCCGCGAACCAGGTATCCGTCCAACCGCCGTTGTCACAGATGCGGATGGGAGTCACGCTGTTGATGATGGATAAAGGCTTGCTCATGCTCCAACACTATCAGATAATCAGTACTTCACGAAAAGGATTCGTAGTAGCGACTTTAATCGCTTTTTAGCTGCACGACTGAAGTCGTCACTACGTTTTCGTGATCTACTGATAATGTCTGGATTTTTCCAGGCGACTTGACACGACACATCCTTTATCTGTTTATGGAGATAGGGCAGGTGACGGCAGACTTAGCGCTGCGACCACTGCTATTGCCGCGTTCTTTGCGGCTCTCTCGACATTCTGGATTAGCCGTATGGATTGAAGAATAATTCGAGGATGGCGCAGAGCCGTTCTAATTAGCTTGCCAAGCTGCAAGTTAGAATCTTCGTCTGTCATTGCCTCGAGGTCAAAGGGGATCGGCGCCTGGGGGCCATCGCTTACCGCGCGCAGAGCCAGGAGCTGTAGCCCCTGTTCTGCAGCAACGCGTGCAATGCCAGCCGTCTCCATTTCTAGGACTGGATATGCCATCCTCTTCGGCTGTAGATTGACAACTTGAGACCCTCGCGTGGTGATAGCAGTCCCAGAAAATAAACGCGCCCCACGCCTCTGCAGCGCCTGAGCAGCCGCCTGCTGGGCTGCATCAGTCAAAGAGGCCAAACCCTGAAACTGACTTGGGATACCCTTATCCAACAAGCAGGTATACCTGGCAACGATCACATCCCCGACCTGTAGATCCTCCTTTACTGCACCCGCCATGCCGAAAGAGACGAGAAACTGCGGACTTGTCTCGGCTAGAAGAGCGCGGGTGGCATCAATGGCGCGCCAAATACCCATACCCGACTGGACCAACATGCAATTCCGGTCGAATAGCTGGAAACGATAACCACGGAACGGGCCAAACATGGTTCGTTCCCACTCCCCGATGCGGCGGAGGAGTGCTCCACTTTCCTGCGGCATAGCAGCGATCATTCCAATTGTGTCCATGTGGCCTACAGACTTGACTGCCCGAAGGTTTGCTTTAGGGGGCAGCGGCGGTGACCGCGAGCCTTGCTCCCAATATCGCGCAACTTCTGGCAAAGCACGCTGCTCGCAAGCGGCGTCGCGCAGCACCCCCGGAGCGCAGCGTAGGGGGCAGCCGCTGTCCGTTGGAATCTACCTGGTGGCGGGCCAGCGGCGGAGCCGCTGTCCGCTACGTTGGGTGTCCAATGGCCCGATTTCTAGGCTTTGGGACCACCCGGGATCACCAAGACGCGACACGACATTAACTGAACGGGACTGGAAGTTCTGTCTCCGGCATTCCATCATAGCGGACAACACATTCTGCTTTGCCGCCGTAAGCAAAGCTCCGGTTTCGGTGGTCTCTTTCATCCAGCCCAATCCGCCGAAATACATCTGCCCAAGTGCTGACATCACTACAATAAATTTTCACCAAGGCATTTTGGACAGATTGGGTTTCCCATTCCGGATGTTCCGCGACAAATTGCGCGTATATGTGCTCGGCATGATCTTCAAATTCGGCATTAAAGAGAAACGCGCGGCGCAAACTGACCAGCGTCAACAGCCTGGCAGTCACCCGATAAGACCAGACTATCAGCCACGGGATGGGCGCGACCAGAAACCAGGGATCACTTAGCCCGTCGGCTTTCATCTTCTCTTGGATTACCAGAAGATGCCAGTATTCGTTATCGTGTGCTTCCCGACTCCAAGTGACAATCCGGCGCGTATATTGCACCACCCCATTGTCGCGATAACCTCGAGTCATCCGTCCATATTGATAAGTTTCCCATTCGCGATATGGAATACCGGCGAGCATTTCGAGAAGTTTCGCTTTAGCCAGCGTAGTTTTTCTACCCGTCATCAAGTCCATGGCTAGGAAAAAGAAGCGTGCTGACAAGGAGTATTTATATCGTGGTCGTTCCCAGGACGCCTGCTGTTCTCGTTTTAGATCAAGTTTGGTTTCTTCCATATCTTCCTCTATTTTTCTGAAAACAACTTGACTTTTTTACGCCTAACTATATGTTCAGCCGCCGCCTTCTTCGACGCCTCATGGCATCGAAGCAACCGATGGCGGCCTGAGGCCGCCTCGGTTAGTGGCGGGTTAACAGCCTAGGGGCGGATTTACATGCTGGCTGACAATCTGAGTATAGCATCTCGCGGGGAAAGGGGCAATGAAAAGGCAGCGCCCTCACCCCTGACCCCTCTCCCAAAAACGGGAGAGGGGAGTCGTGGGGAGGATGGGCGCGGAGGGCGGGTCAGCGGGGGGGGGAGGTGGGGGCGCGGGTCGGCTCCATTGAGTTGTTAGGCAACCGCGAAATTACATCAAGGGCGAAAGCCTATTTATCCATTCCGGGTGGACTTTCCTTCTTCTTTGCGTCCTCGAGTTTTGCAACGCGCACTTCGAGATCGCGAATGCGGCGCAAGAGGAGAACTGCGGAAAGGATAACCATGACGGGAACGACCAGGAGGAGGGCCAGATTCAAGATAACAACAAGAAACTCGCTTAGACCGATATTCATAATATATGCACTCCGTTCCGAAACTAGGGTGTGGGATGGTGATGGTGCCTAGGCTGCCTAACTATGTGCTCATCTCAATTTGGCGTGTTAACAGCTTATGGTGGATCTGCGCATCGGTTGACAGAATAAAGTATAGCAATTTGCTGGGAAAGGGGCAATGAGGGCGGGAGGCGGAAGTGCGGGGTGCGGAGTGCGTGGCGCGGCGCGGGGGCAGGTCAGCGGCGTCGCGAAGCACCCCCTGCGCGAAGCGCTTAGTTCAACGGCTTATGGACGGTCTCTCCCCATAATGCGGGGGATCTACAAGCTGAATGATCGTACCCAGGACTGGACTTTCACCCCCGTTCTGAGGGGGTTAACCAGCAAGCAGAGTCTGCCCTGAACGTAGTGAAGGAATGACTTTCAGGGCGCACCGGCCATTGCTGGGATACCCGGCGCCGTTTACAGCTTGTCGTAATCGGCAGGCTCGGCATCGGCTACTTTAGCCATTGCCTTCTCGAACCTGGCCTTGCTGGCACGTTTGGCGCGCTGCTCGAGATAATCCTCTGCGCCCAAAGCCGATACCTTCTCAGCCAAGGCCAATGTGACAAGTTGGTTAATGGAAACTTTTTCCTTTTTCGCCAACTCGCGCGCAGATTTATGCAAAGATTCGGGTAATCGTAAACTGATTGTGCTCATGGTAACTCACCAATTAGTTGAAGGAATTCTTTTGGCGTAATCGCCTCGATACCGAACGGTTTCGCGCTTTCGAAATCGTCCACGTTGTACGTAATGATATATCTGCAATTGGCAGTTACAGCCAACTCCAAAAGCATATCGTCGTTGGGATCAGTCAATTGCGGTCTCCAGAGATAGTGTATTTGCCACCGGTTTGCCATGCAAACAACATAATCCAGGATGTCGTCTATCTCTTGGACCGTAAGTTCGATCTCATCTGCTTGTCTTTTTGCAACCGCCTCATATTCAACGACCAATGGAACAGACAGATTGAATTGGAACTTCTGGCTGCTGATCAGTGACAAGAGTTTGTAGGACGCACCATGTCTTGACCTTAAAGCGGTGACGAAAACGTTGGTGTCAAGAACGACTTGAAACAAACTCATATTGGTATTGTATGCAATACCAGGAGCTGTGTCAATCCTCATTCTTGGCTCACTCGGTGAACTGATTCAAGGTTTTCCATACTGAAATGTCACCCTGCCTGCCCTGCCGTCTCGCACTGGCGTGCCGCTGTTGCTCGCGGCACGAACGGTGGCGGCCTAGGCCAGGGAGCGAAGCGAAGGGTCACCCGCCCTGCGGGCGGGGATTCTCACCTGCACCGCACCTGCGGTGCGCCGCAGGTGCGGTGCAGGTGTCGCCCCTTCGGGGCTTTGAATGACAACCATGATGATAAAATATAAAAAAGTTTTAATCACTTCGGTGTCAAAGTGTCTGCACACCTAAGAGGGAGACTATCCAACTAAATCGCGTTTCCTAGTTGACAGACAGCCATATTTTCTATATACTAATGTAAGCGCTTACATTCTCCATAGTTCCATTATCCCCTATCCATGCTCACCTCCAATCAACCGACAATTTCCGATGTGGCTAAAGTGGCTGGCGTATCCATCGCCACTGTAAGCCGCGTTATTAATGGAAGTTCCCTGGTGACCGATGAGACTGCCCAACGCGTATGGGCCGCGATCACGGAATTGAAGTACACGCCGCGCGCCGCGGCGCGCGTCCTTGCCAGCCGCAAAACGAACACTATAGGCCTGCTATTGCCGGAAATCAGCGGCGCGTTCTTCCAGCCCCTGCTGCGTGGCGTGGAGGCTGGTGCGCGCCAGGTTGGCCTCGACTTGTTGATCCATGCCACGCGCGAACCACGACATGAAAACACCCCTCATCGCCCGCTCGGTGAACATAATACCGACGGCGTGCTCGTCTTCCCTGACAGCCTCGACCACTCGGAATTGGTCCGTCTGCACGGCATTGGCTTCCCGGTTGTACTGTTGCACCAGACCCCTCCCGAACCCCTGAACATCCCGGTCGTCACCATCGAGAACCAATCCGGCGCGCAGATGATCGTGGAACATTTGATTCAGGTGCACGGCGGCCGCCGGATCGCTTTTCTACAGGGGCAGGAAGGCCACGAGGACTCCTTGTGGCGTGAAAAAGGCTATCGCCAGGCGCTGAAAACTCA
>Ga0315289_10016863_pt1 | contig 10046 bp, 7 predicted proteins | sample YL17G11_40_MG_FD_203452 | JGI IMG/M metagenome (GOLD analysis project Ga0315289, IMG submission 203452) | Sediment microbial communities from Yellowstone Lake, YNP, Wyoming, USA - YL17G11_40 | ecosystem: Environmental > Aquatic > Freshwater > Lake > Sediment | place: USA: Wyoming | collected...
ATGACGAAGTCGGATTCACAGAACGCCATCAGGCCCTGGTCGTTGAGCAGGCTCAAAGATAGGCACGGCGTCGTCCGCGCTATCGGCAGAATGGTGGTCATGCACCCGCGGATGGTAAAGGCCGGTGCATCATGCTCGCGCATCAGGTCGCGGAAAACGCTGTAGAGCAAAAAGGCGTTATCCACAAACGTCCGCTCGGTCATAAGAGTCGTGTTGGGTAGCGACAGGTATTCTTGTGCCCAGCGCCGCGCTGTCGTCACCAGGTCGTGATCTTGCATCGCTCGTTCGATGCGGGCCGCGATCTCATCGTAGCCGACCTCGATGATGTTGAGCCTGAATTTGTCACGTGCGACCTGGGGGGCTTCGGGCGAGTATTTGCCCCACGCGCCGCCCAAAGCGACGATCCGGGCGCCGATGAAGCTCTTAAGTCCGTAAAGGGCACGCAGCCGCCAGAGAAGCTCGTTATAATCATCCACGACGACATCATCAACATGCACGCCGCCGTGATCGAGACAGGAGTGCTGCCCCGACCCAGCTTCATCGGTTTGCAGATACTTGGTGCTGAGGCCTTCGTACCAGTAATAGGCTGGGCCGCTGCGGTGCCTGACGAAGATGATGGTGTCCCTGTCTTTTTTCTGGGCGAAACATGCTCTGAGCAATTCGCCTGAGCCTGCTGCGGCGTAGACAACTATCACGTCATAATCATTCTTGTGCACCTGCTCGGCCTCAGAGACGGATTTGAGTCTGATGACGGGCAGAATCTTTACGGGGAACTCGGACTGCGAAGATAGCTCGCTCAGCTCTTTCGATATCGTCTGCGCCTCAGCCACAGCAGTCTCATCGCTTTGCACACCGCCCCAGGATTTCCATGAGGTCGCCTCGCGCTTCTCGGCGACTCTGTACATAAGGACGGGCTGTACGGTCAGGGCTTTGCCAGTGCAGATGGGCGGCTTGTTGGGGTCCCAGTCTTGGCCTTTCGGCTGAGCCGGCGATGACGTGCCGAAACCCAGGATTTGGCCTGCAATGCCGGCTGTGGTCAAGGCAACGAACTGCCTGCGGTTCATGTCGCTATAAGGCATGACTCTCTCCTGCATCGGATCTTGAATCATATTCTTCAGGTTTACCTGCGATGACACCAGTCTACTTTAGATAGCAGGACCAAGCAATGGATTGCCGCGCTAAATGTTTTCACTTGGATTTGCTGATGGTCGCGGGTAAGATACTGGCCAAATGAAAAAGATACTGGCCGATAGGACAAGTAAAATCGACGCCAGCGGCATCCGAAAAGTGTTCGCTCTGGCGGCGGAGCTTCAAGACCCGGTCAATTTCTCGATAGGTCAGCCGGACTTCGATGTGCCGGAGAAGCTAAAAGAAGAAGCAATAAAGGCCATCCGCCAGGGATTCAATAAGTATTCGCAAACAAGCGGTGATGCACTTTTACAACAGAGAATTAGTGAATTAGTCAAAAAAGAAATTGGCTGGCAAAATCCATCGCTGCTGGTGACAAGCGGCGTAAGCGGGGGACTTTTGCTGGCGTTTCTGGCACTTATCAATCCGGGCGATGAAGTCGTCATTCCCGACCCGTATTTCGTGATTTACAAGCACGTCCCCACGATGCTGGGCGCAAAATGTGTGTATGTAAATAGCTACCCGCAATTTTCTCTGCCCGTCGACAAAATTGCCGAAGCGATAACCGAAAAGACCAAGATGATAATACTGAATTCGCCGTGCAACCCGACCGGCGTCGTTTATTCCGAGCAGGATATTAAAGCGCTGGCGGAAATCGCGGCGGAAAAAGACGTGCTGATTCTGGCTGACGAGATTTACGAGAAATTCTGCTACGACGGCAGGTTCGGCAGTATCGCTAATTATTACGAGAAAACACTTTTGCTACGGGGCTTCAGTAAGCCTTATGCGATGACCGGCTGGCGGCTGGGCTTTGCGGCAGCGCATCAGTGTCTGCACAGAGTGATAGAAGAGATGACCAAGATACAGCAGTATACTTTTGTCTGCGCGCCCACGCCTTTTCAAAAAGCAGCAATCGCTGCGATTGATTATGATGTCACCCAGTATGTGGAGCAATACAAGACAAAAAGAGACCTTATTTACGAGGGGCTCAAGGATAAGTTTGAGCTGATAAAGCCGGGCGGGGCTTTTTACGCCTTCCCAAAAGCGCCGGGCGGCTCGGGCACCGAATTCGTGGCAAAGGCGATAAAAAACAACGTGCTTATCATACCGGGCAACGTATTCAGCGAGAAAGACACGCACTTCAGGATTAGTTTCGCCACCAGTAACGAAAAATTGCAGCAGGGCATAGAAATCTTACGCAGGCTGGCGTAGCTAACGCGGTGGCAGGGGGGTAAGGCGGAAAAATTCACGCATTCGCTTCTAAGCAGGTATTGCCAAATCGGGGATATCGCGGTATGATTTTGGGCATGAAGCATCCACTACGGGTCATCCCGATTCTCTCTTTCTCCCTGCTGACAGGAGCGGGCCTGATTCGCGCGCTAAGCCAGGGCCAAGCGGTTGTTTCCGCTGTCCAGCAGCCCACGGCCCAAGCGGCGGTAATTAGCTGCGAGGGTATGATTGATGATGGCCTTCGCCGGTCGATCCGGCGAAGAACTCAAATCGCCCTCGATGCAGGCGTGGATTACATAATTTATGAAATTGACACCTACGGCGGCTTTGTCCAATCAGCGGTGGATATCTCGGACGACTTGATCCTGCGATTCGGCAAAAAGGCCCGCACGGTCGCCTATATAACGACCAAGGCGATCTCGGCCGGGGCCATGATCAGCGTGTCCTGCCAGGACATCATCATGCGGGAAAATACGACCATCGGCGATTGCGCGCCGATTGCGCTGGGTGGCAGCCTGGAAGGCGTCGAGCGGGAAAAAGCCGAGAGCTTCATCCGGGGAATCTTCGAGCGGGCGGCGGAAGCGAACGGCTATCCCAAGCCGCTGCTCAAGGCCATGGTCACCATGCAGATAGAGGTCTGGCGGGTGAAGAATCTGCAGAGCGGCGAGGATGAGTTCTTCGAAACTGACCGACTGCCCAAGGACCCCAACCAATACGACCTGGCTGATAAGACGCGGATCGTTAAGGATACCGAGTTGCTGACGCTGACGGCCTCTCAAGCCCGGCAGTATAAGATCGCCCGGGCGGTGGTCAAGGATCGGGCAGCCGCGCTGAGCTTTCTGGCGGAGCGGGACGGCGTGGCTTTTACCGATGAGCCGGTGGTGCTCAAGACGCTCTGGTCGGAGGAGATGGTTCGCTGGATAAACTCGCCCGCGGTAATGGCCGTGCTGGTCATGCTGGCACTGCTGGGGGTTTACATAGAATTCAGCACGCCGGGCATCGGGCTGCCGGGACTGGTGGCGCTGATATGCTTTGCCGTCATCATCGGCAGTAAATATCTGGTGGGACTGGCGAACTGGGTGGAGGTCGCTTTGTTCATCGTTGGGGTGGTCTTGTTGGCGATTGAGATTTTTGTTCTGCCCGGCTTCGGTATTGCAGGGACGCTGGGAATCGTTTGCATACTGGTGGGCTTGTTCGGCATGCTCATTAAGAATCCGCCCGATAGTTTGCCCTGGCCGCATTCATCACTTGACTGGCAATTATTTGTCAACGGTGCCTTGGGCTTAACCCTGGGCTTCGCAGGATTTGTCATTCTGGCCTGGCTATTCGCCAGATACCTGCCCAAGATACAGTTTCTAAGCGGGCTCATCCTGGTACCGACCGCCGCGTGGCCGGCCGGCCAGATGCGAGTGAGCATGACCGCTCCGGCGGAAAGCGAAACCGCAGGGGTCAACGTCGGTGACGTCGGCGAGGTGACTTCGACACTGCGGCCCACCGGAAAGGCAAAATTCGGCGATGCGGTAGTGGATGTGGTTGCCATAGCAGAGTTTCTGGATAAGGGCACTCAGGTCCAGATAGCAGAAATTCACGGCAACAGAGTGATAGTTAGAAGAAAGACGACAGGGGACGGATGACAGAGTGCAGACGATTGAAGGCTGTCAGGATATCAGACTATCAGGTTTGTCCGGAAGAACAGGATTGGTTTTTCCTGATGTCCTGATTTGGTGATATCCTGCACCCTGATAGTCTGGTATCCTGGTGCCCACTACCTGATATCCTGATGCTTTGATTTCCGTCTTCATAAGAGGTAAACTTATGGTTTGGTGGCTGGTTTTTGCTGTTTTTTTGTATTTTGTGTGTGCGGCGCTGATCATAGCTGAGGTATTTGTGCCGAGCGGCGGCTTGCTCAGTGTGTGTGCCCTTGCCAGCATAGTCGGCGGGATATTGATATTCTTCCAGTATAGTACGACCGCCGGCTGGGCAGGTGTAATCATTGCCGGTATTATGGTACCATCGCTCTTGGTCGTGGCGTACAAAATGTTCCCAAGAACGAGGTTCGGCAGGAGCGTGACACTTACGCCGCCGCAGAGAGAGCAGGGCGACGCCATAGCAGATACTCGCGAGCTAAAAGAGCTGCTCGGTGCGGTGGGCAGCGTCCTTACGCCGCTGCGACCGGTGGGCACCTGCGATTTTTCAGGACGGCGGCTTGAGTGCGTGGCAGAAACCGGCTATGTTGATAAAGGCAAAAAGGTCAAGGTTATCCGCGTGCAGGCCACGCAGTTGACCGTTCGTGAAATGGAACAAAGTTAGTGAAAGGGCAAAAAGATGTTTGATTCAATGCGTGTAATCCTTGCAGCCGGTGCTGCTGAGACTATCGGGCTGACGCTTTTAGTCATACTCCTCATCGCGGCGTTGATATTCTTCCTGCTGTTTTTAAAGTTTTTCAGGCTATGGCTGCAGGCAAAATTGTCCCGAGCAGACGTGAAATTCGCCGAGCTTATCGGAATGTGGCTGAGAAGGGTTGATATCAGAACTATCGTCCTGAGCAAAATAACCGCGATTCAGGCAGGGCTAACCCTGACCACGGTGGATTTGGAAAGCCACTACTTAGCTGGCGGGCATGTCCCCAATGTGGTGCGTGCCCTGATCGCTGCCAACAGGGCAAACATCGATCTGACGCTGAAAACAGCTACCGCAATCGACCTGGCTGGCCGCGATATTCTCGAAGCGGTCCAGACAAGCGTTAATCCCAAGGTTATCGATTGTCCCGACCCTAAAAAGGGCAAAGACACGGTGGACGCAGTTGCTCAGGACGGTATCCAGCTAAAAGCCAAGGCGCGGGTAACTGTCCGGGCCAATATTGCAAGATTAATCGGCGGTGCTACAGAAGAGACCGTTATCGCCCGTGTGGGCGAGGGGATTGTCACCACTATCGGAAGCGCTATAACCTATAAGAGCGTTTTGGAAAGCCCCGACAGCATCTCTAAAGCGGTGCTGGCAAAGGGATTGGATGCAGGCACAGCGTTTGAGATATTATCCATCGACATCGCCGACGTCGATGTGGGCGAAAACGTCGGGGCCGACCTTCAAGCCAAACAGGCTGCTGCTGACCTGCGAAGAGCACAAGCCGAGGCAGAAAAACGCCGGGCAATGGCGGTCGCCCGCGAGCAGGAAATGAGGGCGCTGGTCGTCGAAAACGAGGCAAAGGTGCCGCTGGCCATAGCCGAGGCCTTCAAGAAGGGCCACCTCGGGATTATGGACTATTATCGGCTGAAGAATATCGGCGCAGATACGGAGATGCGCGAGTCGATAGCGAAGCCTAAAAAGAAAGAGTGACAAGAAACCTAAGGGCATCAGGGAATCAGAAAATCAGGATGCAGAATACCGGGAAATCAGGGTAGTTATTAGGACATCAGAATATCAGGAAATCAGGATGCAGGATGTCAGTAATCAGGGCATCAGGAAAAACTAACGGTACTTCAGCGGAGTCAGCCTGACGTCCTGATAGCCTGACATCCATTACCTGATAATCTGGTAACCTGGTAGCCTGATTTGGAAGATTAGCAATGGAATCGTATTTGGCACAACTAGTCCTGGCTGCTCGAAGCGATGACGTCGAAAAGTGGTCGAATATATTGTTGGTCGTAGTGCTGGTGGTTTTCTGGGCGGTCGCAGGGCTGATCAAAGCGAAAAAAGCCCAGCAGCAGAGTGAGGAAGAACAACTGGGTCGCACGCCCGGGCAGAAGCCGGCGCCGGCTCTTGGAGCCTTGCGGAAAAAACTGTTGCAGCAAACTGCTCGTCCTCGCCTTGCCGGTCCTGTGCCAGGCGCGCGACACCGACCGCAGGCTCGGCAGCGCCTCCTAACTGCGGTTGGCACACAGCCTGCCGCAGGGAGCGGACTTGGAGCTGAACCCCAGGCGGTTCCAGAACCTGTAAACAAGCCCATTGAAGAGCTGCAGGACTATCGTCCGTCGGCTGCTGAGAAGCCTCGGCCGGAATTCTCTCCTGCCTTTCTGCCGGCCTACGACGACCCTGAGCAGCTCAGAAGGGCGATTCTGCACTACGAAATCCTCGGCAAACCCTTATCGCTGCGAGACCCAGGCGGCCAGATTATCGGACTTTGAGTAGGGCGAGTTCTTCCGACACCGATGCGTATAAACTCGACTCTTTCAAGCCCGCAAGCTACCGCAGCGGCCACGCTTGCGTCTCCACTGGCATCTGCTCGGTCTCTTCCGCTGGGATCGCCTGCGATGAGGCCTATAGATGCCTTGTCTTTTGTGACCGTCTCCGGGCTGCCGAGGCTAACCTGCGACACGCATGACTGCGCTAAGATTGCTTCGGCCTCAAGCCCTCGCAACGACATAAAAACGCCGGTTTATCGCTATCCACATACAGCCGGGGCGTCTCTCATTGCTTACGCTCTTCTTGTACCATCAGCGGCCGGCATCCCGAAAAATGCCCAGGTCGAGCCGACTGATCCCAACCTGCGGATGGCTACATGTAGCTACTATTCAGTTCTTGCGTGACCTTGTGCTCGTCGCCGCGCCGGCGACGGCTAAACGCCACTCGCGGCGCTGAAAGCCAACCGGGTTTGGTTCTACGGGGAATTGGGAAAAAACCGGCAGTTTTGGGCCAGGAAGATAACGTCCCATAAGATATGTTATGTTTCACTCGGCGGTTATTTTTAGCCAAGAAAGCGTATTTCTACTTTTCTTGAAATACGGGGTTTATTAGGGCCTGCCGGCAGTAACTGCGTGGTCGGCGGTGTCGGAAAGATTCTCCCACATCGCCGCGACCCTGTCCAATAGGCCCAAGTTTTGAAGGACTATCGATATGTTGACAGTGGCATCGACGGCGGCGAAGTTATTGTGCAGGTGCCGGTCGAGGTTAATAAGCGACGATGCGAACTTCAGGCGGTTGCAGTAAAGTAACGCTGTCTTGTAGTGAAGCTCAAGTGTGTCTGTACTGAGGTGCTCAGGGGTGGCCAGTTGTGCTAAGGCCTGTTCCTTATCGCCTATTTCATATAGGCAGACGGCGAGCTTGCTTCTTGCTCTGGCATAAGTTGGGTTTATTTCTAATGCGGCTTGAAAACACTGTGCAGCCGGTTGTAGTTTTGCCACGCTCATCAGCAGGACGCCCAGGCGGTAGTGCAGGTCCGGATTCTGAGGGCGTCGGCTGATTTGCCGGCGATGCGCTGTTATCACAGCTTCTATCGTGTGCTCGGATTCGGACGTGTGCTGCAGCGGCTCGGCTTCGGCAAGGGCCGCCTTGAATATCAGATTAGCCGTCTCGGCGAACAGCAAGGAGCTATTCGGCTGAATTGCTGCTGCCAGCGACAGAGTGGTCAGGGCCTCGGCATTGCGGCGGGCTAATTTTTGTGCGGTTGCCAACCCGATATAAGCATCGACTATTTTGTCGTTTATTTCGACCGCCTTATTGAATTGCTCCGCGGCGAGCTGCTCAGCCTGCATCTGTAAAAATTCTGTGCCCAGCTTTATGGTCGCCTCGAGAAAATCGGGGCAAAGCCGCAGTGCCTGCTGATACTGTGAGACTGCCTCGGCGCCGGCGCCCATCATGCTCAGGACATCCGCCTGTTTAACGATCAGGTCCACCCTGTCGGACTCCCGGCACAGCATATCCTCAAGCTGCTCCAACGCCTCGTGAAGCTGCCCGTCCTGAATCAGCTGGTCGATTCTCTCGTCACCGGCGAGAAAATTGTCCGGATGTATCAGAATCGCGGTGTTGAACGTTTCGACGGCCTTTTCGTATCTGCCTGCGACGATATATAAATGTCCCACCGTCACCAGTGCGGATATATCGTCGGGATATTGGTCCTTTAGAAGCTCGTATTGCTGGATGGTTTTGTCCAATTGACCGTTTTTAAGGTATATGGCAGCCAGCCGCTGCGCGGGAAGCTGTAGATAATTCTTGAACTTCAGACAGTCCTGATAGAACTCTACGGCCTGAGATTCTTTGCCCAGTCTTTCGTAGCAGTGCCCCAGAGCGTAGAGAGCCATGGTGTTGTTGGGCTGCCTCATATAGATTGAGTTCAGCTCCTGGACTGCCTGGGCGAGCCTATTCTGATGAAGGCATAACGCCGCTGCGGCCATGCGCCCGGGTATGCAAGCGGGATTTTCAAAAAGATACAGCCTTAACTGTTCCTGGGCGGCATCCAGCTTCATTTCGCCCATAAGGGCGATTATTTTGGACAATTGCTGCGCCCGAGCGGAGTTAGAGGCGCATTTCTGTGGTTTGCCGACGTCCAGCCAGTGCCATATTAGATCGGCGGTGTCGACTTGTATCGCCCTGCCGAAAATCTCCAGTATTGTGCTCATACACCCTATGCCGAGCTGCTTGATTCTTGATCTAGGGTACGACTCAAAACGTAACGGTTGGTCGGCATCCTCCATGCCCGGTGCAGTCCGCGTTTGCGGCCTTGAACTGCGCTCCTGGTGGCTGGTAACAGCCTCTTATTGCACTTAAGAATATCGACAGTATGCGGCGGCTTAATAATCTTGTTTTGCCGAATTAGGCGTCCGCCAATTTGATTTATGGAACGTGCGTGGTGATTGTGTGTGATGTAGCGGTTGTTGCGGTCCTAAAAACGCCTGTTATCGGGTTTATTGCCCCCGCCCGTTTTAATCTATAGCTGCCAATTGTCAATTTGCAATTAGGAGCGGCTGTCTGCCTCCGACTCTGATTTTGCCATCTGGCCATATTTCTCTATCTCGCTCAGGTACGCCAATGTGCGTTCAAGCTCGTCGCTCAGGTGTTTGAGCTTGAGCATGGTTTTGACTCGCGTTAAAAGCTCGAGCCTATTGACAGGTTTGCTGATAAAGTCGTCCGTGCCGGAATTGATGCCGCGTTCAATATCGCCGAACTCGTTAAGTGCGGTTACCATTATCACCGGAATGTCGCTCGTTTTGGGATCGTTCTTAATCCTCTTGCACACTTCAAAGCCGCTGATCTTGGGCATCATTACGTCCAGCAAAATCAAATCAGGCTTTCTCTTCTTGACAGCCTCCAAAGCTCCGGCGCCGTCCAGCGCCGGCACTGTCTCGCAGTCCACGTCCTCGAGATATGCCTGCAAAAGTTCAAGATTTTGCTGGTCGTCATCAACAACCAGCACCACGGGCATTTTGTTCTCGCCCTTTTTTAGCTTTTGGCGATTCATAGGAAATTGCTCCCAATCATCATTTGCGCACGGCCTGGTGACATTCTCGCGGGCGTTATGGCCGGCTTTGTTCCGGCGGTCCGCCCGATGTGGATTTCAGCCAGGCCAGATTGAACACATAGTATTGTTTACTGCTAATAAGGTGGATAAGGCCGTTGGGCGTCTGGGTCGCCGCCAGGTAGCCTTTTGGCTCGGCGTGGCTGTCATCCATAACAAAGCGGCCGGTATTGCCGCCGCCGTCGATTTGCCTGGCGGGGCCTCCGGCGGTAATCAGGCGCTTGACCGGCCAGGTTTTGCCCTCGTCAAAGGATAGCGCCGCGAACATGCCGTGCACCCGGCGTTCTTTGCCAGCCCCCGCGTCTCCCGACGCGAGTCGGGGCGGCGGGCCGGCTGCATCGCGGATGACTATGCCATTTTTGCCGTCGGCAAAACTCACTAATAGAATCGGGCCTTCCCGCAGCCGGCGCAGCACCAGGCGTTGGCCTCCGCCGATAGGCGGAAATTCGCTGGCGTG
>Ga0315289_10016866_pt1 | contig 10045 bp, 9 predicted proteins | sample YL17G11_40_MG_FD_203452 | JGI IMG/M metagenome (GOLD analysis project Ga0315289, IMG submission 203452) | Sediment microbial communities from Yellowstone Lake, YNP, Wyoming, USA - YL17G11_40 | ecosystem: Environmental > Aquatic > Freshwater > Lake > Sediment | place: USA: Wyoming | collected...
CGCTGACCTCTATCATGTCGATGCCCAGCGCCGCCATGGCGTGGGCGACCTGAGCCGACTCGTCGACGGTGAAGCCGTCCACGCTGAAGTCGTCGCAGTTCATCTTCATGGATACGACGGCGTCGGAGCCGAGGCGGCCGCGGGTGTCCAAGTAGACCTCCCTGAGTAGTCGCATCCTGTTCTTCAGGTCGCCGCCCCAATCGTCGGTGCGCGTGTTGGCGTGCTTGCTTAGGAACTCGGAGACGAGGTAGCCGTGGGCTGCGTGGATCTGGACGCCGTCGAAGCCCGCCCGCATGGCGCGCTCCGAGGCGGAGCCGAACCTATCAACGACGTCCCAGATCTCGCTAGTTGTCATCTCGCGTGCACTCCAGCCCTTCCCCTTGTAGTCGCTTGGGCCCATGCGCTCGCCGGCGCTCGCCTGGTAGCCGCCGTAGTTGATCTGGGCGAGGATCACGCCGCCGTTACGGTGGACCGCATCGGTCAGTTCCTTCAGCTTGGGGATCACGGAGTCGTCGTGGATGCCCGCCATGCCGGTGTGGGCCTTCCCATGGGGGTCGATGTATAGGTGGCCCTTTATTATGAGGCCGACACCCCCCTCCGCGAGCTGCTCGTAGTATCGGATCATCTCGTCACGAACTATCCCGTGCTCGTCGCTCCATGCGGATGTGGTGGCGCTCCGGATGAAGCGGTTCCTGATCTCTAGCTCCCCTATCCTGTAGGGCTTGAAGAGGTCTATCATGGGGGAGGCTGATGCGTCGACGTTTTTGAAGGCATCGGGCGCAGACCTTTTACACGCATATAGGTTGATCTCTTCTGGTGTTCTCATGGCAGTTCCAAAGTTGAGAGATGGCGAGCAGAGGGTCTACTTCAAGGCGGGGGGCGAGTGGTGCTACCTCTGGACCCCCAAGAATTTCAAGGCGAAGGGGAAGACACCGGTGCTGATGCATCACCACGGCGCGGGCGGATACGTGCGTGAAGGGACGGCCGACTGGCCGGACACGGAGTCAAAGGCCACGTTCCTGAGGGCGATCATGGAGAACGGGATAGCCGTTGCGGGTAGCCACGGCTGCGGCGACCACTGGGGGAACCCCTGTGCAGTCGCGGCGAACGCCGCCCTGCTCAAGGAGCTCGACGCCACCCCGGGGCTCGACATGTCGAGGCTCGGGCTGATGGGCGGGGGGCTCGGCGGGACGCTCGTGTGGAACTCGGTCCTGGGCCCCCTCGCGGGGCGTGCCAAGCTCGCAGCCGTCCTGCAGGCAGTCGCCAACCTCGACGCCACCATCAAGGAGAAGAAGTTCAGGGACGTCACCCTAAAGGCATACGGCTTCCCCCCGGAGACGCCGGATGAGGAGGCCTACAAGGTGATCAATCCCAGCGACCCCATGCCGAGGCTCAAGGCGATGAAGAAGGGGACGAAGCTCCCCAGGGTCGCCATCTTCCACGGCTCCAAGGACCATAACATCCCCGCGGAGACGAACGCGATCCCCCTCGCCGAGGAGCTGAGGAGGGCCGGGGGAGAGGTCGAGCTGAACGTCTTCCCCGGGGTGGAGCATAACGTCTACGCCATGGGGAAGGAGATGGAGGAGAGACTCCGCGCCTTCTTCTCAGCCCTTTAACCCGCCCCTGAACCCCCTCAAAAGTATACGAGGCGTGAAGGAGACGATATAGCTAAGGGAGGGAAAAACGTCTAGGGCGCCTTTCCGAGGATCTTCCTCGCGCCCTGCTGATGGGTCTCCCACTTGGATAATCCCTCATCGAGTACACGCCGACCCGCGTCGGTCAACTCGTACACGACCCTAGATCTACCCGAGGCGACACCCTTCATGCTGGTTATGAGCCGCTCCTTCTCTAGCTCGCGGAGGACGGGGTAGATGGTCCCCGACGTGATTGTGCAGCAGCCCCCGGAGCGATCGCTGATCTCTTTCAGGACCCCGTAGCCGTGTAGTGGCCCCCGGCTCAGGACGGCGAGGATGAGCAGCTTCGCCGAGCCCACGATGAAGGATCTGTCCCAGTAGCCTGACAGGAGCGAGTCGCCCCCAATCCTCTCTGCCTTTGGGGTGATAAGAATGTGCCCCCGGTGGCCTAGAGGGCTATAGCGTTGAAGACGTACCCCGTGGCTATGGCGCCGATGATCATCATGGTGATGAAGAGTAGGATGTATTTCCTCTTGAACATGCCCGAGAGCATGATGAGCTCGGGGGGGCTTATCGCGGTGGCGGTGATCATGAAGGCGATGACTGCGCCGTTGCTCACGCCCTTGGCGCTCAGGCTCAGTACGATGGGGATTATGGGGATGATGCTGACGTAGAGGGGGACCCCTATTAGTGCGGCGATCGGGACCGCGAGTATGCTTGATCCGCCCATGTATGCGGCGAGGAGATCCTGCGGAACGAAGCCGTAGATGACTGCGCCAATGCTGCAGCCGAGGAGGATGAAGGGTATCATCCGCTTGAAGAATGTGAGGGAGTAGAGGGCGGCTCGCTTCGCCTTCTGGGGGAACCCGTCCGGGACAACCCCCTCAGGCTGACTGGATGCTGGTTTGAGGCTGGCCCCACAGCCGCAGCTCGGCGTCTCCGTGGCTTGTGGTTCAGAATTGCAGCCGCAGGAGGCTTGGCTCTCCTCTGGCTCCTGTTTTTCGGCTCCACACCCGCAGCCAGCGGGCTCCTCCGTTTTCTCTGCCCTGCAGTTGCAGGCGGGTTTAGTCTCCTCCGCTTCCCCGCATCCGCAGTCGCTCTTCGCCTCGGGCTTCAGGCCCTTTATGAAGTCGTCCTTGATCTGGTCCTGCCAGTTCAGCCTCTGTAGGAGGAGGCCGCTGAGTATCGCTAGGATGGCGCCGGTTGCGACGAAGGCTACGGCGAATGGCCAGCCGAACATCGGCCCGAGTACGAGGAGGCCAACCTCGACGGGGTAGGGGGACGCGAAGAGGAAAGCCGTGAGGACGCTGATGGGTATCCCCGCCGCCAGCATTCCGGCTAGGAGGGGGATGGTTGAGCAGCTGCAGAACGGTGTGACGAACCCGAGTGCCGTGGCGGCGAGCATACCGGTGACGCCCTTCTTCCCGCCGAGCTTCTCCCGTATGAGGGAGGGCTTGATGTACTCGAGGGCGAGGCCCGCGAGGAACGTTACGGCTAGGAAGAGGGGGATTATCTCTATGAGGACGTTGACGAAGAACGTCAACGTGTTGAGCAGGGCAGCTTCCATGTCTATTTCCGACGATATGATATATTGAATACCAATATATAAGTGTTCAACATAATATGATTAGGCGGAGCCACGAAAACGGGCACAATCACCTAAGAAAATTAGGGAAGAACAAGCCCCAGCTAATACTTTTAAGTAGACGGGATAATTCTCCAATGTGAAGGCGGTAGACTTGGACGCGACTGACCTGAAGATAATCGATATGCTGAAGACGAACGCGAGGATGTCATTCTCCGACATCTCAAGGGAGATAGGACTCTCCACCCCGGCCATCCGTGAAAGGATCCTCAACCTAGAGGAGGAGGGGGTCATAAAGGGCTACATCCCCCTGCTCGACAACTCGCGGCTCGGCCTGAACACGACGGCCTTCATAGGGGTCATGCTCGCGCACCCGCAGTGCTGCCGCGAGGACGTGGTGAAGGCGATGGCCAAGATACCGGAGGTCGTCGAGGCCCACTTCACCGACGGGGAAGAGGACATGCTCCTCAAGATCGTCTGCAAGGACACGACAGCGTTCCTGAGACTCCTCTCGGAGATGACCGCCGTCGAAGGAGTCGCGAAGACGCGTAGCGTGATCTCGCTCTCCAACGAGATCGAGAGGACGTAACCTCATTTTTTGAGGAACGGCCTCCCTACCAACGCCGGTTTGGATTATAATTTAATGAATTCACTCTATTTTATTAAATATTTTAATGACTATAGTTATATTTCCTCAGTTTATTAATTGATACGCGGATCCTTAATGAGCGACAAGAAGGGTTGCGGCTGCTCCGGAAAGGGCGGCAAGAAGAACGAGCCAGCGGCTGGAAACGGTAACTGCTGCTGATTCGACTATTCGCTTTTTTTTATGGTTGATGGCGTCTACCCGCGGCGCTTCTTCGCCTGGGGCGTCAGGTAGTAGTCAGGGAGGAAGTTGGGCTCCTAGTCGACGCCTCCGAAGGGGATGGGTGTGGGGAGGAGGTGCTTCGTCTTCTCGAAGCCCTTGTTAATTTTTTTTATAATTAAAAAATAACAGTTCAAATATTACAGTATCACTGATAATTCCAGTCGTAGGAGCACGAAAAGGTTACACTACCCGAACTACCAGACGGATTTCGAACAGCATGAGCATAGTAATATGGATAGTCCCAGTTGTAGCTTAAATCGTATGCAGGGCTACTAATTTTTATATGGTAACCGAAGTATTCCGTGTCTCGATTATAGAGACCAATGTGGAATGTATATGCGGGACTCCAATATGTAGTGCTTGAAAACTCGGCGGGTCCAGTTAGGTAGTAGTTGCCATGTATCGCCATGTATCCAGGGTTTAGTGTCGTACCGTATGAATATGAACGGGTTATTCCGTCAGTTTCTGAAGAAAAGATCGTTTGGCCGACGGTTACTTCAACAATCTTATACCTTTCTAATTTTGTGAAATAGGTTGGATTTCCCGCTTTATCAATCCCTTCTTGTTCGTTGGTTTCGAGGAGTTTTAATATATACATACTTTGCTGACCGGGGTATTGCTCCTCTATCAACGCCTCAAGGTTCGCCAGAGCGCCCTCCCCTGCTTTGAACTCCTTCCCAAGATACTTTGAGATTCCATCATCTTGAATAACGGTGACTTTATCGTTGGCTGAGACTGCATTCACGCTAACTAAAAAAAAGGATACGGCGATCACTACGCCTATCAGTATCCACTTTCTTGAACCTACGGGCACTTTAACCATCTCAAAATAGCACACAAGCGATTCTTTCATATAATGCTAACATTTGAACGGCCTTGATCTGGTTTTAGTTTGAAATAGTTCACACGCCCTAACTTCACCAAGATACCTAATATTGAAAAAGAAAGTAAACGCTTTCATGGTGGCGATGATCCTGTGAAGGTCGCGCTAGAGAAGGACGTTGCTGGACAGTACAATACGTTTCGAATATACGTTTACATGATGAGATTCAAGGAAGCAACCGCACGCAAGGTTGCGAACGATCTAAAGCTATCCAGTCCGTCGCTGGCGATGCTCCATCTGGAGAAGCTTGTTAAACATAAATTACTCCGAAAACAGTATGGGATATATTATCTCGAAGAGGCTAAGCGGGTCGGGGTTCTCAGGTTTTTCTATCAATATGGATCATGGTTCATACCACGCTCTTTATTCTACTCGGTATTTTTTCTATCAATGTCGATCATGTTTTTATTACTATCTAATAATGGTATTGAATATTTTATACCATTTAGCATAGCTTTATTGAGCACATTAATTAATATCTATGAAACAATCCAATTCTATAAGTTACTACCATTGGAGGTGAATCATCGAGATGATTAATCTTTATAAATTGAAGTGTGTACGTCAAGTTGTTCTCCCCCATTCTAGTAATGAAGTGGTTTCTCTGGTCATTTTAGTGATGATTCTCGGAGGTGCCACGGCATTGATTTTGAATTATAGCTTCCACCAGAGAGAAAATTTATCCTCTGAGAAAATATCGGCGACCATACTCTTACCGGATAAGAAGAGTTTCGCCATCGGGGAGGAAATTTCAAGTAACGTGGTTCTTGTCAACACAGCTAATTCCGATTTAATCCTAGAAAAAATCGGATACAATGTTGTTGTATTTGATATAAATGATGCTTCAAATGTTCGGGAAATCTATGCGTCGTCTCAAACACACTATTTGACCTCATCACTTGTCATAGAGCCACATTCGATGTATACGATTGAGTTGGGAAAAATATGGCCGCAGAAAGATATGGAAAATCACGCTGTTGGGACTGGCGATTATTTAATAAAAATTGAGATGAATGAATATGGTGTTTCTTTAATGTATGTGATTTCGATTAGATGAATAAAGCACTAAAGTGAATCGAAGTTTGGCAAAATGCGTCTGAAATAACTTTCAGAAATTAACTTGACCGGCGCTTCTTCGCGGCGGGCGTGAGGTAGTAGTCGGGGAGGAAGTTTGGCTCCTGGTCGACGCCTCCGAAGGGGATGGGTGTGGGGAGGAGGTGCTTCGTCTTCTCGAAGCCCTCTATGACCTCGGGTAGGGACTTGTATGGGATCGTTATGGAAAGTTCCTGGTCCTGGACGATGCTTGAGACGCGTTCCCCGCGGCAGGGGAAGCTGACCGCCGGCTTGCCCGTGGCGTAGGCCTGCGCCATGCCTTCGACGCAGACTCCGTACTTGGCGCATGTGGTCATGGTGAAGCGGGGCTCCTCGGCGTAGACGTAGCCCTGGAGGAGCTTGAGCATCTGGAGGGGGGTGCCGTAGACTATGACTTGGTCGGGGTCCATCTCCATCTTCTCAAGGGGGGAGAAGGCGATGGCCTTTACCTCGCCGAAGGGGATCCTGGGGAGTGTCTGGAACATGGACTCGCAGAGTTCGGGGGTCTTGCGGACGCCGTCCTTCTTGGCGATCTCGCCGTGCTCCATGGCGTCGTCGAAGGGATAGGCGCCGGTGACGAGGGCGCCGATGTTGCAGACCTGGTCATCGGGGGTCGCGACGACCTTTCGGAGGTGGTGGCGTGCCTGGCCGACGAACTGGCAGACGTTGAGCGGCGCCTTCGGGCGGTAGTATCCCTTGTCGGCGAGGTCCGACTCGGCGTCTTCGCTCCACTCCCGGAGGTACTTGACAGCGACGGGCGGCGTCTGGAGGCCAAGTGTCCCCATGAGCCAGTCGCTCTGCTGCTTGCAGTCCATCTTGCTTTGGTTCGACGCCCCTTAATTTAACGATTTACAGTGGGTAATCCTATTCTGAATAAGAAACGGGAGCGTGATTTCTCTACCTCTTAATGTAGACGTAGATTAGGAGGAGTGCCTCCACTACTATGTTCCCCGCGGCGAAAAGCAGGTATGAGCCCAGATTGATGGAGACGAGGTAGAGGATCAGGAGGGCCATTAGCGCCCAGACGAAGGCGAGCTCCCTTATCACCTTCGGGGCGTCGGTCTTCGTAGATGCCGGCCTCTTCCTATAATAGTATATCGCGGAGCTCACAACGATGAGGAACATGATGCCGGTGGTGATAGTCGCGGCCCACCACGAGAACAGCTCTTCGTATGGCAGCATCATGAATCACCAGTTATACCCGCAGACCTTGTAGAAGAAGACCTTCCCCGCGTCCACGAGGAGGAGGTAGGTCACCACCATCAGGACTAGCAGCAGCCAGTAGGTGGGCGGCAGCGGTGTGAAGCCTAGGAATTCACCCAGTGGGGTGAAGGGGACGATTACCCCAATGGCGAGGCAGCTGAGGGTGAGTACCGTGAGCCATTTGCCGGGCCGGCTCTTGTAGAAGGGCGTCTTCCTAGTCCTGATGACGAAGATCACGAGGATCTCGGTCGCGAAGGACTCGACGAACCAGCCACTCTGGAAGAGCGAGGGGGAAGCGGCGAAGATGAAGAGCATAATCCCGTATGTGAGGAAGTCGTAGAGGCTGCTGAAGGGACCGAAGAAGAGTGTGTACTTCCTCACGAAGTTCATGTCCCACTTCTTCGGCTTCATGACGTACTCATCGTCCACGTTGTCCGTGGGGAGGGTCATGTTCGCGGTGTCGTAGAGGAGGTTCATGAAGAGTATCTGCATGGGGAGCATGGGGAGGAAGGGGAGGAAGACGCTCGCCGCGGCGGCGCTGAACATGTTGCCGAAGTTGCTGCTCGTCCCCATGAGTATGTACTTGAGGGTGTTGTCGAAGATCTTCCTACCCTCGATGATGCCGTTAGCGAGGACCATCAGGTCCTTGTCCAGGAGGACTATGTCTGCGGCCTCCTTGGCGACGTCGACGCCGGATTCGACGCTTATACCGACGTCGGCCTCGTAGAGGCTCGGGGCGTCGTTCACGCCGTCGCCGAGGTATCCGACGACCTTGCCGTTCGCCTTGAGGGCCTTTATGACGGCGAGCTTCTGATCCGGGGTGACCCTGGCGAAGACGGTCGTCTCGTTGACGACCTGGCTCAGCTCCTCGGGCTTCATGGCCATGAGCTCGGAGCCGGTCACTATCCTCCTGCACTGGATATCTATGTCCTCGCAGATCTTCTTGGCGACGAGCTCGTTGTCGCCTGTGAGTATCTTGACGTCGACGCCCATCTCCTTGAGGCGGGCGATGGCCTTGTTCGCGTCCTCCTTCGGCGGATCGGTGAAGACGAGGAAGCCGAGCATTGTGAGGCCTGTTTCGTCGGCGGGTGTGTAGTTCGGTCTCTTATCGATCTCCCTGTATGCTATTACGAGGACGCGGTATCCAGCCCCCGAGTAGCGAGTGAGCTTCTCCTTGATCTCGCCCTTGACCTGTTCGAAGGGGAGCTTCTCCCCGTTCATCTCGGCTAAAGCGCACTTGTCCGTGAATGACTCCGGGGCGCCCTTCGTGATCAGCAGGGTCCTGCCACCGTTCTCCACGACGACGGACATGAGCCTGCGCTTGTAGTCGAAGGGGACGTCGTCTATCCGCTTGTAGGGCTTGGCGAGCTCGTTTTTCCCCGCCTTGAGGGCGTAGTCCCAGATGGCGACGTCCATGGGGTTGCCGATTATCTTGTCGTTAAGGATGGCGGAGTTGCATAGCATCCCGTAGGTGAGGATCCTGTCGTCCTCCACGTCCCTGAGGGAGGGGTACTCCCTGAGGATTATCTTCCCCTCGGTGAGCGTCCCCGTCTTGTCGGTGCAGAGGACATCCATGGTGCCGAAGTCCTCGATGGAGACGAGGCGCTTGACTATGACCTGCTTCTCGGCCATCCTGCCCGCGCCCTGGCTGAGGCAGATGGTGACTATGGCGGGCATCAGCTCAGGGACGAGCCCTATGGCGATGGCGAGGCTGAAGAGGAGGGCGTCTATCATGGGCTTCCCGACGAGCATGTTTAGGGCGAATATCCCGACGGCGAGGGCCACGGTGAAGGTGAGAATCATGTTGCCGTAGCTCGTGAGGCCCTTCTGGAAGTCGGTGGGCGGATGGGGCCTCGTCAGACTCCATGAGATGGCTCCGAACTGGGTTTGCTTCCCAGTCTTCGTCACGACACCCTTCCCGCTCCCGTGGTTGATGACGGTCCCCATGAAGAGGTGGTTCGTGATCTGCTGGGGGGTAGGGTGATCCAACTTCAGCGAGGCCGAGATCTTGTCGACTGGGAACGACTCCCCGGTGAGGGTGGCCTCGTCTACCTGTAGGTCCTTCGCCTCGATCAGGCGCATGTCGGCGGGGATGACATCCCCGATGTAGACGCTGACGATGTCTCCGGGGACGAGTTCCCTGGCGCTCAGGTCGTAGGTCTTCCCACCCCTCGTCACGAGGGCCTTGAGCGAGACCCTCTCCGTCAGGGCTGCGACGATCTTTTCCGCCTTGTACTCGTTGTAGAACCCGAGCACGGCGCTTAGGAAGATCATCGAGACGATTGCTATCGACTGCTCGAACTCGCCGAAGAAGTAGGCGACGACCGAGGAGGCGAGCAGGATGAGGTAGATGGGGTTCATGAACTGCCGGATGAGTATCTGCAGCCAGCTGAGCTTTTCTCGTGGCAACTCGTTGTAGCCGTGCTTCTCGAGGCGGATGTGCGCCTCGTCCTCAGGTAGCCCCGTGGTGGTTGTCTTGAGTTCTTGTAGTATCTCGGTCTCGCTTAGGGTCCAGAATCTATCATCGTTGGTTGTTTGTTCCTTCACCCTGCTATTCACCTCCTTTTTACTAGAATGTGGTGGGCGCCACCTTCGTATTTAGGGGTTGTTATCATTTTTTCGTTGATATTTTTCTAAATTATAAAATATTATTTAGAGAATTTGGATTAACCTCTGTTTTTTCTCCCCCCAGTTAAGCTTAAGGATCAAAACCAGCACAGCAGACACATGGAATCCTTCGACTCATACCTCCTCAAGAAACTATACCTGAAAGTCAAGGG
>Ga0315289_10016867_pt1 | contig 10045 bp, 12 predicted proteins | sample YL17G11_40_MG_FD_203452 | JGI IMG/M metagenome (GOLD analysis project Ga0315289, IMG submission 203452) | Sediment microbial communities from Yellowstone Lake, YNP, Wyoming, USA - YL17G11_40 | ecosystem: Environmental > Aquatic > Freshwater > Lake > Sediment | place: USA: Wyoming | collected...
GGGCATTCTCCAAGACCTCGACTTCGACCTGCTCATCGAAGATCACGTCAAACAGCAACTTCTCGAAGCCTCCGCTGCAGTAGCACCAAGTGGGGGAGATCTCTGGTTTTCCTTCCAATACGGATGTCCTCACAAGGGGACAGTGGCAGGCATAGTACCTCTTCATCCGAGGGTCAGTTTCGTTCAGGTAGTCCTCAGGAGCGTAAGGCAACTTGGTCACATAGATTTTGTCACCGGACCGGACCCCAGAGAGTACCTCTTGGTTGCCCCTGACGAATTCAACGACCTGAGGTGTGATCTTCTGCTCATAGAAGAGCGTCCCCTCTGCCATGAGTTCCTCCAGCTCGGCAACCGCCGTTCTGTGCAAGTCTCTAAGGAACTCGTCAATGCTTTTGGCCTCCAGGAACCTATCCCTGTGCTCCCTTAAGCTCTCAGGAGGTATCTTGTGCATGTTGCCCGCGAGGACTTTCCTGCACATCGCGGGGGAGAGTTCACCTTCGAGCCTCTCCATCACGCATCTCGTGATGACGGGATACTTCTCCGGAGGCGATCCAAGAGGAGGCAACTCGACGCCGTCGAAGACCTTCCTCCTCGTCTCCTCTCCAACCATGGCCGCAACCCTGTCGGAGAGGGTTGGCAGAACATTCCTGGCTCCTAGGATCGACGCGAAGTAGATATAGAAATCGTTCTTTTTCACCACATGGCTGTAACGGGCCAGCGCCAACAGCCGATCCATCGAGTTCTTTCCCTGAGATATCAAGACTGAAACATATTCCTTCACGTCCCCAACCGCGGCAGACTCGAAGGTCTCTTCTTTCTTCCTCAGATGCTCCTCGAATTCGAGGATCGCTGTGACAGCTGACTCAATGGTTTTCTCGTCGAGTTTACGTTCTAAGCAATAATCTCTGAACTCTTTCTCCTGCACGCTTCATCACTTTTTGCGTGTTCACAAAAATGGCTTGTATTAAACAATTTGGGGCGGGCGATTTCTCGGCAAAGTGAAAAGAAGAGGGAACATTCCTCTGCTTTTATCTGCCGGTATGCAGTAGAGGATGAAAGCATTTTATGAGGATCAAACCATGTTTCTTCGCCGGTCTGAAGGTATGAAGATCAGAGAGCTAAGACTGGGAGACTTGGAGCCTGAAAGATTCATAGAGCGGAAGGTGGAAGAAATCAAATCAATTGTTGGAAGAGCTTCGGCTCTGAACGCGTTGTCCGGTGGCGTAGATTCCTCCACAGTGACCATTCTTGGCCATAGAGCCCTCGGTGACAGACTGAAGACCTATTTCATCGACAATGGTTTGATGAGGGAGGGAGAGCCTGAGCGTGTAGTTTCGATATTCGAGAATCTAAAAGTAAGGGTAGAGCTGGTACAGGCTAAGGAACACTTCTTTTCCGTTTTGAAAGGAATAAGGGATCCTGAAGAAAAAAGGGAAGCGATCACTCAGGCGTTTTATAGAGACATTTTCGGCAGGATAGTAAGAGAAAGCGGCGCACAATACCTACTGCAGGGAACGAATTACACAGATATAGAGGAAACTGTTGCCGGGATAAAGAGACAACATAATGTTCTTGACCAACTTGGAATTGACACAAAAGAGAGATACGGCTACAAGGTCATTGAGCCGCTAGTTGAACTTAGAAAACCAGCAGTAAGAGAGATCGCTAAAGCTCTAGGCTTGCCAGAGGGGATATACAGTAGGCCTCCGTTCCCGGGTCCCGCCTTAGCAGCAAGGATAATCGGCGAAGTCACGCCTGACAAAGTGGAGACTGTGAGGAAAGCGACTCAGATAGTTGAAGAAGAGTTGTCCGGCATGAATGCTTTCCAGTTCCTTGCAGTCCTGCATGAAGATAGAGTCACGGGAGTAAGAGAAGGAAGAAGAGATTATGGGCAACAGATTGAGGTGAGGTGCTGGGATAGCACAGACGCCAAGACAGCGTTCCCGACGGGACTCCCTCACGAGATCTTGGATAGGCTTGCGGGCAGGATAACTGAAGAAGTGCCGGGCATAGTGAGCGTGACATACAACATAACGAAGAAGCCTCCTTCAACCATGGAAGCCATCTAGCCACACAGTGTGCGCTAAAGGTGTGATGTGTGAAAGGTCGTCCCATGGTTATTGTCTTGTTTGACTTGGAAGGCACTCTTGTGCAGTCAGTGGAGGCAGATCCGAAAGCTGTTCTTGAAGCGCGCCAGCTTGGACCGAAATTACTTTGAACATGTAATGTAGCTCCAGAATGTGGGTGACCGCATCTTATCTAGAAAACCGTTCCTGATCAATGACAAAGCAGTCATCAACATCGCTATCAAACATAGAAGCACATGCGCCAACACGTTTCTCAAGCCCCGTGTTCGAAGCTGACACAACCCGAAATACATCTTCAGACGTGAAATAGTTCTCTCCACAGCAGACCGTTTCCTATAGAGACGCTTCAGCCTCCACGGACCATGAGACCTGAACCGCCTATCAACACGCAGAACCCGTTCACCCTTCATCTGATTCCTCGGATACGGAATGACCGGCTCCACTCTTATTCGCCTCGCTTCATCTCTGAACGCTTCACTCGAATACTGAGAATCTGCAACCACAGACTTCACCTTATGCTTACGCCTCAACACCTTACGGAGAAGTGGAGCTGACAGCTTCTTCTCGTTGACATTCGCGGATTCTACAATGACTGTTAGAGGCATCTCACTGTCCGCATCCGCAGCAAGATGAACCCCATAGCCAAGAACGACGTTCCTGCCTTGTTTCCTTAAACGGGCGTCAATATCCGACAGTCCACGCAAGTTGTCTTCTGGGTCTCTGCGGCTGTAAGCCTCAATGAAAGTAGCATCCAACGCAACAGCCTCACCATCCAACACCCCCATCCGGTCAAGCTGCTTGACGAGACGACCCATGATACGTTGAAGATTTTCAGGCCCCACCCTCTGTCTGAACCGCATCAGCGTCGATCGACCATACGGCTTCTCTCCATCCTTGACCTCACATAGACTTCTCAAAACATCGTCAGCCTGAAGAAGTCTGTGAAACTCACGGTAGCTCTCAACACCTGCAAGCCGCTTAGCCAACTCAACCCTGAACATACCAACAAGGTTCCGATGAGGCCTACCAACAGAGCCTTCAGGCCTGTAGCTGCCTGAAAGAGTCCGTTCTACAAACCCTAAATCCAAACCCTGAAAGATCTTAGCTAGAGCCTCGAATCCACCCGATATCTCTCTCACCCAGAAATGTCAGGTGGGCTCGAGGCTCAACACATTTCTAATCACAAACAAGCCAAACAAGAACCTGCAAATCCAAACAATTTTGGACCATGCTGGCGCGCTTTTCGAAAACCAGCACTCCAGTAGTCGTGCTCCAGAGATGCCATCTCTTCAGAAAGAAGACCGAGACATGCACTACTTCAGGAAATGTGAGGCGACCACAGCTGACAGCGAAACCAAAGCCACATACGTGAAGCTGGCGTAGAAACCCAAAGTGTCAGCGAGATAACCCATGATGACAGGAGAGAAGGAGGCTATCGTGAAGCCTATTGTGAAGTAGATTCCGTATACTATGTCTCGGTTTTCCTTCGTTGTTGCGTCGGCCACAAACGCCTGAACCACACCCGCGATGCCTTGGCTCACGAATCCCAGCGTAGCACGAACTGTGTTTTTGTCGTTTGTTCTGGGGTGGTTTCGGCTGGTTCTCCTGGGTTGCATGATTCTTCTCAATAGAGAGCGGGCCGCCTCTGGACCGGCAGATCAGCCTGGTATGATCCGTGAATTCTTGTAGTTCATAATTCGGTTTGTATTGTCATGTTTCTGATTATGCAGGTGAGGTGTTTGTTTCATCTCTTCTGTACCAGCAAGCCCATGTGCAATTCCGTCACTTTCAATGACTCGCGCGCGCCAGGAATATGATCGAGTACTGCTAGACATGCTTTGTGATCCCTGCAACCAAACACGACATGTAGGATCCATCTTCTTCTGCTGTCCGTTGTTTTCAGCCGGGTTGCCCGCTTGAGCCCAGTGGTGTCCGCCTGTGATGGGCCGAGACTAATCGGACCGTCTGACGAGATCAAGGAAAGTCCGAGGCGGCTGCTCTTGCTCTCTATTCAGTCGAGATGGACCCCATACCAGACAGCTTTCTTAGCACTCAGGCCCGGCGCCCAAGTGTGCGGTTCTTCTTGCCTCTGCTTCCCGCATTCCAATAATACTCGTACTTGATCAGGAGTTCTCGAACCGCCGCTGTGACAACATCCGCCTTGCTGTCGAATCCCATTTCTTTGGCCTCCTCAGTGTCTAAGAACCGCTCCACAGCTTCAACCATCTTTCTTGGTATGCGAACGGTCTTTTGCCTACTTTTTTTCCCAGACATCCTGTCTTCCATGCGATGTGTCACATTGGCCACATATGTTCGCATGCACATATATAACACGTGTGCGCTGTCAACGTGTCAATGCAGTGATCACTGTGACACAGAGTGGCGCGAGGAAACGCGCTACGGTCTCCACAAGAATAGATGGCGAGCTGTCGTCACTCCTGGACACGTTGGTTCGAGAAGTAACAGACAGGTATGGCCTTCCAGCTTTCAGAAGCAGATCAGAGGCTACGACTCATGCGATTAAGGATTTTCTGGGAAAGCAGTCCAAGAATGGAACCATCGATCTTGAGAGCAGTTTCGTTGTAGATCCAGATAATTGCAGCCCAATTACGTATGTTGAAAAGCTCGGGTGTGGCGACCATGCTATGCTCCTTTATCACAATGAAATCGTTAGTCGATCCATTTCTAGCTTCTTCTTGAGCAGCGGTTTGCAGAGAGGCGCTGCATGCGTTTACCTGGCTTCTGAACGAAGAATGGATCAAGTGACCGGTGAGCTGAGAAGAAGAGGCATAGATACCGAAGAACTGGAAAAGAAAGGCGCTTTCGCAGTCATGAGCGCAGAGGAGTGGTATCTGCGTCGAGGAAAAGCATCCGCAGATATGATAATAGGCAACTGGTTGAAGCTAGCTAAAGATAAGATTAAGGAAGGATACAAGGTACTGCAGGCAGTAGCCGAGACGGACTGCTTCTTTGACAATGGAGAGGTCAAGGAGCTTATGGTTTACGAGAAAAAGTTGGGAAAGAGGTTTTCCATACCGGTGTGTGCATTGTGCGTGTATGATGCTGCTAGAGTTGAGCCAAAGCATTTCTGGTCACTCATGGAAGCCCATGGACATGGAATCTTCCAAGGAATTGCTTTCAAATCGGTCTAGCCATTCTAGCGCGTAAGCGACATAGATCCTCATACTACTGTAACAGGTTTTATGATGGCGGGAAGAAGAATCAAAGACCCTAACATCATCCGCAAGGCATGCCGTCGATGCGTCATCTGCAAATTCGAGAATTATCATGAAGTCTGTCTGATAGGCAAATGCAAATACGCAGCTCCTTGAATAGAGTCTGTCAGCTGAGCGCGCGCGAGACAGAGCGCCCTCAACGATTGGAATACGCTTCAACTCCAGAGCTTCCCCCGGCATCAAGCATGTTGTCGTGTGCTATCAGACATACTTTCCGGTGTGGGAATCAGTGGCAAAGCTAGGAGGAGCCGCGAAAATGAGTGAACACCTTCAGTCCTCTCTGCTGGTTCTGATGATGGGCGCATTTCTTGTTTGGGGTTCTCAGGTCCTCGGTAAAGTTCCATTGGTTTTCCGGGTTTTCGCGTCGAGTTTTGCATGAGGATATGTATGCAGCTGCGTCTAGTGAGATACTGGACTCTCTCTAGGGTTTTTGTAGTGGCCTTTCTCGATCAGGGCCTGGACTTCCCTGAGGGTGTAGCAGAATTTGACGTGGTCGCATTGGCTTGAACTGTCTATTCTGCACATGAGTTTCTTTCCGCGTCTGTAGACGTCGACGAGTCCTAGCGCGCGCGCTTCCGCTTGGGTATCGTGAAGCCAAACGTGGCACCTTTTCCTTCCCCAGGAGACTCTGCCCAGATCTTCCCTCCGTGAGCTTCAACCAAGCCTTTCGTTATGTTTAGGCCTAGTCCAGTGCCCTTGACGTAGTCAGGCTTCTCGATGGCTGCGAAAGGCTCGAAGACTCTTTTGAGGTCTTCTTTCCGGATGCCGATGCCTCTGTCGGAGACCTGAACCTTGATTGATTTGTTCTCCTCTTCCACATGAAGAGTTACTTCGCTGCCCTCAGGCGAGAACTTGGCGGCGTTACTGAGAAGATTCATCAAGGCCTGACATAGCCTAGTTTGGTCTCCTTCAGTACGCAACTCTCCTTCCGGAACTTCCAGTCTAAGGCTTAGCTTCTTCTCCTCCAAGAGAGGTTGAATCTCTGTCATGCAGCTGTCTACGACTTTGTTGAAGTCCGTTGGCTGAATTTCCAGCTCGAGTCTTTCCGCCTGCATCCTTTGAACATCCAGCAGGTCATTGACTAAGCTGAGAAGCCGGTCCGTATTCCGCTTCGCAACCTGGAGCCGCGACTCAACTTCTTTGGACATCTGCCCTGGCTCTGCCGAAAGGGCGAGATCCACGTAGCCTTTGATTGAGACTAGGGGTGTACGCAGCTCATGAGTAACAGCGGAGATGAACCGATCCCTCATCCTCTCAATCTCATACCTCTCTGTAACATCTCGGATGATCGCCTGGACTCCAGCGATCTTTCCATCGATGATTATCGGCGATGCATTGACCTCGGCTTGAGCTAGAGACCCATCCTTCCTCACAATCCTCAACTGTACGGCCCTGGAAACTTCGCCTTTTGCTATTTCGACGAAAGCTTGGATTTCTTTTGGAACTACGTCTTTCGGAAGATAGTTCTGGAAATGTTGTCCCACCATCTCCTCGGGCGTATAACCAGTGATCCATGTGACTGCTGGAGAAGCGTAGGTGACACGCCCTTCCAGATCCAACATAGCTATTATGTCGAAGCTTCTCTCAGCGATACCTCTAAACTTCTCCTCCGATTCCCTAAGGTCATGAGTACGTTCTTCCACCAGCTTCTCTAGGTTCTCAGAGTGACGTATAAGCTCCTGCTGCATCTGCTTGCGTTCAGTGATGTCTTTGAACGCTGCGATTGTCTTGGTTTTTCCGTCGATTGTGTATAGAGCTGCGCTGATCTCGAAGTCTTTGACTGTTCCGTCCCTAGCCACGGCCTGCAACTCGTAGGTCGAAGGAACAGGCTTTCCTCTTCTTCTCTTCTCATATCTCTCGACAATGCCTTTCATGCCTTCAGGAGTCAGGAGCTTGTCAAATCTCTCTCCGATGATTTCCTCAGGTTTGTAACCCACGAAGGCTTCCACTTGTCTGTTGGCAAACTCTATGCGTCTGTCTTCTCCAAATACCAGCAAGGCATCGTGCATTCTCTCCACAAGGCTTCGGTATCGCTCCTCCGACGCTCTCAGCCTATCCTCCATCTGCTTGCGTTCAGTGACATCTATCATGACGGCACTGAAGCCAACTGTCTTGCCACCGGCTCGCATTGGTGAGGGTCTCATCAGCAAGTGGCGAACGCTGCCCTCCGGCCCCATTGCTCGTAACTCGGCTTCCCTTAGTGGTCTCCGCAGCAGCAAGGCTTTGAGGAATAGACTCGTTATTCGGCTTCGATCCTCTGGATGGATGTAATCCTTGAACGGACGACCGATAAGGTCTCGGGCAGGGTGGCCTATGAAATCAGCCATTACTTGGTTCACATAGGTGAACCGTCCCTTCAAGTCTACCGTCGTCATGCCCGTAGCAGCATGATCAGCGAGGTCACGATACGCCTGCTCAGATACAGCTGGGTTCTTCTCGTTTGACTTGGGTTCGATAGCGCGCGCGCTCAACGTTGCGCTTGTTCTTTTCATGAGCCTCAATCAACCCCTTGGCTACGCCCGGGCACTGGCCCGTGCCTTTGATCGTCTCCTCTGTTCTTCTCCTCTAGTCTTCTTCTATGTCGAGTTAGCTGGGCTACCTCGCTGTTATTGTTGTAGAAGTCTATGAGGCGTTGGATGATCTTGTCATAAGTTTCGCGCTTGCTACCTATCTCTGACAATCGATTCCTAGTCTGTTTGGTGACCCTGAGCGATGTTACCTTACTCATAGCCCTGCCCCGTCAGCATTCGTTATATGTGAAATATGCGAGTGGTATACTATTGTGCGTCAGTATGTGACAGACATATGCTAGGTCTTTGAGTTCTTTGACCTGTTCCAAGTTGGAAGAACTCAAGAGAGATTCAAAGATCCTCATGGTTGCGAGTATGTAGGGCGCCAGGCAACCACAAATGGATCTCTCACATCTGCCAAGTGGAAGATCTCGTGGTGCACTGCCGAGTCAATCTCAATTTCCCGAGTCCGCAGTAGTAGCCGCTAGAGTGGTGCCGCCGCCGGGATCTAAAATTCAAATCCAGAACCTTACCTAAAGAGGCACAAAAATGATTGACTAAAACTTTCTCTCGGAGAGTAGGACCGCGCGCTCTCCAAATAGATCTTCAGTAACCGGTTATTCACGAGTCATGCAAGTCAGACGCGCGGGTGCGGGGGAATGGCTTTCTTTTTGTCGAGATTGCTGATTACTGTCCTCTTCACGGTTTTGCTGGTAGAGGGTTGCGGGCTACGTCTGTGGAGCTTGAGACGATAGGTGTTAGTGGGTTGGAGGGCCGAGTTGTGTGCTTTGTTCAGTTTCCAACCCGGAAGGATAAGCGGCTTGTTGCGGAGTTGAGGGACGGGAGTAGGCGAATGGTTCAGTGCGAGAAATGCGGGAAGACAGATAGCTTGGAGGCTCGGCCAGACTCGCCACGGTTCACAAACTACCTCATACTATGCCGCAACGACTCCACCCGACTCTTCCTAACAATCAACAAGACATGAGCGCGGGCGAATATGAGACCAAGGACGCGTTGACGGCCGGCCGCACATCTCTTTCGGACTGCATCCAAACTGAATACTTTCACGGGCCCTCTCCGGGTCTCCGTTCGGTTCCTTGCAGCATAAATCAGGAGATGCTCCTCTCTCTTCCTGGTCGGCGAGTGTTGCTGGACGTTGTTGAGTGGCGTATCCTAAGCTACCTGGCAGTTATGAATGTGTGGAGAGGAGTCACTGCGGAGATGGTTGGGGGCGCTTTGGCTTTGCGAGAAAACGATCTGAACGAGACGCTGCAGCGGTTGAAGGAGCAGAAGCTTGTTGAAGCTGTTTCTGGCGAAGGAACCGAGCAACTCTTCGTCACGGAAGAGGGAAAGAGAGCACTGCGAAAATGAATCGGTGCTCCCGCCTGGTCTCGATGTTGTTCGTATTTCTTGTTCAGGGTTTTCAGGTGCTCGGTAAAGTTCCATTGGTTTTCCGGGTTTTCCTGTCCAGTTTCGCATGAAGATGTGCATGTGCCTATATCTGGTTTGGTGCTGGAATTTCTCCCTAGGTCTTTTCGTTTCTTTCTGAATTTCGCCTAGCGCGCGCTTAGGGTGCTGCGGGCTGGAATCTATCCCAGCCAATGTCCGGTTGACCAGAACATGCGTAAATCCTTGAGAAACCGAGATGAACGAATTGGTGACGGATTGCCAAATCATGCCCAAGCCGAGAAGGAATTTTCTCCTAAAGAATCGGCCCATGAATCCCATTATGAGCTGAAGCGAACCGCTGGACAGCCTATACCCCATCACAAGCATTCCGACGAGGCTGTATGAGAGACTGAATTCAGACATGATAGGCGGGTAGAGTATCGGGAGTAAGCTATCGTATGTGTGGTTCAACACGTGCGACGAAACCACTAGTGCAAATCCTGAGGTTGTAGATTCAGTCCTTTCCTCGTTCGTCGCTGATGGCCTCGCTGTTGCTGTCACACGTTGTGAATTGACTCAACGAGTCTGAACCTACACTTTAAGTCTTTGAGTGCTGTAAGCGTGCAACACGCGTCGTAGCGTGCGCGTGAGACTAGCGTGCTCTAAAAGATTTGTGGTTCCACTCCACTCCAGCGTCTTAGCACGCGCTATAAGACCATTTCTGCTAAAAGATAAGCGTGTGCTTCGAAATCGTAGGCGATCACAGGTAACGAATCAGCCTAAAGTCTCAGTTGCCTCTTTCCCTCACTCGTGATGAAGTATC
>Ga0315289_10016868_pt1 | contig 10044 bp, 10 predicted proteins | sample YL17G11_40_MG_FD_203452 | JGI IMG/M metagenome (GOLD analysis project Ga0315289, IMG submission 203452) | Sediment microbial communities from Yellowstone Lake, YNP, Wyoming, USA - YL17G11_40 | ecosystem: Environmental > Aquatic > Freshwater > Lake > Sediment | place: USA: Wyoming | collected...
CACGAGGTTAGCGATATGTATCCCTCTTTCATAAAACAGGCTGAGGCTGAGGGTCAAAACAAGGCAAGAAACACCTTTGATATGGCGAAAAAGGTTGAGCAAATTCACCACAATTTGTTTCAGACAGCCCTCAATATGCTCGAAAAGGGCCAAACCATAGGGGAGAAACCATTTTATGTTTGCCAGTACTGTGGCAATACAGTGGAGGGTGAACCTCCTGAAAGATGCCCCATTTGCGGGGCACCCAAGAAGATGTTCAAACTTATCGATTAGGTCGAAGCCAAGATTTCTTTGGTTCAAGTAAACTGAGTCCATTTAATACTCCTCCATTCGGATAGATGTAGTATTATCTCGTTGGACCATTTGGCTTTTTGTGCAGTCACGGTTTTCAGGCTCAGAGATAGAAGGAGATATCGCTTCCTACTAGGTTAAAGGACTCAGACCAGCCTCCCGGACGGAAACCGTCTAATCTCTAGGCTGCATGGCTAGCTGTAGCAGCCGGTTTTTGGTTTGTTAAACGCCTTGACACCTACTGAACAGACCTTTAACATTGGCATACTGTTCCGATATGGCAAACTCTGTCTTAGACGTAAATCAAAGTCATGTACAGCATGTCTTCGATTTTACTAATGAAGTGGTAGAAAAATATCCTAACCGCCTGGCAGGTACAGAGGCTTGCCAGAATGCTGCCCACCGGATAAAAGAGGAATTCGTCAAGAATTGTGATGCGGACTCCGTGCGAATTGAAGATTTCATCGTCCACCCGAAGAGCTTTCTGAAATATATCCCCGGACTGGTCGGTCTTTATATTATTTGCTCCATTTTATTGTATTTGCATCTCCCCTATCTTGCGCTCATCGGGTACTCATTAGGAATATTTGTATTTTATTGCCAATTCGTGCGCTATTGGGAAACATTCGACCTGCTCTTTCCCAAAGCTACCGGGTATAACGTGTTTGGCTGCATTGAGCCAGAGGGCGAAGTGAGGCAGCAAATCATCGTCAGCGGACATCATGATGCCGCCTATGTGTTTCAACTTATTGCGCACGCCCCGAAGTACTATTCTAGATTTATCACTGCCGGCATAGGGTTCCTACTGCTTGGTTTCCTTGTTTCTTTGATAGAAACCGCGTTGATAATATTTCGTGGTTCTGTTCCTGGGTGGACATATCCCTGGCTACCGTTGGTGCTGCTAGTGGGTACTGTTTTTGTCCTTCCCCTGGCATTTTTTACCACTCGGGAGGTATCTCCAGCTGCGGGCGATAACATGATTGCGGTAGCAATTAGCAATGAGACCGCAAAGCTTTTTCACGATGCTAAGCAAACAGGTATGAACCCTTTGCGGCATACTCGGCTGATGGTGGCATCTTTCGATGCTGAAGAAGCTGGACTCCGGGGAGCACGTGCCTTTTGCAGAAAGCATGGCTCAGAATTACTGCATAAGAAGACCTATGTCTTGAACATTGATACACTTTACAAAGTAAACGACCTCAATTTTCTCCATCGTGATCTGAATAACTCCGTGAAACTTTCCCACGAGATGGCACAGGAGTGCGTCGATATTGCAAAATCATTGGGCTATGGTGCCAAGATTTCCAGTATGCCTTTTGGCGCCGGGAGCACAGATGCCGCTGAATTCGGCAAAATTGGAGTCGAGGCTACCAATATAGCCGCCATCAGTTTCGATATCAGCAAGTTCGGTGAAGGATTGGTGTATCACACCCCGAATGATTTGACTAAATATATCGAACCAGAGGTGGTAGAGGCAGCTCTCAAAATTGCTCGGGACTATATAGTCAAAAAGGATGGCGAATCCTGAGTTTTCGCTTCTTGCAATGGATACTACTAACGAGGCTAGGTGCTAGATTTTACCTGGCTCTCTCGGTCATGGGGCAGACATATGCTCTTGCCCTGGCCAGCTCGTTGATGGCTCCAGCTTTGACTCATGGCAATTAGTTCGGGGATTTAACATTCTGGTGAAATGTGCAGTTTGCTAGGTAGATAAATCCGAGAAATCTCTGGCAGCACGCTCATTATGGCTTTATTCCCGCTCTAAATCTGCCTCAAGTGTAGAGGTAGCGTTAAAGTCACAGCGAGTTAATTTGAAGTTATCGAGGTTGCGGTCTCTCAATCAATCCTAAATTCGCTGCAAGCACAGCATCAATATCATTCATCGTTATATCGTCTACTTTTCCTAGGGCGTTCCCTTGCAGGTCTATCTTAAGAACAGGCTGAGTCAGACCCAATTGAACTATACTGTCATGCTCCAAACCAGCCTGCCTAGCTGATAATTTGAAATCCCTCTGATCTTGCAGGTCAACTCTACGGGAAAGAGGTGCCACAAGGATAGTTAGATAAAGGGGGTCATCATTATCGAGGTTGGTTTGGAGAATTAAAACGGGTCTGCTTTCGTGCAGTTCCCGCTCAGGCTTTGAAGGAAGCCGTGTTTCTGGCAACACGATGAGATCATCAGCAATTAAATATATTTCACCGCGCTGAATCTTGCGTCCAGTAATACCAAGACGAGAAAAGGCGTTCTTAATAGACACACTTACTTATTAACTCTAAGCCTTGCTGTATTGGCTCGCTTCCGTGCTATAGAGAGTGCTGTCATTATCTGTTGCCGATGCTCTGCCCGCTCCTCAGGAGGGCCCTTGATAACGAAATCCATTCCTAAGATATGCTCTTGGAGCTTTTTCACGCGTGGATGATCCTTGAACTTGGTTTTGACTTGTATCCTCGACATATCCAGTTTCTCCCCCTTAATTTTTACAAGTTGCATCGGTTCTGTTTGATAGTGGGAGCGCTTCAAGGCAGGTAGATTCTGCCCACTGTGGTTGTCGATAACCTTATTGAGAACTTGTAGGCAGGCATCAGTTAATTCAAATTGGGTAGCAGGCTCAGGCCCTTGCTGGTAACTTAGCTGATAGCCAGAGGCAAAAGGGAACATCGTTAGTTTCAACTCTCGTTTGTCCATGGATTCTGCCGTATTCGGAATGTCGTAGCAGACAACGCCGTAATTGCCGAGCTCATATTTGCAATCTGTCATCTGCTCGCCATGAAGTTGCCAGTAATAATAGTCAGCCAAGTAGACAAGCTTCATAAGGGAAGTCTTTGTAGGAGGGTATTTGCCGTTATAGACTAGGTAGAGAATGACATCTCGCAAATCAGCTCTCATCCATTTCCTCTCAATAGCTTATTAGGGAGGAATTTACACTTAAGTATTAGGTTCCTATAACTACCATACCATTAAGCTGCCTTGACGTCAATACCAATTTGTCATCGACGATATGAAAAACTTTTGGGAAAGGTCCAACAAATGTTCGAATTTCCCTCTCTGAGCTTTATTCCCCGGCTAAATCCGCTTCAAGTGTGGAGGTAAAATCCTGATATTTGCCCTCTATTAGCCTTTGCAAGAATAAATCATAGCTTTTGAAAAAGGGATTTAACGCTTTTCATGGGTGGGAGGGTTAACAATCTGGCTTACAATGTAAGTTCCATTACCAGATTGAGAGGGAACTTTCCAACCCAATTTGTTCTTCTCAATCGTGTTAGAGTTTGCTATTACCAATCCTCTTTCTTGCCATATTTCCATTTCATTACTCCTTATCGTATCTATAATAGCATACAATGTATGGCTTTGTCAATACCTTTTGAGCTAATTTCGAGAAAAAATTGTGAAAATATTTTCTTGAAACATATTGACAATAGCCTACGATGTATAGTATTATGGTGGGTAATGGATGATGATGTACAAGCTAAACTGGTTGAGCTTCAGGAAAAGGGCTGGACACTAGCAAATATAGCTCGTGCATTGGAGCTATCCCCTGTTACAGTAGAATCATGGAAGGCGGGAACTAGGTCTCCTGCTAACCTGCAATCAGTTCTTGCCTCATTAGACCAGCTTGCCAAACGAAAAAGGATACCTCCTAGAAAAGTCTATCTAAAAAATAGCCGAACTGAGGGACGCCATGAGTGAGGAATTAATTCAAAAAGGTTTAACAGGTAGTGGAATCAAAGTGGGAAATTATGAGTATTTTCCCATTGGCAGCACTACGCTAAATCAGTTAAAAAAAGGTCAAATCATTCCTAAACGAGACTATAAAAAATATGGAACAAGAAAACCAGATGCCCTGTTAGTAGACCGGCGAAATAAAAATGATGTCAAGGTAATTGCCGTTGTTGAATATAAAGATTTAGATAAATTCATTTCGCAAGAAGATAGAAAAAGTACGGTTCAACAATGCAATGATATATGTCAGGTTTTGGAAGCTGAAGTTGGGATAGCTACAGATTTGTCCTCGTTTATATGGTTTAATCCTCGACAGCCCAATCCTTCAACGGGATACGAAGACCAAACCACAAAGACTATTAGGAGCTTTACACTAATCCAAGATGAAAATGGGAATGACTTCATCAAGGAGTTTGTCATTGACCAAAAACAAGACGAACAAGACCTTACTAAATTGAACGTAAAAACCAGAAAAAGCATCCAGAACCTTGAGTCAGCAAGAAGGAGCATAACACCGAAAAACTCAAAACTTATCAAAGAAACTACTATAGACCCCACGAGTTTAGCTAAACAGATATGGCAAGACGTATGGTCGGTCACTGGAGCGACCCCGGAAAAATGTCTTTATACTTTTGTAGAATTATTTATTTTCAAGTATTTAAGTGACCTGGGCATTCTCTCTGAAGACAGCATGGGTAACAAAATCAATTTCAAAGACGTGTATGCTCTCGGTTCAGACAAGGCTTTCAAAAACTATACGCAGAATGCACGACCTTTCATGAAAGTAATGTTTCCAGAAAGTCCCACAGACCACACCACGATAATAAATGGTACTGTTTTAAATCCAAAAGTCTCACAACACGGTACAGTGTTCTACAAAATCTTGAAAAGATTTAATGACTTTGGCGAAATGAAAAATATAGACCCAAGATTCAAGTCCAAGGTTTTTGAAGAGTTCATGAAAGAAACCATTAGCAGGAAGAATTGGGGGCAGTTTTTCACCCCGCGAAATATCATAGATGCAATGGTGGAGATGTCAGACATTGATAAATTGGAAGAGGGTTCGGAGGTCTGTGACCCCGCCTGTGGCGTGGGCGGATATATTTTGGAACCACTGAAAGTAAAGGAAAACGGCATAGACTTTTATTACCAGATTGAAGGGGATGTGATAAAGCCGAGACTTAAATTCTTTGGCTTTGATAAGGGATTCGAAGAAGAAGAACAATTAGTAATAATACTAGCGAAATCAAATATGTTGATTTTCCTATCGGAGTTACTAAAGAAAAATCCTACTCTTTCTGAAAAGTTCTCAGACTTGTTTAACTCAACCTTCAAATTACTAAGCACGTCAATATTAGGAACACTGTCAATAACAGAATACGACAAGTATGACCTGATACTTACAAACCCGCCGTATGTGACGAGTGGCAGTAGCAATTACAAAGAATCAATAAATGATGACTCCGAGTTAAGAGAATTCTACAAAACTCAAGGCATTGGTGTTGAGAGCTTATTCTTAGAGTGGATTATCAACAGCTTAAAACCGTCAAGAAGTGCCTTTATAATGATTCCGGATGGGATATTGAATCGACTGAATGATAATAAGATGAGGGCATTCATAAAAGAAGAATGTATAATTGACGGAATTATTTCCTTACCCGTAAATGCGTTCTACAGAAACCCGAAGAAGACCTACATTTTGGCGATAACTAAGAAGCCTGAGAAAACATCCATTTTAAGAAAGGAACATAAACAGACAGAACCTATATTCACTTATTTGGTTAGCAGTGTTGGCGAAACGTTGGATGTAAAACGATTCCCCATAGAAGAAAACGACTTACACGAAATGGTTTCATTGTATAACCAATTTAAAGGAGCAAAATTTAGCTTCCACACTGAAAGCAAGAGATGTAAGATACAACCCATTGACAAGTTCGACACAGATAAGCCAACTAGCCATTGGTCTGTTGATAGGTGGTGGACTAAAGACGAGAGGGTCGTGCTTGGGATAGAGGAAGAGGAAACTGTCATGACTTTGGATGAGTTTAAAGATAAAGTTAGAGATACTACAGAAAAGATAAATGAACTAAACAAGGCACTTGAGGCTTTAATATGAAGCTGGAAGTCTCGCTAAGTGACAATAAATATTTTAATATTTTCATTGGGGAAAGAGTCCTACAATCTGAAATCTTTAACTCCAAAGGACAAATCCCCGTCTATAGTGCCAATGTGTTTAAACCATTTGGCTATTTAGATAAAACCAATATTGAAGATTTCTCTCATGATTATATTCTTTGGGGTATAGACGGGGATTTCAAATTTAATGTCATGAAAAAGGGGAGCGTTTTTGCCACCACTGACCATTGCGGAGCTATCATAATACTCGACCAATCCATATTACCCGAATACTTGTTATTTCAGCTAGAATTGCAAGGTTATTTACTGGGGTATGACAGAACACTGCGACCATCACTCACCAAAATGCGAAAACTCATTGTGAAAATACCAGTAGATAAAGATGGTAATTTTGATTGTTTAGCCCAGAATTCCATAGTACAAAAATATAAGGCATTGAGAGAAATTAGAGAAAAAATATCAACAGAAATAGACGACTTGTCCGAAATTACATTCACTGTAGAACTGCCCAAAGAAACTATGACCTTAAGAATAGATGAAATCTTTGATTTGGAACAAACAACTAATAGAAGCTCGTTTACGAAGGCATTCGTTAACGGCCATAAAGGTAACATACCTGTATATAGTGCATCAAGGAATCTCAAAAACGCCGGATATGGATTTATAAAAGATAACCTACCAGATATTAAATATTATGAGAATATTTTAACTTGGAACATAGACGGGTCAGTAGGTAAAGCTTTTCTTAGGAATGTTCGATTTAGTCTATCAGAGAAAGTAATACCGCTTATTCTGAAAAAGAAATGGGAAGGTCTAATTGATTACACTTACGTGAAGTATTTGTTAGAACAAAAAGTGTTGGAATTGGGGTTTGCCTATTCAAACAAAGCTGGTAAGTCCAGAATAAGGGATATTAGTATAGAATTCCCTTTTAAAAAACCAGACGTTCTGCCAGATATTGATAAACAAAAAGCAATGGTAGTTAAATACAGCCAAGCATATACTACAAAAGATAATCTTATACAGTATTTGCAGGATTTGGTCAGTATCTCTGTTGAAATCTAAACAGTTAGTGGAGGCATGAAAGCATGGGTTACAGATGTCCGATTGATAAATTTTACGCCAAAACTAACAGTGCTATGGTTACACATATGATGAATAATGCTCGGGAAGCTGTTGAGCATCAGGAATGGATGGAAGCACACGGAATTATTCACAGGGACTTGGTGTTGAAAGGTAACTATGCTCCCTTAAAAGCTCTGGTCGAAAGGGAATGTAAAATAAAAGACTGACTTTTGATACAGAAGGCACTTATGATACAAAGCCCTTACTAAGGGAAGGGGGGAGTGCAGGTAAGAGAGGGGCTTCGCCCTTCTCCTTCTCAAGGAGAGGGGGATTAAGGGGTGAGGTTAATAAAGAACCTTAAATCGCCACCTTGCGATAGTCCTCAAACCGCGGCTTTCTCTTCTCCTGGAATGCCTTCACCCCTTCCGCTGCCTCCTCAGTATTATAGTACAGGCCTAGGCCGGCAACTCCGAGGTAAGTAACTCCTGTCATTCCATCCGTTTCGGCATTGAAGGCATACTTCAAGAATTTTAGAGAGGTTGAGCTCTTTGCCAATAACTCCTCACACCACTTATCCACTTCCTCGTCCAGCTTATCTGGAGGCACTACCGCATTGACTAATCCCATCTGTAAGGCTTCTTGAGCAGAATATATCCTGGTGAGGAACCATATCTCTTTGGCTTTCTTTGTGCCGACATTTCGCATTAACTCCCCGGTGCCAAATCCAGGGTCAAAACTTCCCACCCGCGGCCCAGCCTGGCCAAAGCGAGCGGATTCAGAAGCTACGCCAAGGTCACAAGCAACCTGCCAGACATGCCCACCTCCAATGGCATAGCCATTCACCCGAGCAATTACCGGTTTCGGGATAAAACGAATCAACCAGGTAACCTGCTGCCAACCAACCTCCATGGGCAAAGCGGCTATGGTGTTTTCATAACCCTTAATTGTGCGTACGCTTTGATCGCCACCAGTGCAGAATGCCCTGTCTCCTGCCCCTGTGAGTACTACCACACGAACCTCATCATCACTCCACGCCTGCATGAAAGCCTGAGTCAATTCATAAACAGCCACATTATTGCAGGCATTCATTACCTTCGGCCGATTTATCGTTATCCTTGCTACGCCATCCTTCTTCTCATAGAGAATTTCCCGATATTCCATAATTTCACCTCCCGTTTATATCTATAGAAAGCCCTTTATGCCATAGTGAGCCCACCGCTAACACTCAGGGTTTGGCCGGTAATATAACCTGCCTCATCCGATGCGATGAAGGCAACGGCGGCTGCTATATCCTCAGGTTTTGCAAGCCGTCGCATAGGGATTGCTTTCTTCAAAGCGTCAATCAGGTTCGGGTTCGCCTCAGCCATAGAGGCAAGAAGGGGGGTTTCTGCTGGTCCGGGACAGATGCAATTTACCAGGATGTTATACCTTACAAGCTCTCGGGCAAGTGTTTTTGTAAACGCGATCATGCCTCCCTTGCAGGCTGAGTAGACCGATTCACCCGTCGAGCCAACCCTGCCAGCATCCGAGCCTATGTTCACTATCCTGCCATAGTTACGCTCCTTCATCCCATCGAGAACCGCCCTGGTAACAGTTATGGGCCCCCTTAGATTTATCGCTATTATTCTATCCCAGAGTTCCTCCGGTAGGTCCATAAACAACATTAGTTTATCCCAACCGGCATTGTTCACTAAAACATCAATCCTTCCCCAAGTTTGTTCAACTTCTTTGACAGCCTGTTTCACGGAGCTGCTATCTGTGATATCCATTTCTACAGCCATGGCTTTCCCACTCCTTAATCCTATGTCAGATGCAACAGCCTTCGCCTTATCTACCTGAATATCAAGGATGCCAACGGCAGCCTGCTCTTGAGCAAGGCGCCTGGCTATTGCCTCTCCTACACCTTGAGCTGCACCCGTTACTATTACTACTTTGTCCTTAAATCGCTCCATTTCTGGCACCTCATTTATTTTTCTCTTTTCCAGGAAAGCTTTTACATTTACCTGGACTCCCGTAAGTCTACTGGTTTTGCCTTTGTTTGTTCACTCTAAAAGCACACATTAAGTCATCTAACCATCACCTCCTTTTTTGTCATTGCGAGCCCTTCGCCTCTTGTCATTCTGACCCTGAATGAAATGAAGGGGAAGAATCTCGCTCAGGGCAGGCTCCGCGTGGCAATCTCGTGCCCACCTCTGAGATTGCTTCGTCGCTAACGCTCCTCGCAATGACAAATAAACAAACGCTCACATATTTCCCCTGCCACGTTTTGAATAATCCTGTCTTCGTCAGGCATAAGGAAGGTATTCCCTCCCGGCCACAATACGGAGGATATTAAGCTTCATAATATCGGCAGTGCCATCAGCAAATTCGTAGCCCATGGCATCTCGTAGCCGTTGCTCCAGGGGGTATTCTGCGCTATAACCCACATGACCAAGGGTTAAAAAGGCATTGTGGATAGCATCTACGGCTACAACTGGTCCCAGATATTTAGACATTGCTGACTCTTTAGCGAATGGTAAACCTTGGTCATGCAGCCACATGGCTTTGTAACAAAGCAAGCGAGCTGCTTCTACTCTGGTCAAACTCTCTACAAGCCTGAAGGATACTCCTTCGAATTTGAGGATGGGCCTACCCCAGGCATGCCGACTCTTACTATAATCGAATGCGTCATCGAGGCTAGCCTCCGCCATACCCAGAGCCGACAGAGCCAGCATAACTCGGAAGATATCAAAATCTTCCAGTGCTAATCGAAAGCCCTGTCCTTCTTCACCGGCTCTGTACTTAGACGAGATGCGAACGTTATCAAGAAACACTGAAGACCTGTCCAGAGA
>Ga0315289_10016869_pt1 | contig 10044 bp, 11 predicted proteins | sample YL17G11_40_MG_FD_203452 | JGI IMG/M metagenome (GOLD analysis project Ga0315289, IMG submission 203452) | Sediment microbial communities from Yellowstone Lake, YNP, Wyoming, USA - YL17G11_40 | ecosystem: Environmental > Aquatic > Freshwater > Lake > Sediment | place: USA: Wyoming | collected...
GGCCGAAACGAGGCCTTGGCTTTTTCCAAAGATTTGGTAGGTAATAAAGTAGGCATAGAAGGTCTCGCCCCTGTCTGTGGCGAAGTCGAAATACCATTTTTTCATGTAAAAGGCGGTCATGGCCGGCTCCTTTGCGGTTGGCGGTCGTTTGAACTTTTGACGCGCTCATGTCTATCGTCTCCGCTACCAATGTAGGATTATTGGCAAAGAGAGTTGTCATAAAATTGTCAAGATTTTGTTAAGAATTTGTTAAATCATGGCAGGATGATAAAAGCAAAAAACAGCTTTGTGGAACAGCAGGTGACGCCATGGACGGTAGGCCTGGACAACATCCGCTCTCTGAGAATAATCACCCGGCCGGCCAGTCTATGATAGGTGGCGGTAGAAAAATGAATGCTTGACAAAGGGATTAATAAATATATACTAATAGTATATATTCATGAGCGACGACGGAGGTGCGCATGAGGACAGCCAAGCTTTTCCGCAACGGCCAGAGCCAGGCCGTTCGCCTGCCCAAGGAATTCCGGTTCGAGGATGACTACGTCTTTATCAAGAAATCGGGAAACGCCGTCGTCTTGATTCCGGCCAAGAACTCCTGGGATTCTCTTCTCGGAAGCCTCGACATGTTCTCCGCCGACTTTATGACCGAACGCCGGCAGCCGCCGGCCCAGGAGCGAGAGCCTCTCTGATGAAATACATGCTTGACACTAATATCTGTATTGCCCTGATCAAACGCAAACCGCCGAAGATTCTGAAGCGTTTTCATTCGTTGGCCGTGGGGGATGTCGGCATCTCGACGATTACCCTCGGTGAGCTTCGCTACGGGACGGCTAAGAGCCAATCCGTGGAGAAGAACCTCCAGGCTCTCGAAAAATTCCTATTGCCCTTGGAGATCGCCGACTTCGATGAAAATGCGGCCTCCGCTTATGGACCGGTCCGAGCCGATCTGGAAAAGGCCGGGACACCGATCGGCCCTCTGGATACACAGATCGGTGCGCATGCGCTGAGCCTCGATATCGTCCTCGTGACCAATAACACGAAAGAGTTCCGTCGGATCAAAGGACTCAGAGTCGAGAATTGGCTGGTCTAGAGCAAATTTTTCGAATGTGCGCTTCAACCGTTCGGCCTCAATGATCGTTGACTATGAAAAAGGAGACAATAGAAGAAGCGTCTCACGGACCCACTCTCCCCACTCCTCCGGCCGCTTGGCATGGCAGGAGGGGCAGAAGCCCCTAGTTTTGTAAGAGAAGGTCAACAAACGTTCTGTCTGGCAGCCCGGACATTTGCCTCTACACGCTTTAACCTACTAATATCAACCGATTGTTCTGTTTTCCACAAATCAAATTGCAGCTGAAGCCGAAGCCACCCCTCCGGTGTCCGGCCAAAAACCTTTGACAGCCTAAGAGCCATTTCAGGACTGATCCCAGACCTTCCGTTCAGAAGGGCGGAAAGGGTTTTTCGTGTAACACCCAGGGCATTGGCGGCCTCCGTTACACTTAAGTTCAGGGGTTCAATACAAAACTCCCTTATGATTTCACCAGGATGCGGTGGATTGTGCATACGCATAGAATACTCCTTTAATGATAATCTTCGTAATTGACGTCGATCACATCTCCTTGTTTAATCTTGAATGTAACACGCCGGTTCCCACTAACCTTCACTGACCATGTCCCTTTGCGCTCACCTTTAAGTTCATGCAAATTTAGGCCGGGCAAATCCATATCATCAAGGGTTTCAGCCGTCTCGAGAAGTGCGAGGATTCGCCGGAGCCGTGGTCCATGTTGTTGGTTGACACCTGCTGAAATGCCTGATTCAAAGAGTTTCTTTAGGCCTTTATGTCGAAAATTCTGGATCATACAGTCAAATTGTAACCAGATACGTTACGGGTGTCAAGATATTTTTATAAGCATTTCCAGGGAATAGGAGTTTGCTTTTTCCATACGCTCGAGATCTATCCCCTCTAAGCCCCATGACAATACTCCCGCGCCCATAAAAAGGAGTAACTTCAGACCTCCTGACATAGCTCTCATTTTTCATGCAACATTTTCATATCTGACTCGATACTCCAGGACGAACTCCGTGCCGGGATATTTTACTTCACATTCGTTCAATTCTTTGCAAAGGCCGGCCAGAGCGCTCGTGCGATGAGATGAGCTGAGGGGATCAAAGGTCACTATGAGCTTGTCGTCCTTGAGCTCAAGAACACCGTTATTTTGAAAGCATGACACAATCAGTTTTCGTCCCTCTTCATCCGCTCTCGAATAATGAGGCCGGAGGATGTTACGTAAGGCAGACTCTGCCTGGTAAGCGATCATCTTTATCCCGTCGGTCAATAGCTTTCTCTCCTGCGAAAGCCGCACCAGTTCTCCTTTATAAGCTTCCCCTGCCGTCACGCGTTTAGGAAGAGAACGGACTTTTTGCTCCAGTTTCTCCACCCGGGCTCGCCACTTTTCAAGTTCTCTTCTGACTTTGCTGTTGGCAATCTTTCTCATCGATGGATGCAGGGATTCAGGATGGTCAAAAGCTTCAGCTCCATACTCTTTCTCTCGCTTGGCCAACTCTTCTCTGGCTGCTTTCAACCGCTTCTCCGCTGCCTTTCGTTCGGGGCTAGCAACTTCTGTGGCTAAATCCACAGGCTCGAAGTTGTAATCCACAAGGGCATCTAAAGCATACTCCTCTTGCATGTATTTAAAATAGTTCTCCTGCCTCCATCGCTCAAACATCCTATAAGCCACCATCGCCGCAGAGATGTCCCATCTTGAAGTCACGATCTGCGTCTGATGATTGTCTTCCCTCAATCGGGTCACTTGCCGGAGGCGGAGCTTTCCCTTAAGAAGCCGTACGGCCTGCTCATGGAGCTGATATCCGACCGTGCGGCCATCAACGTTTAAGGAGTGTTCTTGAAACCTCTCCTTTGAAATTTTCCTTGTCTTTCCCTTCCGATAGGTCATGATGTCGAATCCTAAATCCAGAATCTCGCTGAACAATCGGGGGCTCCATCCGCCGCGGTCAAAGACCACGCTCACACGTCTCTTCCCCACTAGGCTACGAATCTCTCTCAGCACCGGTTTTAGCATTTTGACTAAACCATAGTTGGCTTCGGATGGAACCACAAATAAAGGCTCCCCATTCTGATCATTCACCCAGTAGTCTGTCACCCCCGGCATGGCCAGCCGTCTTCGAGAGACATAAGCCTTGGATAATTTGCGCTTCCCGTAATAGGCGCGCACAAATCCGTCAATATACAAATATCCCAACGCTTTTCTTTGTGTCTTGACTCGAAGATGAGCGAGCATCTTGAGGAACTCATAGGCCTTCCCAAACAAGGCAAGTCGCGTCAGCTTCCTTCGCAACGTCTTCACCTCGGGCGCTCTGTCCAGACCCAACAGAAGCCCCAAATTTCCAGGCGCCTTCTCTTTTAACCCTTCCGGGTGCTTGATCCTGAGAATCGCCATCATCAAAAGCGTAAGCAGCGTCGTGCGAAGACCGTAAAAGGAAGGCCCGATGGAACCGTAAATCTTTTTGGCCACCTCGAAAACCCCTGAGGAAACCACAGCCGGTACCGCCAATAAAAAACCAGCAAAGGAAACCTTCGCTCTCTCACAGAATACGGGAACCGCATCATCCAGCAAACCCATTCTGGCCAAAACCCGGTCTACGCTTCTATCCCCGGGATCCTCATCTATGGATATCTCAAATCCTCTCGGGCTTTCCTTTTCCGCCGACTCCTTGATCTCTGCTTCTCTTAACTCCGAATGTTCACTAATAATAGCCGCCTCTGTCTCCTGTGTATCAGAAACATCCGCGAGTCGACCTTCCTCCTTTTTTCCCACGGGATGGATATTGGCAGCGTCACTTTCCAAGAGAGGAACTTGCCGGATTTTTTCCTTGTCCGGTTTAAAGCCAATCCGGATTAATGCCTTGCGGACTCCCGTAGTGCTTAAGCCAAGCCGTTGGCCAATCGCTTCATTTGATAAACCCTGCAACTTTAGTTTCTTTATCACCTTTTCCAATTCGCCTTTTATCTTTTTTCCGCCCTTTGGGCCCGTTTTCTTCTCTACAAGACCGCTTACCCCCTCTTGCTCGATTTTCTTCTGCGAGCGAAATATCGTGGTCCGGTGAACAGAAAAAGCCTCGGCCACTTCGGAAGCCTTGGCCAGACCCGTCTCTACCAGATGGATCATCGCGAGATGCTTTCCTGTCCGATCTTCTTCATGGTAGCGAAACACAGGGATCGCCGAGTAAAAGACGGAACACATATCGCCTTCCTTCCAGAGCCAGGCGTGTTCATTTATAGAAACCCGATGACTATGACTCCGGTCTTCCTCCAGCGCTAACAAATTTTTCTCACTCATGGCCTGAGTGTACCACAGAAGAAGATTGAAGTCAAGAATATGTTGCATTAATTAGAGCTTACTTTTAAAACATTTACCCTTGAAAATGCTCATTTTTAGCGGTTTTTATGTGGCTATGTCAGGAGGTCTGAACTTAGTATTTATTTCTTTTCCATAGTGGTTGAGAACTCTAATCTCACAGGTCCGATCAAACCGGAACTTGTTCTTCCCACGTACATGGAAGGCGTCGTTAGATATAGTCTCCGAACTCCGTGACATCACGGCCTCGTCCGCCGTGGTCGCAGCCGAAGAGCATTCCCCGGACGGTATGCCATTTATACAGCGGATAGGATATCCCTCAAAAGTCTTGACATCCGGGCTCATATGCATTACATTGTAATACGAGGAGATAATAGATGAGTCAAACGATGACAGTCAGAATCCCCGATGAATTGCGGAAGGACCTGAAGAAAATTAGCCAAATGCAAGGGGTCCCTGTCAGCGATTTAGTCCGAGAATCACTGAAAAAGTACGTTTTGCTTTATCGATTCAGGAAATTACGGGAAATGGTGCTTCCTTTTGCTGAGGCGCAGGGCATCTTGACTGATGAAGACGTGTACAAGCTGATTTCGTGAGAATCCTGCTCGATACGAATGTTATTTTTTCCGCTCTGGCCGCCCGGGGTTTGGCTCAGGCTGTTTTTGAGCTTTGCCTGGAGAAGCATACGATTATCCTCAGCGAGCGCATTTTGTCTGAGCTGTCTTTCCATCTGCAAAAAAAATTGAAAATGCCGGAGGAAAGAGTGGTGTTGATCATCGATTATCTCAAAGAATGCTGTTTTCTAGGCCAAGAGGCTCCGGTCAAAAAAAGCGCCTGTCGAGATAAGGATGACCTCCACATCCTTGGGTTGGCCGAAAAAATGCGGCCGCGTTTCATCGTCACGGGAGACAGCGATCTCCTCGTCCTAAAAAGGTATCGTCAAACCTCCATTGTGACTCCGAGGGAATTCTGGGAAAAAGAAAAAAAAGAGGGAAAGCGTGGATGAACGCAAAACCTCTCGCATCTCGGGCGCGGGGCCGGGCCCCTGATGGAGCAACAATGAAACACGCGATTCTCCGCTTGTTTCTTATAATGATTCCGCTGGCCCTTATTATCTCCGTAAAGCCGGGACCCGCCGGCGCCGGATTTGGTATTTATTTCTTTTCGATAATGGTTGAGAACTCTAATCTGACAGGTCCGATCAAACCGGAATTTGTTCTTCCCACATACATGGAAGGGGTCGTTAGATAATGATTCCCAAGGGTATTGTATACAAGAATTTCAATCCGGTTTTCACCCGGCTGCAATTTTCCAGTGAGATCGAATTTCCAGGGTGCAGATAGTTTTATGCCTGCCGATTTCCGGTTGACAAAAACCTCTGCCGAAGATACGACTTTGCCCAAATCAATGGTTATATTATTCGAATTTGCTTGTCCGGCATTTATATTCAGAGTCTTACGATACCACATGCCTCCTGAGTAGGTTTTTAATGATTCGTTTTCGCCCAGGTCTCCCAATTGAATCTTGCCGTTTTCGCATTCAAACACAACCGGTTCAGGAATGGCGGCTCCTCCGTAAAATCCGGGCGATTGTTCTATTCTCAGGGCTACCACGGATGAATTCGTCACGGTCTCCGGGAAAACAATTTCCCATACGGGTATGTTTGGATAAACGATCATTCCCGGCTTCGGTCGAACCTGCCGGCACGAAAATTCAGTTCCGGAGATCCACACTTTTGGCTTTGAAATCGACTGCACGAACATGGTCCGGGCTCCGGGCGGCGCCATAAAACGATACCAGCCAAACCGGCCTTTTGCTTGGGGTAAACAGTTAAACGGAAGAACCGATGGTTTCCGATACCATTCGGTCGCCAGCGGAACGGATTGCTTCCAGCCGGTCTTGGACCGGTTATCTTCGAAAACAAAAAATCCGCGTCCTACGTTGTCGTACCTAAGCAAAACCGGATTGCTGCCCGACTTCAGCTCAACAACCTCTTTGCCATTTTGAACCGGAGTATGATTGACATAGACTTTTGAGGGCAACAGGCCTGACTTCCTTATCTTTGCCTCCATAGGGCGGGGCGACGAAACCGTTGACCACAAGTAATAAACCGAACCTTCTTTTTCCGCTTCAAGCGGATAAACGGGCATGGCTTTATTCGATTTGTTGATCTTTCCAACGGCGATCAATTCATTGTTGACCTGCCCTTTCATCCCATGGTAACCCTGATGTCCGGCGTCATCCTTCAAACCCCATCTCCATGAAAACTCATAGGATTTCCATGAGTATTTTGTACCGTTTATTTCAACCGGCTGGTCAATATCAATCTGTTTAAGAGAAGACAATTTTGTCTCAACTCCCGCCAAATCAACACTGGCCGGCAGCGGGCCGAGTTTCCAGAATTGTGGGCCATACGAAACAGCGGCCGTCGTCCAGTGGCTGTCATCCAAATCAGGGTTTTGCCAACCAGGGGTGAGGGCAGTTTCATCCGCAAACTTCATTTTCCAGACTTCGACACCCAGCTTGCCGTCGAAAGCAGGCAACCGGTAATCGCCATACTTGTTGTCGAGGGTTGGTTTCAGTTCAAACTCCCAGGTGTTGTCAATGATGAGAGAATCTGTCTTTTTTATAGATTCCTCGCTAGCGTTTTCAATTTCAGGTTTTCCCGGGCTGAAAACGATTAATTGAGGTTCATTCTTTTCCAGCGGAAGCTGAATTGTCGTTCCTGTTTCAGAGACGGCTGAAACCTTTAACGGCCGGACTTCCCCATCCCATGGATTCCAGAGTTCAACCTTTCCAGAACATCTGAAAAAACATTTTGTCCCCTTAGGAATGCCGTAGACAAAATACAAATCACGTTCGCCCACCCTGCGGTGAAGTATGTTTGAAGCCGTATTTCCGGACAATATTTTAAAATCAGGTTGAATCAAATTGGCAAACACATTTTTCACTTCAAGCGGATTAGGGATAAACATTCCTGTTCCGCCTGTTTTACTTTTTCGGGAATAAACCTTTGTCGTGTCGTGCTTTTCTGAAAAAGTTGTTCCGAACATCTCCTTTATCATCGCCTGGAGTTTCTCATCGTTGCCCCCGATTCGGTCGCTGGCCTCGGGAAGTGAACCAGCAGCCAGGACAATTCCGCCCGACCGGAAGAATTCCAGAGCCTTTTCCATGGTGGAATAGCGCACTGCCGACAGCGAGGGCAATATCAAGACCTTATACTTCTCGCCGCTGACATTGAGTTCTTTATTTCGAACCTGACAGCGGTTCAGCGATTCAAAATCCATAAAATCGAAGTCAATTCCGGAAGGATAAAGATCTTCGGCAATGGCGAAGGCTGTAACAGTTGACTCTTTCCCTTTGAGATTTGCCTCCACGGGAGCCACAGGATATATGATCGCCACATCACAGCGGTGGTGGCCCTGGGACAAAACATAGCTGAGCCGTTCGGAGCATTTCAGAAAACTCCCCATGTGTTCCCAATAGGGCTGACGGAAATGATTATCGGGGGGCGCCCATTCCCACCAGCTGCCATGAGTGGAATAGTAGAGTCCGTGCAGGCTGAGCAAATTGTGCCCCATGGCAAAATTGGCAAATGTTGCCTCGGCAAGCTCTTCGTTGCTGGTGCCCCAGCCGCTGCCGTAGAATCCTTCCAGCCAGGTTCTCGGACGCTGGTAAAGGTGGGCTATGGAACTTGCCACCTTGTTCTTCACGATATCTCTGCCCAATCCCGGCTGGTCGCACCCCGGACCCGATATCCAGCGTTGAGTGCGAAAATAGTCTCCAAACTCCGTTACATCACGGCCCCGTCCGCCGTGGTCGCAGCCAAAGAGCATTCCCCGGCTGGTATGCCACTCATACAAGGGCTTAAAAAACCCTTCTTCCGTAAGGGCAACCATCACGTCATTGTAATCGAGCCTGATCTTGAATGATTTTGGCCCCAGATCGGCAAACAGGTGGGTGAGTTCAGGAAGAATGTCGTAGCCCTTCCGCTTTTTGAACTCGTTAGCAAAAGCGTCGTTCCATAAAAAGCCTCTTATCCCAAAACTTAACTCATCGGAGAAAAAGAAATTCAATCCTTTGCCACTTTCACCCGGACAATGGTCTTCGAAACGTTGATAAAACTTTTCGGCCACTTTGGCCCCGCTTAAGGGGTTCATTGGATCGAAAGATGTTTTTACATTGTTTCTGTAAACCAAAACAATTTCCCAATTCCCCGCTGGCGCTTTCCATGTCAGCTCCGAATTATTAATCATGGGTTTAAGATCAATGGAGTCGGTCGGAGACAAAGTCCCGTTTACATTGTGGTAAGCAGTCGCCGTGAGGATATTCTCAGGAACAGCAGCTTTGAAATCCTGATTTCCGGCTAATTCATACTGTTTTGACTCGAGTTTTGCGCCATGCAGGTTCGGGTTTTCGTCCAGCATTTCATCGATAAACCAACCCTGTCCGGCAGCGCCGAGCGTGTAATCGCTCAGACTGACCGACATATCTCTTTTTTTTGCCTCTTTCAAAAACCATTGGAATAGTTCCCACCATTGGTTACTGAACAGGGCCGGTTGGCTCGGATAGGTCAGGCCATAAGTTGCACCCCCTTTATCGGTATGGCAATAGTTGATCTGCAGGGCTGTAATGTTCTTGTCTTTTAGCTGATCCAATTGCCACAGGATTCGCTCTTTGGTCAAAGGATCGCCAATCCACCAGTAAAACGACACCTCACCGTAACCTTTAGGCGGATTCTTAAAGCCGGGCAGAACATTCAGATCGGGCGAACGGTCCGGAAATCCCATGGGAAGTTTTAAGTCTTGCCCGGCTGAAGGCAACCACAATATTGTCACTAAAAGAAGAACAATTAAGCTTAATTGGCGTCGGTTCATCGATTCCTCTCAGCGGACGGACAGGGGGGAAGGGACGATCAGAAAGATCGGACGAACAGGACGGATGTTCGGCATGGCGACGCCTCCTTCGCGGGATTTCTCCGGGAACTTCGCCTCATTCTCGCTGACCGGCCGACCTCTTGTCAAGCGCGTGAACTCCTTATTTTCCATAGACTTCATCACGCAAAACAAAACCCGGAACGCCGCTCGCGATCGGGGGATTCGGATCCACGACCTGGACAGGCACCTCGATAGAGTTGAAAGGAGGTCCGCTTCTATGGTAAGAATTATCGTTGTTTACGACTCAAAGTGCGGCAGCCCCGAGCTTGCTGCGAAATAAATTGCCGAGGAAAGGAGAGGGTTCGCCATGAAGATCGAATATTTGCATGCCTCGAAGTATGGAAATGGAGTCATGGTCGCAGAGGAATTTAAGAAGCTGATGGCCGCCAAAGGGGTCACTGTCAACGTCCATCACATCCGGGATGCGAGGCCAAAGGAGATGCCGCCGGCCGACCTGTACCTGTTCAGCTCACCGGGGCGCATGGGCAAGCCCATCGGAGGCATGCGCCGTTTCCTGAAGAAGACTAAGTTACCATCGGGAATGAAGTACGTCATCCTGACCACTGAGGGCGCACCTCAGCCGGACAAGAAGACCGGACGGATGCCAACCGAAGAGGAGCAGGCCAAGTGGCAGCGCATAATCCCTATCATGAACGAAATACTGCAAGAAAAGGGCCTGGTCAAGGTCGCCGAGGGCAAGATTCTGGTGACCGGCCTCAAGGGGCCGCTGGAAG
>Ga0315289_10016870_pt1 | contig 10044 bp, 7 predicted proteins | sample YL17G11_40_MG_FD_203452 | JGI IMG/M metagenome (GOLD analysis project Ga0315289, IMG submission 203452) | Sediment microbial communities from Yellowstone Lake, YNP, Wyoming, USA - YL17G11_40 | ecosystem: Environmental > Aquatic > Freshwater > Lake > Sediment | place: USA: Wyoming | collected...
ATTGGGCATTGGGAATTATTTTAACCTCCTCGTCCAAATATAATAAATTCTTCAATAAAACCTGGGCTGACTCTACCTGATTCAAAGAGGATTCAGAAACCTGTTCAACGCTACTTAATGATTCTTGGACTCTTAAGATATCTGATTTTGAGGCCTGGCCATTTTGGTAACGCGCGCCCAGGGTGTCTAGATGCTGTTTAGTATTAGCTAGTATACCTTTATTTAAATTGTAAAACTCACTTGTTAACAAAAGCGTATAAAAGGCCTTTTTTACATTTAGGCTGGTTTCTATTTTGGTCTTATCTAGGAGGGCCTCTGAAACCTGGAGTTTATATTTATCCTGCTGGATGGTATTTACGGTCTTACCTCCTTTATAGAGGTATTGTTTTAAAGTAGCCTGGGTGGTAGTCTGGCTTAAATCTTTTGATAAAGAGCCACGCGTATCTGTCCAGCCGCCGGTAAAATTTAGCGTCGGCAAAATCCCGGCTCCTGCCTCGGCAATCTTTTCCTTTGCCTTCTTGACATCCTCAACTTTAAGTAAAACATCGCGGTTATCCCGCAGGGCTAAAGATATTGCTTCATCCAAGGTTAGAGATATTTCCTCTGCCCAAAGAACACCTGGACATATTAAAGTAAACACTATTAATAATAAAACCTTTCTTTTCATTACGTTCCACGAGTTTTAGTAGCGAGTAGCTAGTAGAGAGTAGAGAGATTTTTCTCGCTACTTGTCCCTCGATTTTACTCGGGATCCTTCGAGGGATCCTGAGCGAAGTCGAAGGGCTACTTTCTACTCTCTACTTTGGTTCTTGTACTAATATATCCTTTATTTGCGTAAGAATCCGAAGATAATCCTGCCGGTCCGTTTCCGAGATCTTGCCGAATATTTTAATAATCATCTCGCGCCTTTGTTGATTCATTTTTCTAATCAGCTCTGTGCCTTTGACGGTAAGTTTTATCTTAACTATACGCCTGTCTCGGGGATCCGTGTTCCTTTGCACATACCCATATTTTACCAATCTCTCTATTACCCCGGTCATGGCTGCGGTAGACACATTCATAACGTGCGCCAGGGACGTCATTTTAGATTCACCTTCTTTTTCCAAGCAGACTAAGATAAAAAATTGGGGCAGGGTAATTCTTTCTTTAAATAATTCTTTTGTGAGCCGACCGGCAAATTTATTCATAATCACCGGCATAATCTGACCCATCTTATCGGCAAATTCTAATAAAGAATCTTGTACCATCTTTAACACCCTTGATATTTAACTATATTAACTATCAACAGTATTAAATATATACTATAAATTCAAATTTGTCAACCAAAAATTGGCAACTGCCGTTTAATTTTTACTTGATGCCGCAAATACTTTTTCGGCGCAAGTAGAATTCTTAAGCCTAAATAAAGCAATAATTATAACATATTCATTTTATTACATTTATAGAAAAAAGTGTTTACCTAAAAAGTGTGCAAATGCACACTTGATAATCTGTAATTTTTGTGTTATATTTATTTTAGACAATTTGGTTCCTACTGATAAAGGCTAACCTCATGAAAGTGGGGCTCGCAAAGCCAACGGCCTAACCTCGCAAAACCGGGTATGGCGGCTGGGTTGCCAAAGGGGAAAACAGATTTAACCCTAGACTTTCATTGGAAGGCCTAGGGTTTTTTTATTGCCAAAAGGGAGTTAACGATGTTAAGCCACGAACCAAGACACAGGGTGGTCGCCTTCCTAGACAGGGAAGAAATGGATTATCTGGATAAGCTCGGCAAAGACGCCCTCTTCTCAACTGGCGTAAAAATTCCCAAGACCAAGATTATTCTTGCCTTGGTAGATATGCTCAAAAAACTAAACATTAATGGCGAAGGCATAAAATCCGAAGAAGATATTATTCAAAAGATTCTAAACTCAATTAAGAAATCAGAAAATTAAATGAGTAGCCAAATAAAAACAAGAAAAACACATCCCCACCAGCCACGGATGGCGGTTTTGGGGTTTTTATTTTGATAAGTTTAAAAAGGATTTTAAAAATACTGGAGGGTAAAAATGAAAGAACTAAAATTATACCTTAACAAAATAACAATGTCCGTTTTAGTTTTTGTCTTCTTAGGGATAACTTTGGTTCCGGCTTTTGCTATTTATAGAGAGGGTGAAGAAAAATTATTAACGCCGGGGGATAGTAGTTTTAAACCAGACAGTGTGGCTGATATTAGCGATGATGAGATTGGTGAAGGAACGCTTAAGCCTTATGGTCTGGATCTTAATATAAATGGTTATGATAATATGCAGTCACAGGGGCTAAAATTTTCGGGGTATATTATTCAGTTGCAAGACGAGCCTGTTATTCAGTTCAAAATAAAGAAAGAAAAGGAAACTATATTAACAAATCTGAAACTTCGACAACAAGTTGATACTTATAAAACAAATCTTATTGAAAAACAGAAAAAAGTAGAGGCGAAAATCAAAGAAGGTTTTCCAAAGGCTAAAATCAAATTTAGATACCAGAATATATTTAATGGATTTGCTATAAAAGACATTTCAAAAGAAGAAGCTATGCAATTAGAATCGTTACCTGATGTCAAAAAGGTTTATCGAGATTATAAGGTTTGGCCAACTTTGATGGATTCTGTGTCTTTGATTCGCGCTGATCAGGTTTGGCAAATGCAAGATTCGCAAGGAAGACAAATAACAGGGGAGGGAATAAAAATTGGCATTATAGATACAGGGGTTGATTATACACATCCTGACTTAGGAGAAACCATTTTAGAAGAGAGGGATTTCCAACAGATTGCCGGGCCTTTAAATCTGTGGGGTAGTGTAGAGAGCGGAGGTGTAGGGCATAATTTAGATCAGATTATTGCCATAGACGCAGGAAAACTCGCATTCTTTTCGGGAAATATGATTTATATTCGTTCTTTTGCAACTGGAATGAATATGTTCTATAATGCCTTTTCTCCTAATTTAAGATTAATGAAATTAGCATTCAAAAATAATATGTTAGCTTATTTCGCTGCAGATGAAAACTGGGATATCCATGTATATCTATATAATCTTAATACTGGCTTTCATGGACCAATCACAGAAAACATTATGGGCGTAGGTTCTATTAATATCTCAAATGGAAGGGTGATATACGGAGCACAACTAGCAGATAGTTCAGATTTAAGCCTCTTTGTCTATGATATTACTACTGGACAAACAACAACTATTGCATCAGGTTCGACTGCCTATGTATTGCCAGTTGTCTCTGGCAATCTTATAGCCTATTCAGTCCCTGGCAGCGTCTGTTCTGATAAGGCGGTTATCTACAATGTGGAAACCGGGGAGAGTCAAGATTTAACTCCTCCTGACATAGGCCCTATCCTTGACTTCAGGAATGATGAAATACTCTATGTAGCTTGTAATAAAACCAACTTTGACCCTAACTGGAAGACATACTATCTTTATAACATTAATACTGGTGAATATATAATGTTGTCAGAGGAGTTTGGAGGAGGAGGCGAATTTACCATAAACAATGATATTATCTGGTATATTTCATGGATTAGTAAGGGTGCTATTGCAAATGGAATAATTTATTTTTCTAAAAATATAAATGCGGATAGAATTATGGCCTATGACCGAACTTTGAATCGTTACGTACAGATAAATTTAGTGAAAAAATCAGGATATTTTGATGCCGAAGGTAACAAAATCTGTTTTGTAGATAGTAATCGCATCCTCTATTGCCATGATTACGACCCAAATGATCCGTATGAGATGCCCGAGACCGTGTTTAATTCAAAAGTCGTTGGCGGTTGGGATTTCAGCGAAGACGACGCTGATCCCATGGATTATCATGGCCACGGCACCCATGTAGCTGCAACTGCCGCAGGCAATGGAATTCTCCGAGGTGTAGCACCTGGCGCATTAATCTATGCATTAAAGGTATTTCCCAACGCCTATGTTAGTACTATTATATCTGCAATAGATTATAGCGTTGATCCCAATGGCGATGGCGATTTTTCTGACCATCTGGATGTGATAAACATGAGTCTAGGTGGCTATGGCAATCCTAATGATCCTTTATCACAGGCCGTTGATAACGCGGTTAATCTAGGTGTTATTGCTGTAGCAGGTGCGGGTAACTCTGGTCCTGAAGGCAATGATATTTGTCGACACATTGCTCTTGACCCAACAGGAGCCTCCTATTCAATTTGTACCCCTGGCACAGCGAGAAAAGCAATAACCGTGGCTGCTTCTGATAAATCTGATAATATTGCAGGATTTAGCTCCAGAGGTCCAACTTCGATTGAAAAAGAAAAACCAGATGTTACAGCACCGGGGGTCAACATCTGCGCAGCACAATGGGATAATGTCTGGGCAAGTTTAGAATGTTTTGATGGCAGACATATTGCTATATCAGGAACCAGTATGGCTACACCACATGTCTCCGGTGTAGTGGCATTAATGAAACAAGCACATCCTAACTGGACGCCGAGTCAAATTAAAGATACCTTAATGAATGCTGCAGTTGATCTAGGTGAACCACTTTTTACCCAAGGATGGGGAAGAATTGATGCGATAAAGTCTGTATTAGGCGACGAACTACGTGCTATTGGTCTTCCGGTGGAAATCTCTTATAGTTGTCATTCATTCGTTTCTGATACCACTGCTAAAGAGATTAATCGCTGGAGGAAGAATACTCAAGGCTGGGAAAGTTGCGCTGAAATCGGTGATGGAGAAATCATAGGCGAAGATTTCCCCATCGAACTAGGCGAAGGATACCTCATCCGAATTAATATTGGGGATTCGATCACCTATACTGGTACACCGATAACGTCACCTATTCCTCTCAGTTTGAAGACCGGGCTCAATCTTATATCTATACCCTACTCAACTAAGTCCTACACCTGTTACAGTTTGTTGACCGATTTACCTACTGCGACGAAGGAACTCCAAAATTGGATTACTGAATCGCAAATATGGAAAAGCTGCATTAGAACCGATGAAGGCGAAATCATCGGAGAGGATTTCCCTATAGAAACAGGCAAAGGATATTTTCTACTCACAACCACAGATTTTACCTGGACACCACCGAGTAGAAGAGGCGGCGGCGGTTCGTGTTTTGTCTGGGGCACTCCCATCCTGATGGCTGATGGTACCCTAAAGCCAATTCAAAAGATTAAGGCGGGAGATTTAGTAATGAGCTTTGATGAAAAGACCGGCCAGTTTAAGGAAGATAAAGTAACCGAGTTCTTTAAACATAAGGTAGATAAATATCTAATTGTAAATGGACATCTCAAGGTAACTGAAAATCATCCAGTCTATTCTAATGGAGAGTGGATTGAAATTGGTAAACTAAAGATAGGGGATAAACTCGCTGATTATAAAGGTAAACCTGAAACTATTACCTCTATAAAAGAGGTAAAGAAAAAGGTAACTGTCTATAATTTAGAGGTGAATCCTTATCATACATATATTGCGGGAGGTATCCTGGTGCATAATAAGGCAGCACCGCCACCCCGCTATGTACAATAGATTAAGGGACCTAAAATGAAAAACAAAAAATTGCTAAATTTAGTTCTAACTTTTTATGTAATAATCTTAGAAATATTCAGCCTGAAAACTGTTGCCTATTGCGAACAACTCCCCTGTAAACCCACCAGCCACGGCCCGGTGAGAATTGAAGGCCATCAGTTAATGGAGGATTTTGATAAAGACGGCGCTTACGAAACATTTATTATTAAAGGCCTGGGTTACAGCCCCTATCCTATTGGCAGATACCCTTTTGACTGGGGCGAAAATATCTTTGATAACGAAGAAATCCTCAGGCGGGATTTCCAAATACTACAAGAGATGCATGCCAATATCATGCGCATCTGGAAGGGGAATCCGGATTTCTATAATTCAGCCGAAGATAAAATAGAACTTACCAAAAAGACCTTTGTCTTAGCTGATGAATACGGCTTAAAAATCATCCCCGGATTCTGGGTAAGATATGACCTGGATTTAAGGAATAAAGATACCAGGGCCAAACTCTGCAACCAGTTTAAGGATCTTGTCTTAAAATTTAAAGACTGCCCTGCGCTTTTATTCTGGGCTATTGGCAATGAACAGAATTATCACAATGGCAATAATTCCGGATGGTATTCTCTGGTAAATGAGATGGCCAGGATTGCCTATGAAACCGAAGGCGATACTTATCATCCCGTGGCAGTGGTTAATGGCGAGATCAATAATATTAATAATCCCAATTTAGGCACGACTGATGCGCAAATGAATTATCTAGATATCTGGGGCGTAAATGCCTACCGCGGATATTCCTTTGGAAACCTGTTTAGAGACTTTGCCAATAAATCCGCTAAACCCATCTGGATTTCTGAATTCGGCATTGATGCCTGGGATAATGAATTGGGCCGTGAAGACGAATCTACCCAGGCAGAATGGGATGTAAATCTCTTCCAAGAGGCTTTTAATGCAGACGTCTGTATCGGAGCCACGCTAATGAGTTATGTTGATGAATGGTGGAAGCCCCAAGGCTGGAAGAATCCCTCAACCCATGATGCTAGTGATGGCTTTCGCCTAGCCGGGGCAACGCCGGATAATTTTCTCAATGAAGAATATTGGGGAATAGTTGCACTAGAAAAAAATGACAGTATAATAGATGGGGCAAAACCACGCCAAGTCTATTATGTATTAAAAGATAAGTTTGGGCAAATAGACCATAGATATTCCAAATTGGAAGGCTTAAAATGAGAAAAATATTAATTGTTTTGGGGTTGGTTATGGTTTGGATGGGTTGGGATGTAACTGTCCCTACTACCTATTCAGCACTGCAACAAACAGTGCCTGCAATACGGCAGACTGTGACTAAACTAACTAGTACTAGACATGTCAAGGTTCAAGGCCGCCAATTGTTGGTAGATTTTGATGGTAATGGGGTTTATGAGCCATTTATTATTAAAGGTGTGGGTTATAGCCCCTATCCTATCGGAAGACACCCCAGTGACTGGGATGATAATATTTTTGATAATGTCGAGATATTAAACCGGGACTTTGATCTATTACAAGCAATGGGTTGTAATACCATACGTATCTGGAAGGGGGATAATACACAGCAAGCCGATGGTAGATTTAAATGTAAAATTACTCAAAAAACACTTGATTTAGCGCAACAGCATAATATAAAAGTTATAGCAGGATTTTGGATTGATACCTCGGGAGCAGAATGCATAGATGGTTATCCAGTCTATCATGTTCCAGGTCTTTCCGACCCAACAGTACAAAATAGATTCGGGGCTTATGTCAATAGTCTTAGGGATTTATCTGATGCGGATCACGATGGTGACTATACTGAAATACATCCTGCAATTCTCTTTTGGGCGGTTGGTAATGAAAACAATCTGCATCTTGACCCTGCAAATCTTACGCAAATAAGGGCTTGGTATTCTCTGGTAAATCAAATGGCCGATAGGGCCCATCAAATCGAAGGCGCGAGTTACCATCCAGTTGCAGTGGTTAATGGTGATCTATTATATGCTGGTGATGCAAATTACGGAACCAGCGATGCCCAGATGAATTATTTAGACATCTGGGGTACCAATGTCTATAGGGGAGATTCCTTTGGGAATTTGTTTAATGATTTTAAAAATAAATCAAACAAACCGCTTTGGATAGCTGAGTATGGATTGGATGCCTGGTATACGCTTGATTTTGGGAATCCAGAAAATGGACATCTTGATGAAAACAGCCAGGCACAATGGGTAGCTAAACTCTGGGATGAACTTTCCTTACGTCATGACGTTGCTATTGGCGGAACTGTAATGGAATATTCTGACGAATGGTGGAAGCCATACGAATGGATAGACGGTGGCATTCATAACAATAACCAAGATTATTTTGGCACTGGTCCTGTTGACGGCAGTTGTCCCCCAGATGGAAAAATTGATTGGTGGCCTCCATCTCCGGATAATTTCTTTAATGCCGAATGGTTTGGAATTATGGCAATATCTCTTGATGGCTCAGATCCCGATAATGTAGACGACATGCATCCACGAATGGTCTATAATATATTAAAAGAAAAATTTGCATCTTCTGTCTGCGGCGATGCTAATAACGATGGTAAGGTAACAATATCAGACGTGGTTTATCTAATTAATTATCTATTTAAAGGGGGTCCTGCACCTACACATATGGAATCTGCAGACGCGAATGGAGATGGTAGTATAACTAGCGCTGATTGTGTCTATCTAATTAATTATCTATTTAAAGGGGGTCCTGCACCTAAATGTTTATAATGACGTTGCAGAACCCGCTATATAAAATTGAGTTATTACAGCATCGTAGAAGGAGGGCTGAAATGAAAAAAATAATTTTGATACTTATAACCGGTTTAATAATCTTAGGTTTTACCATGCCTATTCCTGCGAATGAGTCTTTGGTTTTGGGTAGCATCTTGGGTCTTCCAGGAGATATGGCTAGATACATCTCTATAAAGGTGTCTAACCAAAAGGAGGCGTCTTTAGGTTTTAGGATAATTTATGACCCTAATGTCATCCAGATAACCGCCGTAAGAAGCTTGACTGGTAATCCTAATGTCGTAATCTTGACTAACCTTAATCGTCAGCCATTCAGACCGGGAAATTTAAGTTTTGGCTTAAGCGATTTCTCTTACAATCAATTGATTAAACCGGGGATGCTGCGAGAGGTAGGAAGAATTTATTTTAATATCCTCCCTAACGCTAGAGAGGGCACCTATATTTTAAAGGTAGGATCTGCGACAGGTATAAGCAGCGCGGACGTAATGATCTATACGGATGGCACCTATGCCAGGCCGGATATATTTGACGGTCAACTGATAATTACCACTGAAACAAAACTGAAGCCTCTGGCAGGACCATAGATTTTCTAAAGAATCTTACCTACAGTGGCGGTTAGAAAATGGCCGCCGAAGAAAAGACAATTTACTTCTTAAATTCTGCAGTGATTAGACTCTCGGTAAATTTTATCTCTGCCCGAATCAAATCGAGATTATGTTTCAGGATGGATAAAAGATGAGATGGGGCCTTTGTTCTTATTTGTTTTTCGGTTACCTTCTTAAGACCATTTTCTACCATTTTTAATAAATTTAGGCGGGCTGATAATCGCCGCTTTGCAAGCCTACCAGAAACGTATGGCAAAAAATACAGTGAGAGATCTATATTAAAAAATGGCCTTTTTATGGAAAGAAAGTTCTTATTTATTAACTCGTCAAACCGCTGCTCGCCCTTCGCACTGACATGATAGATATATTTTTCCGGCCTCCTTCCCGAACGGCTTACCTCTTTGGCAATGTATCCCTTCTGTTCCATAACCCTTAAGGGATAATATATGGATTCTGCATCTAAATAGGTAAAGGTCTGGATTACTTCTTTAATCAGCCGCTTGATCTCGTAGCCGTGTTTAGGTCCGCCTTTTAAAAGTCCCAAGATAAGCAATTCCTGTTCAAACATCTTCTAAGATTAATTTATATTTTGTTTAACGCAGATTCCCGCAAATCAAACGCAAATTTACGCAGATAAAATCCAAAAAAAATCTGCGACCATCTGCGTGAAATCTGCGGATATCTGCGTTCAAGATTAAATTTTCAGCAGTCTCTCTAACTGACTGTCCCCATCTTTCTGAATTTTTCGTAGCGGTCCTTTAAGAGTTTCTCAGCAGGCACACTAGATAGTTGTTTCAGATGTTTTTTGATTATCTCCTTTAAAGTCGCAGCCATCTTCTCGGGGTCTCTGTGCGCTCCCCCCAATGGCTCAGAGATTATCTCATCAATTACGCCCAGTTTAAGCAAATCCTCGGCAGTTAATTTTAGAGCCTGCGCTGCCTCAGGTGCTTTTTTGCTTTCCTTCCAGAGGATTGCGGCACAGCCTTCGGGAGAAATTACCGAATAATAGGCATTCTCTAAAACACAAACTACATCTCCGATACCAATACCCAAGGCGCCGCCACTGCCGCCTTCGCCAATTACTATTACAATAATGGGCACAGCTAACTCCATCATCTCTCTTAAGTTATAGGCAAT
>Ga0315289_10016871_pt1 | contig 10044 bp, 8 predicted proteins | sample YL17G11_40_MG_FD_203452 | JGI IMG/M metagenome (GOLD analysis project Ga0315289, IMG submission 203452) | Sediment microbial communities from Yellowstone Lake, YNP, Wyoming, USA - YL17G11_40 | ecosystem: Environmental > Aquatic > Freshwater > Lake > Sediment | place: USA: Wyoming | collected...
TGCGAATCCTGAAGCATTCAGTGGAGGCATTGAGGAAGCACTCCCGACTGAAGGTCGCGTTCATCGCCGGCTTTGGAGTGGCGTACTTGTGCGGCTCTTATTTTCTGTTTCGGGGCGGATTTCGGTTTGTGGAGAGGTTTTTGCCTGGGCTTGGCGAGCTGCTAATCAACCGGCTGTTCTACCTGTTCTTCCTGGCGACGCTCGTGATGCTGGTCTTCAGCAACACGATCTTAGTGTATTCGCTGGCGTACAAGTCGAAGGAGGTTGATTTCCTGACGGCGATGCCGCTGCGTCATTCGACGGTTTTCAAGTGGAAGTTTGCGGAGGCGCTGTTTTTCAGTTCGTGGGCGTCGGTTTTTTTAGCGGGGCCGTTGATTCTGGCCTACGGGATGGACCGCAATGCGACGATAAGTTACTACCTTTCCGTACCGGTCTTCCTCTTCCCTTTTCTTTTGATTGCGGGTGGCGTGGGGGGATCGCTGATGGTTGTTCTGGTGAGGTTTTTCCCGAGGAGGAAATTTGTGGCGGCGGTGGTTCTTGTGTTGGCTGCGGGCGGAGCCCTGTTTCTCATCCGCAAGCCGGTACCCGCGTCCGGCGGGGATATTCTGGAATCGCCGCTGCCGGTTCTCGACGACATGATGCGCTTCGCAAGGGTTTCGAGGAGCGAGTTTCTGCCGAGCACGTGGCTGGTCAAGGGAATCCTCCTCGAGGCAAAAGGGCATCCCGAAGCGACTCCCTGGCCCGAGGACAAATTGCTCTCTCTCGGAATGCTCTGGGCGAATGGGCTGATGGCGGTCCTGGTTTGCTTTTTCATCGCAAGCAGGATGTTCTATTCGGGCTGGTCCCGGAGCAACAGCGCGGCAGGAATCAGGAGCCTCCGATACGGCGGGGACATAATTGGGCGACTGAGCGTCCTGTGGCGATTTCTTGGGACATCCACTCGGGCGCTGGTCACCAAGGACCTCAAGATTTTCTGGCGAGACCCGGCTCAGTGGAGCCAGTTCGTGATTTTCTTCGGGCTTCTTGGGGTTTACGTTGTCAACCTGAGAAACATGTCGTACCACACCTTTCCGACATTCTTCAGAAACACCATCTCGTTCATGAACCTTGCAGCCACGGGATTGACGCTTGGGACGCTGACCACTCGATTCATCTTTCCGCAGATGAGCCTCGAGGGGAGCAGGTTCTGGGTGGTTGGGCTGGCGCCTATATCGGTGAGAAAGATTTTGCTGGAGAAATTCTTTCTGTGCTTCGTTTCCTCGACGGTGATTGCCGGGGGATTGACGGTGCTGTCGGGACTTATGCTGGGCCTGGACACGGCGACTGTGGCGATTTCTTCCGGGGCAATGCTCCTGATGTGCTTTGGGCTATCGGGCTTGAGCGTCGGGCTTGGGGCGCTCTTTCCGAACTTCACGAGCGACAACCCTGCGAGGATTGTGTCGGGGTTCGGCGGGACGCTGGCGTTGGTCCTGAGCCTTGTGTACATCACGATTGTCCTGGCTGGCGAGGTAGTCATAAGCCACCTGAACCTTACGGGGCAACTGAAAAGCCCGTCGCTGTTCTGGGCGTGCGTCAGCCTGGGGGCGGGGATTGTCGGATTGAGTATCCTGGCAGGGACGCTTCCGATGGCGCTCGGCGCCAAGCACCTCAGAAAGGCGGAATTCTGAGGGGGACGAGCGCTCCCGCCCACGTGAAAAAGTCGTTGACCACCGTTGCGGCACGTGTTATTAGTAGCACGAGTTCAAGATTTGTAATACGAGAATCGGCCTTCTGCATTCCACCGTTCAGGAGGCGTGAACTGAGGGCCGCATAATAAACAAGGAGAGGTCAGGGTATGCACATACCGCATGGTTGCCTGACGCCGCAAATCGCCATCGGCGGATACGTCGTCGCAGTGGCGGCGTGCGCGGCGGCGGTTCGGCGGGCGAACCGGAATCTGAGTGAAAGGCAGGTCCCTCTTTTAGGTGTGATGGCGGCGTTCGTCTTTGCGGCCCAAATGCTGAATTTCAACATTCCGGGAGGGACGAGTGGTCATTTTCTCGGGGCCCTGATGCTGACAGTGCTGCTTGGGCCTTTGACCGGGTGCCTGGTGATGGCGGTGGTTTTGACCGTCCAGTGCCTCGCCTTCGCCGACGGCGGGCTTGATGCTCTCGGAGCGAACATTTTGAACATGGGTGTGGCGGCGGGGACGGGCTGCTATTACGTGTACGCACTGTTGAAAAAGGCTCTGCCGAAGACGAGGGCGGGCTTCTCAGCGAGCCTTGCTGTGGCGGCGTGGCTCTCGATTGTGATTTCGGCCGCCATGTGCGCGGTGGAGTTGTGGCTGTCGGGTTTTCCGCTGCGAGTGGCCCTTCCAATGATGGTGGGGATTCACGCCCTCATCGGACTGGGAGAAGCAGCGATAACTGTGGCAGTTACCACGGTTCTCTTAGAGGCACGGCCCGATTTGGCGCCCGGCTGGCCGGTCTCGCGGAAAGCAGCAGTGGCAGCGGAGTGAGTTTCGGTATATGAAGCGAAACACGAAATTCATCATCGCCGGTGTTGGGACTTCGCTGATTCTGGCGTTGCTTCTTTCTCCGCTGGCTTCGAGCTTGCCTGACGGACTCGAAAGGGTTCTCGAAAAACTTGCCCCCGCGCGACAGGTCAAGGAGACGGAAACTCCGGGCTTCAGTCCGGTTCCCGATTACGTTTTTCCGGGCGTGAAAAACGAGCGGCTCTCGACGGGGCTTGCTGGGGCGATTGGGACGGTGCTGGCGTTCGGGGCGATGTTTGTTCTCGGCAAGGCTCTCAGCAGGAAAAAAGCCCCGAGGGCTACGGGGAGGGAAAGCGATTGAAACACGGCTTTCTCGACAAATACTCCGACCTCAATAGCCCGCTTCATCGTCTCTCCGCGACGGCGAAGGCGATTGTGTTTCTTGGTCTGATAGTTTTTTGTGTGACAACGCCGGCAACCGCGTACCTGTCGTTTGCGTCCTATTTCGGGTTTCTGGTCGTGTGCGTTGTCGTGTCGCGTGTTCCGCCGGTGCATGTGCTGAGGCGATCCCTCGTGGTTGTGCCTTTTGTGGCGATGGCGGCGCTGTCCATTCCCTTCATGCGAGGAAAGGTGGGAGGAGCAGGCGGAGGCGCCGGTTTGCACCCTGGTGTCCTCCTCTTTCAAGGAGTGGCGTTGAAGTCGTACGTGAGCATAGTTTCCCTCGTTATTCTATCGGCGATAACTCCGTTTCCGGCGCTTCTCGGGGGATTCCGGAAGCTCGGCGCGCCGAAGATTTTTCTGTCGCTGATGAGTTTCACTTACAGGTATTTGTTTTTGCTCGTGGAGGAGTTTGAACGGATGGTCCGAGCGAGAGACGCCAGGTGCTACGGCGGCAAATGGCTCTGGCAGACAAAGGTCGTCGGGCGGATGATTGGGACGTACCTCGTCAGGAGTTACGAGAGGGCGGAAAGAGTGCATCAGGCCATGGCCTCGCGAGGATTCGACGGGGGACAGACAGCGCGAACCGTCGAGCCGATGCGAGGGAAAGATTACCCGTTTGTTCTATTGTCGCTGGTGTTTTTCCTGTGCGCGAGGATTTTTCTGGCTCGTGGATGATTATGGTGACGTGGGCTTGAGACGTTGAGTGCTGACGAGCAATGAGTAATAAGGTTTCGGAGCAAAGCTTCCTGCAAGTCGTGAAGAAGATAGTCGAGATTGAATCGCTGAATTTCGCGTATCCCGATGGGACGGTCGCTCTCAAGGCAATAACGCTGGATGTCCTCGAGGGAGAGAAGGTCGCATTGATCGGCCCGAACGGAGCGGGACAGTCAACTTTTCTGCTCCATCTGAACGGGATTTTTCGGGGCGACGGGAGCGTGAGGATTGACGGTCTCCCTATGGAAAAGGCAAACCTCAAATCCATCCGGCAGAAGGTTGGGCTTGTGTTTCAGAATCCGGACGACCAGCTTTTTTGCCCGACGGTTTTCGAGGACGTGGCGTTTGGCCCACAAAACCTCGGGCTTGAATCGGACGAGGTTCAGCGTCGTGTTGACGAGAGCCTTTCTGCCGTCGGAATGCTGGGGGCTGCAAAGAAATCACCTTTCCGATTGAGCTTCGGGGAGAAGAAGAAGGTGGCGATAGCGACGGTTCTTGCACTCCGGCCGAGCGTTCTGGTGATTGACGAGCCGACGGCGAATCTCGACCCCCGTGGAAGGAGGGGAATCATCGCCCTTTTGCGAAACCTCGGCGGGACGCAGGTCATCGCAACTCACGACCTTTCGCTCGCCCGGGAGTTGTGCAATCGCACAATCGTGCTGGACGGCGGCGAGAAAGTCGCAGATGGCCCGACTGCGACGATTCTGGGAGACGAGGGGCTTCTCGACGCACACGGGCTGCTATAAGCTCGTCCGGGGATGGAGGAAGTGGAAGGGAGGCGCAGGGGATTTGCCGTCTTCTCTTCGGGAGAGTGGTCCCTCACTTGCGAGCGGCGGGTTGCGCGTCGGCGTGCAAGGAATCAACCGCAGTCTTTCATGAGCTTCGCTGACCCGGAGACCGTGAAAATCCGGTCTCGGTAACCCTGATTTTTGACCCGGTCTGATCCTGTTTTCTCTCGCCAAGGCGCCAAGACGCAGGGGGTTCACAGGGCGTGCTTCTTTGGGTCTTCGCGCCTTTGCGAGAGCCCTCCCTGCTCCTGGCTGCATAGCGCTTATTTTCACGGCAGTGCCTCATGAGCTTCGCTGACCCGGAGACCATGAAAATCCGGTCTCGGTAACCCTGATTTTTGACCCAGTCTGATCCTGTTTTCTCTCGCCAAGGCGCCAAGACGCAGGGGGTTCACAGGGCGTGCTTCTTTGGGTCTTCGCGCCTTTGCGAGAGCCCCGGCTGGCTCGCCGCGGAGCGATAATCTTCAAACCAGAGGGTTTGTAGGGATGAACGCCAGCTACGGCGGCAGCGACTTAAGCCCTCATCTCGCCGGATTGTTTCGCGGCCGAGCCTGCTTTGGAACGGAGCTTGCTCTTACACCACCGAAGAACATCTCCAGGAACGAAAACTGGGCCTTTTTCCGCACATATCGCCAGCCTCACAAAGGGTGAAGCATGGGCCAAGCGGTAATGTCCCTGCGACGGGGTGAGAGGGTGCGACGTTCGGTGGAGAGGCCCAACAAAAGGGTGTACGAACAGGTGGGCAGAATTCCCCAGAAGCGGGATTTCGCGCAACCACAACAGGGGCGAGACGGCAATGGCAGAAGTTCTTGTTGACAGCACCATAGCGGTAGTCATTTTTGGTTCTCTTTACGAGGGATACCGAAGGGGACTGGTGACCAGTCTCCTCGGGCTTGCAGGTTTCACAACGGTGTTGCTGCTGTGCATTTTCTTCGGGGAACTTTTCAGCAAGCCGCTGAAGCCGTACATCCCTCTGCCATCCACTTACGCGGCGTTGGTCTCCTATATTGGGATATGTTTCGTCATCTCCCTTGCCGCGTACTTTCTTCAGGGGTTCTTCTCGAAGTTCCTCACGAAAAGGGTCCCCCCCGCCCTGGACGCCATTGGCGGAGTCCTCGCCGGGGCCATGCGTGGCGCTGTGTTCATGTCCCTGTGTCTCATTGTTCTGGTCCTCATAGCAAATCCGGTCATCAACGAGAAAATTGGCCGCGACTCCCGGATAGGGGCAGCCTTTTTCAACCAGGTCAGGAAAGTAAGTCCCACCGTGGACGAGATATTCAACGGCCAGGTGTCGCCTCTCTCCGCGAAACGAGTCTTAAAGGGCAGAAGCCAGTACGAAGAAGCTCTCAACTCGTTCGAGAAGAAGAGCGGAAATAAGAAATAGCCCCCATTCCCGTATTTCTTGCAGAGCGCGGACGTTCCCACCCCCCTGACCAGAAAAAAGCCGTCCAGGCCATCCGAGTTGTCGAGCTGCCAATTTCCACGCCCTCCAGTGCTTTCTCTGGGAGGGCCTTTGCGTCCTCGCGGCTTTGCGAGAGCTATGCAGCTCGCCGCGTAGCGGCAATTCTCGGGTCGGAGAACGCAGCCTGCCCGTGGGAGCCGCTGGAGCTACCGTCCGGCAACGGTGCTCTTCGCGCGCGCGGAGCGCCTGTGCGCTCCGGTAGCCAGGGAGGATGCAAGTTCGTAGAATCCCGCTTCCAGCAGGACCCGTGGAACATCATGGGCACGCCCGCCACGCCGTTTGCGGCTTTCCGAGAGGACTCGTATTTGAACTCCGTTCGCTCTCGCCAAGCGGCGCCAGCGCCACCACAAGGGGGCCACTGCCGTGAAAATAAGCGCTACGTGGCCACGGGCCGGTAGGGCTCTCGCAAAGGCGCAAAGATGCAAAGAAGGATGCCCTCTAAGCACTCCGCGTCTTTGCGCCTTGGCGAGAGAAAACAGGAGCAGACTGGCTCAAAAATCAGGGTTACCGAGACCGGATTTTCATCGTGTCCGGGTGAACGAAGTTCATGACGGACTGCCCTCACGACTGCCGAGCTTTGGCGGGGCGAAATTGCATGTCTGGCCCAAAAGTGCAGCGGTACCCGTCGGCTCCGCCGGGCAGAGCCCGGTCCGCATCAGTGCATGGAGATGCGGCCGCAGCTTCGGCGGCCCCGTTATGTGTCGCCGGCCTCGCTCACCGACTTCGCGTCGAAGACGAACGTCTTACCGCAACTCCCGCACCTGAGCTCATCCCCTTTCTTCGCTCTGGCAGGCAATGGAACCGAGCGGTAGCACCGCGGGCATGTCACCTCTCGGGGGAGCCCAGCCTTGGCTCTTTCCTCCGCGGCCTCGGCTCGTCCGCGCTCTGTCTCAATGTCAGTTGCCTCCTGCAACGACCTCTCATCTCCGTGTTCCTCGATGAGTGACACCGTCGGACTCCTCTCTCCCCAATACGAAAACTGGCTTAGGCTGCACGAGCACGCCGCCAGAAGGATTACTACCAAAACAATCACCAGTTTCATTTCGTCTCTCACTCTTTCCCTTGTCATTCCTGGGAACCTGCGCCTCCGCCATACGGGCGACGGAGCTTGCAGTGCGCAAAACTGTTCATGCCTTTGTTCAGTCACCTTTTCTTCATCTCGATTCGGTAGAACTTCGCTATCGTCGTCGCCCGCGGATCAATCCACGACATTCTTGAGCCATTGGACGGAACGGTTGTCTCCTCGACCCATAGCCCGCCCAGAAGGTCGCCGCAAGACCAGACAACGTACACGTATCCGGACCGGCTGCTCCACAGGAGGTTGGTCTCTCCGCCACCCTCCTTCTTGATCCCAACAATCCGGAAAGAGAACGAGCCGTACTCGTACGCTCCCATATCAACTGTTATTGACGTCCTCCCGTAAACGATGCGCGGGTTCCCATCGAGGTCAAGGGCGTCCTGCATCCAGTCTTCATTCTTTCCAGCGTCAATGCACGGTGAATCGGCCCGCAGGCGATAATTGTTGTCCTGCCAGGTAGCCGGGTTATTATCCAGCCCATCGGCGTCAACGAACCTCGGGTCGAGACCAATGTCCCCTTCGCGTTCTCCCGTCCATCCCTGAATGCAGGAATAAGCGTGTGCAGGGGAGGTTTGGAGCTGAGGACCCGTGGGGGCGGAATTCCCCCACACGATGCAGTCCAGAATGGCACCGGAGCAGTAACCCAGGCCGCCGCCTTCCAACTCCGCCGAGTTGGCGCAAATGGTGTTGTTGTAGATGGTGCCGTCGCAAGCCCACAGTCCGCCGCCAGAGTCGTCGGCGGAGTTGCCGGTTATCATGTTATTCCACACTGCGCCGTCGCAGTAGGCCAGTCCCCCGCCGCACCAGCCCGCCGAGTTGCCCGCTATTGTGTTGTTCTGGACCTTGCCATCGCAGGCGTAGAGGCCACCGCCGCCCTCCGCAGACGAGTTAGCGGTTATCCTGTTGTTCTTTATCGTGCCATCGCAATGCATCAAGCCGCCGCCCCACTTCGCCCAGTTGCCGGTTATCATGCAGTGCTCAATCGCAGCCTGAGTGCGTTTACTCTCTGCGCCCCCGTAAATTCCGCCGCCGTAATCGGCCTTACCGTTACGGATAGTGAAACCCGACAGGAGGCAGGCTTCAGTCTCCGTGCCCACGAACCATACGGTTGGCCCCGCGCCGCCACCGTCAATGATGGTCGAGGCCACTGCGGCTGGATTCCGGACGTCCGAACTCCGCAGGACGACGTCCGGACCGCAGAACTGAAGGTTTTCCGCGTATGTTCCGGGGGCCACGACGATTTCGTCACCGGCAATCGAAAGGCAGAGGGCCTGCTGGATCATCGGGAAGCGCGCAGGGACATGGAGAGTCTCGGCGGGTGTTGCCTAGAGAGCGCTCGTTCCCCGCAAGACTTCAAGACCGTCCCGAAGGCCATCGCTGTCCGTGTCTTCACGGTTAGCGTCTGTTCCAAACCGGTCTTCATCCTCATCCGAAAGGAGGTCCCCGTCTGCGTCGGGACCGGCTTGGTATTCGTAGCATCCCATGTCAACGCGCATGCCCTGGAGCCGGCAGTTACCGTCAAGATCGCGCTGGGGCCACGCGAACCAGTAATATTTCAATCCCGCGTCCCTGCAAGGAGAGGCTTCCCGGAGGCGGTAATCGCCGGTCTCTGGGTTCACAAATTCCGGATTTTCCGCCACGTTCCCTGTTCCCCCTTGGTTCCAGTACTGGATGCAACTGAACGTTGGAGCGACGCACTCCAAGAGCTGGCTTCCGGAACCTGCCGCAGTGTTTCCCCAGATAATGCAGTTCCGGATTGCGCCCCTGCACTCGTACAACCCCCCGCCATCGCTGGCGGCCGCGTTGCGGGCTATCGTGTTGTTCTGGATCGTGCCGAAGCAAAGGTGCAGGCCGCCCCCGCGCAAGGTGGCAGAGTTGCCTGTTATCACATTGTTCTGGATCGTGGCATTGCAGTCGCGCAGGCCACCCCCCGACTCAGAGAAATTGCCAGATATCACGTTACCCTGGATCGTCCCGTTGCAGGCGCAAAGCCCGCCGCCCTTCCAGTTCGCTGAATTTCCGGAGATGACGTTGTTCTCGATCACGCCGTGGCAGAGCAAGAGCCCGCCGCCAGAGCCCTCCGTCGAGTTCTCGCTTATTGTGTTGCTCTGGATCGTGGCGTTGCACCAGTGCAGGCCGCCGCCGTGCCGGGCCGAGTTTCCGGTTATCGTGTTGTGCCGGATGGTGCCATGGCAACCGTACAGCCCGCCGCCGTACTCGGAGGCGTTGTTGTCGGTTATCGCATTGTTCTCAATTGTCCCTGCGCAGTTGTAGAGCCCGCCACCGTAGTGCCCCGAGTTGCCGGTTATTATGTTGTTGCGGATTCCGGCACGAGTACGCTCAAACGATGTTCCGCCGCAGATTCCTCCTCCGTCGCCCCCGTTCCCCTCGCGTATGGTGAATCCCGAAAGAGCGCAGGCTTCCTTCTCCGTGCCGGAGAAGGTGACCACCGAGAAACCTCGACTGCCGTCAATGACAGTGTTAGCGACCACGGCAGGGTCGAGGGGATCCGTGCTCCGAAGGACCATGTTCTTGCCGTTGAATCGGATATTCTCGACGTAGGTGCCATCGGCGACGATTACCGTGTCCCCTTCTGAAGCGGCATCAATCCCCTCCTGAATCGTCTTGAAAGCAGTCTCCCACGATTGACCGTCGCCCGACGAGGAAACGGAATCGTCCACGTATAACGTGGCCGCTGGAGCGACCGCGCAGACCGAGACGCACATCGCGAGGCCAATTATCCGAATCGTTTTCCCCATTTTCCGCACCTCCCCACTGGTTGATTTCTCGCTTTCCTTTCCCGCCCGCAAAGGCGCTCAATCACCTCCAGTCGTCAGCATCATCTCTTTGAACGGTGAGCGACTATCTCAGTATGGCAGCTACTGAAGTATTAGTCAAGCGATTGACTGCCCTGGGCGCCACCCGAGATTTCCAGGTAAATGAGGTTCAGCCCCTTGAGAGTCAGGTCCGGGTCCACGACGACCGAAAGGTCCGCGAGAAGGTCCTGGAATATGGAGACGTGGCCGCCAGTCAGAACGATTTTTGTCCCCTGAGAAAACCCGAGCTCGGCCTTGAGCTTGGCGATTAG
>Ga0315289_10016874_pt1 | contig 10042 bp, 6 predicted proteins | sample YL17G11_40_MG_FD_203452 | JGI IMG/M metagenome (GOLD analysis project Ga0315289, IMG submission 203452) | Sediment microbial communities from Yellowstone Lake, YNP, Wyoming, USA - YL17G11_40 | ecosystem: Environmental > Aquatic > Freshwater > Lake > Sediment | place: USA: Wyoming | collected...
TCGCGCGCCGCCCCCCCCCCCTCCTCCCCCCCCCCCTCTCCCTCCGCGCGCTGACGCTCACCAGCACGCTCGTAGCCCGCCAGTCGCCCGTCCCCGGCCTCGCCGTCGCAATCCGGACGGCCGCCTCCTCCTGGAGGAGCAGGTATATGGCGTCCAGCCCCCCGCCGGCCGCCGCGGACAGGGGGAGGAGCGAGCGCAGCGCGGCCGTCGTGATGTTGTACGGCAGGTTGGCGACCACGACCAGCCTGGGTTGCGCGGCGGCGGCGGCGGCGCCGGCCCCGCCCATGCGCGCCCGCAACGCGGCCAGTTCGGCGGGGATGTGGACGCGGAGGGCGTCCCCATGCACCAGGCGGAGGTTTGGGGCGGCGGTGGCGGGGGGAGGCGGGAGCGGGGGCGAGGGCGGGGCGGCCCCGCCCGCCGTCCCGTCCGCCACGCTCACCCCCAGCGCCCCGCCCAGCGCCTCCACGAGGGCGTCGTCCTTTTCAATGGCGGTCACGGCAGCGCCCGTGGCCAGGAGGCGGCGGGTCAGGTTGCCGGTGCCTGCGAGGATGTTTTTGAGTGTATTTTTTTTGTTTTCGAGGCCAGGCGGAAAAAAAAAAAAACCCACCCCCCCCCCCTCTTTTTTTTTTCGCTCTCTCTCCCTTATTTCTCACCTGGCCCGATCTCCAGGACCCCGTCCCCCGGCCCCAGCCCGGGCGCGGCCGCAATGGCATCCAGGCAGGCATCATCCACCAAGAAATTCTGGCCGAGGGCGCGTTTGGGGGCGGCCCCGCCGGCCGCCAGGAGTGCGGCCAGGGTGGCTTCGAGCGTCGGCCCAGCCACCGGCGCCGGCGGCGGCGGGCGGCGCCGGTTGGTGGGGGGCAGGCGTTTTGAGGAGCCGGGCCCGCGCCCACCACCGCCTGCAGGCTTGCGGGCGCCACCTCGCCCGCCGGCAGGGGGGCGGGTGGGGGTGGCGGAGGGGGGGAGGGAGGCGAGCGGGAGCATTTTCGGAGAGAGATGCCAGCGCGAGAGCCGGGAGTGAGAAAAGAGAGACATTCTTTGCACTAATGTTTCCATCGGGCGTGCGGCGCTTGCCCCCTCCATATCTTCACGCGCGCCCTTCATCCTCTCCTGATCTGACGGCTTTCTGAGCGGGAGCAACACATCGCGGCCCGCGTGACAAAACAAAAAAAAGCGGCGGGCGCCCCTTTAAAAAAAAAACAGCGGCGCGCTCGTTTCTAGCCATGCGGTCGCCCCTCGCCTTCGCCGCCCTGCTGGCGGTGACCTCCGCCGCCATGGCCCTCGCCTCCAAGGACTGTGACACACGAGCCTTTCCATCGGACGGGTCGGGGCTCAAGCCGGTGAGTGGGAAGTTGGAAGGGGCGGGGGGAAAGCGAAAGCGGGGAGAGAGAGAGAGAGGGAGGGGCGCCCCCGACACGCGGGGCTTGGCTGGCATCTCTCTCTCTCTGTTAGAGAGAGCCCGCGTGCCGAGCCTTGCAACCACAAACCCAGCCTCCCCACCCCCCGCGATGGGCTTGGTGGTGGGCGAAGACGCGATGGAGGGTATAAAGTGGAGCGTGCGCGAAACACACGCGCGCGCGGCCTGCAGCAAAGAGGAGGAGAAAAAGCCGACAGCGCGCGCGGCGCCCCCGCTCCGCCCCCCTCCCGACCCAAACGAAACCTCACAAAAAAAAAACTCTCCCTGTCCAACCCTTTAGGTCCGCACCCCCACCCCCGTCGTCGACCTGAAGTGGGCGGGCGCGGGCGATGACACCGACCGCTTCGTCTTCGCCGTCACGGAGGCGGGGGAGCGGGCGATGGGGGGGCGCCTATTCTGGTCGGACGATTTCGGGGCGGCCCCCTCGTGGAAGGACGCCACCCCTCGCCTGGAGGGCGCCCTCGCCTCCTCCCCCGGCCTCCCGCCCGCCATGCGGGGCGTGGTGGACGTCTTTGCCCACGCGGACGCGCCCTGCCGCCTGCTGGTGCAGGGCGCCGGCGCCCTGCACTGGACGACGGCGGACTGCGGGCGGACCTTCACGCCCGCGCCCGCGCCCGCAGGGACGGCCGGCTGGTTCGCGGACTTCAAGCTCCACCCGACCCAGCCGTCCTGGATCCTGTCCAAGGTGCGGCGGGCGGAGTGCCACCGGCGCGGGGCGGCGGGCTCCAAGTGGTGCGCGTACGACCTGTTTGTCTCCCAAGACTTTGCGGGGACGTGGACCAACCTGACGGCCGCGTCGGGCGGCGCGGTCGCGTCCTTTTGGGATTACGATTGGGGCGCCAACCTGCTGAAGGCGGGCCGTGCCCCCGGCTCGGCCGTCAAGGACGCCACCATCTTTGCGACGGCCTACGAGTCGGCCCGCCACATGAAGGGCCCGTACCCTGGCTGGGACAAGGACATGCACTTTGTGGCCTCGCACGACTTTTTCAGGTCGGCGCACGCGAAGGTCGCGTCGTGCGGCAACCAGTTTGAGGTCGTCGGCCGCACGCTCTACCTGGCCATGCCCGCCGACTGCCCCGTCCACCCGGACGGCAGCGCGCGCCCGAAGCGGGCGGCGGGCGGCGGCGGCGGCGGCGGCGGCCCGGGCGGCGGGTCCAACGTCGTCCTGTACACGTCGGCCGACGAGGGCGCCACCTGGCTGCAGGCGTGCCTGCCCGTCAAGTGGATGGACCTTGGCTACTCCCTCGTTCGCACGCACGACGCCGCGTCCGCGCTGGTGGTGGTCGACCACGACGAGGAGGACCCGGCCGCCGCGGCCGCGCCGGCGGGCAACGTCTACTCCCCCGGCTCGGGCGAGACGGGCGCCCCCATCTTCACGCTCGCCCTCCCCCGCACCTACCGCACCGCGTCCGCCTCGGACTTTGCGCGCGTGGAGGGGCTGCCCGGCGTGTTCATGGCCAACCAGATTGACGGGGACGCCTTCGCGGGCGGCGGCGGCGCGGGCAAGCCCGGGCGGCGCGCGTTCGAGTCGTACGTCCGCACGCGCGTGTCCTTCAACGGGGGCGCCCGCTGGCAAGACCTCGCCCCGCCGGCCGACCCCCGCCACGCGGCCTGCCGGCGGTGCGTGCCCGACGCGGGCGACGGCGACGGCGGCGCCTCCTGCGCCCTGCACCTGCACGGCCCGTCCTCCTGGCACGACGGCCCCGGCGGGCGGCCCTCGTTCTACTCGCACGCCAACGCGCCGGGCGTCGTCATGGCGGTCGGCAACGCGGGGCGCCACCTGGACCGGGCCGCCGACGCGCTGTGCACCTGGATGAGCCGGGACGGAGGGGTCTCCTGGTCCGACGTCGCCCCGCGCGCCTCCATCTACGAGTTTGGGGACCACGGCGGCCTGCTGGCCATGGCCCGCCACGAGGTCGACGGCCCGGCCGAGTCGATCTCCTTTTCCTCCGACCAGGGCGCCTGCTGGCACGAGGTCCACCTGGCCGAGGCGATCGACGTCCAGAACATCCGCATCGAGCCCCGGGGGGCGAGCCACGTGTTCATCGTGCACGGCAAGGCCTGCCGCCGGTCGCCCACCCACCAGGCGTGCGGGTGGGACGCGGCCGGCGGCGGGGCGGGCGGCGGGGGGGCGGCCTCCTCCCCGCCCGGCCGCATGTACGTCCTGGACGTCCGCACCCTGATGGGCCCGGACTGGCGGGAGTGCGGGGCCGGGGATTACGAGCGGTGGGCGCCCGCGGCCGCGGCGGGCGGGTGCCTGCTGGGCGCCAACGTGACGGTCGAGCGGCGGGTCGGCGCGGCCCAATGCTTCAACGGGCGCGAGTACGTGCGCAGCAACGGCACCGCCCCCGGCAAGTCGGGGCGGGCGGCCTCCCCGTCCGACGCCGCCCCGCCCTGCCCCTGCACGCTCAATGACGTGGAGTGCGAGTACGGGTACGAGCGGGCGGGCGCGGACTGCGTGCCGATCGCCGGCTTTGACCTGGGCGCCGCGGCCGGGCGGTGCGCCGCGCTGGGGGGCGGCCGCTTTGGCGGGGCCTCCCACGCCCCGTACCGCGCCTCCACCACCAAGCGCCGCCTGGTGCATGGGGACACGTGCAGCGGCGTCTCGTCCGTCATCCCGGACACGGACGGGCGCGGGCATGGGCGGGGGATGGGACGGGCGGGCGGGCTGCTCAAGGGGCTCGCCTGGGCCGTGGCGGGCGTGGCCACCTTGGCCGGGGTGGCCGCGGCGGCGGCGGCGGTGCGGGGCGGCGGGGGCGGCGGCCCTGCCGCTCTCTCGACCGCCTCTGCCATCGCGGGTGGCCTCGCTGAGAGCGCGTCCTCCTTCCTCGCGTCGACGGCGGGGCGGGTGGCGGACGCCGTTTCTGGCTCGCGCGCGGGCGGCGCCGCGCGCGCGGCTGCGGCCGACGCCTTTTTCCAGCCCCTGGCGGGCGGGGAGGGGGAGGGGACGGCGCTACTGGCGCCTGGTGGGGGGGAGCTGGGTGGCCTGTCGGCGGCGGACCTGGCGGCGGCGGAGGTCATTTGAGAGGGGGCGTGGAGGGAGGGTGAGACGGGGAGAAATGAGGAGAGGGGAGGGGGCTGCTGCTGCCTGCGTTGTGTCACACACACGAAAAGAAGAATCATCGTCACACTGTTTTCTTGCCAAAGCCTTTCACCGTCGCCGCGGGGGGCGGGCCCTTCGGCCTGGGCGCGGTGGCGTTGTGTCACACACACGAAAAGAAGAATCATCGTCACACTGTTTTCTTGCCAAAGCCTTTCACCGTCGCCGCGGGGGGCGGGCCCTTCGGCCTGGGCGCGGTGGCGCCCCCGCCTCCGCTCCCAGCCCCACCCGCGGCCGCCGCCTGCGCACGCGCGCCAGCCCACCGGCCCGCGCCTGCAAGCAACTCCTTTTTCTCCGCCGCCAGGCCCGCCGCCGCCCGCACGTCTGGCGGTAGGTCGCCCCGCTTCAACACCTCCCTGTCCTCCGTCGCGGCTGTGGGGAAAGAGGCCAGGGAGCCGATGCACAGCGCCGCCACCAGGCGCCAGGCGGCTGCCTCAGCGGGGGGCGAGGTGAGGGGCGTCGCCGGGTCGCCCAACAAGGCCGGGTCGCTCGCTCCCGCGCCCAAGTCGCCCGGCCTTGTCGCGGCCGTGATGCGGGCGGCCGCCAGCAGGCGCGGGCCGGCGTGGGGTGGGGAGCCCGTGATCTTGGCTTCCACCCCGCCGCCGCCGCCCTCCTCACCCGAGAAAGCAGGCCCGGCCCCGGCGCCCACCGCGGCCGCCCTCCGCCACGCCGCGCCAGCGTCGGCGCGGGGCTCCAACCCCGCCAGCGCGGCGGACGCGCTGAGGAGGGCACCGGTCAGGCGGACGGCGACCGCGTCGGCCGGGTTGGTGGGCGACGGCAGGAAGCCGTAGTCATTCAGAAAGGCATCGTTCGTCAACCCGTCCCCATAACTGATGGTCACCGCCTCTCCGGCGGCCAGCTCCCGCGCCGCCACCAGGCTCGCCCCGCCGCCCAGGCCGGGGACGACCCGCGCGCCCGGGCTGCCCGCCTCGTGGTTGCACATGTCGATGACCGGGACCAGGGACGGCAGGGAGGCCGGGCCGCCCAAGCGAAACGCGCGCGACGTGACGGCCGAGAGCGCCCAGGCAAGGCCGCCCGCGTCCACGCCCACCCCGCTGAAGGGCAGGAGCGCGGTGTCCTTGTCGAGGTGTTCCTGCGCAAAGCGCCCCACCCAGCGGGCGCGCTTGTTGACTTGGGCCACCAAAGGCGCGTATTGCAAGGCGGCGACGGCGGCCGGCGAGAAAAAGAGGGGGGTTGAGAACGTGGAGGGCAGGGCGGCGACGTACGGCGCGAGTGGGGAGGCCGACCCCGCCGCCCGGTGGGCCAGCAGGCCCAGGGCCAGGCGGGCACCCCACAGTTCGGGCGGCACCTGCTCCGCCAGGGCCGCCACGGCGGCGGGCGAGAAGGGCAGGGCAGCTGCGTCCTCGGGCGTCGGGTTCGGCGGCAGCCCGCCGTCGGAGAGCAGGGCGGCCCGCGGCACGGTCACGAGTAGGGCGCCCGGCGACGCGGGAGAGGCCGCGACCAGGCCCGCCCCGCCCAGGGGAGACGGGGCGATGGTGACACCGGGCGCGGACCCGCCGACAGAGGCGAGCCAGGCAAGGAGGGCGGCTCCCGGGTCGGGTGGGGGAGGTGCGTCGTTGGGAGCGGGGGAGGCGCCTGCCCGATACCTCCTCCGGTCCCAGGCACGCGTGCTCCAGGCGGTTAGCCTGCCACCACCAGGGTGAGAGGGAGGCAAGAGCGGCGCTGGTGGTGAGGGCGGCGCGGCTGCAGCACAGCCCGGCTGCAGCCGCATGCGGACGCGGTTTGCACCCCTGGTGAACGCCCGCGCCGCCGCCGGCGCTGCGCCTGCCATGGTCGGCCGGGTGAGTGAGACACCAGGGAAGGCACCAGGGCCGGCCGGCATGTGCGACAAGGGAGGGGTAGACACTAACTCAAACTAAAACTAAATGTAAAAAGACGCCCGCCCCATCTTTCTCAACCACCCCCTCTCTCTTCTCTTCTCGTCTAACCGCGCGGCGGTGGGTGCCACCGCGCGCCACCCCCGCCGAATGCGGGGCCCCGCGTCCCAGGCCCGACGGCCCCAAACGGGCCGCCCACAAAAAAGGGAAGGCGGTCGAAGTCTCCGCCGATGACCCCGCCCGGGCGGCGCGCGCCGCCACCACTGCCGCCGCCTCCGCGGGGCACCCATGCCGCCCCACCACCCGGCCCCGGCCAAAACGGAAAGGGCTGGGGGTGGAAGCGGCGGAGGCCGACGCCTGACCGCATGCGCCGGCCCGCCTGGCGGTCCGCCCATGCGGCCGCAAAGGCGGCGCGCGCGCGGTGAGGGGCGCCGCCGTGTGGGGCGGGCGGGCGGGTGTCGCCAAACTCCCGGCGGAGCGCGCCGCCCCACAGGCCGTCCTCCTCGACCAGGCCGCCCAGCGCCAGGCAGGTGCAGGCTAAGGCGGCCAGGTCGGTGCCGCCTAGGCGGGCCAGGACCTCGACCGCTAGGAGGTCGGGCGGCAGGTCGAGGAGGGAGGTGGGCGGGGGTGGGTGGGGGCGGGTGTGCGCGCCGCCTGCCGCCGCCGCGGCCGCCGCCAGGGCGAGCGGGCGGGCAAAGGCGTCGCCCAGGAGGCGCGTGAGCTCGCGGATGCGGGCCAGGGGGGCACAGGTGTCGGCGGCGGCGGACGCGCCCGCAGGCGCGGCGGCGTGGGCGGCTGTGCGAATGGAGAGCTGGAAAGCAGAGCGGTGGCCGAGGCCACCACACGCGTGCGCGCCCCCTCCGCCGCCGCGCCCGCCCCCGCCCACCAAACCGCCCGCCAGGACCGTAAAGTCGCCCAGACCGTACACCCGCACCTCCAGGGACGTACCGCCAGCGCCGTACGTGTAGGGCAGGGCGGGGGCGGAGAGCGTGGGCGCCCACGACGGCGGGAGGAGGGGGGAGGAGATGCCCTCTGGGGTCCTGCTGCCCTCCCTCCCATCATCCCAGGCGGGTTGGAAGGCCGCCATCACCAGGCAGGCGTGCGCGGCCGCCGCAATGGCTTCCGCCAGGGAAAGGCCTGGTGCTGCTGATTCCAGGGCGGCCCGTAGGGTGGGCGGGACGCCGGTGGCGGCGGCCACCAGGAGGGCGGCCGCGCCCGGGGACAGGCCCTTGGCGAGGGGGGGAGGAGGGAGTGCCCGTGTTCCTCCGCTCTCAGGCACCACATCGCAGTACAGAAGGTCGCCCGGGCGGACGCCCAGGGCGGCGAGGGGTGTGTCGGCCGGGCCGGTCAGGGCGGTCTGTGCGTGTGCGTGTGCGTGTGATGAGGTGTCAAGGTGGAGGTCAAGGGAGAAGAAAAAAAAAAGGGACAGCGCAAAAGCGACCCCAACTCTCTCGCTCTCTTAGTCTCACCTGCCGGTTGAGACCCACGGCTCCGTAAACCTGTAGTAAGTCGCCCAGGGTAGAGGCGTCGACGTGGGCGGCCGTGGCCGTGCCGGCCGGGGCGTCCCGGCGGCGGACGCGGAGCCGCATGGCCTTCTTTTCAGACAAAGAAGTGTGCAGCGTGCTCACCGCTCGCGCCCCAAGCCTCACAAACTCCTCTCGCGCTTCCAGACTACGTCGCGCATCGCAGCACCATGCCCCCCATCTCCACATCCTTCCTTGGCAAGACCGGCCTGGCCCGCCTGGCTGCCCCGGCTCTGGCCCCGCCGTCCCGGTCGGTGACTTGCATGGCCAAGAAGAAAGGTGAGGAGCGAAAGAGAGGAGCGATTTCAGAGGGGGTGGCTCTGTTGTTGCGCGCGCCCTCGAGGCCCGGGGTTGCCTCGGTTCACCTGCTCGATGCGTGCTTGCTGGCTGGCACTCGCATCATGTGTGGTGAAATGGGAGGCAGGCAGGCGTGGGCGTGTCGCAAAGGGCGGGCCCTCGAAGCAAACGCCGGCGCCGGCGGCTAGAGGCCACGTCGCCTCCTCTCTCTGCTGGGGGGCCCGCGCCCTCTCGCTTTTTTTCAACCGGGGTCTCACGCCAGGGCGCAAAGTGGCCAGTTGGCACTGCCAGGCCCGTGAGCGAGGACAAAATGGAAGGGACCCTCTGTGGGCGCGGGGCAGCTTAAAAAACACTGCGGCCCCGTCGCCGGCGGCGGCTAAAAGAAAAAGAAAAAACACCCACGCCCTCCCCAACCTTCCCGCCCCCTTTCTCGCGCGCGCGCGCGCACGTCTCAGCACGTCCTCACACTCCTCATCCCTCCCTCCCCGCTACCCCTCAGGCATCCGCTGCATCGTAACCGTGGAATGCACCGAGGCCCGCCCGGAAGGCCTCACCCCGACCCGCTACACGACGCAGAAGAACCGCAAGAATACGCCCGAGCGGCTGGAGCTGATGAAGTACAACAAGTACCTCAAGCGCCACACGCTGCACCGGGAGGTCAAGTGAAGGGGAGGAGGGAGGGGAGGGGAGAGTTTCGTGAAGGGAGGGCGAAAAAAGAGAGGGGCGTGGGAGACGGGGGAAAAAACTTCGGCCCGCTCCTCTCCTCCAACCTTCCTTGTCTTTTTCCTTCCCCTTTCTTTCTTTCAACTCCCGCCCTGCTGCAGGGCCTATCCCTTTCTTGGAACAGTTTGTAACACGGCAACAGCATTTTTTAACACACAGAGCACTTACACACACACCCACACACACAAGCAACAACAACTACGTCTCATCCTCCCTCCGTCTTCAAGCCCACCGCTGCAACACGCACAGGCGGGGCAGGGGCGGCCCTCCTCCCCCTCCCATCACGCCCGCGCCCGGGCTGGCAATCACGCCCAGGACCAGGGGCAGCCAGGGATGGACCAGGTAAACGACCGCCTCCTTGGGCGGTGGGGGCGGTGGCGGGGGCGGCAGGGCCGGGCCGCCGCCTGCTCCGGCCGCGGGCGCGCGCGCGGGCGGTGGCCGCGGCGCCGGCGGCGCCGGCACCACCAGCCGCGCCCGCACCACCGCCGCCGCCGCACTCCGCCTGGGTGCCAGCCTCGCTGGCGCGTCCGCGGGGGCGGGGCGGGCCCGGGTCAGGGCCCCCGCCCCGCGCGCGTCCGCCGTGAAGAGGCGCCCGTCCAGGAAGGGGGAGGCCGGGTGGAGGGCGTGCGGGGGGGCGGGCAGGGGGAGCGGCGGCGGGGGCGGGAGGGTCGGGGCGGGGTGGGGCGGGCCGCCCCCGCCGCCCCCCCACGGCCCCACGGGCGGCGGGGCGAAGCGGGGCCAGGCGGGGGCGGCGCGGAAGGCGGCCGCCGCGCCGGGCAGGGCGGAGGCGGCGCCCGGCGGCGCGCCCGCCAAAAAGCCGCCCCCGCCCCCACCCGCGCCCTCCCACCCGAAGAAGGACGCGGGCGCGCCCGCGTACGCGCGGACCAGGCCCGGGTCGTCCGCCCGCCCGAACCAGGCCACCCGCCCTGTAGCGGGGTCGAGGAAGGCGAGGAAGGTCGGCGGGCCGCTCGTGAAGGTGGCAGCGGCGGCGGCGGCAGCGGCGGCGGTGGCCGTGGCGGCGGCCACACCCGCGGCTGGTGCTGCTGCCGCACCACCGCCCGCCGCCGCGCCCGCGCCCGCGCCACTGAACGCGTCCGCACCCAGGGCCGCCGCGGACGCAGCCGCCAGGCGGGGCCCCACCGGC
>Ga0315289_10016876_pt1 | contig 10041 bp, 4 predicted proteins | sample YL17G11_40_MG_FD_203452 | JGI IMG/M metagenome (GOLD analysis project Ga0315289, IMG submission 203452) | Sediment microbial communities from Yellowstone Lake, YNP, Wyoming, USA - YL17G11_40 | ecosystem: Environmental > Aquatic > Freshwater > Lake > Sediment | place: USA: Wyoming | collected...
ACGGCAATCACCAGCGCGGTTTTTACAAAAAATGTATTCGTGTGGATGTTTTTCATAAAATCTTTCTCCTATATATACATTATTATGTACCTTTCTATTATTTAAATCTATCTATAAACTATATAAATTAATAATAACGTAAATAAAAAAGAAAAAAAGGGAAGATGATGGTCTATTTCACAATTGTGAAGATAGCTATCTGTATTCCTTCTTTATTAATAGGCCCTATTGATCTGCCTTCGGCACAGGTTGCGGTTGCGGTAATAGTAATCGTACCGAGTCCGAAGATCATTCCGGTTTTGACTGGTTCTGATGCACCGACGGCAAGGGAGGCGATAGTATCAGTAACGGTTTTGTTGATCAGCCCAAATATCCCGCCTTTGATGATAATCGTCCAGACCACATTGGTTGCATCGGCATCGCCTATGTTCTCAATATTTGCACTAACACCTAGACCACCTTTAATCGAGGTGATGTTGAGGATTGGTTTCGGTATTGGTGGCACTGTGGTATCAAAATAGATTTCACTGGGTGTGTTTCGTTTATCTGTCCACACTGAAAAACGTCCATCAAGGCTTGCAGTATCGTATTGATTAACAACAGTACCGGTTTGATCGTTAATGGGATTCTCCTGTTCATCCCAGGTAACTCCGCCATCAATTGAGGTTGATACATAGAGGTTTCCACCACGGAGATAGCTACAGACGATAATAGGTCCATTTATCCCTTCAGCAATGGCAACGGTTGGGTAAAGTTCATCAGCTGCATTATCTGATACAACGCTTTCAGTGAAGTTATAAACATTGTTTGATGTACGTAGGCAGACAATATCTTTTTGACTGCCATTGATTTTTTCACCAACGATGTAACAGTTTTTATTAAAGGTAACAACATCAGCGTTGGATAGACCTTCAAAATAGAAGCCGCCCCAACCAGTTTGCCACCAGTTTGGATCTGTTGAAACGTTTGTATAAACAACTTCTGATCCGTCAGCGTGTTGTACGTTATTTTGGTATCCCATGACCATGTAGAATCTGGCGTTTGATTGATCGATCTCGGTTTTCATATTGAAGACATCTTCACTCATATTGTAGAAAAAAATAATCTGTACCTGCCCTCCAGAAACCATATAGGAAAACATCATAGTATTATCCTCTTCATATCCAGGATACGCTTGGTCACCAGTTAAAGCAACAAGGCCCCAAAATTCTGGATTTGGGATGTTTGAAGTGTCGCTGTAGCATGCAACATCTGTGCTGTCTACGTTGGATGCCGAAAGTTGCGATCCACCCCAATCAACATACCAATCCGTCCAGCCATCAGGGTTATTCGGATCTGGTATTGTCGGATCAGTAATATCGGGTAATCCTATATAATTGACTATACCACTGTCTAGACCAGGTGTTATCGTGCCCCATGCAGTTTTTCCTTTTCCATAGTAATCTAATTCTGGCCATGTATATAAGGTATCCAATTGCCATCCCATAATCTGTGATTCATCAACCCAGTTGTTTCCACTGTCAGTTGACCATCGTCCCCATAGGTTCGTTGTTGTGCCATCGGTTTCCTCGCTCATTACGAGTATATTACCAAATCCGTCAGTAGCAATGCCTGGGTTTTGATTTGTTAAATCTGAACTAAAAATAGGAACGTCCGTGCCGCTTAAAAGTTTGGGTGTATTTGAGACTTTTGTTCGCAGTATTTGCTGGAGCGGCATCAGCTCAGATGCAGCAACACACATTTTATCTTTAGGGATTATTTCAATATTTTTTTTATGTGCTTGCGTCACGTTTTTTGCTGTCGATGTAACCGTCAGCCCTGCTGATGTAATCATCAGCCCTGCAATAAGAAATGTTATTGCATAGAGATATGGTTTTTTTACGTTTCTCATAAATTATTCCCCTTTATTACTGTAATATAAGGCACTTCTTCTATTTAAACAATTCGTTTAAATATTTATTATGATAAATTAATACGAGCTGCTAAAAAAAAGAGAAAAAAAAGAAAAGATGAGAAAGCGGTGGATTACGCTTGTTTCACTACGGTATAAAAGAGGAGCTGTGTCCCATCTCGTGTCTGATAGAGTTGCGCTGTTTTCACTGTGATGGAAATCGCTCCGAAACCGAAGATGAACTTATCGGTTTTTACCGTGACGACACCACCGTTTTTTGCTAGTGTTGGTACTGCGCCAGTGGTAGTGACATCGATCAACTGAAGGATACCACCCTTTACCATGATCATCCAGGGTACGTTGGTCGCGTCTCCATCCCCTGTGTTCGTAATCTCTAAAGATACCTTACCGATTCCGCCAGAGACTTTCGTGATTTGGATGTTGGGGGCGGGGAAGTGGACGAATTTATCGAAGTAGATATCGACATTGCTATTTCGGGTATCCTCCCATACGCTATAAGCGTCACCTGCTTTACAGCAGACATCTTGGGCGCGGTACTCTGCCTTCGCCTGGTTATCACTGACTTTTATTTCAGCATTCCAGGTGGCTCCGCCATCGGTTGTGTTTTTGTAGTACGAAACATTATTTTTAAAATAGGTGCATGCTGCTGTTTTTCCTCCAATCAATACTATTTGGGGATACGTCTCATTATCAGTTGAATCGGCAATCATCGAACGATTGTACTTAGAAAGTCCATTGATTGAGTAGTAGCAGATGATATCATTTTTCGTTCCATTGATCTTTTGTGCTACGATCATTACTGTGTCATTAGCAGCTGCGACAGATGGATATTTTACTTGGAACTGAGTTTCAGCTATTACAAGGTTTTTCTTGTCATTATGATACCAATATTGTTGTGCTGAACTATAACTCCATTTGCCGACGTTTACAACACGAACGTACAGGTTAGTCCCATCGGAACGATCATAGACATTATACGTAAGAAGTTTCGCTTGATCAACAGTATTTGCTGCATGGACGTAACCAGTGCGTGGAGCTCGGCTCATCAGACCATAATTATTTGGACCAAATTCCCTATACATTACCATTGGAACGTCGGTATCATCACCATAACTACCTGTGAGAGCTAGATTCCATCCCATCCCCGTAGCATTTGGGTTTGGGTCGTTATAAGCGGCAATATCAACATAAAAAAGATTACTGAACCCTTCGCCCACCGAACTCCAATCCCAAACCCCACTATCTCCTTCAACATCTTCAGCTTTGAAATAAATCGCTTGTCCAGGTGCATCGGGGGGTGCCCCAAAGGTTCCATAGCTCCCTACTGAGTTGGAGTCAAGAGCAGTATATTGTGCACCTGGATAAGTAAAAGTATATTCTCCTTGCCAAGTAGACCCTGTGGCATCAGAACTGAAATCTCCTGGTACCCAGGATGTTCCATCCGTGCTGACTTCAGCCATAGCATAAAATATACCAGTAGGTGAAGCTGCGACCGATGGATGATATTCATCGTAGTCTCCACCGGTAATTCTACTTCCTGCAAATAATATGGCAGATCCGCCCGGTGAATTGTCTCTTTTCACTGCTTTTGCAACACCGGATGCCACAGTAAATTGTACTGCGTTATCTGGTTGTATTTCTTTTGAGTCGGTTGTAATTGACATGCTGGTCGCACTGGTAATCATCAGCCCTGCAATAACAAATGTTATTGCTAACAAACATATTTTCTTCATATTTTGAGTATTCCCCCTATATATTTTTTTAGTTATTTATTCTTAATATTAAGATATGTCCTTATTATATTTAAATGTATCTTAAATGATTGTATCGAGAAATTTTAATAGAAAATATTATTTAAATTTATTAATTTTATTATGCGAGTTGATATTGAAATATGGAGAAACAACCACGATTTTCAAGACAATTATACAAAAAATGTTTACATGGATTAAGGCATCAAACCAAGAAAGTTAAAAGAATCTTTTCAGTAAAAAACATTATATACCGGCTCATCCTAATATATATTAATTAAGATAAAGAGTAGGGGGGGATACTACTCCAAAAACGGAAGAGGTGAATAGCGTTGGGAAAAACCATAACCTTGTTAGTTATGAGTAGCTTACTGTGTTCATCGCTGATTACTATAGGAATTGCAAACCAATTGTTCATAACAGAAACAACTCCTTCACTCAGTTCACCTTACCAGCAGCCAACGTCTCCTGCTCAGCCAACCAGTGATCCGCAAATCGAGATCACCTCACCACAAGCAGGATTCCTGTATCTCTTTAAACTCCGACCGATAAAAATGGTCCTTGCCAGTGCACTCGGGCTTGGATACGCAGTGGTCGTCGGCCAAAGTTTAACCATCGACACAATCTCCCACGACATTCATCACGCGAAATTTATTGCGAAGCGTATGATAACTGGATGGGAAACCGTACGATGGGATTACCGAACCATGGATGGCGTGGACACGGACTTTGGGTTAACATCAGGGTTGTACACTATCACGGTGATTGCGTATGATGAAACGGATCACGAACTTACCCATGACTCCATCAAAGTACTGTATATGAAAGTGGGACGGCAAGATTTCGGCGTTTGGGTTCATACAAAATATGACGGCGGTGAAACAATCACCGCTCCTCTGCAGCTTGGCATAACTGATTTTGCATCTATGCTCAACACCGGCGAATCCAGACAATTCCGTGTCACGATGCAGAAACAAGATGATACTAATGTTGAATTGCGATTCACCCGAACAAAAATCATGAATAACACAGAAAAAGTGATAGAAACAAAATGTACTGTGGACACGACCTGTGACACATCAAAAGACTATGAAGTTTCTGTTGAGGTTCGGTTTCCGTTTGTGATGCTTAACGGAGGACAGCCATCAGAAGAGAACAACCCTTATTTTAGCTCAAAGATAGGATATCAAGCTCTCGCGGGATATACCAGTGGTTCGAACCGCGTCAACATGACGTTCTACATTGGACGAGAGAACCAAAGCGATCCAAGGGTATTTCGTCTCTCTGTGAAACCAAATAATCTTGAACCAGGGTCACATCTCATGTTTTTCTTAAGTTATCTCACGGTCAATGACGTGGGGGCAGAAGTATTTCAGCGAACATACTCCATGGACTTTTCCCCAGCAACAGAGCTGACGATCACTTCGATTCCAAAAGAAGCAAAAATACAGTATGAGTTTGGGCGAAGCGCAGGAGCTCCGACTACGATTTCGTTGCGTGCAGAAGGAGGGACATTTGATGATTTCGTGCAGCGGTTTACTATTGACCCGTTACCGAGCTACATGGCATTTGATCTGACTATTCTTAGATCACGCGAGTTCCTCTATGAAGCTGACCGACCGTACAATGTCACGTATGCGTTAGATTCTGAGCAGAACGGTAACCTCGTCACATTCCAAGTGTTAAGCCTCCCAGAACGAATTCATGCCTCCTGGGGTCTTGATCTTGGAGCTATTGGTGATCTTGCTGCTTCAAGTTTCGCTGAGCTGAATATGTCGCAGGATGTCAAACGACTATCATTGTCTTTCATGGGAAACGACCAACCATTTATTTCCCTGGAAAACTTCCCCAGAAAACTTCGATTTGAAAACGCGGTGAACCTCCTTGACGGAACTGGGAATATCACGCTGATTCGAGGACTTGATGAGGTCCGAAAGATAAACGTCTCCATCGCATATAGAGATATGCTGGTGACCAAATCGTTTGAGCTGAAAAACAATTTTATACAGATGAAATGGGCGATCAACCTGTTGAATGGCTCCGGACTGTTTGATATCTCACGGGATTCCGGAAGCGAAATCACCTTATCCACCTCTATTGTGTATAATAATTGGACGTTTACAAAGGAGCTTGAGCTGAAAAACAATCATCTCGCACTTTCCTGGAATATCAATCGAGAACAGAGAACCGGTCAGATTATCTTCTCAAGAGATGCCGAAGGGGGCAGCCCAACGTTAACATTTTCTCTTGCTCATGACGGATGGGCTCTTGCAGATAGTCTTGAATTAAACAACAAATATCTTGAGTTATTCTGGCAGTTACCGACCACGGAGAACACCCATGCAGAGGTTGGCCTTATCACCGGAGGAGACGAGATATGCAAGAATACCATATCTGTAGTTGATAACGAGGTTGAATTATTTCATATAGGATTGAGGGTTCAAACAGAAGATCATTTTATTCTCTCTTGGGATTATGTGAATGGACAGATTACGAATTTCGACTGGTCTGGGAAGATCCTCAAACTCAGCGAGGTTGATATCGCAGTAAATCTCGTTGGAGATGTTTTTACCATCAGCGCGGGGTTTTCAGTTGGGTCTGCGGGCTTTGTCGAACTGGAGTTTAACAAAGATGTTGCGGTTACGTTCTTTGATACAGCAAGTGACCGATTTAAGATCAATGGAGCAGTCTCGTTATACGCGGATCGGAAGCTGCAAGTAACCTGGGATTTCGGTGAAACCGGGCAATTTTCAGTGTACACCTTCGGGGAGCCGTTAGGCAACCAGTTTTCACTTGAGCTAGGGTATGACCCACTCCATGCAGGAAATTATAAGTACGGCTTTAGACTCACTGGGGAGCATTTCATTGAAATTACCCGCACCATTCAATGGTACTCGCAGAACGGTCAGCTGGTCCGCATCTGGGTGCTTGGTGATGAACCATTACCTGGCGACTGGAATTTACAGCTCCTGTGGAATTATCAGTGGTATTCGGTGCCGTGGCCCTAGGAGCAAATAATGGGGGAGAAAAAAACGAAAATAAGTGTCTGTATCCTTGTGATGACCGTGGTTGTCATCACGTCAGTTGGACAGGCATTGATACCCACACATTTAGAATCAAAAAGGGTTCTTTTACCTGAAAACTTTGCACCACTGAAGGGGGGATCAGTGGACGTCTGGGAAGACGATTTTTTTAACTCCAGCAAGATTGACCCGGCACTCTCCCATCATTATGTTCTTGACACGAACGCTGGGGTGATATCCATGCAGAACACCTATCCAGCTTGGACCGATCCGAGTTTTACCCGTATGAAGCCCCTTACTATTTTTAACGATGGAGCCCAGACATGTACGAACTATGATGTGAACCTTACCATCCTGTATGATGCAGATATGCAGGCTGACTTTGATGACTTGCGCTTTACTGACCTTTCTGGAGCACCGCTCTCATATTATAAGCTGAAAAAAACCAATGGTGTCTCAGCAGATATGCTCGTAAAAATACCCTTACTTCCTCCAGGGGAAACAACAATTGAGATGTTTTACGGGAATCCAACAGCAACAGATCAAAGTAATTTTACGAGTGTCTTTACATGGTGGGATCGCGCATCTCCTGATGTCATGGTGTCCCATAAGGGTGAAACAGAAGGTGCCTGGGACCCAGATGTTGAATATGGAGGCGGCCGGTTTCTTGTTTCCTGGGAGGAACGCTTAGGGCCAGAAGACATAAGTATTCCGCTTCCGCACTGGGAGCGTACGATATATTCCGTTATTCATGGACGGACGTACAATACCACAGGTGGTGACCCGTATCCTGATCCTAATCTTAATCTGGATATCGACATCTCAGATCCTGTGAGTACTTCCTATCATGCGGAGAACCCGTGCATTGCTTATGGTGCTGGTAAGTATTTTGTTGTTTGGGAGGAAAATGTTGCGAATCAGCCGCTGCAGCGGTATGAGGCAGATATCAAAGGAGCAATGGTAACCACCACAGGTCAAGTTACGTCACGATTTACTATTTGTAGTCAAACCGGGGGTCAGTTTGAACCGCAGATCGCGTTTGACAGTATGAGCAATCAATTTCTTGTTGTCTGGGCTGATGCGCGGTATGGTAACTCTGATTTTGATGTGCGGGGAAGGCTATGTAATTCCAATGGGTTTCCTGTTGCTCCAGATTTTGCGATAGCATATGAAGCGAATTATCAGGGTTATCCATGGGTCTCGACTGATAATAAAGGGAATTTTTTCATTGCATATGTGGATGGCCCTGACCCACAGGTCGGACCCTTTAGTTTGTATGCTGTTCGATATGATTCAAACGGAAATCGTGTTGGCTCTCGGATTTCCATTGCGAGTGGAACCGCGACGACGGACTATATTTTCCCAGCGGTTTCTTATAACGCGAAAACAGAGCGGTATTTTGTTGCTTGGAATGATGGTGATGTGAGCGTAGACCCTGCGGATCGAGCAAGTTACGATGGGAACATATGGGGAAAGATTCTTAGCAGAACCGGCAGTGTCATTAAAAATAATTACATCATTGAAGCTGGTACGAGCTTCATCCGTACCGATATCGTCCCCTATTTTGATACCATGTTTTATCTGGCGTATGATGGAACGATTGCGGGGAATCAGGATATTTACGGGCGATTGATTTCTTCAGATGGTACTGTGATGACGAGCCGGCAGGAAATCTCAGATGGTTCATCACAGAATGTCGATTGGAATAATCTAGCAGTTGGCCCATCTGGTGTGTTTGCGACCTGGGAGGATGAACGGGATGAAGCAAGCCAATACGCTGATGTGTTTGGGTATGTCTGGCGCCTTACGCAATCGTTTGGTTCATCAAATATCACTTCAAGTGCTGGTGTGGAAGTCGAGCTGATAGCCAAAGCGCAGGTGATGTCCATTCCTATTACTCCTGAGGATTTTCGCCAATGGCGGCAATTTTTTTCAAGACAGACCCTTCCCGCAGGAACGTTGATTACGGTTGACATCATGGATCAAAACGGTACAATTCTTTTAAAGGGTGGTGTGACGAGTGGTCAGAATGTATCTGAAGTAAATGCCTCTGTTATTCGGCTACGAGCGACTCTTTCTCGGATCACGCCTCAGGACACCCCAGTTCTTGATTCATGGAATATCTCATGTTACGTGGGACGGGATATCTACCCACCTGCTACAACAATCATGGTTGATCCTGCAGAGCCAAATGGGAATAACAGCTGGTATGTGTCACCAGTGACGGTGAGCTTTACTGTGTCTGATGTGGATAGTGAGCCGGGTAACATCACGACGTTTTATCGTATCAACGGTCTGGGGATCGAAACCTATCATCCTGAGCAACCTGTGGTGATTTCCTCTGATGGCCCGAATAACTCTATCGAGTACTGGTCCAATGATACTATTAATGAGGAATTCCCACATCAACGTATTGAGGGAATCAAAATTGATACATCCTCTCCGATGATTACGTTTCATGAACCGTCGTATATAATCTCACCTGGGAATGCGACCGTTAACGGCAGCGTTACTGATTATACCTCTGGATCTGGAATTGACCGAGTGAAAATCACCGTGAATGAGGAAACCATTTTCGATAAAGCGTACAGTGGTGAACATGCGATTTGGTTCGAATGGAATTTCACCGCGGACCGCGGTGAGGCCTACGAAATTTACGTTGAAGTATGGGACAAGGCAGGAAATACAATGGAGGATCGACGGACCGTGACGTGCCCTGACCGTGGGCTGTATGATCTAGGGTATATCTATTTGTTTGACAACCCGAAAACAGGGCCGATTCAGTTACTGGTCACTCTTGGGCTTTCTATTGCAGTAAATTACGATTCGTTGTATGTCGTACTTCCTGGGGTGACCGGTGATATAGCGTCGGTGAAATTCATTGCAACACAAGTCTACCTTGGACAAGAATTTGTATTCTGGGATATGAATCTTACCGATGGTTGTTCATGTGATTTGCAGGTTCCGTTCGGATTTTATGAGATCCATGCGGTTGCGTATGATAATAATAACAATCAGCTTGCGACATACCCGATTATCACCAAGATGTTGACTATCTTGATATAAGAAAAAAAAGGGTGAGCGCCCCGGCCGGGATTCGGACCCGGGTCCCAAACTCGACAGGCTTGGATGATAGGCCGCTACACTACCGAGGCATGTTTGTGTTGTGTGTGAGGATAAATACTTCGCTTTCTTAAATGTTTTGAGCGTGTTCCCTTGAAGGAGTACGGGCATTAAAGATTTGATGTTTTGAAATCTTTAATTATTCATCCTGATCACCTCTTCCTCAACCATCCATCAAACCATTCATCACCTGGAAGCCAGGCCTATTAGGCTTCCAGTTCACCGGCTAAGT
>Ga0315289_10016877_pt1 | contig 10041 bp, 7 predicted proteins | sample YL17G11_40_MG_FD_203452 | JGI IMG/M metagenome (GOLD analysis project Ga0315289, IMG submission 203452) | Sediment microbial communities from Yellowstone Lake, YNP, Wyoming, USA - YL17G11_40 | ecosystem: Environmental > Aquatic > Freshwater > Lake > Sediment | place: USA: Wyoming | collected...
CAAAGAAACACAGTGCCCAGTGCGGTCAGGTAGAGGAGGAGCCGGCGGTGCATGGGCGCGAGACGCGAACGATAGCGTCAGTCGTTGTGCTGGGCTGGCGACGGCACAACGTCACGCCCCTGCAACTTGAGCGAGAGCACCTGCGATGTGTTATCGCTCCCTATGGAGACGCCGTAGATTGTGTCGGCCACCTCGATCGTGCCCCGGTTGTGCGTGATGAGGATGAACTGCGTTTGGCTGCTGAGTGCCCTGAGCGCTTCTCGGAAGCGCCCGACGTTGGCCTCGTCCAGCGTCGCATCGACTTCATCCAAAACGCAAAAGGGCGTAGGTCGTGTCTTGAGGATGCTGAAGATCAACGCGGCGGCCGTGAGGGCGCGCTCGCCTCCTGAGAGCAGAGCCAGACCCTGCTCTCGTTTCCCGGGCGGGCGAGCCATGATCTCAACGCCGGTTGTGCTAGGGCTCTCCGGGTCGGTGAGAACCAGTTTCGCGGACCCACCACCGAAGAGACCCGTGAATTCCTCGCGGAACTGCGCTGCGACCGCCTTGAAGGTCGACTGGAACTCCCGCTCCATTACCCGCTCGAGTTCCAGTATGACTTCCTGCAATGACGCCACGGCCTTCTCAAGATCGGTGGCTTGGGAGGAGAGGAAGTTGAAGCGGGCCTCCACCTCATTGTACTCCTGGAGCGCCTCGAGGTTGACGGGGCCAAGGCGCGCCAACTGGGCTCGCAGATTGCGGACATCGGTGTCCAGCCCTTCCGGCAAGACGATGACAGCGGGCAGCCGGGTGACCGTCTCGTCAAGTGGCAGCGGTGGCTGATTCTGCTCCCAGTCGTCTTCTCCGGCCTGTACCGGAGATCCTGCCTCGGTATCTGCCGTCGACGCCACCACGACAAGGCCCAGATCCTTTTCGATCTCGCCACGCAGATGGCCCAAATCATCGTTCGCGCGCTGTAATGCCAGCTCGGCTTGGCTCAACCTGAGTTGGGCCTGCCTGGCCTCTTCACGCAGCGTTTGCTCGATAGACTCGGACGAACGCTGGGCCTGCTCAAGCTGCGAAACGCGCACCTCCGCAGGATCGATCTGACGCGAGAACGCGCCGATCTGCTCCGTGAGAGCATCGATCTGGGCTTGTTGTTCCCTAATCGCTGCCTCCGCCTCGCGCTGCTGTCTGGCTAACGTCTCTACGCGTGTTGCCTTCGCCAAGCGCTCTTGGCTGCGATCCGCCTGGAGGGCCGAGATCTCGTGCAGGCGTGCCTCATGGCTCCGCAGTTGTCCTTCGCTGACGGCCGCCTCAGCACGTAGCTGGGCAAGGCGCGCCATCGGTTCGTCGGAACCAGCCGAAGCCGCCTTGAGCCGAGCCGCCTCTACCTGGGCCTCTTGGTGCGCAAGCCGAGACCTTAGCGGCTCGAGTGCAGCTCCGAGCTCTTCCTCGCGCTTCCTGAGGCGCCCCGCTTCGGCTTTGCCCGATGCACGGCGTTCCTCGTGCCAAAGGCGGGTTTGCTGGGCGCGCTCAAGTCCGAGACGGAGGCGAGTCACTTCTCTCTCCAACCCCTGAGCCCTGGCGCGCACGGCTTCGCGCTCCTTGCCCAGACTGGCCATGGCGGAACGGATGGATAGCTGGGTTTCCCTGGCCTGGGCCAGACGCTCTTCCCATGACCTGACCTCGGCCTGTGCCGCCCTGATCTGTTCCGGCAGGTCGCGCAGGGCGCGCGCACGAGCCAGGATCCCGCTATCTCTGCGCTGACTCTCAGTTCCCCCCGTGACGCTTCCGCCCGGGCGAACGATGTCTCCCTCCAGGGTCACCAGCGTGGGTGTGAAGCCCCGAGAGGCATCAGCGCCCGCGCCGCGCCTTCCATGAAGGCTCAGCAGCCGGCGCGCAGCCGACAGGTCCTCAACAACCAAGACGTGATTGAGCGCCAGTTCCACGGCGGGCCGTATGGTTGCATCGAAGGCCACCAGGTCACTGGCACGGCCTACCACACCGGCCTGGCCAGGGACTTCGGTCGGGCGACCCGGGCGAAGGCTGTCAAGAGGTAGGAACGTTGCCCTGCCCCCCTGGCTGGACTTCAGATGGGTCACGGCAGCATCGGCGTCTTCCCACCGCCGTACCACGACGTCCTGCTGGCGGCCTCCCAGCGCGGCATCGATGGCGCGCTCGAGCTCGCCAGGCACCTCGATGAGGTCGCCAAGCGCACCCATGATCCCTCGAAGTTCGCCCCGTTTGGCCGCGGCGAGCACGCTTCTGGCGCCGGCCCCCATTCCGGCCCCCTCGTCTCTCATGCGGGCCAGCAAATCCATCTGATCCTGCAGCCTCGCCAGCGCTCGCAGGGCGGCATTGAGCCCCTCTTGGACAGGGCGCTCGGAATCCTGCGCCGTGCCGATTGCAGCGTTGTGCGCCCGCAAATCAGTCTCAAGTCGCGCCATGTCGGCTTCACAGGCAGCCGCCTGCTCCGCGACCGCGCTTATCTCGCGTTCAAGGGAGGCAATGTCCGTGCGGGCCGCCGCCGCAGCCCTCGCCTGCTCGGCGTCGGCCACCGCTAGCTCGTTCTGGCGATCGGCCAGTTGCTGGCGGAGCGTGCCCTGCTCTGCGATTCGGGTCTTCAGCGCCAGCAGGGTGTCCTGCTCTGCGGCGAGCCGTCTCACCAGGATTTGGCGCTCTTTCTCCCTGGCTTCGAGCTCGCGCTGCACGCCTGCAACACGCTGGGCCCGCGCGGCGTGCTCCTCCCGAGCCTCGGCGAGTTTGGCCTCGGCCGCTCGCAGCCTGACCGCGCCATCCTCAGCGACTGCCTGCAAGTGGGTCAGCTCCTGCTCGAGATCGGCTTCCTGCTCTCGCCACATGCGGAGCTGCTCGGAGCGCACGGCAACATCGCGCTGCGCGAGCTCTGCCTCACGGTGAAGCTGGCTGCTGCGACGGTGCCAGTCCCCGAGGCATTCCCGTAGTTCAGCCCGCTCAGCCCGGCGCGCCGCCATCTCATCCAACAAGACCTGGAGGGCCGCCGCTTGATTGGCGTTGGCAGCCCTGGCGTCTTCAAGCCTCTTCTGGGCTGCGGCGAGTGCCAACACGGCTTGACGCCACTTGTAGCCATACCACAGCCCCAACTGCGCATCCAGGTCCTTCTTTACTTGCTGGTACTCTTGTGCTCGCCTGGCTTGGCCCTTCAGGTATCGGAGTCGCGGCGTGAGCTCGTTGATGATATCGCGGGCGCGGGTGAGGTTGACGTGCGCCTCGTCGAGCCGCTGGGAAGCAAGCTCGCGTTTGCTCTGGTGGACCGTGATCCCGGCGGCCTCCTCGAAGAGCTTGCGCCTCTCTTCGGGGCGCTGCGATAGGGCCTGGTCTACCAACCCCTGCCCGATGATCGCATAGGTCCGTTCGCTCAAGCCGGAGCCAGCCAGCATTTCGATGATGTCCCGCAAACGGACACGACTGCCGTTGAGGTAGTATTCGTTCTCACCGGATCGGTACGCTCGCCGCGAGACCTCTACCTCACTGTAGTCGATGGGGAGCCAGCCGGCGGCGTTATCAAATGTCAAGGAGACGTGCGCCATGCCGAGGCGAGCGCGTTGCTCGCTGCCGGCGAAGATCATGTCTTCGGTGCGCTTGCCCCGCAGAGCACCATAGCTCTGCTCACCCAGCACCCAGCGCAGGCTGTCAGCGACGTTGGACTTCCCGCTCCCGTTAGGCCCCACAATGGCGGTCACGCCCGAATCGAAGAGGAACTCCGTGGGTGAGGCGAAGGTTTTGTAGCCCTGAAGGAAGAGTCTCTTTATGAAACGCACGTGGTAATCCGCGGGCAGGATACGTTATGGTGACGCGTCGATCGCACGTCTGTCAGGCGACGCCTACGCGAGCTGTCGCGTCTCCAGTCCCTTCGTGAGGATCACCATCAGCCCCTACTTGATCCTGGAGCCAGGCCTCGATGAAGGAGTCCAACTCGCCATCAAGCACGGCTCCGGTGTTGGCAGTCTCGAAGCCGGTCCGAAGATCCTTCACCATCTGATAGGGCTGCAGCACGTAAGATCGGATCTGGTTTCCCCAGCCCGCATCGACGTGTTTTCCTCTGAGACGTGCTTGTTCTTCTTCTTGCTTCTGCAGCTCGAGGTCGTAGAGCTTGCCTCGCAAGACACGCATCGCCGACTGCCGGTTCTGAAGCTGGCTGCGCTCGTTTTGGCAGATGACGACGACACCCGACGGAATGTGGGTCAGCCGCACAGCCGTCGAGTTCTTTTGCATATGCTGACCGCCCGCGCTTCCTGCCCTGAAGACGTCCATGCGCACGTCGTCCGGGTTGATGTCGATCTCGATGTCGTCATCCAACAAGGGCAGCACCTCCACGAGCGCGAAAGAGGTGTGGCGTCGCGCAGACGAATCAAAGGGGCTGATGCGCACCAGTCGGTGCACCCCTCGCTCGGCCTTCAGGTAGCCATAAGCCCACTGCCCGTGAACCTCGACGGTAACCGTCTTGATGCCGGCCTCTTCGCCCTCAAGTTGGTTGGTGATCTCTGACTCGTACCGATGCCGCTCGGCCCAGCGGAGATACATGCGAAACAGCATCTGAGTCCAGTCCTGGGCTTCGGTTCCGCCGGCCCCGGAGTGAATCGACAGGATGGCGTCGTTTCGATCGTATGAGCCGCTCAGCGCGAGCTGGAACTCGAGTTGTGCGTATAGGTCGATCAACGGTTCAGCCTCGCGGGCGACCTCCGCTAGCATCGCTTCGTCACCGGACTCCTCGGCCATGCCCAGGAGTTCGGCGCTGTCCTGTGCGTCGCGCGCCAGCCGATTCCACGTGTCCACCTGCTGGCGGAGGCCTGACAGGTCGCGCATCGCCGCCTTGGCCGCTTGAGGATCCTCCCACAGAGCCGGATCTGCCGTCTGTTCCTCCAGGCGGGCTATCTGTGCCTGCTTGCCTGCGACGTCAAAGACGCCTCCGCATGGCGTCGATTTGTTCCACGAGCGTCGATAGCCGTTCGCGCAGTCCTTCCACGTTGTTTTCCCCCTATCCCATGATCCCGTTGACGAACGCTCGCGGGTCAAACTCCGCGAAGTCCGCCAGTGTCTCCCCTGTGCCTACAAATCGCACAGGCAGGCCGAGTTCTTCTCGGATGGCAAAGACGATGCCCCCCTTCGCCGTGCTGTCTAACTTCGTGAGCACGATACCGGTCACACGCACCGCGTCCTTGAAGTGCTTGGCCTGACTAATCGCGTTTTGGCCCGTCGTCGCATCCAGGACGAGCAAGGTCTCGTGAGGCGCGTCATGAACCTGACGCGCTGCCACCGACCGCATCTTCTCCAACTCCTTCATCAGATTGTACTTTGTGTGCAAACGACCAGCGGTGTCGATGATGAGCACATCGGCCCGCCTGCTCTCCTGGCTTGCGCGGATCGCATCAAACACCACCGCGCCCGGGTCGGCTCCCGGTGCCTGGCTGATCACGCTCACACCGACCCGTTCGCCCCAGATCTTAAGCTGGTCCACTGCGGCTGCCCGGAAGGTGTCAGCCGCTGCCAGGACGACCCGTTTGCCTCGCTGCTTGTAGAACCGCGCCAACTTGGCGATGGTAGTCGTCTTGCCCGACCCGTTGACCCCGACGACCAGCACCACGGTGAGTAGCCTGGGCTCGTCCATGGCGCTTGGTGACGGATCGGCCAGGAGCCCGATGAGCTCATCTTTAAGAGCCTGGCGCAGATCCTCGACTCGTTTGATCCCATCGCGCTGCGCGCGCTGCTTTAGGCGCGCCACGAGGTCAAGCGACGCCGGCACGCCGAGATCAGCCTGGATCAGCAACGCCTCGAGATCGTCCCAGGTTTCGTCCGTGATTTGCGTGGCCTGGAACAACGCACCGATGCGCCCCAAGAAGCTCTGGCGCGACTTGGCCAGACTCGCCTGGATTTTCGCCTCATCTGCCTTATCTGTCATGTGAGCGATCCGCTCTCTCTGTCTTGGACCTGAGCACGGGATAGATGCCAGCGTCCCTCGCGCTGCTGGCCACTCGAAGCCATGAGCCGTCCTCCGCAAGAGAAGCGACGCGCGCGTTCGGGCGGTTCTGCGACATCCAAAAAACCATTGTACCCCGACATGGCGCAATGGCAAACAGAGCACCATTGAGCCAACGGGTGGCAGTGCCGCCGACAACGAGCAGTTTCCGAAACTGCTGGACCATGATGAGCGGGTAGGCGTCGGCGCCGAGATCTACGCCGGCGACAAGGCCTACGACGATACCGACCAGCATTACCGGCTCTGGCACAAGGGCAAGCACGCAGCCTTGCAGCTTAACCGCTATCGGACGGCTGCCAATAACGCCCACTGGGAGTCATGGCAGAAGATCCAGGGCTCGCCCGAGTACCAAGCGGGCCTGGCTGAGCGCTACAAGGTCGAGCGTAAGTTTGGCGAGGCCAAGCGCTGGCACGGCTTTGGCCGCTGCCGCTACCTAGACCTGCTGCGCTATGGCCTCCAGGCACGTCTGACAGCCCTAGCCTTGAACCTGAAGCGTATCGTCACCTTGTTGACGGGCGTGCGCTTCCGACCGCGTGCCCGCAAGGCGGAGCTGATTGCCAGCTAATCCAGTGGCTTTGGCGCGCCTGGCAACCGCAAAAATGGCTCAGGCCAGCCGCTTGCGACCCCAATCCGACCCTTTTGCGGCCCACTGTAGACGCCTGGACTCTGAGAAGCTGGCGCAGACCCCGGCTATAAGCCAAGAAGGTCAGTCATCCAACACTCCCCATCCCGCCAGTAGCGGTAGTGGTACGGCCCGTGCAGCTCGCCACGGGCGCACTCGCAGTTGGGCTTGCCACAGCGCACCATCTGGCGGATCACGACGCCCTCTAGCTTTACAGGGATGGTCTTGCGTTGTTGTTCTCTCGCGTTGCGTACGTGTCATTTCCCCACCTCCAGCCCCTCACTCAGCGTCCCCCAGCCGCCGGCCCGCGTCCGAGTGCGCCATCCGGGCAGGCTTCCCGCCCCCCGCATCCTGCCGCGCGGTGCGCTTGCCCTCGCCAACCCACACCGTGACACTACCCGCCGGGTTCCCCTTGGCGTCTTCCATCTCCAGGGTTCAAGCCGTGCTGCCCTGGCCGGGTGTCTCTGAGATGCGCGCCACGCGCCAATCCCTGGGCAGTCCCTGGAGGATGCGCCGTATCTTCTTCTGTGCGGGAGCGGGGAGATCGCTCAGGCCCTGGGGCGGCGTAGCACTCGAAGCAGTTTCTGGGTCCATTGTCCACTCCGGTCGGCTGTGACCTTGTGCTTCACCTTCTCTGTCTGAAGTGAACCTGGGGGTCGGACCGTCTTTTCTGGCTAGGTCGGAGAGGGCCGAGTTGCGTCGGACAGTTCGTCAGTCTTTTTGCTGCGGAGGAGTTCCGCCAGGTCGCAGTCAGGTGGCGGGACCGTACGTGCCGAGGCGTTTGGCAGCGTGCAGCATGGTCAGGACGTTCTCAGGCGGGACGTCGCTCTGGATGTTGTGCGCGGCGGAGAAGACGTAGCCGCCGCCAGGCTTCATGGCAGCCATGACGCGTTGCACTTCGGCCTCGATCTGCGCCAGGGTGCCGAATGGCAGCACAGCCTGGGTATCGAAGCCGCCGTGGAAGACCAGTCGATCGCCGTAGTCCGCTTTGAGCCGCTCGGGTTCCATCTTGTACGCGCCGGGCTGGATAGGGTTGAGGATACTCACGCCGATGTCGATCAGGTCGGGCACCAGGTCGTGGACCGAGCCGCAGGTGTGGTGCCAGTAGTAGGCCGGGGTGAACTCGCGGGTGTACGCGATGCGCTCAGCGAAGTAGGGCTTGATGAGTTCGCGGAAGGTGCGGGGGGCCATGAACGGCCCGGTTTGCATGCCGAAGTCATCGCCGCTACTGGTGAGGTGGATGTATTGCCCCACGGCCTGATAGTAGGGCTTGATGTACGTCTTCTGCAGCGCCAACAGCTTCTTGAACAGGGCATGCACGAATGGGCGGTCACCGACCAGACGGGCCAGGATGTCGTCGAAGCCGCACATCCAGCAGGCCAGCTCGAAGACGCCGAACACCGGGTGCTCCGCAACGACTACGTAGTCGGTTTCTTCCCACAGGTGTCGCGCCGTACAGCGGAACAGTTCCAGGAGCGCCTCGTCGATGGTCGCGGCCGGATCGGGCCATGGGAAGGACCCCAGGTCATCGAGGGTGGCGCCCTTGAGCGGCGACCGGACGATGTCCCAGTATTGGCCCGTCCAGGTGCGCTCGACACCCCAAATATCGACCTGGCGGTCCGTGCGGCCCGGCAATAGCCGGCCGCCACTGCCGATCAGTTGGCCGACGTGGCGGAAGTCGACGTCCAGCGCCTGCATGAGGGGCTCGTCGAGGCCCTGGTCGCGTGCGGCGGGCATACCGAGCAGTCGGCGCAGCCCTGCCACGACCTGCGGATCGGCAGACGTGAGCGTAGTGCCGCCCAGGTCCAGCGGGACCCGGTCGGCTTCCTGGTGGGCCATAATGCGTGCGAAACGCCCGCGGGGGGTCAGTTCATATGCCAAGTATGCCGTCTCCTGGAGCATGGGGCGACGGGAGGGCAAGCCAGCGGAATATGGCTCTCCCCCGTCGCGAGTCTGCGAGTGTGGGCTTAGCGGGCGACCGCCGCCGGGTCGAAGGCCCGTGGCAGCGCGGCGATAGCCTTGAGCCAATCCTGGTAGCGCGCGAGCGCAAAGGGCGGCCGTCCGGCCAAGTAGTGGTTGCCGTAGGTCTGACCGCCAGTTTCCCAGGTCAGCAGGTAGAGGCGTTGGTCACTAGCGAAGGTACGCAGCCGCGCGACCTGCCAGTTCTGGTTGGCCGGCACTTGCACTGTGCCGGAGGCCACGACCTGGCCACCGTCGGCCTCGGACACCTCGTAGCGCACCTCGGCGGGCTGCAGGCTGTCGTTGCAGACGACGACCGGCAGGTGCTTGCCGGTGCCAGGCTCGCCGATGACCAGCACGACGGGGCGCTGCGCGCGCCAGATGTAGTGATAGGCCAGCTTCTTGCCGAAATAATAGTCCACGATGGCGTCTGAGAACTGCGGCCAGCCGTCGATGACGTTCCACCACAACAGTCCGCTGGTACGCCACTTGCGCAGTCGCGTAGACTCGATGAAGAACTTCTTGGCTTCGGCCTGTGTGATCTGGCTGGCCAGGGCAAAAGCCTCGATGTCTTCGGGGATGGAGCCGAAGAGCTCGCGCACTTGGTCGGCCATCAACTGAATCCTGTCGCGGTCGATGCGGTTGTGGCGCCAGTGGTAGACGGAGTGCAATTGCCACTCGTCGTTGCGCTGGGTACCAGCGTGCCAGGGCCACAGGTGCTCAGGCGAGATGAAGCGCCGAATCGACGAGACATTATTGCAGCCATGATAGCCGATCTCGCCGATGAAGTGCGCGCTGTGCTGGACGTAGAACGGGCTCTTGTAGTAGCCGCGCGGACCCCACAGGTGCTGCTCGGGGGTGCGCATCCATATGTCCGGCGCGCCTTCGATGGACGGTGGCACATAGGGCGAGCTGGGCACATAGGCCCGGAAGGGGTCGCAGCGATGCAGAACCTGCGGGATGACCTCGCGCGTCAGACGGTTGTTCTCGGGCGACAGGCCGCGCATGCAGTAGAACGCGTCGATCTCGTTATCGCCGCACCAGATGGCCAGCGAGGCGTGGTTACGCAGCTTCTCGGCAACGGCCTGTGCCTCGACCCGCACCTGGGCCAGGAAGTCTTCGGTCTGTGGGTAGATCGAGCAGGCGAAGGCCATGTCCTGCCAGACCATGATGCCGTTCTCATCGCACAAGTCATAGAAGCGGTGGTCCTCGTAAACGTTACCGCCCCAGCAGCGGATCATATTGCAGCCCAGGTCAGCAAACAGAGCGACGGCTTGTTCATAGCGATCGGCATCCCGACTGTGAAAGGCGTCCAGCGGCACCCAGTTGGCGCCCTTGACCATGATCGGCGCGCCGTTGACATAGAAGACGAAATGGCTTTCGGGATCAGGCGCAACGTCGATTCGGCCGGGGCGATCTGCCGGCTCGTAGGACCAAGCCTTGCCGGCCGTGAGGGTACGGTCCA
>Ga0315289_10016878_pt1 | contig 10041 bp, 7 predicted proteins | sample YL17G11_40_MG_FD_203452 | JGI IMG/M metagenome (GOLD analysis project Ga0315289, IMG submission 203452) | Sediment microbial communities from Yellowstone Lake, YNP, Wyoming, USA - YL17G11_40 | ecosystem: Environmental > Aquatic > Freshwater > Lake > Sediment | place: USA: Wyoming | collected...
GGTGACATGGTGGGGTTGCCCTGCCTGCCGTTGCAGTCCAGCACATGTTCATAGTATAGCTCGCGTGAGTCCATCGGGTAGCATACACCTGAGTCTGTGGCCTTCTCAAACTGTTTGCGGTAGCGAAGGGGCTTGCGGGTGAGGAATGCGCTTGCGTACAGGGTTCCTCCTTTAATGCTGAGATCATTTACGCGCTTCATCAGGGCGGGGTCTATACATTTTGGCCCGATAAGCTTGTTGAAGGTTTGTTTGATCTCTGTGCCGCTGATAACGGCCTTATTTGCCCAGATAACCTTGTTGCCCCAGGTGGCGTTATCCCGCAGTCGTACTCCTATGGCTCGTCCGTTTCTTATGATGATTTCATCCACGGGGCAGCAGGTGCGAAATACAGCGCCGTGGGCCACGGCACAGCGGAACAGGGCATGATAATACCCATGTATGCAGCCCATCGGGACAGCCCCCGTGGTGTACAGCACGCACGCCACCACGCTCTCGAAGGCGGGGATGGCCTGTCCCTCGAAGTGGCCGGCAGCGCCTGACATCCAGGCTATGTATGCCTGAAACACCTTCCACGGCTCGGTCTCCATATATTCGTCCATGAGGTCGAACTGTGTCCACTCGAGTAAATCGGGGGTCCACACCTCAGGCAGATGCTCCTTGTAAACCTGCATGAAGGGGACGGTATCGGCATTCGCCCCTACATAAGAAGGATGCGGTGGGGTCCAGAAAGTGGCACGCAGCAGCTCCTTGAGGAACCCGCCCGCCAACCCGCTCAGCTTCAGCCAGCCCTCCAGGTCCTTCTGGGAGACCAGGGCGACTCCGTCGCTGGTCAAGATGTATAGGCCCCCGCCCCCAGCAAATCCTTCCCCGCTCAGCTTCTGTGCTGCCCAGTCCATGCGGGCGCCGTACTTCCATAACTCCAGTTGCTCCCACCCGGGGGCTGCTCCGCCGTAGAGGGCCACGGCGTGGGGGCTGATGTGTACCCCGGCCATAGGGTCGGCGTTCTCCTGGGCTCCGCCGCATTCTGGACGCTCCTCCAGCACGCAGACGCTAAGCCCGCTCTTAGCTAGGTAGGCCGCTGTTGTGGTGCCGTTATGGCCACCGCCTACAATGACGACATCGTATCTTTCTGCCTCTACCATGTCCTGCCTCCTTTCCGGAAATGTGGGGGTAGTTTACTCTTTGGGGCTCGCTAAGTCAAGTGCCAATAACCTTCGGATGTTCTCTGTTGTGGTTGATATGTCGCAAGGAGCCGTTGACTGCTCTCTCCTTACCTATAGCAATTGCAATACCCTCTCTCTACGACATCCAGCCAATTTATATAGGGGAACTCTATCTTTGCGATTGTCGCCGGGGTGCTGTATTTCAGGGCTTCGTGTGGCCTGAAGAAATTGTAATGCACCAGCCAACCGTACATAATGAGTTCAGCGGTTTCCCTCTTTTTTAATCCTCGTATGATCCTGTTACGGGTTTTCAATGGTCCGTGGAACCTGTCGATGGTGTTGGTATAAGGCTGTACCTTGGGGCTCGCGGCCTGCAGGTGATGTGTGTCGGTACCGAAGGCCAGCTCGATTCCATTTTTAAAGATCCAGAGCTTGTTGGTAATAACCAGCCCCGGTGGTTCTCCTGTCCTTTCTGCGGCCAGCTCCATGATGGTTTTAACGTCCTGTGCAGTCCGATTTGATGAGATGCGTGAGGCTACCAGCATTCTGTTCCAGTAATCGATGATGTCCCATAACCAGACGTTACCTTCTGCGATGTGGAGTGGAACGGCGTTTGCGATCCAAAACGGGCCGTGACCTAATTTATCGATGATCCTTGCTGGCTGAACACTGCGGGATCTGTCAGCCGACACTGCCATACTGGTGAATCTGGTTATCCAACCGTGCACAGTGGAGTCGGAGGGGAGGTTGTGAAAGGTTTGCTCAAGGTGCCTGCGAATGGTGTTTAAGGACATACCCTCGTAGAACATGCTCAGTGCGGAGGCTATCTGGATTGACGGGGTCCTCATTTTGGGTGGGGCGTTGTTATCGACGAACTTGCGTTTACATTGTTTGCAGAGCCATCTCTGGATGTTTTTGTAGGTGCCATATCGCACTATCTGCCTTGAGCCGCAGAATTTGCATTCGTTGGGAAGGCTGTAGCCCTTTGGGATCGGTTCGTTTATTATCATCGCCGCATCTTAGTTTTTAATGGGGATTTGCCAATAACGTCATATGGCAGTCCCAAGAGTTTAGGAATCATAGGAATAATATAAGTAAATTGTTACAGTATGTCAACCATAACCGAATGGACATGTTTGATGGCGGTATATTGACACGTCTTCGTGCTTGTTATCGGATATGTGATGATTGAGTGCATTTGCTATTTTGACGGGCGCTGGATGTCCGCTTTGAACTTGAAATAAAAGGGCGCTGCCTAATGTGGCAGCGCCCTTAATGCTGATATGATTTAAAGGTTAACGGCTTATATTTCCATATAGGTCTTTACGAAATTCTCCATCTCTTTGGTCGGTTTCCACCACTTGGTGACGCCCATGTCCTCGGCGATTTTGTTGGCGGCCAGATACCCCGGCCCTCCGAGTACAGTTCCTCCGGGGTAGGAGGAGGCCCCGCATATGTACAGTCCTTCGATCGGTGTCGCATGTCCGGAGCATTCGATATTGGGGCGGAAGGTGAGCATCTGCGTCGGCCGGTAGTCGCCGTGCTTGATGGCGCCGCGCCGCATGTTGGGGAAGCGTATCTCGATGTCCACTGGCGTCTCACTGTTCATCTTGAGGATCTTATCCCTGGTGAAATTGGGGGCAACCCGGGCCCACTTGTCCAGGATGGCATCGTCGAGCTGCGGCTTACGCTTGTCCCAGCCTCCTTCGATCTCATAGGGGGCGTGCATCTGGAAGAAGGAGACATGCTTGCCCGGCCTGCGGGTCATGTGCGGGTCGAAGATGGTCTCGCAGGTGGCATGGCCGCAGAAGTTCTTGGTGTCTATATTTCCGGCGACCACTTTGTCCCAGTGCTCTAGGAGCTGGTCCAGCCCATCGCAGCCGAAGATGACCATGAAGGCTTCATTAACCCACGGGTCATAGCCCCTGACCGGGCGTCCGTTTGAATCGCAGATTTTATATATCGGTGGTTCTTCGGAGGCGACATGCAGGGTGTGGAAGCTCCACTTATCGTACACCCATTCCTCCACGGATTCCTTAAGCGTTCCTGGCAAGCTGTCTCCGCCGACCAGGTCAAGGAAGGTGGTATGCGGGTCAAGGCTGGAGATAACTGCCTTGGCGTTCAGGACGCGTCCCTCCTGGAGCTGGACGCCGACAGCCTTACCGTTCTTCATGATTATCTTGCTCGCTGCCGCGGCCTCCAGTACCAACCCGCCGTTCTCGACGATCACCCGTTCCAGGGCGCCGGCCATCTTGTGGGAGCCGCCATAGCAGTAGCACTTGTTTACGCCTCGCGCAAGCTGAAGGGCGACAAACCAGCCCATGCCGCTCTCACGGGGGTCGCAGCCCCACATGCAGCTAACATACAGTAGCAGGGCCCGGATGCGGTCGTCCTCGAAGTTCTCAGTGATGATTTCCAGCGGGGTCTTTTCCATCATCTCGAGCATTTCTCTGCCGGTTTCGGTCCTCTCGAGCATCATCTGCGTGTCTATGGGCGATATCGCCGGCAGGTAGGTGCAGGGAGCCAGGATATCGTCAACGATCTTCCTGCATTTACGTACAAAATGGCCATAGGTGACGGCGTCCTTCCACGAGAACTTGCTCATGGAGTCCTTGGTATCAGCCGTCATCCGTGTCAGTAGGATGGAATTTCCGTCCTCGAACACCATAGCCGTCTGGGCGTTGGGTTTTACCCAGTTTATTGCGTGCTTGTCTAGATTGAAGTCTTTAAGGGCGGGCATATAGTCAACCATCATGTGGTAAATGACGTGCACGTTGGAATAGTAGCATGGGAACAGGATCTCCTCGGTGCTCAAGCCGCCGCCCACCTCGAATCTGCGTTCCACTAACGCCACCTTTAATCCCGCCTTGGCAAGATAAGCTGCACATATCAGGCCGTTGGGGCCGCCCCCGATAATGACAGCATCCCAATCGCTTACTTCGGGGAATTCCTCGAATGGCTTGGTTATAATTGAACCCTGGGTCATTTTGTCCTCCTTTTACGTGTTGTATAGTATTTATCGATTACGCTGTTACCTTCCCCTTGCGGGGCACAGCTGAGATCTTACCCTTTTCGGGTATATACCAGGGTGACGGATACCACCAGTCACCCGGCTCGGCGATGCCGTCCTCGATGAGTATGTGCATCAGGTTGTATGGGATAGCCATCAGGCACAGCCCGCCGGGGTGCCCTGATGTCTGGTGACATAAGTACAGCCCATCGATTGGGGTGCGATAACGGCCCAGCTCTGGTATCGGGCTATTAGTCCACAGTTGATCCTCGCAGTGGCGACGCCCGCACCACGTGCCGCCGATCAGGCTCCTGTTGCGCAGCGTCATTTCATAGGGCGCCACCGACCAGTGGTGGACGATATTGTCATCATCGTCGAAACCTTCAAAGCAATGGCCGAAGGCCTTGCGGAAGTAAGCTTCCATGTCGGCCTTCACCTTATCGGCTGCCTCTGGTTCCTCCATGTGGTATTCTGGTGGCGTTGCCCCCGACTCGAAGGCAGCCGTCAGGAAGCCCTTGGGATGGTTACCACAGTGCTGGTCACTGGTGGGGTCGAAGTCCTGACTGGGGGTGAGGAACCACAGGTATCGCTCCGCTGGCACGCTGGGGCTACCCTTCCATGCATCGACGTCGGAAACGTTCTCGTAATATATCTCGCGCGAGTCAACCGGGTATGCGCCGCCGTAGGGGACACCCTCCCCCATAGCCTTGAAATTATCCTTGAAGGCCAGTGGCTTTTTGAGGAGGAAGGTGGAGACCCATAAAGTGCCGCCCTTGACGCTGATGTCGTTAACCTTGCGCATGAAGGCGGGGTCCAGATGCTGCTTCCCGATGAGATCGTTAAAGGTCTGTTTAACGTCGCAGGCGGATATAACAGCTTTATTCGCCCATATGGTCTTTTCCTTTGTTGCAGCATTATCATTGAGTTTGACGCCGACGGCCCGTCCGTTCTGGACGATGATCTTCTCAACGGGGCAGGCGCTGCGGAATACCGTGCCGTGGGCGATAGCGCAGCGGAATATCGAGTGGAAATAGCCGTGCATGCCTCCTCGCGGCACGCTAAGCGCGGATACGAAGGTTAGCATCACACCGATCAGCGCCGGGATGGCTACGCCCTCCCAGTGGGCAGCGGCACCGGACCACCAGGCGGCAGACGCCACTGTAACCTTCCACGGCTCGGTATCGAACCACTGGTCCATGAAATCGAAGAGGGTCATGTCCAATAGCTCGGGGCTCCATATTTCGGGAGCATACTTTTTGTACACCTGCATATACGGGATTGTATCCGCGTTGATCTCGACATGGGGGGGATGGGGTGGGCACCAGTGGGTGGCACGCATCAGTTCGCGGGCGAAGGGTGGATTTCCGGCGATGCCGCTGACCTTCATGTAGCCCGCCATGTCCTTGGGGCTCAGTCCAACGACGCCGTCGGTGACCATAAGGCCGTTGGTGGCTTTGGCGACGACGTCCACCGGGTTCCAGGTCATGCGGAAGCCGTATTTCCACAGCTCTAATTGCTCGAATCCCGGTGCTGGAGCCGCGTACATGAGCATGGCGTGGGGGAAGATGCGTGTCCCTGCTATGGGCTCTGCCGTCTCGCAGGAGCCACCGGCCTCGTACCTCTCCTCCAGAACGCATACGCTGAGACCACACTTGGATAGGTAGGCGGCCGCTGCAGTACCGTTGGGACCTCCGCCTATAATTACAATGTCATAACGTTCTTCGGCGACCATCGTCGTACCTCCTTAGGTATATTACCTAGTATTTAAAGAACGATTGGATTATCGCATTGTATCAATGGTACTATATGCACCGTGACTTACATTGTAATTCATTGTAATTAATATTCGAGGCCGGGCATTCCGCCGAAAATATCCAGTAGGGAAGTCAGACCTGTCATATTGGTGATCAGGGCGCTCATGTCGCCTTCGATCCGCATGGAGCCGAGAGCTGCCAGCATGGGGAGCTTTTTCTGGGTGACTGCGGCTATGGTCTCATAGGGGCCGCTGACTTTAGCTGCGTATTTGCTGGTATCTACCGGCGTGGTACGTAGATCGCTGGGGGCAGGCTTTATCGTCAAGGCATTATCCGTCATCTTACCATCTTTAAAACCTATACCAATTTGTCGGTCTTCTTTGCCGGGGGCATCGGTGACGCAAAGGATGAACTTAATAGTAACACCCTTGAGTTTGGCTTGTACCTTAGGGTCACTAGCTATCAACTTCGCTGATGCCTCGCACATTTCCTGGGTAAAGAATTTCATCGTGCCCCCTTCATTCAATTTCGCTTAATATTCAACAATTTCTTATAACATGTAGAATCAAAAATAGCACATTTAGTTACTAAAGTCAACCGTGTTTTAGCTTGTGAACTGCTCGGAATTGGTTGGTGGTCTATGGCGTAACAAGCAACATATACGATGTTACGACTTTCGTGGTTGTTTACCACAATCGAGGGGGATGCCCGCTTTTTTCTAATGGAGATATCGTCGGTTAGAAGTTATTGCTTATCGGTATCGTAAGTATCCCCGGAGTTTGCTGCCTCTTTCGTTGCTTGACAGCCTATTGGTTAAATGATATATTCATTCCGCTTGAAATAGATAGGGTATCTTGTTTCGCGGCCACTTTTTTCATGATGGTTATCCTCGCATTTTCTACTGGAAGGAGACAACGATGGCAGGTTTTGAAGGGAAGCTTTTAGAGGTTAATCTGACAAAAGGCAAAGTTAAGGCTTCTAAGGTAGACAAAAAGATACTTCGTGAGTTCATTGGGGGCAGCGGACTGGCGGCCAAGCTCATGTTTGATCGCGTTCCACCTGATGTTGACCCGCTGTCGCCAGCTAACACCCTGTTTATTTTAACCGGGCCCACCAGCGGTGCGACTCTGCCAGGGGGAGCACGCTTCTCTGTATGTGCTAAATCGCCACTGACCAATATGTTCGGTGAGAGCTCCTGCGGTGGCGGCTTCGCCTCTGAACTGAAGGCGGCTGGCTGGGATGGAATCGTCATCGAGGGCGCATCCAAGACGCCCGTCTATATCGTCATCGAAGATAAGAAAGTAAAGATCAAGCCTGCCTCTGACCTGTGGGGTAAGAATACCCATGAGGTCAACGATCTCCTCAAGGAGCGGCATGGCGGCAAGAAGCCTGTTGAGGTGGTTGCGATAGGGCCTGCGGGCGAGAAGCTGGTGCGTTTCGCCCTTGTCTGCAACGGGAAGCGTAACTTGGCTGGCCGCTGTGGCATGGGGGCGGTGATGGGTTCCAAGAAGCTGAAGGCAATCGTGGTTAGGGGAAGCGGCAAGGTGGAATATGCGGATCCGCAGAGGTTTACCGAGCGGCGCAAGATCATCCTTGGCAAGGCCAAAGATAATATCGTGGTTCAGGTACTCGGTATGCAGGGCACCAATGCAGCTCTTGGAATAAGTGCCCTGACCGGGGACCTGCCGGCCAAGAACTGGTCTATAGGTGAAAACAGCGCCATCTCTAGCAAGATAGAAGGCGGTGTGCTGAGCGGGCCAAACTTCCTGACCGGCACCGAGTCTTGCCACGGCTGCATGGTGGGGTGCAAGAGGGTGGTGCAAATAACAGAGGGGCCGTATAAGGGAATGGCGGGGCCCGGGCCCGAGTACGAGGGAGTCGCCACTATGGGCAGCCTGCTCATGATCGGGGATATGGGAGCGGTAATCAAGATGAACGAGCTGTGTAACCAGCTTGGCATGGACGTTATCTCCTGCGGCTCCACCATCGCTATGGTTATGGATTGTTTCGAACATGGCATACTTAGCGCTAAGGATGTGGACGGCATGGAGATGAAGTGGGGCGACCATGCCGCCGTGGTGAAGATGATAGAGAAGATCGCTAAGCGCGAGGGGTTCGGAGATGTGCTGGCCGAGGGCTCCAAGCGTGCCGCTCAAAAGATCGGCAAGGGCGCCTCCGACTACACCGTTGAGGTCAAGGGGATGGAGGTCCCGATGCACGATCCCAGGTCGAACTACCTGTTGGGGCTATCTTACGCCACCGGTGTGCGCGGGGCGTGCCACACCAACGATCCTTCATACAGCATCGGCACAGGAATTTTTGCCTGGCCGGATATCGGGATAAACGCTGGTATTGATGTGAAGAAGAACGAGGGTACGGCTGTGATAGTGAAACATGGCCAGGATCTGGGCCAGATATATAACTCGATGGCCCTATGTTACATGGTAGTGTCGGTAGTGAATGGTGAGGATATAACAGAACTGATGAATGCGGCCACCGGCTACAATTATACCTTTAAGGAGCTGGAGGAGTGCGGCGAGCGGATATGGCACATGAAGAGGGGGATCAGCAACCTCATGGGCATTACCGCCGCAGACGACCGGCTGCCGCGTCAGATACTCACGCCGCCCAAAGAGGGTGGAGCTGCAGGCCAGGCTCCCAATCTGGATGTCATGCTGAAGGAGTTCTATCCGGTGAGGGGCCTCGGCGCCGACGGGCGCCCGACGAAGGAGACGCTAAACCGGCTGGGGCTGTCTGATCTGGCTGCCAAGTTGTACAAATAGAGACTCGACTTAATCTCAGATAAACTAGGTGTGCGTATGCTCAACGAGCAGGAAAAAGCTAGGTATCATCGTCAGATCCTGCTTGATGAAATAGGCGAGGAGGGGCAGAAAAGACTTAAGCGGGCAAAGGTTTTGGTGGCCGGTGTGGGTGGGCTGGGCTGCGCCACCTCGGTATATCTGGCGAGCGCAGGTGTGGGGTGGATGCAGATAGTCGATTGCGACAGGGTATCTCTCAGCGATTTGAATCGGCAGGTCCTTTATTCCAACAAAGATATCGGCAAAGCCAAGGTTGATTTGGCCAAGGCGCGACTGGAGTCGCTTAATCCCGAAGTCCATATAGAAGCAGTCGATGAGAAGATAAGCGAAGGTGGTGTTTTTAAGCTGGCGGCTGGTTGTGACGCTATAGTTGATGGCATGGATAATCTGCCCGCCAGGTATTTACTCAACAGAGCTGCTATTTGTTGTAACATTCCCCTATTCCACGGTGCCGTCCACGGTTTCGAGGGCAAGGTTACCACCGTGATCCCAGGTAGAACCCCGTGTCTAAATTGTCTATATCGAGATACTGTACCTGCAACTGAGATACCTGTGATCGGGACAACTCCCGCTGTTATCGGTTGCATTCAAGCCAACGAAGTGGTGAAGTATATTGTAGGTGCTGGGGAGCTACTTACAAACCGTATTTTAATATACGATGGTCTCAGCTCCAGATTCAGAGAGGTGTCTGTCGCCAGAGATACAGACTGCAGTGAGTGCAGTAAATTATTTAAGCGTAAGGGGAGTCGAAATTGAGTCCCGATTCGAAAGTAAGTTCGATTCAGGTGAAGGTGGTAATCCCATCTTTGTTGCGGCAGTTCACTAGAGGGCAAGAGGTAGTGAGTATTAAATTATCCGGCGATATATTATATAATGTAAAAGGGTGTTTGGATAATTTGGTTACGCAGTTTCCAGGTATAAGGCAGAAGTTGTACAGCCAGCAGGGAGACATAGCACGCTATGTTCACCTCTTCGTTAACAGCAAGCAGGCTTCCCCTGATCAATTGTTGAAGGATGGTGATGAACTCCTGATCATGTTTGCTGTTGCCGGAGGGTAGTGGTTTGTGCTACGAAGTCGAAGGTGTATATTAAGGAGCTCAGATGAAAGTGCTGGTTACTGGGGCCACAGGGTTGTTAGGTAGTCATCTTGTGGAGCGATTACTGGAGCAGGGGCATGAGGTACGAGCCTTGGCACGTAAGACTTCTGATACCTCGCACCTGAAGACTACCGGGGCGGAGATAATGTTTGCCAGTTTCGAGGACTGCAATGCTATTTCGGCTACAGTGCGTGAAGT
>Ga0315289_10016879_pt1 | contig 10041 bp, 4 predicted proteins | sample YL17G11_40_MG_FD_203452 | JGI IMG/M metagenome (GOLD analysis project Ga0315289, IMG submission 203452) | Sediment microbial communities from Yellowstone Lake, YNP, Wyoming, USA - YL17G11_40 | ecosystem: Environmental > Aquatic > Freshwater > Lake > Sediment | place: USA: Wyoming | collected...
ACATGACAACGCGCAAGTGCCTGCCCACCACCGAGAAACGCAATCCGAAAAGCACCCACATCGACACTCTTTCCACCCTGGAAATCGTCGATCTGATCAACTCCGAGGATCGGACCGTGCCGCAGGCGGTGGGCTCGCAGCGCCAGAGGATCGCCGCCGCGATCGATCTCATTGTGGACTGCTTCCACGCGGGCGGCCGGCTCTTTTACGTTGGCGCCGGCACCAGTGGCCGGCTCGGCGTGCTCGATGCCTCGGAATGTCCGCCGACGTTCGGTGTCAAGCCCACCCTGGTCCAGGGGATCATCGCCGGGGGCCGGCGGGCCTTGGTCCGCTCCATCGAGGGGGCGGAGGATCATCCGGAGGACGGCGCTGAGGCCATCGACAAAAGACGCGTGAGTCCGAAAGACGTGGTGGTGGGGCTGGCCGCGTGCGGCATGACACCGTTCGTGCGCGGGGCCCTGCAACGGGCGCGACAGATCGGCGCCGCGACGGTTTTCGTGACGTGCGCCCCCGAAGCGGTGAAGTCCCTGGCGGCCGACATCATCATCAATCCGGTCGTCGGTCCCGAAGTCATCACGGGCTCCACGCGCATGAAGGCCGGCACGGCCACGAAGCTCGTGCTCAACACGTTGACGACGGCCGCCATGGTCAAGCTGGGCAAGGTTCACGGCAATCTCATGGTGGATCTGCGGGCTGTGAACAACAAGCTGCGCGACCGCTCGGCGCGGATCGTGATGGAGTTGACGCATTTGTCGCGCCGCCAGGCCGAAGCCCTGTTGCGGCGGGCCGAGGGAAAGGTCAAAGCCGCCATTGTGATGCACTTTCGCAGAGTGGATCTCGATGACGCCTTGCGGATACTCGATGAATGTGACCAGTTCCTGCGTAAAGCCATATCGACCTAAGACACTCATATTTCTGGGTGGCACGGCCAAACTTGTTTGACCGTGCTGTCCGGATGGGTTTGATTGTCCGGTCGCCCACGGGCAAACGAGTTTGCCCGTGCCACCCGGGTAACGCTGTGTGGAGTTATCCGGGGCCTGTCCAGTCAAGAGTAGATTCGTTCAAGGAAAGGACGCAGGACAATCGAAGAGGCAATCTCCCAACCACTCGCCGGGACGCTCAGCGGGCTCGATGGACTCATCGTGGCCGGGGCGGTCCTGCTTATCTTCACCATCTCCTACGTCTTCGGGCGACAGCAGAGGGACACGGAGGACTTCTTCCTGGGCGGCCGGCGCGTGCCTCCGGTGGTCGCCTGCCTGTCGTTTGTCGCCACGGAGATCAGCGCCCTGACCATTGTCGGCATGCCCCACAAGGCCTTCATCGAGAACTGGCGCTGGATTCAGTTCCTGATCGGGTTGGCCTTGGCGCGGCTGATCGTCGCTTTTCTCTTCATCCCGGCGTTCTACCAGTATCGGTGTACGAGCATCTATGAGTTCCTGGGCCATCGGTTCGGGCCGGCCACGCAGTACACCGGCTCGCTCTACTTCCTGATTACCCGTCTGTTCGCTTCCGGCGTGCGGCTCTATGTGACTTGCATGGCGGTCGGGAAGATTATGGACTGGCCGCTGGCCTCGACGATTGCTCTGTTCACCGTGGTCAGCATTCTCTTCATTGCCTTTGGCGGCATCAAGGCGGTGGTCTGGGCCGGGGCATACGAGGCCCTTTTCTTTGCTGTTGCCGGCGTCCTGGTGGTCGGCTACCTGCTTCACAGCATCGACGGCGGCGTGGCCACGGCCCTGCAAACCGCCGGCGAAGCCGGGCGGCTCAGCACGTTCCACTTCCGACTGAATCTCAATGACCCCAGCACCTTCTGGGCGGGTATGGCGGGCGGCTTCTTCAGCGGCCTGGTCTCCTTCGGCGCGGACCAGGAAATGGTGCAGCGGCTCCTGACCGTCGAAACGCGCCGGAGCAGCCAGAAGACCATCGTGGCGACCATCCTCGCGGTCCTGCCGGTCTATTGGTTGTACCTGCTGATCGGCACGCTTCTGTACGTCTTCTATGCGCAGCATCCCGGCCTGCCGCTGCCGCAGGAGGCCAAGGAAATCTTTCCCCATTTCGTCCGGACGATCCTGCCGGCGGGCCTCAAAGGTCTCGTCCTCGGCGCCGTCGTCATGGCGAGCATCGATTCGCCGCTCAGCTCCTTGACTTCCTCCTTCATCAGCGACATTTACCGCCCCTTGCTGCGCCGGCAGGCCTCGGAGAAGCACTACCTGCTGGTTTCCCGCCTCGCCGTCGTGGGCTTCGGCCTCTTGCTGGCGGGGATTGCGGTCGCGTGCTCCCCGGTGGGAAACATTCTCGACTTCGCCTTTCAGGTTCTCGCGTTGCCGGGCGGTTCGCTGCTGGGCGTTTTTCTCCTGGGTCTTCTTACGCGGCACCGAGCCAATCGCACGAACCTGCCGGCCATGCTGGTCAGCACCGGAACCTGCACCGTGCTGCTCGTCCTGATCTGGCAACAAAGACTGGACCTCGGCTGGACCTGGCTGATCGTGATCGGCACGGCGCTCACGATGGCCCTCAGTTACCTGTTCGGCCTGGCTGCGCGAAAGCTGGTTGCCGCGCCGAAGGACCAGTCCGCGTGATGAGCGCAAGTGCCGGGACGATCGGAGGGAGATTGCTTCGCTTCGCTCGCAATGACATACGACGCGCATTCATATCATCGCGGCGAGCGCAGCGTGTAGGGTGGGTTCTTAACCCACGCGTCACGTGCGCATCGGTCGAGAGTACGCGTGGGTTGAGAACCCACCCTACGGATTGACCACGCTGACGCAACCGATCCACGTACCTTCCGCCCTGCCCACTATGTTCGCGTGGTCAGAGTACTACTTGGGAGTGGATTGGTAGTAACCCACGTCCCGCAAGGGGCTGTCCGGGCTGGCCTTGCCCCGACAGGGAGAGGTGTCGCGCAGGCGGTAGTTGTTGTGCGGGGCGTCGAGAAATTGCGGGTCGGCGCTCCGGTTGCCGAGCCCCGGCCATGTCATACCCACAATGTCCGAATAACCGATGTGGATGTCGGATTTCAGGTAGGGGGCCTGGGTGCTGACGGGCTCGGTTGCATCCACAATCGAGTTGGTCACGTTGTAGATGATGGTTCCCTTCTTCACGCCGTACTTGTTGTGGGACTGGATCCCCGCATCGACATGTCCGGGGGCGCGGGTGGCGACCAGCGTTACATGATCGAGGTTGACGATGGCGGTCCCGTTCTCGAAGGTCTTGGTGGCAATGGCGGCGATGGTCGGGTCCTCGGGCGCCAGGTTGTTGCCGACCAGGAGGCAGTGGAGGAGCGTGGTCTCGCCGCCGTACACGCTGACGGCCTTGTCCCGGCAGCCGCGCACAATGCAGTCCTGGACGACAATGTCCGAGCCGAGGGTATCGATGCCGTCATCGTCCGTACCCGCGATCACGCTGCCGGTGAGCGTGCACGTCCGGTTCGCGCCCTGGTCGTGGATGTAGATGCCGTCGGCGTCGTCTTTGTTGCGCATGTCGATGATCCAGCCGTTCTCAAAGACGAGCGAGGTGCCCGTGATCTCCGGCCCCATCGTCGAGCGGCTGAACAACGTTGCCGTAAAGGTCAGTTCTGTCCCCGCGTCGGATTGCATGATCTTGCCGGCGTTGTCGGTGAGGGAAGCATGGTCGAACGTGAGGGCGGATTTCGAGGCCCGGATGGCCGGGCCGGTACCGGTATGGCCGGCCCCGGGCGATCTGCCGGCCCGCATGATTTCGGTATACCGAAAGAGCGAAGGCTGCGCCCCGGCGAAATGCAATTCGCCCCAGTTCCGCCCCGTGGTGGCGGCGGTGAAGGTGACGGGCGACCCGGCGGTGCCGAGCGACTGGATGCTGCCCTGGACGTCGATGTCCGTGCCGTCGCTTCCCGACGGGACACCGTCGATCAATACGAGAGTGCCGGGCTCCAGCGTGAGCGTGGAGCCGGCGGGGATCGTAAAGTCGCCGTCTCTGATATGGTATACGCCGCTCCACGTTTGGGAACGTCTCAGGACACCCGACGCGACGTGGGCCGGCTGACCGGTCCAGTCTGCGAGCGTGGTGGTCTTTTCCATGCCGTTGACATTTGCCGTCAGCTCGAAATCGCCGCTGCCCGTAAACGTCACGAGAGCACTGCCGAGGCCGTTGTACAGGGCGAATCGGTCGACAGAGGGGTGGATGGTCGGATTGCCGGACACGGAGAGCACGGCGTTGGCGTCCCAGATGTCCCGGTTCACCACGCCGTTGGGTCCCGTGATTTCCACGCGCACCAACACCGGAATACCGGGCAGGTAACTGTCTCGAACGATCATACGGAGGGCGGGTGCGTTCGCATCGTCGATGCTCTGGTTCTCCGGCCGATTTGGCTCTGCCGAGCCCACAAGCAGCGAGATCCAGGGCAAGACTCGCAGGAACAGGATCATGCCGGTATGCATTCTGGCCACATCCTCCGGAGCACGAAGTCTTCACGAGGCCGGTCCGCCAAAAAAGCAGGGCCATTCTCGCCCATCACTTAACACCTTCATGATAGCGAGAATGGCCCTCGGAGTCAATGGTAACGCGGCTTATGGCGCATCGAACGGCTGCGTCCGCCCGGCGAGCGACGCGATCTCGCCCTGCGACAAGTCACGGCCATAGAGATAGAGATCGTCCACCGCGCCCGGCAGATAGCGCCCGAGGCTGTCTACTCGCAGCACGCCCACGGCCATCCGCGCCAGGGCTTTGTCAAAGACGGTAGCGTCGGCTGCCGAGCCCGCCAACTCCCCGTTGAGGTACAGGCTCATCGTGGTCGCCGACTTCACGGCCGCCACGTGATACCACGCGCCGTCGCCATGGGTGCTGGTGCTATAGACATTGGTGCCTGCCCCGGTGGCGCTGACCGGCGAACGATGGAGGAAGCGCACCCGGGCCGGATCGCCGATTTCCAGCAAGATCCCGTGCCCGCCGAGTTCATCGTAGAGCGAGAACATGTCGCGCTGGCCCGTGCCGCCGTCCACGCGGAACCACAGGGCCACCGTATAGGAGCTGAGGGTGTAGGTGCCCTCGCTGGTGACGTAATCGCGCGCCCCGTCGAACTTGATCGCCTGGCCGACCTTGCCGGGGGTGTACTGCGGGGCGCCGGCGACGGCGCCGGGATGGGCGCCCGTGCTATCGGTGACGTTGCCGTCAAACGCGTAGTGAGCCACCAGGTTCGTCGCGGCCGGCTTCGTCGGCGTCACCACTTGGCGGCCGGCCGGGGTCAGGGCGATATCGTCGAACAGCACGATTCCTTTCCCGCCCTCGAAACCGATCGCCACCTCCGTGACCTTTTTGAGGTTGACGCCGGCCAGCGTGCTCAAGTCGATGTACCAGAAATGCCAGAGCTTGCTCAGAAGGCCGCCGGCATCGCCGTCGAAGTTCACTTTGTGGCCGTTGATCTTCACGTACATGGTGGTCGCCGTGTTGGCGGGATCGCCACAGAACCAGAGCGTCAATCCTTTGATGCCGTACAAGGTCCAATCCTGCGACGGGTCGAACGTACGGGCGGCCTCGGAGTAACCGGCCGTCGTGTTGTCATAGCGCAGCGGCATGGACTGACTGCCGCCATGGAAGACCGTCCGCTCGGCGAAGGGAGCGGTATCGTATCCCACCAACGCGCCGTTGGTCTTGGTCCCGAAGCCATCGACCCAGACCTCGTAGATGCGGGTGCCCTGGTTCTCCGCGTCGTTGTAGCTCTCCATGTTGTCGACCATCAGGGTCGCCGCGGTGGAGAAGCTCCATACTTCCCCTTCCCAGGCGGGCGGTTTCGCCACGTCGTTGACCTCGTTGACCTTCCAGTAATAGGTCTTGCCCAGTTCGAGCGTCGCACTGGCATCGAGACTCGCCCCGGCGACCGTGTCGACGGCGGCTGTGCCGTTTCGCACCTGGTTGGCATCGGTGCTCAGATACACCTGGTGCTGGGCGGCTTCCCGGCCGGCACGCCAGTTGAGGAAGGACCGCGGGTCCACGTTCGTCGCGCTCAAAGCCGGTATCGGCTGACGGGCCGTCACGGGAATCACCAGGAAGCGAACCTCACTCAGACCGTATTGCTTCAGGAGGCCGCTCCAGTTGCTCCCAATCGTGATCCGCACGTATTGCGCCTCGACGTCGCCAAAATCGATCGTGGTGTTGGCGGCATAGCCGCTCGTCCCTGGTGCCCGGGCAATCTGCTGGTTCGTGCCCAGCGTGGTCCAGGTGGTCCCATCGGTCGAAGAGGCAATCGTCACGTCCTTGGCGCCGAAGCCGATGATCACCTCGACGTCGGTATTGTGATTCCAAGCCAGCATCTGATGCAGCTTGTAGAGCTTGTCGAACTGGTACTGAATCCAGACCGGGCCCGGATCGGCCGCCGAGCTGAGCCACATGGTCTTCGTGTCTATGCCGTGCAGACCGTCGGCCGTGAGCCCGGCGCCATTGATGGTGTTCTCGGGCCCTTCGCCCGCGCTATTGGAGCTGGAGGCCGTCGCCGTAATGCTCGTCCCGGCCACAGCAATGCCCACCGGCTCCACGGTGAAGCTCCAGATATCGCCCTTGTTGATCTTGTTGCCGGCTTCGACTTCATCCACGCGCCAATAGTAGGTCGTCCCCAACTCCAGCCGGCCGGGATCGTAGCTGTTGGCGTCCTGGTGGCCCCGGTACGCCGGGCTCGCGGTCGTCGCATTATCGACCGTGTCGAGACTCGTGCCCAGGTACACATCGTGGGCCGTGGCCTTGTCGCTCGGCCTCCAGGACAAAATCGTGCCGTCCCGCCGGACATCGGTCGCCTTATTCAGAGGAGCAGGGGCCAGGGCAGTCACCGATTCCATGAGGGTCAGATCGAAGGCATTCATCACGAAGATCGCCAGGGCCGTCGTCGTGCTGGGCGAGGTCTGGTCGAACACCAGGGTGACATCGCTCTTGCCGTTGGAAACAATCGTGGTGGTGAGCTTGGTGATATCGGCAATCTTGAAATTCACGCCATTGGAGATATCGGTGCCGGTGATGGTTTTCGAGCCGGCCGCATCATTGACCGTCGTGTCGAAAATCCCCGTCTGGTCCTGGGGGTCGTGGTGATAGGAGACCCACTGATAGGTGCCGGCCGGCAGTCCGCTGATCGTCAGGGTCATGGGATCGGCGGGCGTTGTCCGGGTGTCGGTCCCGATCCAGTCCCGCAGCAGGTCCTGGGGATCCATGCCGTCGTCGGTGCCGCGGTCGATCATCCGCAGGGCGCCGGCCGCTGCCCCCGCGACCCAGGTGGGCCTGATGGTCACCGTGGTGCCGAAGGCTTGATAGCTCTGGGCCGTAAAACTGGCGGCCGCCTTGTCGGTCGCGAAGTAGCCCTGGTAGCCGGGCTGCACCGCCCCCCCGGTGACATTAAAATCGATCTTCAACTGCCCCTGCGCGACGCCCAGCCCCAGCAGCAGACACAGGAACCCCGACACGATTGCCTTTCTCATCACGTTCTCCTTTCCTTCCAGATGTGAACCATCTACTGCCGTTGTGTGTCTATTTCTTCACCCACCTCATCTATCGGTTGGCCGGGCCTCAACCACATTCGAATCCCCAGGGGTCGCAACCGTCCAACACTGCTCCAACTCACTGGCCGATCTTGTAGCGATACGCCCAGCCGGCGGCCACATACTCGATGTCCTGAGTCTGGTCGACCGGAGGATACTCGGTGCCGTAGTTGCCGCCTCCCTGCTTGATCAGCTTATCCATGCGCTCGATCGTGAATTTATCCCGCCATTTGTGGACTTCCGAATGGCCGTCGCAGAAGCCCAGCACGCTGCTGTTGCCGTGGTTGATCGCCATCACGCCCCACCAGCCCCACGTAGACAGGTTCGTGTATTCGGGCGCCCCGATGACGAAATGATGGCTCGAGTTCCAGTTCCGCGTCTCTCCGGATTCCACAAACACGTAGCGCGTCGACGGCTGGGTGATCTGACCAAAGCGCCGAATTTCGGTGGCATACTGGTCGTTGCCCGGGTGTCCGTACAGGCACATGGGAACCGAATAGGTCACAAAGACTCTGGTCAGGTCGTAGACGCTCTTGCGGACGGTATCGGCGGGGCAGTGATACGCTTTCGGCTCCTTGACGTACGGAAAGAGCAGGCCGAGTCTGATGCCGCGGATCTCATCCTCATCCGTCACCGCCGGGTTCGTTTGGTTGTTGCTCAACATGGCGCCGCTGGCATCGCGGGGTATGCCGCACCAGCCCACGAACTTGGTGCCTCGTTCCATGCCCGTGGGCTCGTCCTCGGAGCTCATGATCCGGCCGTCATTGTCTCCCGAGTACATGAACCAGCCCAGGGACAGGTTCTTGGTGTTGCTCAGGCACACGGTCGTTCCCGCCTTCTGCCTGGCCAGGTTCAAGGCCGGGATGATGATGGCGAACAGCAGCGAGATGATCGCGATGACCACCAGCAGCTCGATCAAGGTAAATGCCTTGGCTTTCATCAAGTCACCCTTCACCAGTCGTACCCGGATGCCGTACACGGGAACCGCCGTATTTTCGTATTATACCACATTTTGCGCTCGCACAACTTGTGGAAAGCAGATTGGGCCGCCTTCATTACCGGCATAACCCAGCGGCGACATAGGAAATCGTCATTTGGCGTCATGTTGCCGTTGCCACTCGTAGATGGACGGCACGGCGGGCTGCGGCCTTGGACCCAAGGAGAGCGGGAATGCCTGATTTGCCTCGGATGAAAGCAGGGCGGCCTGGCCCGATACGAAACGGCCATTCCCTCCGTACAGGCAGTTGCCGGCGGCCTCGATCCCGGTGCAATCGGCGGACGCCAACTGAACCATCGCGGACTTGCTATCTTTCAGGACAAAGACATTCCCCCGGATGATATGGTCGAAGCTGAACGTCCTGGCCCAGACGCCCGGGCCGCTGTCCACGACGAAGCGGTTGTGCAGAATCAGCCAATTCTCGTTCATCCCGCCCATCCAGACCCCTGCTTTCTGGGAGCGGATATCGCAGTTGTAGACGACGTTGCGCGGGCCGTTGGGACCGTGGGCCGTGTCGCCGGGAGGCGAGGCCCACATACCGTAGCCGTACCCGCCATTGCCCTGGACAGATTCCACCACGCATTGCTCGATCAGGTTCTCGTTTGTCCAGCCGGCATGCCACTGGGCGTCGCTTTCGTGGAAGACGCTCTTGCGGATGACGCAGCCGCTGGCCGCCCACTGGAACAAGGGGCCGTGCCGCATTTTGAACGTCTCGACGTTCTCCATGAGGCAGTCCCAGCAGCGGTCCCAGCCCGCGTAGGCGGTGCCGCCGCCGCCTTTGAACCAGGCGTCATCGAAGACGCAGTCCCGGATCTCGCACCATTTGGCTGCCGAGCCGTAGACCGGGAACCGGCCGCACTTCCTGACCGTCACGCCGCGTGCCCAGCAGTTGGCGCCGTGGGAGAAAAGCACGCTCGTGATCCACAGGTTCTCCGTCTGCTCGAGGTAGAGGTCCTCGACGCCGCAGTGCTGGATCGGGTTGACCTTCTGCACATAGGAGCCGTCCACGATGGGGAGCTCGATCCGCAGCGGCTGACCAATCGTGATGGATCGATCCTTTACACCCGTGACGACGACTTCGTAGTTGCGGTACGAGCCCCACAGGCAGGCGTTTTGCGTCAGTTTCTTCCACCGGTCGGTAGCCGGGCCGTCGATCAAGAGGAAATCGCCCGCCCGCAATCCCTGGGTACTCTGCAGATACAGTTTGGTGTCACCCCGCTTTCCGTCTCTTTCGAGTTTGAGTTTTGCGCCGACGGTTCCCTGGCCCGCAAACGTGATGGCCGCCCGCGCATCGGGGACCAGTTGCGGGTCTTTGAACTCCCGGTCGAGCAGGATCGGGATCTGAGCCACGCGTTGAGAGCCATCCTTGTATTGAGCAACGCCCTTGAGCGTATGCGGCCCGTCCGGCACTTCTTTGGGGATGTTCCTGCCGGACCGGGCGAAGGAGAAGGTGTTTCCTGAATGCTGGCTCGGGGCCCAGGTATCGATGACCCTATCGTCGATCCTGAGCGTCATCTTCACGAGGCCGGTGGGCCGGCAGTGCATCTCGAT
>Ga0315289_10016880_pt1 | contig 10040 bp, 7 predicted proteins | sample YL17G11_40_MG_FD_203452 | JGI IMG/M metagenome (GOLD analysis project Ga0315289, IMG submission 203452) | Sediment microbial communities from Yellowstone Lake, YNP, Wyoming, USA - YL17G11_40 | ecosystem: Environmental > Aquatic > Freshwater > Lake > Sediment | place: USA: Wyoming | collected...
AGGGGCGGCGGCGCCGGCGGAAGCGTTCCCGCGGGGCTTGGTGCCGAGCTCGTTCTTTTCAGAAGAAGGAGCAGCAGCAGCGGCGACGGGGCCCTCGGCATCCTCCTCGATCCCTCCCTCTCGCCTTCCCCTTCCGACACCGACGCCGACGCTCGAGCGACGCTGCTGCTGCTGCTGCTGCTGCTGCTGCTTCGGCATCCCCAGCTCCGCCGCGAGCCTCTCGCCGCCTCCTCCTTCCTCCTCGACCGCCGTCTCTTCCACGACTCGCTCTTCTCTTTCAGCAACAGCGATCGGCGGCATCAGCGCCTCGAGCAGGTCCCTCGCCTTGTCGAGGAAGGGCCCGTTGTACAGCTCGCGCGCCTCGCCGCGCACGCCGCGAGGGCCGGCCGCGGCCGACGGCGGCTCGAGCTCGGCCGCGTCGGCGCCGAAGACGCCCGGCTCAGCGTGCGGCGCCGCCGTGGCGGCGGCGCGCTCGGCGACGCGGAAGCGGACGCTGCGGCCCGTGGAGCGCGCGACGCCATAGAGGGCGCAGGAGACGAGCACTGAGGCGTGCTGCCCGAAGAGGAGGTCGAAGCTGGTTAGTTTTTTTTTCTTCCAAGGGTCGAAATGAGTGGCGGTTGAGAGAGAAGAAACGTTCTGTCTCTTTCTCTATCTCTCTCTCTTTCTCTCCTTCTTCTTCTTACCTCTTGTTCATCAGCGAGTTGACGAGCCCCACGCATTTGCTCTCAAAGTCCGCAGGAGAGGGACTCTCCGCCGCCGTCGCCATCGTCCTCGAGGACAGCACGCGCGCGGCCCTGGCGGTGCGCGCCGAGAGCCTCGCCGCGCTGGCGGCCAGCGCGGCGTCGACGGCGGCGGCCATCTCGGGAGAGGCCCCGCCGCCGTAGACAGCCGCCATCGCAGAGTACAGATCGGACCCGGGCCCGAAGAGGACTTCTTCCTCGAGGCGCACGGCGATGAAGTGGATGGCGTCGAGCAGGGCCGGTGGCGGAGCCGGGGAGGTGCCGACGCTTTTCTTGGCCGCTGCCGCTGCCGCGAGCGCCGAGCCCCCTCCGGCTCCCCTCCCGCCGCCGCCGCCGCCGCCGCTCCCGAAGAGCGCCGAGGCCGCGACGGGCAGGGCCGTCCAGGTCACCAGGGCCTCCCCCAGCGAACCGGCAGCGGCGGCCACCTGAGGGTACAGGAAGCCGCGCGCGGGGTTGCAGGCGAAGGCCGCGAGCTCGGCCGCGACGGTGAGCAGGCCGACGGTGAGCTTCGGGGAGGACAAGGCCTTGACGATCTCCGGGGACGTCGCGCCCGCCGCGGCCTCCGCTGCGAGCTCGTGCTTCAGGAACGAGGAGTAGAGCTGCTTCGCCAGGGCCACGCGCCTCGCGCGCGAGGTGGAGTCGAGGGGGATGCCGGCGACGGTCGCTGCCGCGGCCGGGGAGAAGGCCCTGCGCAGGAACGCCAGGGCGCGGTTGTTGACGTCGACCTGAAGAAGTTATTTTTTTCCTTCTTTGGCCCGGTGGTTGTTCGTTTTTTTGTCAAATGTTCTCTCTCTTTTTACTGCCGCCTCGTCCGAGCCCAAACCCCTCCCACGCACCATGACCTCATTGTGCAGCATCGAAGTCAGGTCGGACTCGGCCGTCGAGGCGGCCAGCCACGCCGTGGCCCACTCGGAGACCGCGGCGGCCGCGCTGCTTCCGCCGCGGCCGTCGCCGCCGCGCTGGTCGCCAACTGCAAAGAGCGAGCCCTGCTCGGGGGCGTTCGCCCAGTCTCGCCAAAAGCCTCGGCGGGCGGCGCGGCGATCTGCCGGGAGGAAAGAGGAGGAGGAGGGGCCGGCGCCTGCGGTGGGGGTGGAGGAGGAGAGGAGGGGCGGAGGCATGGTGTTGTTTTTTTCCTGAAAGAAAAAAGAGAGAAGTGAAAGCAGTTGACCTCTTCTTCTTCCTCTTTTGTTTTTTCAGGCAGCCTCCACCTCACTTCTGTCTCTCCCTCTTCTCTCCCTCTCTCTGTCCCCATTTTTCCAATTCTGAGAACGAGGTTGCTATTTATGCCAATCAACTTGAAATAAAACAGTCAACAAAAGAAGAAAGAGAAAGTAGAGAGTGAGCAAAACACCTCCCTCTCTCTCTCAGCTCTTTGTCGCCGGCGTCTTCCTCTTCTTCTTCCCCGCCCCGCAGCCGCCGCCGCCGCCGCGCTGACCGTCTGCCGCTCCCGCTGCTGCCACCGCGCTATCCTTCGCTTTCTGAGTCTGCTGCTGCTCCTGCTGTTTTTGGAAGAAGGTCGACCTCGAAGTGACGGCAGCGGCAGCAGCAGCGGCCTCGCCCTCCTCCCACTGCGTGCCGACCGACGCCGACGGCCGGCGCGACAGGGAAGAGTTGGAGCTGTTGGAGACGGCGGCGATGTTGTGTGTGCAGACCTCGTACGCCCTGTTTTGTTTGTTTTTTGTTTATCGATTGTCAAAAAGAAGCGAACTCTCGAGCTCGTGAGCGAGAGAGAGCGAGAGAGACAGACAGAGGGAAAGAAAGATGAATCAGAACGAGAAAGGGAAAAAAACAAAACGCACTTGGTGAGCGCCCTCTCTCCGTCTCCTCCGCTTCCGCTCCCGCCGCCGCCCCCGGCGCCGTGCGCCCTGGCGACGAGCAGCCACGCCTTGCCCACCTGCGGGTGCTGGGCACCCAGGGAAGCGGAGAGGACGGTGGCCACCTCCTCGAGGCGGGCCGCCTCTGCCGCTGCCGCTGCCGCTGCTGCAGCACTGGAGTTGCTTCCGTTTCCATTTCCGCCGCCGACGCCGCCGCCGACGCCGCTGCTCCGTCGGACAAATTGCTCGGCCTCGGCATACATCGCAGCGGCTTCCTCGTCGTCGCCGTCGTTTTCAACGTCGTCGTCGTCATCGTCGTCGCGGTCGCTCTCTTCTCTTTTGTCATCATCGTCGTCGTCGCTTCGGTCTCCGGTCGCGGGCATTCTCGTCGTGGGGACCGCGACGACGATGCCCTTTGCCGATCGCCTCCTTCGCCGGTCATGATCGACCTGTGTCTTCTGCTGCTGCAGGATCAGCGGCGGCGGCGCGGGCAAGCGCTCCGGCAGGGGCGAAGGAGAAGGGCCATGCCCTCGCTGCCGGCTCCAGTCGCTCCCGCCTCCTCCTCCGCCGCCGCCCCCGCCTCCTCCTCCTCCTCCTCCTCCCTCGTCGGACAGGCGGAGCCTCTCCGTCGCGAACGAAGACGCCCGGAGCGCGCTCGCGGGGTCGAAATCAGAGGAAGGAGAAGAAGAGAAAGGGGGAGAGGGCGCCAGCGGCTGCAGCGCGGCCAGGGGGAGCGCCGCCGTCGTCGTCGGGAGCCCGCCCGCGAGCGCGTTCACTGCCTCGCTCCCTCGCTCTCGCTCGCCGCCCCAGCAGCAGGGCTCTTCGAGCATGAGCCCGTCATCTTCGCCGGGGAACAGCGCAGCCGGCGCCGCAGCAGAAAAATCGCCGCTTGTGGCAGCAGCGGCGGCGAAGAAGAAGAAGGACGACGACGAGCCGTCGGCGCCGCCGGCGCCGCCGCCGTCGCAGGGCGAGGAGCAGGTCGAGCGGCGGCGGCAGCGGAAGGGCTGCTGCAGGTTGCCGAAGCCTCCTCCCCCGTCATTCCTCCTCCGGGGCGAGGGTTTCAGCGAGATCGGGGCGCACAGGGCCATCAGCCCCGGCGAGAGCGCGGCCAGTTTGCACGCGGTAGGAGGAGGGGCGGGCTGGGATGAGTTTCGTGTGTCGTTTTTTGGGTGAGTCTTTTTGTCGCTATCTGACTTTAACCCTTCACTTGGTCAAACCTAGTTTTGAGAGGAAAAACATCTCACCTTGAGCGCCGGTGCCGCAGGCCCCTCTGCAGCAGGCTCTTCCTCCCTTTCTTCCGCTCGAGGCGCGAAGCGCTGTTGCATCTCTTTGGAAGCGCCGTCGACCGCAGTAGCAGAGGGAGGCCAGGGCCGCGGCGGCGGGACGGGCGTTGCCTCGACTTTGGCAACCTCGACGGCGGCGGCCGCGACCGCGGCGGCGGGAGGAGGCGAGAAAGGGCTCGCCTCCTGCTTCTGAGGCGCCTCTTTTGCCTCCTCTATCAGAGGAGGAGGAAGTGGGGGAGGAGAATCAGCGGTGTCGGCTGGCGAAGGCTCAGGCTGCAAAGCGGGACCCGCGACGACGGGAGAGGCGGAGGAAGGAGCAGCGGAAGAGGGAGCAGCCGCAGCTGTTGCGGCGTTGACCTCTTCGTTACTCTCTTCCTCCTCTTCCTCAAAGGAGCCCCTCTTCCTCTTCCTCTGCTGCTGCTGCTGCTGCTGATGCTGCTGTCGCCGCTTCTGCTTCTGATTCTTGGAAGCCCCCGTCTCAGGAGGAGGAGGCAAGGGCCGGGAAGCCTTCCTCGCCTTTGCCCCCTCTGTTGCCGCTGCCGCCGGCCTCCCGGCGCCGCCGCCCTTCTGCTCCCACTCCCACAGCCCGAAACGGCCCTCCTCGACCTTGGCGAACGTCGCCTGCGACCCCTTCTTCTTGACGTCCGTGTAGAGAGCAGATGCCATCGAGGCCTCGGGGGTCCTCCCGACGGTGTGGAGGACAGCGCTGTCGATCGCGAGGCTGGGGGTGAAAACGGTTTTTGAGAGAAGAGTTTTTTCGTTTTTTTCCCCTCTATAGAGGGGGAGAGAGAGAGAGAAACGAAAAGGCTCTCTGTCGTTTTTCCCTTTCTCTTTCCCCTCCTCTCCGTCTCTCTCCCTCTCCTTCTCCGCATCCTCCGAAGCCTTACCGCGTAATCTCCCCCGTACTCAGGTACCTCCTCTCGGCCCGCAGCACCGCCGCGGCCGCGGCCTTGAACACCCCTCCCCCGCCGCCGGGCAGCGAGGGGACCCCCGGCGCGAGCGTCGTGCGCGGGCCGCAGCCGCCGAGGGGCGCGAGAGAAGAGCAAGGGCTGCTGCTGCTGCTGTTGCTTTTCGGGGGCATCGTGTGTTATCTCCGTAGAAAGGAAAACACGGGAAGAGAGAGACCGCTTGAGGAGGAAAAGAAAGGGCTCGCGGGAGGGGGGGGGGGGCGCTTTTTCACTTTTGCCCCGCTCTCGTTGACCACGCCCAAGGTCAAAGAAAAAGGAAAAAACAATGAAAAGCGCCAGGACTCTCCAAAACCATTTTTCTTCGCGGCCAGCTCTCTTGCCGCCGGTTCGTCCGTTTGAATCGACCGAAGCAGAGTCAAACCATGGCCCTCTCCCAGGTCCACTTCAAGTTCAAGTCGCAGGTCGACTTCGATTCGGTCGCGTTCGATGGGCCCGTCGTCACCGTCGGCGAGCTCAAGGCGCTGATCGCCGAGCGCACGGGCATGGGCCCTGCGTCTGCGAGCGAGCTCGTGCTCTCCGATCCGAGAACGGGCGAGGAGTACCGCGGCGGCTCGGCGCTGGTCCCCAACGCCGCCTCCGTGCTGGTCAGGCGGGCGCCGCAGGCCGTCGGCGGCGGGCCGGGCGGCGTGGGCAACGCGCGAGCGCGGCGCGGCAAGGGGGACAAGGCCCCCATCGGCGACGGCCCTGGCGGCGTAGCGCTGTCGGCCGCCGACGAGAAGCAGAAGGTGCTGCCTGCTCCGAGGCAGGCCATCGCGAGGCCCGTGCCGCTCCCGAGGATGCTGAGGCCCGTGGGGCATGGCGGGCCCAGCAGAAACGATCTTCTGACGTATGCGGACCCCTACGCGGCGTCGAAGAGGGCCGGCAAGGACGCTGCCGCCGCCGCCATCATTGCCGGCGGAGGCGGCGGAAATGCGGCGGCGAACGACGACCAGCAGCAGCCCGAGTTCGACGCCGACGGCGTCCCCGTCGACCCCGGGGACGGAGACAGGGACGACGAGCAGCAGTTTGACGACGAGGACGCTGCTCTGCAGTCGATGCTGGCGTCGACGGGCTCCACATGGAAGGCCGAGGTCGCCGAGGCGGCGCGGCTGGGCAGGGGCAGGGGCCGCGGCCGCGGCGGCCGAGGAGCGGCGCTTGGCGGCGGAGGCTTTGTCCCGAGGTCGGGCGTCGTCGGCGCCGCGCCCGGGGCGCCCCCGCTCGGCGGCGGCGGCCGCGGCGGCGGGGGCCGGGGCGGCAGGGGCTCGGGAGCAGCCCCACCGCCCCACTACGTATGCAGGAGGTGCAACCAGACGGGACACTTCGTCTCGGACTGCCCGACGCAGGTGTGTTTCGGAGTGGAGAAGAGGAGCCTCCTTTTGGTCGAGGTCTTTTGAATTCGGGAGAAAAAGAAACGAAAAATTAAAAACCAAACTCGAAGAACTTTTCTTTTCACTGAAATGTATATTTTCCGTGCTTAGCTCGCTCTCTCGCGAAGCAGCAGCGCTGTGTGTGCCATTGTATGACTCTTGCAAAGATCTCGATACGGATCTCTCCACACATGAGAGAAAGAGATAGGGGGAAGAGGAAGAGAAGGAGCCCGAGCTGCTCTTCCTAAGCGAGAAAAATGGAAAGAGTTAAAATCACCCTTTCTCCTCTTTGCGTCCTCCGTCAAAGCAAAACCTTTCCTCGCGCCGCCGCGGCTCTCGCGCTCTCGTATTTAAACACTTCTTCTCGCCCCTCTCTCTCACATTTTACCTCAAAAATAAAAAAAACGAAAACAAACAAACACGAACCAAAACCTGCCCCCGTCTCTTGCCCCCCCCCCCCCCCAAAAAAAAAAAAAAAAAACATTTCGAACCCCCAACAAATGTTTCGTTCATTAGGGTGACCCGGCGTACGACAAGAGGGTCCGCGCCCCCGTCGGCATCCCCACCACGCGCCTCGCGGCCAACGCCGACGGGGGACTGCTGATGCCCACGGGCTTCATCGGCAGCCTCGCGGCCAACGACGAGTCGTTCGAGGCCGAGATGGCGATGCTGACCGGCGGCGTCGGCGGCGGAAACGAGGGAGCTGCAGTCCCGGGCTCGCCCGTCACCAAGGTCGGGGCGAGGCCCGCGTTCATGGAGGCACTCCCGGCCCCGGAGCAGCAGCAGCATCAGCAGCATCAGCAGCATCAGCAGCATCAGCAGCAGCAGCAGCCGCCGCAAATGCAGCTGACGCAGCAGCAGCAGCAGGCGCAAATGCAGCAGCAGCAGCAGCCCGCTGCGGCTCCTGTCGCTCCTGCCCCCGCCGCTCCCGCTCCGCCGCCACCGCCGCCGCAACAGCAACAGCAGCAGTATCAATCCCTCGTCCCCTCCGCCCCTCCCGCCCTCGCCGGCGCCGGGGGAAATGCGGGAGGAGGCAGCGCCCTCGCGAACGCGCTCGCGGGGCTCGCCGGATCCGACGAAGAGGAGGAGGACGACGCCGACGAGCGCGGCCGGAACGACGACCGCGGCGACGGCGGCGCCGAGGTCGACGGCAACGCCGACAGGAGGGCACAGGACCGAACCTCGCTCTCCCTGTCCAGATCCCCCTCTGCCTCCTCCTCCCGCTCCCCTTCGCGCTCTCCCTCTCGCAGCTCGAGGTCTAGGTCGCGCTCGGGGTCCTCCCCTCCTCGCTCCGGTCGCCGCGGCGGCCGCGGCGGCTCGTCGAGGTCGAGGAGCCCCGCGGCCCGGGGCGAGGGCGGGCAGGATTCGCAGCAGCAGCAGCAGCAGCAGCAGCAGCAGCAGCAGCAGCCGCCGCAGCAGCAGCAGCACTACCCACAGTATCCACAACAGCAGCAGTGGGGCGGCCCGCAGCAGCATTGGGGCGGCCCGCAGCAGCAGCAGCAGCAGTGGGGAGGAGATGGTGGCAGCTGGAACGGCGGCGGCGGCGGCCAAGGGGGTTGGCAGCAGGGAGGCGGCGGCCCCGCGCCGTATGGGCTCTGCTTCCTCTGCAACCAGCCCGGACACAGGGCCCGCAACTGCCCCAACGGGCAGAGCGGCGGCGGCGGTGGCGGCGGGAGCGAGGGGGGAGCAGGCGCTGCGGCGGGTTCGGCGCCGAGGCCCGAGCTGCAGTGCTTCCGCTGCGGCGGCAACCACCTCAAGCGCGACTGCACACAGCCCCCGCAGCCCTACGGCGGCAGTTACCAGCAGAATCGACTGCAACATCAGCAGCAGCAGCAGCGAGCTCCCTCTGAGAGGCCACCGGGAGATGAAGGCGCGGGAGGAGGAGGGGGAGAAGGGGGCGGCGGCAAACGCTCTGTCGTCGTCGTCGTGCGACCGGCTGGCGGCGGCCTCGGTGGCGGCGGCGGAGGCGGCGGAGGAGGAGAAAGGGGCGCCGACGCTCCGCAGCCGCAGGCGAACACCAACAGCGACCGGACTCTCCCGCGCCCCGACTTGAAGTGCTTCCGCTGCGGCGGGCCCCACATGAAGCGCGACTGCCGCGAGAAGGACGCCGGCGGCGGCGGCGGCGGCGGCGGCGGCGGAGGAAGCTCCGACGCCCCCCCTGCCCGAGAGCTCAGGTGCTTCACCTGCGGCGGCAGCCACCTCAAGCGCGACTGCAAGGAGCCGGGAGGCCCCGCCTCGGGATGCTTCAAGTGCGGTGGGCCGCACCTGGCCAGGGAATGCAGGGGCGGCGGGCCTCCGCCGCCGCTGAAGCAGCAGCAGCAGCAGCAGCGGAGGAGCAGCTCGGGGTCTCCTCCGGGAGGAGGAGGGGGCGCGTCGGGCGGGCCCCCGCCGCCGCTGAGGCGCCGCGGCGACTCGCGCTCGCGCTCAAGGTCGAGGTCGCGGTCTCCTCGCGGGAACGGAGGCAGGGGAAAGCAGCAGCAGCAGCAGCAGCGGCAGCAGCAGCAGCCGCGGCGCGTCGTCATCGAGGTGACGAGGCCCGCGGGCGGCGGCGGCGGAGCAAGGGACCTCCGCGAGGTGCTCGACAGCGGCCGCCGGAAGAGGTCTCTGTCTCCCTCCGATCGTGGAGGGGGAGGAGGAGGAGGAGGAGGTGGGAGCGACGGAGGCGGCGGCAAGCGGCGCAGGGGCCGCGGCGGGAAGGGAAGGCGCTGAAGAAGAATAAGGAGGAGGCTTGTAATTTTCCGCTCAACTTGATATTTGTCGTTCCACCAGACCCACTGCTTTTTTTCGCTTCTTTTCCATCTCTCTCTTCTTTTCCCGCGCGTCCAAAAACACACGAAAATGGCCCTCAAGCTCAACACCACGCCGCGCCGGGCGAGCATGGCCATCGGCGCCTGTCCGTTCCCGGGGAGGCTCGCGCCGACCACGGCCGTGCTGGCCCCGCATCGGCGCCGTCTTTCTTCTTCTCTGTCGACGACGCCCTCGTCGTCGATTGTCCATTCGATCGCTTCTTCCTCCGCATCTTCGGCCTCGCCCGCGCCCCGCCGCGTGCCCTCCCTGGCCCCGACGCCGCGTCGGTCGTCGGTCACCGCAGCAGCAGCAGCTGCGGCCGCTTCTTCCCCTTCGAGGGGCCTGGTTCAGCACAAGGCAGAGGCAAAGGTCTTCTACCGCTTCCTTTCGGTGAGGAGGGGGCGCGTTTTTCCCTTTCCCCCCACCCCTTTGTTTTTCTTTCCACAAAAAAAAGGAAGCAAAGAACAACCTCACTCAACCTCTTTCTCTCTCCCGCTCGCTGCTCCCTCTCTCCCGAACCAAATCTCGCCGCGCATCAGATCGTCTACGACAAGATCGTCAACCCGGGCCACTGGACCGTGCCCATGCGCGAGGCGGCCCTCGAGCCCGCGCGCCTGAAGTCCGGGGCCGCCGGAGAAAAGATCGACACGGCGAGGCTGCTGGTCGCCGACGTCGGGGGAGGCACGGGATTCTGCACGCAGGGCGTCGTGGCCGCCGGGGTCCCCCCCGCGAACGTGACGCTGGTCGACCAGGTGAGAGTAGTTGTTGCTGGAGAGAGGTAGATTACTTCCTGAGAGAGCGATGAGAGAGCGATGAGAGAGCGAGAGAGAGCGAGAGGGAGCAAGAGAGGGCGAGAGCGAGAGCGAGAGAGAGAGGGAGAGAGGGAGAGAGAGAGAGAGAGGGAGAGAGAGAGAGAGGGAGAGAGAGAGAGAGGGAGAGAGGGAAAGAAAAAAGAGGAAAGAAGCCGCGTGCCCAGCCTCCCTCGCCCCCCCCCCCGCGGGGCCGCGCCCCCCCCCCCCCCCGGGCCCCGGCGCCGGCCCCCCCCCCCCCCCCCGCCCCGCCCCCCCGCCCCGCGCCCCGGGCCCGGGGCCCCCCCCGGGGC
>Ga0315289_10016883_pt1 | contig 10040 bp, 9 predicted proteins | sample YL17G11_40_MG_FD_203452 | JGI IMG/M metagenome (GOLD analysis project Ga0315289, IMG submission 203452) | Sediment microbial communities from Yellowstone Lake, YNP, Wyoming, USA - YL17G11_40 | ecosystem: Environmental > Aquatic > Freshwater > Lake > Sediment | place: USA: Wyoming | collected...
TAGCCAGTGGCATATCGCCTACACCGCATACTATGGAACTCAAGAACCATCGTACCAACCAGGAGACCCGGTGAACCCGGTGAATATGGCCCTTATTCCCGATTTACACAAGGTGCCTGGCGGCGATTTCAGGGATTATACCCTTGACGGCGCATTCTCCATCGACGGGAACGACTATAGCTTTAATAATGGGTTCCATTTCCGGCAAGAACAATATGACTATGTTGTGAACAGTGTCCGTATCACCCGTTTGCTGGTCGGAATCGATGGTTCGCTTTCCGTGCCGGGTATGACTGCAGCTGCCCAGATCTCTACGCCGTTTGATAAAGGAGATCCTGTCGGGAGTAAAACCATCTACAAGGTGTTTCAATTAACACCAGGTGGCATCATCGATACAGGTATTTGGATGTCCGGAAAAATGAGCATATTAGATACCCTGGGGACGGCGAATGTCGAATTCGAGAATGGACAGGCCGCATTCTCTGGTGTTCTTGGTTCCTGGCTTATGGATGACTGGCAGGACAGCCTCGCCCCGTTTTAAGGTTCTATCAAGATGAGGTTGGGCCTTCCTGGTCCGACCTCTCCCAGGCGATCATCTCGGCGATGTCATCCCAGTCCCTGACCACTGCGAAGGGGTGGGGCTCCCGGTTCCAGGGCTGTTCGTAGACGATCGGGACAATGCCCGCCTCGGCAAGCAGGTGGCAGGTGTCGAGCCGGTCTTCCACGAAGTAGCGCACGCCGCGTTCCTTGAGCACCGGCAGTTTGGCAGTGCTTTCCCCTGTCGCCTCGATATGGATCGAGCTCAAGAGGTGCGGCATGGTCTTCTCACACCACAACGCCACCGGGCCGCCGGTCGGCCGCGCCGTAACGAAGAGGATCGGGGAGAACTCCGCGAAACGGGTAAGCATGCGCGTGGCACCCTTGTTGGGCTTGAGGTCCAGCTCGTGCGGCCGGTCAGTGAGCTGTTCGACGATCCGATCGGCTGTCGCTCTGTCCATCTTGATGACTTTGAGGAACTCGTAATGCGTGATATCCTCATAGTTGATCTCGATGCCGTACTCCGCGTGTGCCAGATGCACGAAGAGTCTGAACGTATCCGCGACGACCCCGTCGAAATCGAAGGCGATGTCTTGTGGTGCTATCTTCATGCTGTCTTCTCCTGTCAGCCGCCTTCCATAGCATAGGATTATAGGAAAAGCAAAGGCGCAAAGGGACAAAGGCACAGAGGCACAAAGGAAAAGATTACGTGGCAAACAAATGAAGGAGGATTGTCTTTTCTTGGACGTGCCGTGCGTTCTATTCTGGCGCAGGTTAATCATTGGTTGGCATTCTCCGGAACGAACGGAGAACGGACGGTATCCGGCCGCCCTGATGGCCCAGGGGGAGGGAGGGTGAGACCTTATAAAACCTGTTGACAAAGCCCTGACATGCAGGCTAACCAAGATAGCGGTATAGGCACGTAGCTCAGGGGGAGAGCACCACCTTGACGCGGTGGGGGTCTAGGGTTCAAATCCCTACGTGCCTACCATTTTTATGGAGATTATATGTCCGACAAGGTGGTTACGGTAAACGGCGCGGCCGTTCCGGCAGGAGACACGCTCAAAGATGTCGTCAGGGGGCGCACGATCGTTGCGGGCAGGATCGATGACAGGCCCGTCGACCTCACCGCGCCCCTCAAAGGCGGCGAGATCATAGAGACCATCGACAGCTCCTCCCTGGATGGCCTCGATATCATCAGGCATTCCTGCGCCCATGTGATGGCCGAGGCGGTAATCCTCCTCTTCCCCGATGCGCGTCCCACCATCGGGCCTTCCACAGAGGACGGCTTCTACTACGATTTCGACCGTGCCATCCCCTTTTCCACCGAGGACCTGGAGCGCATCGAGCAGAAGATGGCGGAGCTCATCGCCGCGGATGCGCCCTTTATCCGCAAGGAAATGGGCCGGCAGGAGGCAATGGCCTATTTCCAGGAAAAGGGCGAGCCCTATAAGGTTGAGATCCTCTCGGATATAGTGGAGGGAACGGTCTCCCTCTATGAGCAGGGGAGCTTCGTCGACCTCTGCCGTGGACCGCATGTCCCCTCGACCGGATACATCAAGGCCTTCAAGCTGCTCTCGGTCGCGGGCGCCTATTGGCGGGGCAATGAGCGAAACAAGATGCTCCAGCGCATCTATGGCACCGCCTTCAGCTCGGAGAAGGCCCTGCACGATCATCTCACCTTCCTGGAGGAGGCGAAGAAGCGTGATCACCGGCGGCTCGGCCGGGAGCTCGAACTCTTCATGATCTCCGACGATATCGGGCCGGGTCTCGTGGTGTATCTGCCAAAAGGCGGCATCCTGAGGAGCATCCTCGAAGAGTTCGAGAAAAAGCTCCATCTGAAGAACGGATACCAGATCGTCTACGGCCCGAGCCTCCTGCGGGGAAAGCTCTGGGAGATATCGGGTCACATGGACAACTACAAGGAATACATGTACTTCACCGAGCTCGACAACCAGCTTTACGGCATCAAACCCATGAACTGCCTCGCGCATATCCAGATCTACAAGTCCAGGGTTAGGAGCTACCGCGATCTCCCCTTGCGGTTCTTCGAACTGGGTACGGTGACGCGGCACGAGAAGTCCGGTGTGCTCCATGGCCTCATGCGGGTCAGGCAGTTCACCCAGGACGATGCCCATATCTTCTGTCGGCCGGATCAGATCATCGACGAGATCACTTCCATCATCGAGCTCGTACAGAGAGCTATGGCCATCTTCGGGTTCGAGTATCAGATAGAGGTGAGCACGCGGCCGGAAAAGTCCATCGGTTCGGATGAGGACTGGAACATGGCGACGCAAGCCCTCATCGATTCCCTTGACAAGAAGGGGCTCCCCTACGAGATCAACGCGGGCGACGGGGCGTTTTACGGACCGAAGATCGATGTGAAGATCAAAGATGCCATCGGCAGGATGTGGCAGTGCGCCACGATCCAGTGCGATTTCTCGCTGCCGGCGCGTTTCGATATCCACTATATCGGCAGCGATGGCTCGAAGCACTCTCCGGCCATGCTTCACCGGGTCGTGTTCGGCTCCATGGAAAGGTTCATGGGGGTGCTCATCGAGCACTATGCCGGTGCCTTCCCCGTATGGTTAGCTCCGGTGCAGGCCGTGGTCATGAACATCACCGATGCTCAAGCGGACTACGCTGCGAGTATTGCCGGGCGACTGACGGATGCAGGCGTGCGTGTCGAGCTCGATAAGCGCAACGAGAAGATCGGCTTCAAGATAAGGGAGGCCAGGCTTTCCCTGGTGCCGTACATGCTCATCATGGGGGAGAAGGAAAAGGGGCAAGGCATCGTGACGGTGCGCGACAGGTCCGGTCAGCAGAACACCGCCACGGTGGATGAGTTCATCGCCATGGTGCAGAATGCAACCCCGCAGATCTAATCGTTATTGACAATACATGATCTCTGCGTTACATAACCGCTTCATCCCTAGTTTAAGAGGAGGAAATTATAAGTAAAGATAATTTTAAGGAAACGATACGGGTGAACGAGAGGATACAGGCTGAAAGCATCAGGGTGATATCCCTTGAAGGCGAGCAACTGGGTATCATGACCGTACCGACCGCGCTTGAGAGGGCGCGGGATTATGGGCTAGATCTGGTTGAAGTATCTCCGAAAACTGTTCCTCCGGTATGCCGCATCATGGATTTCGGGAAGTACAAATACGAGCAGACAAAGCGGCAGCAGGCAGCGAAGAAGAAGCAGACGACGGCCGTCCTCAAGGAAATCAAGTTCAGGCCCAAGACGGACGAGCATGATTATCAGTTCAAGCTGCGCCATATACGCGAATTTCTCGAGGCCAAGCACAAGGTGAAGGTGATCATATTTTTCCGGGGCCGGGAGATCATACACAAGGACAGGGGACTTGGGATCCTGGCCAGGGTGAGGGAAGAAGTGGCCGATCTAGGGACGCCGGTGAACGAACCGAGGCTGGATGGACGCATCATGATGATGCTGATGTCCCCGAAATAGAGTTAAGGAGCTAACGAGGATGAAGATCAAGACGAACAGGAGCGCTGCAAAGAGATTCAGGGCAACGGGCAATGGAAAGGTCAGGAGGAACAAGGCCTATGCCAGACATCTCCTCGCATCGAAGAACAGGAAGCGCAAGCGCCATTTGAAGAAAGGGACATTGGTGCATTCGGCGAACCTCGCCGGTGTGAAAAGGATGCTCCCATATCTGTAAGGGGAAAGAGCAATGCGAGTAAAACGTGGCAAAATCGGGATAAGGAAAAAGGACAAACTCCACAGGCAGACGAAAGGTTTCGTGGGTGGGAGGCGGAACCTCATGCGGGTCGCCAAGGAGGCCCTCAATAAAGGCTTGGCATATGCCTACCGGGACAGGCGGCAGAAGAAGAGGGAGTTCAGACGGCTCTGGATAGCCAGGATCAATGCCGCGCTCAGGATGCAAGGCCAATCGTATTCACGGTTCATTGCAGCCCTCGGCCGCGCCGGCATCGAGCTTGACAGGAAGGTGCTCTCCGACATCGCCATCACCGATCCCAAAGGCTTTTCCTTTATCGTGGATTCCCTTACCCAGCCATAGATGGAAGCAAAGCTCGATGCAATCAGGGGGGCTTTCATAGGGGACCTGGAACATGCCAAGACCCCCCAGGATCTCGAGGAATTGCGCATACGATATCTGGGGCGGAAGGGTGAGCTCACTTCCATCCTCCGGCAGATGGCACAGGTAAGCCCCACGGAGCGACCGCGGGTAGGGGCCCTGTCCAACAAGCTTAAGGCCTATATCGAGGAGACCATTGCCGATCGGACACTGACCCTGGAACACTCCGAACACAAGGGGATCGATATAACCCTTCCCGGAAGGGTTATCCGGCAGGGCACGATCCATATCATCAATCAGGTCCTAACTGATATAGAGGAGATCTTTTTGAGCCTCGGTTTTTCCATTGCATCCGGCCCCGAGGTGGAGGACGATTACCATAACTTCGAGGCCTTGAATATTCCCCCCCACCACCCTGCACGCGACATGCAGGATACCTTCTACTTCACAGATGCGATGCTCCTGAGGACGCACACCTCGCCAGTGCAGATCCGGGTGATGGAAACCAAGGGCCTTCCCGTGAGGATCATTGCCCCGGGCAAGGTGTACCGCTGCGACGCCGACGTGAGCCACAGCCCTATGTTCCACCAGGTGGAGGGTCTGTGGGTCGAAGAGGGCATCACCTTCGGCCATCTCAAAGGGGTGCTCTATGCCTTCATCCATACCCTTTTCGGTCCCGATGTCCCGCTCCGGTTCAGGCCGTCGTTCTTCCCCTTCACCGAACCGTCGGCTGAAGCGGACATGGGCTGCATCATCTGCAAAGGAAAAGGGTGCCGGGTGTGCAAGTATTCGGGCTGGCTGGAGATATTGGGATGCGGCATGGTCGATCCTGCCGTTTACGGCTATGTCGGGATCGATCCTGAAGCCTTTACCGGTTTCGCCTTCGGGCTTGGGGTGGAGCGGGTGGCAATGTTGAAGTATGGCATCAATGACATACGGCAGTTTTTCGAAAACGACTTGCGATTCCTCAGCCAATTTTCCTTGGGGAATACATGAAGATAAGCTATTCGTGGATCAAGGAATTCGTGGATATCGATGCGGATGCGCCTGCAGCGGCGGATGCCCTAACCATGAGCGGAATCGAGGTGGAGGAGGTTTCCCGTTCTACCATCCCTCGCCAGGTGGTATGCGCCCGCATCCTGGAGGTGAAATCGCACCCCAATCCCGACAAGCTTTCGTTGTGTCTGGTGGATGCCGGCAAAGAGCCGGTGTGGGTCGTCTGCGGCGCACCGAATGTGCGCCCCGGACTCATGAGCGCTTATGCTCCTGAAGGCGCTGATCTCGGGAACGGAATTGTCGTCAGGAAGACCAAGATCAAGGGCGAGGTCTCGGTAGGCGTACTGCTCTCGGAAAGGGAGCTCAGTCTGACCGATGATCATACCGGCATCATGGAGCTCGAAGGAAATGTCAAACCCGGGGAAAGTTTCGCGCAAAGCCTGGGGCTGGAGGACTGGGTACTCAATATCAATGTGACCCCGAACAGGGGAGACTGCCTCTCGGTCATCGGGATAGCGCGCGAGCTCGCGGCGATCTTCAAGAAGGATTTCCGATTAGAACCAGTGCAGCTTGCCGACGAGGAGGAACCGATTGAGAACCTCTTGTCCGTGGAGGTCATTGCGCGGGAAGCCTGCCCCCGGTACTGTGCACGGGTGCTCAAAGGGGTGAAGATCAGGAAGAGCCCCTTCGCGCTCCGCAGGCGATTGTTCCAGTCAGGCGTGAGGGCGATCAACAATGTCGTCGACATCACCAATTATGTCATGCTGGAGCTCGGCCAGCCCCTACACGCCTTTGATTACCGGCAGATCGGTGGTCAGGCCATTATCGTCCGCAAGGCCAAAGCCGCGGAGCGGTTTGTTACCCTGGACGAAGTGGAGAGGGTGCTTGCCGGAGAGGATCTGCTCATCTGCGACAGGGAAAAACCAGTGGCTCTGGCAGGGATCATGGGTGGGCTCAATTCCGAGGTGGCGGATGATACCGAGACGGTGGTACTGGAAAGCGCCTTTTTCGAACCCTTGGGCAACCGGCGCACATCCCGACGCCTGAATCTCTCGACCGAGGCATCCTACCGGTTCGAGCGGGGAGTAGACCCCGGGATCCAGGCGCTGGCTGCCGACCGGGCGTCTGAACTCATGTGCGATCTCGCCGATGCACGCATCTGCAGGGGCATCATCGATGCCGACTACCGACAGCACATTCAGCGGGACATCCCTCTCCGCAGGGCATACATGGCCAAGGTGCTTGGCCTCGGAGAGATTTCTGGACGTGTCGTGGATGAGATTTTTTTCCGGCTGGGATGTTCGATAAAACCGACGGCTGAGGGTTGGATGATCAGCCCCCCATCGTTCCGGCACGACCTCGAGCGGGAGATCGACCTCATCGAGGAGTTCATCAGGATATACGGAATGGACAAGGTCGCACCAGAACTCCCCACCTTCAGACCGGAAGCGACGCCGGCGGTGGAGGTCTGCTTGAAGGATATTCGCATTAGACTTGCCGCCATGGGACTAACTGAAATCGTGACCTATGCCTTCATATCCCCGGTCTGGAAGAAATGGTTCGCTGGAGAAGCGCTCGAGCTCAGGAATCCCATATCGGATGAGATGCGGATCATGCGCACCTCGCTTATCCCCGGTCTGGTAACCACGGTAGCGAAGAATAAGAACCTCCAGACGAGAGACATAGCGCTGTTCGAGCTGGGAAGGTGCTTTTTTCCGGAAGAAGAGGGGCTCCCCGTGGAGAAGGAACGCCTCGGGATTGCCATATCGGGGCAGCGGCGAGATACGCATTGGTCGGAGCAGAGGGCGCAGGTGGATTTCTATGACTTGAAAGGTATCGCTGAAACCCTCTTCCCTGGTCTGGAACTCACATCTTCCCTCTATCCATTCTTCCAGCCCGGTTTTCAGGCGAATATCATCCTTGATGCGGAGACCACTGGATATCTGGGCCTGATCAGCGAGGATATCCGTGAATCGTTGGATATACCCGATGAAGTATATGTTATGGAGGTAGCGGTACATCCGCTCCTTGACCGGCAATGGAAGGGGCTGAGCCCCATTCCACGCTTTCCCATGACGTGGAGGGATATGTCCCTGATCGTGGACGAGGCAACCCCCTATGCGGATATCGAGCGCACCATTGTCTCCCAGGAGATCAGGGAACTCAGGAGGGCCCTTCCCATCGATGTCTATGTGGGCGAGAAACTGCCTGAGGGCAAGAAGGGCATCACCATTCGCATCATCTACCAGTCCGATGAGCGGACCCTCGAAGACAGGCAGATCAATGCATGGCAGGAAATAATCCTCAACGCATTGCAGAAAGGACTTGGCATATCCCTGAGGCAATAGTCCTTCTCTGCGGTTTCCTGGCCGTTTTCCTTGCGGAACCTGCCAGCGCTGCCGTTGCGATCGTTACGCAACGAGGGACAATCACGACCGAGTGCTACCGGATCCATGGATCGCAACTCTTCTTGTGCGACGGCACGGCCTTTGAACTCCGTGATATTATCTCTATCGACACCGCCAATATCACGGAACATGAGCAGCAAAAGCAACAGGAAGCCATCGCGGAGTTCTATGAAAAGGTGCATCAGCTCCTGGGAATGGAAGGCGATTTCTCGAGCCTGGAGAAAAGGTGCCAGGAAGTACTCGAGTACATAGCCGGTCTTAAGGCGGGCGGAAAAAACGCCCGAAGGCTTGGCGATGCTGCCGCCGATGCCCAGACGATGCTGCAAAGGCTAGAGCATGAGGCCAAGGAGATGCGAGGGAAATGGGAGGATCTCGAAATTCCGGAGAGAACACTCGTCATGCTCAGGGATATCAAGATTCTTGAATACCATGCACGCATCCTGGCCTATCAGGAGTGGCTTAAGTTCCTCAAGACATCGAACCCCACACTGCGGGAGTATGCGAAGGAGCACACGCGGCAGGCCAGGAATTTCGGGATGAGTTTCCAGCAGCATCTGCAAGACCGTCAAACCACTCCGTAGGTCTTCATCTCGCTTCTTGAGTATAGCGGATATCGTTCACCGGGACAGACACCTTGCCCGTGTCGAGGCTTGCGCCGGAGATCACCTGGAGGAGCGCTTTTTTTGAAGTACTGCCCTGGGCATATAAATGGGCCTGCTGCAGCATGGTATCGGCCGTTTCGCATGCTGCCGCCATAAGCTTCTTCAGGGAAGAAACCCTTTCCTCACCGGTGATAAGATCCTTATAGACTATGCCGGTATTGAGCCGGTCGGGTTCGATCTTCAGATTCCCATAAAAGAGTCCGAGGATTTTCGCATCTTTTAGGATGCCCAGGGAATAGAGGCATCGAACCAGGCCAAAGGCCGTATCGCTGGAGAAAGACCGGTTATAAAGGAGCTGCTTCTTGAGCGCGAGCCGGATATCAGGTGTAATGACAGCGAAATTTTTCGATATGATGTCTTCGAAAACCAGACCCTCGATGTCTGAAGGTCGGAGAACTTCATGGATGCGGAGGTGATTGTCGAGCTGGACGTCCAAGCAGGTCTCGAGGTGCCTATGCGTATACACCGCCTGATCCCGCTTTGCGGGATCTTTGTCATAGTAATTCCCGGACAGGTAGTAGATGACCGGGTGAAACACGATATCGAGGGCGCAGTGCGTCAGGTATCCCAAGACAAAGACGAGGTCCATCTCATCCCTTGCACGCTCGATCATCTCGAGGGTGAGAGCATTGGTCGGGTTTCCGTCCTTCCCGTGCAGATAGTCGGATATGGTCGCATGTCGGCTGTAATAAAAGGTGTCGGGGCTGATGGCCCCCAGGAGATAGGTGGATATATGCCTGGAAATCGCTTGTCTTGTCTCGCTGTCCTCAAATTCTTGGAGGAGATTATAAGCAAAGAAGATGTGGGTATTTTCCTTTGGCATCACTCCCTCACATGCGCATTATAGGGAGGAAGGATTTGGCTGTAAAGTCAATTTAGGTTTTCCTCCCTGAGGATATAAGTGCGCCGGAGAAGGTTTACTCAGGTGACTACCTTGAAATGCACGAGGCGGGGAAGGTGGCCTCCGGGTGTGAAATCTTTTTCATTATAACTGAAATCTCCTTCCGTACTGGTCTCCTAGCTGTGGTTTGCATGTAAAAAAAGTTTGCTATATTCAACTGGTTAAAAATTGCAGGCTATGGTATGTTTCTTGCTGAAATCGAGTGTCACGCAATCGTATAAGAGGGGGTGTAGCTGTCATGAGGAGGGATTCCCGGAAGATGTATATGAGATGCTTGTATCTCCTGGCATGTTGCTTCGTCGTAAGCGCCATCACAGGCTGCCTGCCGGTCAAGATAAAGGGCACGCTGCATAACGGCAAGGCGGACGGATATTACAAGGCCAAGCTTGAGGCGACCGGTGGATCGGGCAAGTATACATTTTCCTTGGTGGACGGAATGCTTCCCTCCGGACTTAGCCTGGACCAGCAT
>Ga0315289_10016884_pt1 | contig 10039 bp, 10 predicted proteins | sample YL17G11_40_MG_FD_203452 | JGI IMG/M metagenome (GOLD analysis project Ga0315289, IMG submission 203452) | Sediment microbial communities from Yellowstone Lake, YNP, Wyoming, USA - YL17G11_40 | ecosystem: Environmental > Aquatic > Freshwater > Lake > Sediment | place: USA: Wyoming | collected...
GGTGGCACCACTTGTAGGTGGTATAATAGCGGCTATACTCTGGAAATATGTTTTTGAGAAGGCATAGGCTGAGTTTTTAATCCTAAAAATTATCGTCTCAGGCTATTATTTCAAACTCGCCTTCCAGGATTATATCTTTTGATGAGCTTCCTACCATTACCTTGAACATGCCCGGCTCGACGGTGAACTTCATATCTTTATCGTAGAAGCCAAGCGTTTCTGCCCGCAGCTCAAATTCCACGGTCCTAGTTTCAGCGGGCTTCAGCGCTATTCGTTTGAAGCCCTTCAATTCTTTGACCGGTCTGGTGATGCTGGCAACCATATCATTGATGTAAAGCTGGGCCACTTCTTCACCAGCTCTGTATCCGGTGTTTTCGATAGTACACCTTATTGAGATTTTGCCTGTTAGCGGAACCAGATTTGGCTTTGTCTCAAGGTTGCTGAGCTTGAAAGTAGTGTAGCTCAGGCCGTAGCCGAATTCAAAAGCCGGGCTGGTGCTGGAATCAACGTAGTCTCCCCATAATTGAGACCGGGCACCCGATGGTTTATGTGCATAATAAACCGGGATTTGCCCTACCTTTCTGGGGAAGGAAATGGGCAATTTGCCGGATGGATTGTAATCGCCAAAAAGAACATCAGCCACCGCAGTGCCACCTTCTTCGCCCGGCAGCCAGGCTTCGAGGATAGCTGGAATCTTATCCATAATTGAACCGAGGGCCAACGGCCTGCCGTCTACCAGAACCAGAACCGTAGGAGTGCCTGTCTCGTAAATCGCTTTCACCAGGTCCTCTTGAACACCCGAAAGGCTTAGCTCAACGCGGTCCCTCATTTCTCCGCAGGTACACTCCGGTGTCACGCCGGATTTTCCTCCGACTACCACCACTGCCACATCAGCACCTCGTGCTGCTTTCACTGCTTCAGCGAAGCCATCTTTTGACGAATCGGTTACGTCGCAACCTCTGGCATATAAAACCTTTGTCTTCCGGGAGACCTTTGCCTTAATTCCTTCCAGGATAGTAACCACAGGAACGGTAATCTGGTCGGGCTGTGCTTCCGATTCCGGCAATGGGGAGCAGAGCATTGTTGCCGTCATCATCATAAGCCCGATATGAGCCGGGTATGTGTAGTCGCCAAGTATGTTTCTGGGACTATCTGCGTTCGGCCCTATAACAGCGATGGATTTTATACTTTTGCTCAGCGGCAATAAATTGCCTTCGTTTTTCAGCAGGACCAACGATTTCCGCGCGGCTTCGAGTGCAAGCTTGCGATGCTCCGGCACATTGAAAACCCTGGTGATTTTTTGCGGGTCGACGTATGGAGTTTCAAAAAGTCCCAGCCTAAATTTAAGCTTCAATATCCGGGAGACAGCTTGATTGACCAGCTCTTCTGCTACCACGCCAGTTTCAACTTGTTCTTTTAGAGGCTCAGCATAAAAGTCACACTTGGGTAGCTCGATGTCGATGCCGGCCATAAGAGCCAACCTGCCGGCATTTGCTTTGTCGCTAGCTATCATGTGATAGTTGTGTAGACTGTCGATAGCGTAATAATCGGAAACTGCGATTCCTTCAAATCCCCATTCCTGACGCAGAATATCCGTAAGCAGTTCCATAGAAGCCGCGCAGGGAATGCCGTCTATTTCATGATAGGCATTCATAATAGATAAAGCGCCCCCTGTCTTGATGGCTTCTTTAAATGGATACAAGTAGACTTCCTTGAGCAATCTCGGCGGTATATGGGCAGGTGCCCAGTTCAGTCCGCCCTCTGAAAGTCCGTAGCCGGCGAAATGTTTCAAGGTGGCGATAACACCCTTACTCAAATCGTCCCCCTGAAGCCCTTTTACGTAGGCCGTCCCCATCCTGGCGATAAGATAAGGGTCTTCTCCAAAGGTTTCTTCTACTCTTCCCCATCTCGGGTCTCTAGCGATGTCTAAGACAGGGCTAAGCCCCTGATGCAGTCCCACGGCTCTCATTTGCCTTCTGATGATGCCGGTCATCCTTTCCACCAGTTCCGTGTCCCAGGTGCTGGCTATACCGATTATCTGTGGGAATATGTCTGCCTCTCTGGCCACAAACCCGCTCAGGCATTCCTCATGGATTATGGCCGGTATTCCCAGCCTGGTATTTTCGACCAGGAATCTTTGAATGGCATTTGTGAACGCGGCAAGCTGTGGAGAAGATAATGCAGTAGATGCCGCAGCCCTCGATATTTGTCCTATTCCATTTTTTATAAGCAATTCTGCCTTTTCCGGACAAAATCTCCTACCTTCCAGCACCTCGAAGCCCCAGACGCCACCAAGCTGAGCCAGCTTCTCATCAAGCGTCATTCTGGAAATGAGGTCTTTGACTCTGGCATCAACGGACTTCGTAGAATCCCGATAAATTTCCATCATTCTGTCCTGAATCTTTTTATGCCACATTGTATCGGTATTGAGCCCGATGTTACAAGAGTAACTGACATCGGCTGTTATTAAAAAGTGCTGTACAGGCAATTCGGATAGCACTTTTGGCGTATGGACATGCCGATATAGTATGATATTAACTTAGCAAGGAATATCGTGGTTAGACTGAGTGGTTTTTACAAATTTTTGGAGGTAACACATGACTATGATGACGGGAAAGCAGTATCGTGAAAGTATCAGGCGGCTCAAGCCTGAGGTCTATTACCTGGGGGAGAAGATTGAAAGTGTGGCTGACCACCCCGCATTCTTGCCACACGTCAATGCGGCAGCGCTGACCTATGATATGGCGCTGGCGCCGGAATTCGAAGAATTATTGTCGACCACCTCTCATATCACAGGAGAGAAAATCAATCGCTATACCCACATACATCACTCCCACGATGACCTGGTGAAAAAGGTCAAGATGCTGCGTGCTCTCGGCCAGCAAACGGGTAGCTGCTTTCAGAGATGTGTTGGCCATGATGGGCTTAATTCTGTCTATTCGATTACATACGACATAGACCAGAAGATGGGCACGGACTATCACAAACGTTTGGTAAGTTTGCTTAAAGAAGTGCAATCTAAAGACCTGATGATTTCAGGCGCTATGACCGATGCAAAAGGTGACCGCCGACTGTCGCCGAGCCAGCAGAAAGACCCTGACCTCTATGTACACATGGTAGAAAAGAAGAAGGACGGCATCGTGGTCAGTGGTGCCAAAGCCCACATTACAGGCGCAGTTAATTCACACGGCCACCTGGTCATGCCGACGGCGGCCATGAAGGCAGAAGATGCTGACTATGCCGTCTGTTTCTATGTGCCTGTCGACGCCCCCGGAGTCGTTCATATCTTCGGGCGGCAGACCAACGACACGCGCAAATGTAACTGCTTCCTTGACCAGGGAAATGTAGACTACGGCATAGTTGGCGGCGAGGCTCTGATTGTCTTCGATAAGGTTTTCGTTCCCTGGGAGCACGTCTTCATGTGCGGCGAATACGAGTTTGCCTATGAGCTGGTGGAAAGGTTTGCCACCGCCCACCGTCAGAACTACGGTGGTTGCAAGACCGGTCTGGCTGATGCTCTTATCGGCGCCACTTATGCTCTGGCTCAAGTCCAGGGAACAGACCGCGCTTCGCACACCAGAGACAAGCTGGTGGAGATGGTTCATCTGACGGAAACTCTTTACTGCTGCTCCATAGCTTGCTCTTGCCAGGGCTATGCTTTACCTGCCGGCTCATATATGGCTGACCCGCTCCTGGCCAATGTCACCAAGTTGAACGTCACCCGCGAAGTTTATGAAATTGCCCGGCTGGCGCAGGATATCGCCGGCGGTATACTGGCCACAGCTCCATCGGAGATGGACTGGAAAGACGCACGGGTAGGCAAGTACGTGGACAAGTATATGAAAGGTGTTGCCGGAGTGCCTACCGAGACCAGATTACGGTTGGTCCGGCTGCTTGAGGGGATGACCTGCGGCACCGCGCTCGTCGAGTCCATGCATGGTGCCGGCTCACCTCAGGCGCAGAGAATTATGATTGAGAGGCAGGCCAATTTTGAACGCAAAAAGCGGCTGGCAGAGAAGCTGGCCAAAATTGGGGAACAGCCTCTACTCGTCTGCTAACATAAGTGTCAAAGAACAGTCGCCAAGTTAAGGTAGCCCTGAAGTATTGCGGTTCCTGCAATCCACGTGTGGACTTGAGCCGGATAGCTCGTCATTTGGCTAAGGTGGCTGAGGAGCGAGGGGATTTCCAGATTGTACCTCTGTCTGAAAATGATATCGACGTAGTAGTCATTCTATGCGGCTGCCCTCGTGCCTGCGGCAACAAGGAAGAGGTCAGAGCCAGAGCCAAACGAAGCCTGTTTACAGCCGGTGAGTCTGTAAACAGGCAGGCTGTGCCGGAAACCCAACTTCCAATGGCCGTAGAGCAGGAGCTTGTTAAAATCCTGGATAGCTAAATCGTAGCTCAAAGGGAATAAACCTTTTGCCCGTCCCCGCCGTTTACTATATTGTGACTTCAAACTTCCTCACGTTCCTGACCTGCCAGCCACAGGTCTATGTATTGCCTATGGTTTACAATTTGGCGCGAAGTCTCCTCTTTTAGACTTAGATTCAAGGAGGTACCAGTCTTGTTTGAGCAAGAACCTGAAGAACTGCTGAGGATGCTTAACGGTACAGCCTAGGCTATGGCATCCCTTTGTGAGAAAATAGACCCCTATACTGCCGGTCACCAGCGCAGAGTAGCTCGGCTCGCCTGTGCTATCGCCAAGGAGATGGGCCTCCCCGATGAGCAGATTGATGGCATCCGCATAACAGGTGTAGTCCACGATATCGGAAAAATGGCTTTGCCCGACGAGATTCTGAGCAAGCCCGGCGTATTGAATGCCGAAGAGCTCAGCATCGTTCAGACTCATCCGCAGGTGGCATATGATGTGTTGAAAAACCTGGAATTCCCCTGGCCTGTAGCCCAAACCGTACTACAGCACCATGAGAGAGTAGATGGCTCAGGCTATCCCAATAAGCTTGCCGGCGAAGATATAATTCTGGAAGCCAGGATTTTATGTATTGCTGATGTTGTTGAATCCATGGTCTCCCATCGACCTTATCGCCCAGCCCCCGGGTTGGAGAAGGCGATGGAAGAAATCGAGCTAAATAGTGGTGTTCTCTATGACCCCATGGTGGCGGATGCCTGCTCCAAGCTTTCTTCAAATGGCGGCATAAAGCTCGACTGGGAATAACCAGAGCTGTACTTGACCACAGAGAATGGCGCCATAAAAAACTACAACTCTGCCATAGTGCTTTGTGGTGATGCGCGTGATTATGCCACCCGTGAGATTCTTGAAGCCATACTCGAAGACGAGGACAAGCATATCGACGGCATTGAAGAGGCACAGGACCAGATTTCCCAGATGGGAGTTCAGGTGTTCCTGTCGACGCAAAACAAGTAAAAAGGTCATTTCTGGTTTATCAAGGCGATTAGGAAGAACGCGAAAGCCCCCTGTCATTATTGAGGTGGCTTTTTCTCTATGTGTCACTGGCCTTGGGTGACCGTTACTCTGCAGTGACCTGCGAGCTTACTCCAGGTAGTCTTTGAGTTTACGGCTGCGGCTGGGATGGCGCAGCTTGCGAAGTGCCTTAGCCTCGATCTGGCGGATTCGCTCGCGGGTAACATTGAACTCCTTCCCCACCTCCTCCAAAGTTCGGGGTCTATCATCCTCTAAACCAAACCTGAGTAGTAAAACCCTTCTCTCCCGGTCGCTGAGTTCAGTAAGTACTTTAGTTAGTTGCGCCTTAAGTAGCTCTCGTGAGGCAGCCTCTGCCGGTGGCATGGTAGTTCTATCCTCGACAAAATCACCGAGGTCACTGTCTCCTTCTTCGCCGATAGGAGCCTCTAAAGACAGTGGCATTTTAGACAATTTCAAGACCTCCCTTACTTTTTCTGAAGGTATGTCCATGGCTCTGCCGATTTCCTCAACAGTCGGTTCCCGCCCATACTCTTGAGACAGCCAACGGATGGTCTTATACAACTTGTTGATAATTTCGACCATGTGCACCGGGATGCGAATAGTACGTGCCTGGTCAGCTATAGCGCGGGTTATGCTTTGTCTAATCCACCAGTGAGCGTAAGTGCTGAATTTATAACCCTTCCTGTATTGGAATTTGCTCACGGCTCGAAATAGTCCCATGTTGCCTTCCTGAATAAGGTCCAGTAATGGTATGCCATGACCGGTATATTTCTTAGCGACGCTGACCACCAGGCGCAAATTGGCTTCAATAAGCTGTTTCTCTGCTTCACTGGCCGTTCTTTTAACCTGGCTGAAATGGATGGTAAGCTGCTGGTTCTTAGCCCGAAGCTTGGAAAGTAATCCACGATCAACGGGCTCAGCGGCTAATGACTTCAACTTAGTCCATGAGGTTCCGTTCACTATGTTCTCCAGCAATTCCGAAGGTAAAAGCCGGCTATCTATGGAAAAGTCTATCAAGCTACGCCCAACTTCCGAGGCGCTTTTACCGTTGGTTTCGGTAATAGCTTTCACCAGTTCCGGGTCGATTACACCATCGATAGCTGCCCGCAGTTTGGGGTCGCGAATTGTCCGCATGAGACCATCCCTCGCATCAATCTCAAAGCGTTTGGCAAGAATTTTCACTACCGGCCGGGCGGCAAGTAAATGACGAAGCAAATAGATGGTGGTGCTGACTGCCGGGGAATATCTACTATGTTGCTCAGGGCTAAGACCTTCGATCTTGGCCAGGTACTTGGCCTCTTCTAATTTACTGGCTAATAACTTCTCATCTTTGGCGGTGAGAAGCGAGACTCTGCCTATCTCATGGAGATACATGAGTACCGGGTCATCAACCGCATCAACCGGCTGTTCCCAGGGCTCTACTTCAAGCGCGGGCGCCGGCTTAGCTCCTCTATCTGTCTTATCTCCCCACTCTTCTTCAAGTTCAGCAGATTCCTCATCTACCCAGGGCAGGGCAGGTTCGGTAATTTCTTCTTCTGTTTCCTCGTGAAAGGAGCCCCAGGTGCTCCGGGCAAGCGTAAGCGGCTCAACCTCGGACCTAATACCGAGGACTTCTTCCGGGTTTACGACATCATTATCTTTCATCTTAAAAAATAAAAGTGCTTCATCTTGCCGTGATTATCGCGCCGCTACAATTCACATTGTAAAATGCTCCGCGTTTTCGGGCAGCCATAGGCTAAGTATCAGCGCTATATGTCTAAGGCATTCAGATTAGGCTGTGATTTAATATCTTCTCTGTCTGCCTCTGCCACCACCACCACCAAAACCTCCGCCTCCGCCTCCGCCTCTGCTGTCGGAGCGAGGGCGAGCCTCATTAACATCAAGCGTCCGGTCCTTCAGCGTTTTGCCCTTGAGGCCGGCAATTGCAGCTTCGGCTTCGGCCTTTGCCGGCATTTCAACAAATCCAAATCCTCTGGATTGCCCGCTGTACTTGTCCTTTATGATGCTTGCGGAGGTGACTCCTCCAAAAGCCGTGAACTGCTCCCGTAATTCCTCTTCAGTTACATCAGATGATAAGTTGCCCACGTAGATATTCATGTTTTGCTCCTCCTTCTATTAGCATGCTGTATAACATACATAGGCCAGGTACATCCCAGCCTATGTATGTGCTTAAAGCCAAACTAGTATTCCCTACTAAGTGTGGTGCTGCTGTGGCTGTAGCCACCTTGTGAACCGCCGCGCTGTTGTTTCTTAGCCTGTCGGCACTGAGAGCAACGCTTAGGGTCATTGGTGAAGCCTTTAGACGCGAAGAATTCTTGTTCCCCAGCAGTGAAGGTGAAGGTAGCCCCGCAATCGGGACAGGTAATTGACTTGTCTGTGAAACTCATTGGATGGCCTCCTCTCTTATAAATAGTTGGCTAGAGTTGTGGTCATCCGGAGCTTGGATAAATTGCACAAACCTAAGGTAATTTAACTAAGTACGTGATAACCTAAACTGAAACCACTACTTCTACTATACACCAAAACTCTCCCCTTTGCAAATGACAGCTTTCCGGCCGAAAATCATCTGCTCAAGTATTGACATTCAGCAACTAGAGGCTTAACATGGCAGACGGTAGTTGATGTAGGGAATTCAGGCTCAAGTAACCGATAGTTTTAGAGGTAGAATCCGGGTAGTAGAGTCCGATGCCTTCCACTACTGTTTTAGTCACCGCAGTTACATCATTCCTCGGCTTTCTTTTGAACGTAGCCGTAATCTTTCTTGTCCTGTCACGGGGAAGACAAAAATATCACTACCTTTTTGCCGGTTTTCTTTTCATCTGTGCTCTGTGGGACCTCGGCATATTTCTGTCCATGATCAGGAATAGCCATGTTAATGAGCTGGTTATCTATGGCAATGTAATCTGGCAACCGTGCACTTTTATGTTTGCCATTATCTATCACTTTACCTGCAGCTATCTCAACCAGCCGAGAAAGAAGCGGACCATTTTTATCTGGGTCGGTTCTACCATTGCCTTTATTCTTGGCGTGACCGGCTTAGGGGGCAAGATTGTGGGCGTTTACAACTATAGCTGGGGGAACATCTACCGGCCTGACTCTATGATGCTTAATGGTCTCCTCTTCTTGGCCCCCGTTATCTACTTTTTTGGCTTGTCTGCACTCTGGTACCTGTTCCGCGCTTACAGGCGGGAAACCTCGCCATTAAGAAAGCGCCATATATTGTACATCCTTATCAGCTTTTCAATAATCCATCTAGCCACGGCGAAAGTCGCCATACTTTATGGCATTGACATTCCTTGGTTGATGCCCACCTGCATGCTTCTCAACGACATTGCCGCGGCCTTAATTGGCATAGCCATAATAATGTATCGGCTCTTTGACATCACAGTTATTGTAAAAAGGGGAACCATATACTCAATATTGGTGGCGCTTATAATCTTTATCTTTAGCTGTTCCGAGCACCTTCTGTCCAAGTATCTCGGGGACTTATTAGGTGAGCAACCGATATATATTCACCTTATCTCAATAGGAGTAGTCGTTGGTATCCTCATGCCTGTCAGACAGAGGATAGAACGTGGCATCGACCGTTTCTTTTCCCGGAAAAAGCTGGAGTTCTAGCCCTATATCTGATTCAGCTATTTTTCGCCGCTATCGGAACAAGTCCTCGATTTCTCTGTAGGTTCTTTCGGAGCGGTGGCGTATACCACCAACTTCAACATGCTTGTTTGCCTTATCAATGAGGTAGATTATCCGGATGTCACTGACTCTCATCCGGTAGATGTCATCATACAGCTTCTCGCATCCATGAGGCCTGGGGTTATCAACCAGGGCTCGAAGTCTAGCTATCACACGCTGGTAGTCTGTTTTTTGTAAACTGTCTAGCTCCCGCTGCACCCTCTTGCTGCGAAGCCTAACCTCGAACGTGGCTTGCTCGTTTTCGCTCATAATCGCCTAAGCTGATGGCTTCTTTTTCTGGTGCGGCAAGAGATTCCTTCATTGCCAGCAAATCTTCAAGGTCTTCGAGCTTCTTAAGCATGGCTTCGTATTCATCATAGCGTGCCAGCACAGCCTTTGGTTTTCCATGCTGTGTAACATACAAAGGAATCCCTCTTTCTTCGAGTTCAGCCATCATGGCACCGAGCTTCGTTTTGAGTTCACTTACAGTAACGATACGAGTGGGCATAAAAACGCAACCTCCTGTTATCGGCCCCTTGCTGATTGTGCTTTTAATTGTACTAAATTTGGTACTAAACTTCAACCATTTAGCTATAGCGAATAGCTATTTGTTAGCTAAAATTTTCTTACGTGTCACCCGCCTTCGGGTGACCGTTACTTCGGTCATTTAAGGCTAGATATTTTACTCGCTTGGCTTCAATCTGGCAAACAAAAAGCACAGTTTTTTACTGTGCTTTGTTAGAATTCATTGGTAGCGGGGGTTGGATTTGAACCAACGACCTTCGGGTTATGAGCCCGACGAGCTACCGCTGCTCCACCCCGCGACGATAGTGAATAGTTTTGTGCTCAGCCTGATGTAGGTCAAAGACCTCGACCATTAGTACGGCTCAGCTGAACAGGTTACCCTGCTTACACATGCCGCCTATCAAGCAAGTTATCTACTTGCGGTCTTACCCGGTTAAA
>Ga0315289_10016886_pt1 | contig 10039 bp, 8 predicted proteins | sample YL17G11_40_MG_FD_203452 | JGI IMG/M metagenome (GOLD analysis project Ga0315289, IMG submission 203452) | Sediment microbial communities from Yellowstone Lake, YNP, Wyoming, USA - YL17G11_40 | ecosystem: Environmental > Aquatic > Freshwater > Lake > Sediment | place: USA: Wyoming | collected...
TAAATCGGGTATTTTAGCATAATCGATGGTGACATAAAAGGTAGCCGATGCTTCGTAGACTGGCCGATGAGAACGATGGAAAAAATACCCGCTGATCCCGCCTATCAGTGTCGTGATCACAATCACCCACCAGAACTTCATAAGCCTATTAAAATGAACCTCAGGCACAAATTCATCCATATTTTGGGTCATATAAAAGCTTCTATTCATACACCGCTACCGCTGAGCAACACCCAACCGGTTTTAAGTAAAATATAAATATCGAGCCAGAGAGACCAATTGCTCAGATAATATTCGTCTAATTGTAATCGATGTTGAAAAGTAGTCGCATGCCTGCCCATGACCTGCCACCAGCCTGTCAAACCCGGGCGGATCTGGAAGATCAAGTTGGCATAAGTCCCCATATCTTTTAACTCGCTGGGCAAATAGGCTCTCGGACCTACCAGGCTCATCTCTCCCTGCAGGACATGCCAGAGTTGGGGTAATTCGTCCAGGCTGAATTTACGCAGGATTTTCCCCATGCGGGTCACTCGCGGGTCATTGGCTAATTTATGGTGCTTATGGTATTCCTGACGTACTAGGGGATCCCTACCGAGCAGTTCCTCAAGACGCTGTTCAGCATCAAAGCTCATCGTTCGAAACTTCAGGTACCTGATTCTTTTCCCACCCAGACCCAGGCGTTCGTTGGAATGAAACACGGGGCCGGGCGAGTCGAGCTTGATCAACACCATAATGACGATGAAAAGAGGTAGAGCCAGGACAACCAGCAGTATGCCCAATACCACATCGAATGCCCGTTTGAGGTAGGTCGATTTCTTGTCCAGTAAATGATACTGAGCTCGCAGGGTCAGCCGACCTTCCAGATCCATTGTCCGGACCCACAAGGAGCCCAGGGGTGAGTTGGCTAATACAACCAGGACAGTCGGGAAGAACTTGCTCAACCAGCTTAATTCCGCGCGGGTTTCAAAGTGGCTGTCACCAGGTGCTTCCACATAGACTGCGTATTGGATCGGATTCCTGGAGATGACCTCTTGCAGGTGCGATGGGGATTGGATAACTGGCAATCCCAGGATATTTGGCTGGTTCGATGGGGCTGTTTTGTCCACGATTAGCACCGGTTTGAGGCCCAAGCGCCGGCTGCGTAACAGCTTCTCGACTACATCACAAGTTTCAGTTATAGGCCCTACTACAACCACCGGGGTCCCCCACCATTTGAGCAGTGAAGCCCGGTTGCGTATGGTAAAACGGACGATAAGGTTGAAGAGGCAGGCCAGCGCCCACCCGGCGAGGAAGACAAAGCGCGGAAACTCCGGTCCTGTTTTCTGGAAATAAATAGCGATTCCCAAGACCCCATAGCCCAGGGTCAGCGAGTAAAAGATCTGTTGCATTTCCTCAACTGCCGTCCGTCCAAACCCCGGGTATAAACCGGTGAGTGTGTAAGTGATGAGAATACTGATCAGGTTTAACTCCAGCAATGGGAGGAAGATATCCCAACGGATGACCCCGCCGATCAAGGGGATGAGTGCAGCGCGGATTTCTGTCGCCAACCAAAATGCGAAGCCTATACTGAGTATATCCCCGATCAGTAGTATCAAGATGACGAGGATGGACCTACCGCGCAGGATGTCGATCCTGGCCACTTGTTCTTCCGAACCAGATATTTCGTGGTTCTCTTGGGGTATGGTTGAAGGTCCCATAATCAATTGGTCTTGGTTAACAGGTTGATTTCATTTAGAAATGAAGCCAGGACATGCTCCTTTGTCCAATAGGTTTCAACGAACTGGCGGCCTTTGACTGCCAGTTCGCTCCGTATCGCAGGATGGTCCACCAGGCAGCCTATGGCATCTGCCAGTGCACCGGGATCCTCAGGTGGCACAACCAGCCCGACTTGGCTGACGACTTCGGCGAGTTCGGTTCCCGGGCGCGCCGTCGCAACGACTGGACGTCCGCTAGCCAACATCCCTCCCAACTTTGACGGCATGACCAGGTCAGCAGTGTGGGCGCGCTGCGGTAATACGTGAATGTCGGCTGCGTTGAGCAGGTCATTCAACCGCTCCTCGGGTTGGAGAGGCATGAAGCACACATTGGATAATCCAGCTGCCTGCTGTTCCAATTCTACACGGGCAGCACCCTCTCCGCAAAGGATAAAATAGACCTCCTCTTCATCTGAAAGCTGCCTGGCAGCGTCAAGCAGTGTTTCCAGTCCCTGTTTTTGACCCATGTTCCCTGCATACAGGACCAGGATTCGGTCAGGTGGAATACCCCAATCGGCGCGCAATGAGCTGGGCTTTGCCAGGGGATAGATGGTTCTAATATCGACCCAATTGGGCAACAAGAACGATTTATCAGCCGGTACACCTTTCTGCCAGAGGCGCTCTAACATGCGTTGGGAAATGGTCGAGACCCGGTCAAACCCCTTGAGACAACTGGCCTCAATATTTTGCGATAAGCGAGTCGTCAAACCAAGGCCAGGCAGCATCTTCAGGTTTGCAGCGGTATCCAGTTCAAAATCCTGGATGTGTAGCCATGCTTTACTGCCAGCCAGGCGCGCAGCCAGCCATGAAAAAGGGGTGCTGGCTATTGCCGGGGCAATATTTATGAGCAGGGCTGGTTTCCATCTCACCTGGGCTAATATCACCGGCAGGCTGAAGAGCGCAAAAGAACCCAAGTAGAGGATACGTTTAATCCCTGAGGGCTTCCGAGGGACCCACAAAGGACAGCGGTAAACTTCCATACCCTGCCATTGCTCTTTACGGTAAGACCACCCAGAATACCCGGCCGCGATCCGCCATTGGGGATAGTATGGCGGTGAGGTGACCACGCGCACCTGATGGCCCTGGTCTGCCAGGTACACGGCTAACTCTCCGGTATACTTCCCGATCCCGGTCATCTCGGGGGCGAAATTTAAGCCGTGGATCAAAATGCGCATGGCGAGATTCCCGGATCAGCTCTATTCTGAATGGGGAGAGGTGGGGCGGGACCTGATCGGTACCGCTGGAGTGCCATAACACACCATTCCGGCGGGAAGGTCCTTAAATACTGAACTGCGTGCTCCAACGATGGCTCCATCTCCCACATGCACCCCAGGGGCAATAAAGACATCCGCTGCAATCCAGACCTGGCTGCCAATGGTGACCGATTGGGCATAAATATCGAAAGAGGGGCGCGTATAATCATGGGCACCAGCGCACAAATAGGAACGCTGTGAGATAACCGTATGGGGACCAATCTGGATTTCTCCCAGTGAATATAACACGACTTCATCTCCAATCCAGGAGTAGTCGCCGATTGAGACATTCCACGGGTAGGTTATCCACGCGGTAGGTCGAACGAGCACTTCCTTGCCAAGTTTTGCCCCGAAGGAGCGCAATAGAAAACGCCGCCACCCAAACAACACCTGGGGTGAGGGTCGGAACAGGAACCCCTGTACGAGCCACCAAAGTTGAACCATCACACTTGACCGCCCGCGAAAGCCCATGGGAAGCTTGAAACGGCTCAGGTCTTGATAGGTGCCAGGCTTAATCATGACTTTGGCTGCATAAATCCTTGTAAAGTGAGATCCATCGAGGGGTAATCACCCTCCAGCTGTAAGTGTCCTCGATCAAATGACGCAAGCTTGCGCCGCGGTCCTCACGCTCTGCCTCGGACCAGCCTGTCGCCTGCTTGAGGGCGTCGCTGATCGAATCAATGTTCGGGTGGATTAAGAGGCCGCCTCTGCGTTCCCAGTCCGCGACCAATCCACACTCGTTGGTTGTAATCACGGGAGTGCTGGCAGCAGCAGCCTCAAGGTTGACAAACCCGATCGGCCCGGAAAGGGAAGGAAAGCAAAATGTCCAGGCGTGGCGGTAGAGGCGCCATTTCTCGATCCCCTGCACCGGGTCCAGGAATTCTACCCGCTGTTGCAGGCCAGCTGACTCTACCATTCTGGTCAGGTCATCGGCGTATTTTTTCTCACGCGCTTGTATGGGTCCGGCTATCTTCAATTTAAACTCATTCGAGGGGAGCTGGGCGAATGCCCGGATCAACAGGTCTACTCCTTTTACCGGATGCAGCCTCCCCATAAAGAGAATATAGCGCGATTTATCGGATGGCGGCTCTTTCGCCTTCTCGAGCACCCCATCCACTGCGGTTAAATCAAGCCCATGGGGGATGACTTCGATCCTTTGGCCTGGGAAGTAATTTTGGAGGTGTTCCGCTTCAATAAATGTCAAAGCATGGATAATCTGGGCGCGCCGGAAAGTGGGTTGGGCTACTCGATTCCAATAGATGGTTTTTTTCAGGCGATGAGGCCAGCTTTGGCGGTCCCAGGTCCAGCGCTCTAACATACCATGGGGGGTAAGGATAACAGGCCGGGTATTATTATGGGCTTCATGCGATGCGGCCCACTGGATCCACATCCAGATCCCATGCAGGTGAATGATATCGGTCTGGGACACCAGTTTGCGCAGCAGGGGGCTCTGATGTGCCGCCATGCGCCAATATCTTCCCAGACCGGAGGATTTTAAGATGTGGAGAGTGATACCGCTGGGAACAGGGATCGTCTCGGGGCCAATGCAGACGATCTCCTGCTGGAAAAACGGTAGGAGCTGATGGGTGAGCGAGTCCACCGCACTGGTGATACCGGTATTACCAGTGGAATGGTCCTCAGTGACATGCAAGATTTTGGTCATGATTAAGCTTGCTTTAGTTTGGATTGTAAACCATACCCCCCCATTAATGCCAGGGCTAGCCAGACGTGCGGCGTCACGATCGGGTAGGCTCCCAACAGAGCAATAAATCCGGCTATCAGAGTGGCCTTGGCATGAGCTGTCTGGCAGCAGCGGAAGACCTGGTAGATAAAAGTGAAGAATAGAATCAGGCCTATGATACCCAGGTCCGAGCCCATACCGAATACAACCGAATAGGGTCGCATGTAATTAGTAGAGGCTAATGCATTGCTTACCTCCCCATAGGCATCAAAGGATTTGTAGTTAATATAGCGTAGATAAATTTGTTTCCAAAAGAGACCATATTGACCGATACCCAGGCCCAAACCACGCGTCTCAACCAAAACATAGATAAGGTTTACGATATAGCTAACGCGAATTGTTGCTGAGATAAGCATATCGCTCATCCGTTGGCTGCTCAAAAGTGCCTCAATAGCGTTAATAAACATGCTGCGCGCCCAAAGGGAGGATCGAATAACGACGCTGGCTACAATCGCAATTGCTCCAACAGCAGCGACTGAGCGAAGTAAGGTTTTACTGCTGATTGAAAACAGAGCCCAAAAAACCAGGTAGGCCAGCAACAGCACGAACACCATGCCGCTCTTTGAAAATAACACCGATATCAATACCAATGACAGGTTGGTCAAGCGAAGGAATTTATTTCGTAAAAAGGGGAAAATTGTGATCAGCAATAGGATCTGGAAACTCACGAAAGATGGCTCTGTGGCCAGTAAAGCCGTTCGCCCGACCCAGTTGAAGGGGACGATCAGCCAATCACGAATATGCAGGATTACTTGATAAGCCCAGGAGACATTTTGTGTAGCGATGGCCTCAATAACAGCGTAGAGTAAAACAGGCACGTAGCCAATGCTCACCCAATGCGCAACAGCTTCGATGCCATAGGATTGCAAAGAATATAAGGCGCTGCAAATGAAGATAAAAATCAGTACATAGCCTAAGAGGCGGTTTAATGCCTGGAGAGTAGAGCCATAGAAGGGGGTAATTACCGCCGATAGGACGCCCAGGCAGATCAATACTCCCCACCAGCGTAGAAACTGCCATCCGGGCAAACGGCGCAAATTTTCATTAATAAAATCCCATCCTATCAGGCTGGAGAGACGCACTCCCTTTCGGATGACTTCGGTAAGAAAGATGAGTATAAACGCCAGTGTAAACAGGATGGCGCTCAAAGGGCGGGTCGTCCCGAACTCAGGCAGCCATCTCAGGTGGCTGAGAGGTAATGTCAGCCAACCCAAAATCATCATGAACTTAGTAAGATCAGCCAAAGTCAATTTATTGTTGGTCCTCATAATTTAATCCACTGGTAGGGGGGAGGTTTTAAAGTGGTTTTTCCGAGCATACCGAAGCCAAAACAACTCTATAGCTAATGTAAGCAAGGCCACGCTAACTTGAGCCCAGGCAACGCCCATCGCGCCATAATTCCTCTGCAGCAGGTAGGAAAATACCAGACCGATAGGTGTCACTATAGCCGCCGCATAGAAGTTGAATTTGACCAGTCCTAAACCGATGAGTGCAGCAGCGATAATAGCATACGATGAAAAGATGATATACCTTATTAAAAGAACAGAAAGGTAAGCTAATGCCGGTTGATAAGACGCACCGTAAATATACTTTATTAACACCCAGGCTGCTCCATAGACTCCCACCGCGACCAATAAACTTAAGATGATGGTTGAAATTTGGTTCTGTCGCAAATTCTTATCAAACCAGCCTTTATCCTTCCAGTGTTCACTGAAGTAAGGGGTGAGGATCGCCTGGATCGTTATCGTGACCTGGGTGGCAGCCAGGATAAAGTAGGTAGCCAGAGAATAATAGCCAATTGATGTGCGGTTGCTTACAAAATGATCCAGGATGAAGACATCTCCGTATTGCCCCAATATGGTGACACCGCTAGCCAGTACACTGAATAAAGCCAGGGAGTAGATGCCAGCTGGGATGAGCGAAGGCGAAGCCCTTAGGAAGTGCACACCAACTTTCAGTAAAGGGGGGATCACACTGATGATGCTAGCCATGACAGTCCCTAAAACGAAACCTCCTAACCCCCAACGCCAGGTGCTGATCACAACGAAGACAAATCCAATGGCTTTGTTTATCGCCTGGACCTGCGACATGTTTTTAATTTTTTTCTGGGCCTGTAAATAAACAGTCAGGATATCGGTAATGACGATAAAAGGTACCGCTATCCCATAGATCAACAGCCACTTAACCAGGTCGCGCGAACCGGTGATAACTCCCATGAGAGCCAGCAATGTCATACCGAATATAGCAACAGCCGTTGTCCCCAAGGTACGGAAAAAAGAAAAACGCAGCAGGTATTCCTGCTCCGGTTGGCTGCGGTTTTCAGAGCAATATTTTAAAACGGTTGAATTAAACCCTGAACCGGCGAAGACGAGGAACAGGATGATATAGGATTGCAGGATCTTCGACTCACCCAACTCGACCGGAGCCAGGAATTTGGTTATTACAAGGGACGTGCCAAATCCCAGAAGCTGGGCCAGAAAATTGGCCGATAAAAGATAGAAGAAACCTTTGTCGCGTAGAGAACGGATGGGGGCAAAATTCAACAAGGTATATTCCAGAAAGTTGAGCTGCCAGGTGAGAAGTTTATTAATAAGAGGTCTGGCTTGTATTATGGCTTGGTTTTGCAATTATAATCGGATAACTTTGTTAACCCATGGTGTACAGGTAGATGAAAAATTCGGTCTCTCTTCCGGCGTCCATCACCGCAGCCATATTAGTATTAGCATGCTGCCTGTGCGGGGGTCTGGCGGTTGGGGTCATATATTTTACTATGCCGAGACCCGTGCTCGATACATTCATTACACCCACCCCTGCGACGGTGGTCCGCCAGGAAAGCCCGGTCCCCACCGATACCCTGGTGACCCTAGAGGATACGATAGTTCCGGCCAGCGATCTGCGTGACTTGGCCGGACGGCTGAAGGGGGAAGAAAATATCCCACTCACATTGAACCCGCCTCCTGCTCCGCTGCAGGTCGGTACTCGCCAGACCTTCTGGGCTATCAATAAGGATAACCACCAGCATTTCCGGGTGAATGCCACCCTGCGCTACGTCACCCCACATTCCTACTTCTGGATCGAGGACGGGGTCAGCTATGATGAAACGGAGCTCGAGGACCTGGCTGAGACCTTTGAGAACCATATTTACTCTACCGACCGTGAGTTCTTCGGCAGCGAATGGACTCCAGGCGTCGATGGGGATGTACACCTGTATATCCTTTACGCCAGGGGGTTGGGTAAAAACCTGGCTGGCCTCTTTGCATCCGAGGACGAGTATTCCCCCCTGACCCAGCCATACTCTAACGCTCACGAAATGTTTTTATTAAATGCCGACAACCAGGCACTGAATGATCAGTTTACTTATGGCGTCTTAGCCCACGAATTTCAACATATGATCCACTGGTATCGCGACCGCAATGAGACTTCCTGGCTCAATGAGGGGTTTTCTGAGCTGGCTGCCTTTTTGAACGGCTACGGAGTTGGGGGCCATGATTATCTTTATATCAAGAAACCTGATATCCAGCTCACCGATTGGCCAAATGACCCGAATGCCACCGGCCCCCATTATGGGGCAAGTTTTCTATTTCTGACATATTTCCTGGACCGCTTCGGTGTAAACACTACCAAGGCATTGGTAGGTGATCAGGCCAATGGGATGGACAGTATCGATGACGTGTTAAAGCAAATCGGTGCGACTGATCCCCTGACGGGCAAGCCAATCCGGGCTGACGATGCCTTTGCAGATTGGGAAGTTACCTCCTATCTTCAGGATGGGTCGGTTGCCGACGGGCGTTACACCTACCATAATTACCCGGATGCCCCAAAACCTGGCGCTACAGAAAGTGTTCGTATCTGCCCAACCGGACCTATGACGAGGGATGTGAACCAGTATGGCGTGGATTACATCCGCATCACCTGCTCCGGTGATTACACACTGCATTTCGTGGGAACGACTCAGGTCAAGGTCCTTCCAACGGATCCGCACTCCGGCTCGTATGCCTTTTGGTCCAACAAAGGAGATGAGTCGGATATGACCCTGACCCAGACTTTCGATTTCACCGACAAGAGCAGCCCATTGAGGATGACTTATTGGACCTGGTACGACCTGGAAAAGGATTACGATTACGTGTTCCTGGAAACCTCACCTGATGGCGAACACTGGCAGATATTGACTACTCCCTCGGGGACAGCGAAGAATCCGTCTGGCAATAATTACGGTTGGGGCTATAACGGCCTCTCGGGTGGGAGCAAGCAAGCGAAATGGATTCAGGAAAGCGTTGACCTGTCTCAATATGCGGGTGAAAAGGTTCAGTTGCGCTTTGAGTACGTCACTGACCCAGCAGTAAACGGCGAGGGATTCCTGCTGGATGACGTCTCGATCCCGGCTATCGGGTATTCCACAGACTTCGAAAAGGACAATGCAGGCTGGCAGGCGGAGGGCTTCGTGCGCATCGAGAACGTGCTGCCCCAAACCTACCGCCTGGAGCTGATCTCGGAAGGCGCGACCACCACGGTGACGGACATCCCGTTAAACCCAGACATCACCGCTGACGTCCCCCTGCACATCGGCAGCAACGTAAAAGATGTGGTGCTGGTCATCAGCGGTACCACCCGCTTTACCCGCCAGACTGCAACGTACACTATTGACATTGTACGGTAACTGTTCAGCCTTGGATGGTCAAGACCCAGTAGTTATAAAAGTAAATTTATAAGAGCAGTTTCTATCAGGCCTCGGGGGGCACGCGTGGGGACCGCAAAACTGCCAACTGCTGTTCTAATTCGGCACGTCGGGCAGCCGCAGCTGCATTTAAATCATCGCGGAGTTGTTGAGCGCGTGCCTGCATCTGGGCTCGCAGTTCCTTTCCTGAATAGGGAGCCAGCAGCATGGCAAGGGTTGTTCCAACCAAGCCACCCATCACCGCGCCGACCAGAAAACTCGTAATGCGTCGCATAGTTTCCTCCTTCAATGTGATATTGCTGCAGTGAGTTGCTCTGATATTATAACGGGTAATATTTCGGATAACCTTGCTATTTTCGTAAATATTGGAGATAATAGCTTTACCGCTCGCATCCTTATTCGAACGAGACGGTTGCCAACTAGACGAATCTCAATACTCTACCTTATTTTCAGGTCCCTACCCTTAAAGGAGGGTACCATGTCTACAACCTTTCCACAGCCTACTTATAAAACAATCGAGCGTAAAAAAGTTACCACACGCACTCTTCAAACTAAGAAGCAGCGTGGTGAGGTCATCACCATGCTCACTGCCTACGATTACCCGACAGCCCTGATC
>Ga0315289_10016889_pt1 | contig 10037 bp, 12 predicted proteins | sample YL17G11_40_MG_FD_203452 | JGI IMG/M metagenome (GOLD analysis project Ga0315289, IMG submission 203452) | Sediment microbial communities from Yellowstone Lake, YNP, Wyoming, USA - YL17G11_40 | ecosystem: Environmental > Aquatic > Freshwater > Lake > Sediment | place: USA: Wyoming | collected...
ACAAACAAGGCACACGGCATCCGCTGCCCCCCTGGGTGCCGATCCACAACGGAACGGCGGACCCTGTTTCTCTTTCTTTCCGCCAGGTCCACTCAATGTGACGCTACCAATATTTACCGGCACAGCCTTCTGCCCGGTCGTGCTGCTCCTGCTCGCTCACTGCCGTCAGGGAGGATCGAATGGGCAGATGAGTAATGATCCACCGCCAGAGGTGGTGGCTTTGGGTCTCGGCCATCGAGAAGTGGCCTGGTTCTTCGCGCTCTTTCTCTTCGAGCCGCTCCTTCTCCTCGTCCAGCCCGATGGTCGTTACGCAGTAGCCGCGGCTCCAGAAATGATTTCCCCAGTATGGCTTGCGCCTGAGATTCCTATTGTTCCTAAAAAACCCAATTGCCGTCTTGCCTTTCAAAACACCCATCAGCTCGGATATCGATATTTTCGGCGAAACACTTACCACCAGATGAACGCGATCCTTCATCACATTCACCTCTGCTATCTCATTATCCTTCCATTCATCGATAGCCCTTATCCGTTCTTCGACATACCTCCCCGTCTTCGCCACGGAGAATGTGGCGCTGCAGATTCTCCAGGACATCGAAGACCCGTACCGCCGTTGGCGTCTTGCGCTCCCTTTCCTCCGGGTATAGGTAGAGTTTCGTGATCCCTTCGCGTTCCATCGCGTGGCGCAGCTCCCGCTCCACCAGTGCATGCACCGTCATGGCGATGAACCCCATGAAGAGGCAGGCTTCCACCCGGCCGATGTTCTTCAAGCCCATCTTCGACAGTTTGGAGGCCGAATAAGAAGGTTCTTCCGGGTCCGTCGAGTTCCGGATAGATCTGACTCTCCACGATGCAGACTTCGGCACCTGCCTCGCCGTCATGGATACAAAGTACAAGATCACTGGCACGCCCAGCTCGGACGATGTCGCGCAGATCGTCGCTTATGCAGTCGCGAGGGGAGCCCGGACAGGTGTGCTCATCTACCCGCGCCGGCTGTCTCGTCCATTTCGCGCCGAGGTCGGAGGGATCTCCGTGCACGCGATGAGCTTCCCGATCGACGGTGATGTGGAGGCGGGAGGGCGGGGGTTTGTGGAGGATATTGCAGCGGTGCTTCCCCGCGCTCACGTGACGACTTAGCTCCGGGTGCCTGCAAGCGTAAGAAACCGTCACCGCCACACCAAGACTCCCCGTTCCTTTTTTGGGAGCGCGAAAGAGAATAAAAAGCCTCGCCTTCCCGACGCTTCAGACGCAGAACTTGCACCGGTGCTCCATCACGATGTCGAATCGGTCGAGGGCATCAAGGACCACTGATTGGTTGACGTGAGTAAGCTGGGCGATCTCGCGGGCGGACAGGTGCCCGCCGGTGTAGAGCTGCTCAAGGTAGCACCTGCTCCTCAGGCGGAGCAGGGACGGGAGAGGGATGTTGTCCTGTATGAGCACGGGAAGCGAGGATCGTCCGTTCGCCTTCTGTTGGCCCGGGGGAGCTAAACCGGCGCGAACAACCTTATCAAACGGCGAGGGAGGCGGGTATCTCCTCAATCTTGTGCTCGTAGCAGTAAGCTCGAAGCTCGTCCAATAGGGGAGCTTAAATATCGATTCTGTAAAGATTTATAGACCCCGCTCTCGCGGGGTTTGTAGTTTTCGGGTCACTATGAGCAGATAGTCAGGGAAACTCCAAGACGCCAATCAGTCGCCCCGATGGGGGGGCTCATGGTTGAACTCACACTGGATCTGACGGACTTGCGCTACACGTTTACCGAACGAAACGCCGGCCGCGGCCTGGTGTGGCTGCGGGACCGCCTCGGGCATTCGGGAGTCGCCGTGACGGAGCGGTATCAATCGGTAAAGATTTAGATTCTTCTTGACGAAGTATCACTATAGTGATACACATTGGATGTGCAAATAGTGCACATCTGAAACATATACAAAGTGCTTGTAGATTGTGCGGGGAGAGATGGCAAAAAGCATATTGGTCATATGTGAAGGTGCATGCTTTGAGATCATGTGGGGCATTGCCTCAAACGGCGGATGCCAGGCGAGAGACTATTACGAAGCGTTGGAGGACGCCGATCGAGCGAAGGCGCTAGCGCTTTTCAAGCGTATGGCCGAAGTCGGCAAGATCTTTGATAAGACGAAGTTTCGCAAGGAAACACAGAATCTATATTGTGAGCGCCTATCAGAAGCAGGGAGATAAGGCGCCACCGCAGGAGATCAAACGGGCTGAAAACCTTCGGATAGAGTGCATGGAACGGATAGCCCGGAAGGAGGAACGGCATGAGAAAAAACAAGGGTGAGAGCACCTTCGAACGGGAGATGAAAAACCCCGTGTTCCGCGTGGCTTTCGAGAAAGAATCCGCAGTGCTTGAAGTATCTGAGTTCCTCGCGAAGCAGATGGCAGAGCAGGAAATGTCGGTTCGCGCCTTGGCGAAGCGGGCCTCTGTGTCTGCTACCGTCGTGCAGGGCATCAAGTCGGGAAAGCGGAAGAACATCGAGTATACAACCTTGAAAGCGCTTACGCTTGCTCTCGGTTATGAGATAATGTTTAGGAGAGCGCACACCGTGAGAGTCTGAACGAGTCAGCCCCATGAGAACGGGTCGGCCGTTTCGGCAGGCCCTTTTTTATGTCTTGGGCCATCCTGTGGATGATGTCGAACGGCGGCGTGAAGGCTGGGACTATGTGGTCATTCGGTGGCTGGCAGAATGGTTCGCACAATACAGAAATGGAAAAAACGAAGGTATCTTTCGACCATGCTCTCGATCGCTAACTTCCATGTACGGCGTGGGAATGCGGGTATAGGATTCGCCTCATACCCCCCGTGCGGGAAAAGGAGGATCCCATGAAGAGAAACTTGGTCATCGCGTTGGCGGCGCTCGTCGCGGCTGTCGCCTTCGCGCAGACCGCCAAGGCGCCGGTGACCCTTTCAATCATCGCCAACCAGGATTGGGTCACCAAGCCCTACATGAAGGTAGCCTGGGCCAATTACGAGAAGGTCACCGGCAACAAACTCGACATCCAGGCATTGCCCATCGACAACTGGGAGACGGTCATGAAAACCCGCGCGGCGGCGGGCGAGCTGCCCGATATCGTCATGACCTTCGCCGGGCCGGTCCTCGACGCGATGCGTCCCGCCGACAACTTCTTCGACCTCTCCAAAGAGCCCTTCGTGAAGGACCTGAAGCCCTTCGTCCTTCCGCAAGCCACCTACAAGGGCAAGATCTACGGCCTGCCCCTTTGGGAGGGTTCTGTCTCCGGCACCCTTTACAACAAGGACATCTTCAAGAAGCTCAACATATCCATTCCGAAGACCCAGGCCGAGTTCTGGGCCGCCTGCGAGACGATAAAGAAGGCCGGCATCACGCCGATCTATCTCGCGTTCAAGGACATCTGGCCGGCCCTGCCCCAGTTCGGTCTCGACCCGATCGCCAGGAAGTACCCCAACTTCGTGGACAAGCTCAATTCCAACAAGCTCAAGTTCACCAATGTGCCCGAGATGACGAACCTCGTCGGCTTCTACAAGACCCTCGTCGACAAGGGCTATCTCGGCACCGATTTCGTCAGCAATACCTGGGACGGGCAGGCCACGGCCCTCGGCGAAGGCACCTTTGCCATGGCCCTTGCCTGGGACCAGTACCTCTATTCCGACCTTGAGCCCCGGTACGCCGACGCCGCGGCCCACTTCGGCATCATGCCCTTCTTCATGAACGTGACTCCCGAAGGCTCATACGAAGGCCCCAACGCGTGCATGAGCTTCGTCAACAAGAAGGGCAAGAACGCCAAGGTAGCCCTCGAGTTCCTCCGCTTCCTGGCCAAGCCCGAGAACCTCAACCTCGCCTACAAGGACGTCTTTACCGAAAGCTACTTCAAGAGCGTGACCACCAACAAGGTCTCGCCCCAGGTGGCCGAGGCAAGGGCCTCCGTCGACAAGCTCATCCTGGCCTCGGTCCAGGCGGGGATCGTCGGCTACAGCCAGGTGGAAAGCGTGAAGCCCATCCAGATGATGATGCTGGGCCAGCTCGGCGTAGCGGACACTGTCAAGCAGATCGACGACATCAGGATCAAGGTCGCCAAGGCGCGGGGACTCGCGGGATTCTGAGCCACGCCTTGTGGAACAACACGAGGACCGGGGCTTGCCGATGGCAAGCCCCGGTCTTTTCGTCTTTCGGCATCGACGACCCGCGAGGTATCTTTTTTCCATTCACCGCACGTAGAACCGGCCTTAGGATGACGACGTGATGCAGGGCAACTCCATAACCGTCAAAAAGGCTTATCCCCTCTGGATGACCATCCTGCCCTTTGGCATCTACGTGGTGTTCCTGGTCCTGCCGTCGACGGCGGGCTTCACGCTCGCGTTCACGAACTGGAGCCCCTACACGGAGACCCTCCGATTCACGGGCTTCGGGAGCTTCGCGGCGATGTTCACCGAGAAGGTCTATGGCGTGGCCCTCGCCAACACCCTCATCTTCGCGGTGGTCACGACCTTCGGCAAGGCCGGGCTCGGGCTTGTCCTCGCCCTTGGGCTCAACACCGCGATCCGCTCGCGCAACCTGCTCCGCACGGTCTACTTCTATCCGGCGGTGCTCTCGCCCCTCGTGGTCGGCCTCCTCTTTTCGGCGATCTTCGATGCCAAGGCGGGACTCGCCAACCAGCTCGTCGCGGGCTTCGGCCATCGCCCCGTCTCCTGGCTGGGCCAACGGACGACGGCCCTCTTCGTCTTCAACTTCGGTGAAATCTGGCGGTCGACCGGCTACGCCATGGCCATCTTCCTCGCTGCCCTGAAGGGCATACCCGCGGACTACCACGAGGCAGCCATGATCGACGGCGCCTCGGCCTGGAGGCGCTTCCGGAGCATCACCTTGCCCTTCTTGATGCCGGCCATCAATCTCGTGCTCCTCACGAGCATGCTGTTTGGGCTCAAGATCTTCGATCTGGTCTACATCCTCACCGGGGGCGGACCGGGCTACCAGACCGAGACGATTTCGACGCTCATCCTGAGCCAATACGGTCAGGACTTGTACGCGCAATCGACCGCTACCAACCTCGTTTTCACTCTTGTCCTCGTGTCCTTTGCCTTCGCGTTCCAGGCCTACCGCCGCGCGACGGAGGTCGAGGCATGACCGCGGAGAACAGGGCCGAAGGCAGGCTCAAAAGGTTGATCGGAGCTGCCCTCCTCTGGCTTTGCGCGGTCGTCATTCTCCTCCCCCTCGCCGTTGTCGTTGTCACTTCCCTCAAGAGTCTCAAGGAGGCGGCCTCCCTCAACCTTTCCTTGCCACGAGAGCTGCTCTTCGGCAATTACGTCACGGTCTTCGCTGAAGGCAAGATCATCCGCGGCATAGCGAACAGCCTTGTCGTGACGGCCACTGCCACGATCCTGATACTCCTCTCCGCTTCGGTGCTTGGCTTCATCCTGACGCGCCGCCGAACGCCAATGACGGTCTTCATGGAAAGGGCCATCACCCTTGGATTGGTGGCGCCCTTCACCGCCCTGCCGACCATCATGCTGCTCAAGACCCTCGGCATCCTCGGCACGCGCGGCGCCCTATCCCTCGTCTACACGGCGATGTTCCTCCCCTTCACCACGATGATGCTCTCGGCGTTTGTGAAAACCTTGCCACGCGAGTTGGACGAAGCAGCCATCATCGACGGCTGCTCGGGCCTTGCGCTTTTCCAGAGGATCATCCTGCCCCTCCTCACGGCACCGCTCATGACGGCCTTCCTCCTCAACACAATGTGGGTCTGGAACGACTTCATGATCCCCCTCTACCTCCTCAACTCCGCGGCGCGCTGGACCCTTCCCCTTTCGGTGTTCAGCTTCTTCGGCAAGTACAATCATTCATGGCAGTACATCTGCGCCAACATGATCATTGTCTCCGCCCCGGTGACCCTCCTCTACCTCGTCGGGCAACGCTCGATCATCTCGGGCATGACCGCCGGCGCCGTGAAGGGCTGAAGCGTGGTACAATAAGCCCGATGCTCGCCAAGCGGTTCACGAATCGGCTGCTGCTCGCCAACCTCGGAATCCTCCTCGCGCTCCTGGCCTGCGGCGGTCTGGCCCTGTCTTTCGTCCTCGGCGGCTTCCTTGGCGCTGACTTCCGGACTCAGCAGGGATATCGTGTCGACAAGATGGCGGAACAGCTGGACGGCGTCCTGGACCAGATGAATCGCCTGTCGATATCCATCCTCGCCTCGCGGCGGATCAGTGACATCATGCTCGGCATTCCCCGGGACGACAGGAACAATTACTTTCAGATCCATCCTGCCACCAGGTCCGAGGTCCTCAACCTGCTCCTGTCCTACACCGCCCTCAAGCCACTCAGGGGCCGCATCTGCCTGGTCTCGGACAAAGGCGACCTCCTCGACCTCTCGAACCAGCAGGACGCGATGGCCTTCACGAAGCCTGAGCTCTCGCGCATCACGGCCACGAGGGAGACGGCGCTGGGGGACGAGCCCAAGGCCCTCCTGCCGCCTGGACCTGAACCCTGGTCCAGCCGCCATGCGGCGGTCATCGCCCTCGTCCGGCGCCTGCAGGACGCGGAACAGCGCTACGGCTGGCTCGAGATCAACGAGCAGGTCGAGTCCCTCGGATGGATATGGGAGTCGCGCGGCAACGCCACACCCGCGCGGATCGGCCTCTACGACATGGCCGGAACCCTGCTCTACGCCAACTTCAACGGGGCACCGGGCAGCGCCGCCGAGCTGGAGAACGGGCCGCGCCTGCCTTCCGGAGCGATGGTTTTCCTGGCCGACCTCGCCAACGCCGACTGGAGGCTCGCCTATTTCGCCGACTCCAAAGGCCACGAGCTGCTCACTGGCCAGACCATGGGAATCCTGGCCGCGATCCTGCTGGCCGCCTTTGTCCTGATGGCGCTCTTTTCCTGGCTGGCGCTCACGCGCGTCACGAGGCCAGTTCGAAAGCTCACCGAGGAGGTCCGGGGCATTACGAGTCTGAACCAGGATTTCAGACCGCCCGACCTCCGCGCGCCGGAGGAAGTCGCGATCCTGACCGGCGCCTTCCAGGACCTCATCGTCTCCCTGCGAAGGGAACACACGGCCCGGCTCCGGCTCCAGGGCCAGGAGATGAACGCGAGAATGGCGGCCTTGCAGGCCCAGCTCAATCCGCACTTCGTGTTCAACACCCTTACCTGCATCGCGGCCTACGGCAGGAAGGGCGATGGCGCGAATGTGCAGCGGATGTGCAAGGATCTCACTGCCATGCTCCGGTATTCCCTTCAGAATTCGAATGAACCGGCGACTATCGACCAGGAGCTCGACCAGGTGGAGGTCTATCTCGCCCTCATGGGCAAGCGCTACGCGCACTACCTCGAGTATCGAGTCGATCGATGCCCGGAGGCATCCCGGATTCCCGTCCCGCGCCTGCTCCTACAGCCCGTCATCGAGAACTGCTTCGTCCACGGCTTCGCCAATACCCCCGGGCCATGGCGCGTTGAGATCGGCTCGCGTCTGCAAGGAACCAATTGGGAAGTATCGGTGAAGGATTCCGGCGAGGGAATGGACACCGACCGTATACGGCGCCTTCTTGCCGAGTTCGAGGAGGCCCTGGCCGAGGAATCACCGAGCGTCTTCGACCGCGACTTCTCGCGCGGCAAGCTCGGCCTCCTCAGCACCTTCGCGCGCCTTCGTGCGCTCTACGGGGAACGGGCGGCATTCTCGCTGGAAAGCACCGAGGGGGCGGGCCTCCTCGTGCGCATAGGGGGGCCGCATGGCCTCGCTTGAGGTGTTCATCGCCGAGGACGAGCCTCCAATCGCTGACATGATCGCGTCCATGGTGGACGAGTCGCCTGCCGGCTTCCGGACCGCATTCGTCGCGCACGACGGCAAGACCATGCTCGACCGGCTCGCGACCAACAGGCCGGATCTCCTCCTCGCCGACATCAGGATGCCGGTGATGGGCGGCTTCGATCTCATCGAGGCCGCCCATCGACTCCATCCCAACCTGCCCTGCGTCATCATCACGAGCCATTCTGACTTCGAATACGCCCGCGCCGCCCTCAGGGTGGGGGCCATGGACTATGTCCTGAAAACCTGCCTGCCCGAGAGCCTCGACGAGGTCCTCCTCCGCGTGCGGCAATCCCTCGGGCTCGAAGGGCTCGCGGATCATGCGTCGGACGCCCGCCTCGACACCGGGGCGCGGCTCAAGGAGCACCTGGACCGGATCGTCCGCAGTCCCTTCGATCTCCGTGATGTCGCGAAAGCGTGGGGCTACAATCCGCTCTATCTGTCCCGGGCTTTCAAAGCCTTCGTCGGCGTCTCCCCCAAGCGCTACCACACGAAGGCCAAGATCGATCTCGTTATGACAATGATGAAGAAGGAGCATCGGCTCCTCCTCAAGGAGGCCGCCTTCATCATTCATTTCGATGACGAGCTCTACCTGGCCAAGGTGTTCAGAAAAGAGACCGGCATGAGCTTTTCGGAATTCAGGCGGAAACTGGATGATGGGGGGTGATCGAATGCCGGAGAGCCGCGGGACACGAACCGAATGGTTCATGAGGTCACGGTTCGGAATGTTCATCCATTGGGGGCTTTACGCGATCCCGGCCAAGGGCGAATGGATCCGGAGCCAGGCCCGGATCACCGAGGAGGCGTACCGCGAGTATTTCGACTCCTTCGATCCCGTCGATTTCGACCCCCGGGAATGGGCTCGCCTCGCGAAGAAAGCCGGGATGAAATACGCCGTCCTCACGGCGAAGCACCACGACGGGTTCTGCCTCTTCGACAGCGCCCTCACAGACTACAAATCGACCGCCACGAAGGCTGGCCGCGACTTCGTCGCCGAATATGTCGAAGCCTTCCGAGCCGAGGGTCTTGAAGTCGGACTCTATTACTCGCTGATCGACTGGCACCACCCCGACTATCCGCACTACGGAGACCGCCATCATCCCCAGCGCGATGACGCCGCCTGGCAGGGTCACCATCACGACTTCGGGCGCTACCTCGACTATCTCCACGGCCAGGTCAAGGAATTATGCAGCAACTATGGCAAACTCTCGGTCCTCTGGTTCGATTTCTCCTATGACGGGCTCTCCGGCGAGGCATGGCGCGCCACCGAGCTCGTCCGGATGGTCCGCTCCCTCCAGCCCTCGGTGATCATCGACAACCGCCTCGAGGCGTCCGGTGAGAGCCTCGGTTCGATCGCCGAAGGCGAGTCGGAGGAGTACGCGGGCGACTTCGCCTCTCCCGAACAGATCATTCCACCAGAGGGTGTGCGGGACGCGCGGGGCCGCCCGCTTCCTTGGGAGGCCTGCGTCACGATGAACAACCATTGGGGCTACGCGGCCGCCGACCACGCCTGGAAGCCGCCTCGCCAGCTCCTGCGCAAGCTCGTCGAATGCGTCTCGAAAGGCGGAAACCTTATCCTTAACGTCGGACCGGACGCCCGTGGCCGAATCCCTGCCGAATCCACCCGCACCCTTGAGCATGTCGGCTCCTGGCTCGGCGACAATGGAGCGAGCATCTATGAATGCGGCGCGAGCGGCTTTCCCAAGCCCGAATGGGGATGTTTCACGAGGAATGGCCAGAAGCTCTACGCTCATGTCTTTGAGCCGCCCATCGGGTCCCTTGCCCTCCCCGGTCTTGGCGGCGGAAGGATCGCGCGCATGCGGCTCCTCAAGGACGGATTTGAAGTCCGCGAAAACGACGCCTGGAACACGAAGATCTTTCCGGATCACGCCTTCGTCAATTTCGGCGAACCGGCCGATTACACCTTCCCTCTCCCCGATGAAGACGACACTGTAATCGAAATCGACCTCCAGGAGCCGGCACCACCGGATGAGTGAAAATGCTGGTGGAGGAAAAGCCTTTTCAGTCAACGCCGCGATTGCTCTTGCACGCGAGCCCTCAGTTGATTCGGGGGACGAGGAACCGGCTCGAATGGGCTCCTCAAACCGCCAGAAGCGAAGGTGCCTCCTCGATCTGGTGCTCGTAGCAGTAAGTTCTCAGCTCGTCCAATAGGGGGAGCAGGATTGGACAGGCAGCTTCGGGTACCGGCAGTTCTTTTGTTATGTCCGCGGAGCAACAGTGTGCC
>Ga0315289_10016890_pt1 | contig 10037 bp, 13 predicted proteins | sample YL17G11_40_MG_FD_203452 | JGI IMG/M metagenome (GOLD analysis project Ga0315289, IMG submission 203452) | Sediment microbial communities from Yellowstone Lake, YNP, Wyoming, USA - YL17G11_40 | ecosystem: Environmental > Aquatic > Freshwater > Lake > Sediment | place: USA: Wyoming | collected...
GTCGTCGGTTCAAATCCGACCTCCCCGATTGTCCCCAAGGCGATGGACATGATGCGCCTGTAGCTCAGGTGGATAGAGCATCTGCCTTCTAAGCAGAGGGTCGGGAGTTCGAATCTCTCCAGGCGCGCCCCCTTTTCCCCTGATTTTTCAGTCATTTAGTTTGATTTTGATTTTTAGCCTGAGTAAGTAAAACTGAGCCTTTTTTAGCGATTTTGTCCTCAATTTGTCCTCACGGATTTGAAGAAGAATCTGAACATAAATAGGTTGCTGGGCTTCGAATCAGAAGGCCGGGGGTTCAAGTCCCTCCTCGCGCACTCTCTGTTTCCCCATATTAATCATCAAGTTAGCCGATTTTGAGATTAAGCCGTTTTATGTCGTTTTAAGCCCTAAACACGTCGCAAATCTTGACAGTCATTTTATGGTTGGCTAAATCATTCTCGGCCAGGAGTGAAAGTCGGGCGAAGTGGCGTTTTTAAAATGAGTGGCAATCCCCTTGACAAAGATGGTATAATCAAAACAAAGAAAAGAGAATCCAGCCAAAGAGGAGAGACGCGAATGAGCCGACCAAGCGCATCCGTGTTTGATGTCGCTGAATTCATTCTGGTGACCAAAGGTCCCCTAACTACCATGAAACTTCAGAAGCTTGTCTACTATAGTCAAGCATGGTCACTTACATGGGATGAGGGTCCAATTTTTCCTGAGAAAATCTTAGCTTGGGCCAACGGCCCCGTTGTGTATGAGCTATTCAAAAAGTTTCAGAGACAATATCAAATTTCGACCACTAAGATTGGGGATCCCAATAAATTGAAGCCAAAAAATATAGAAACGATTCGCGCAATCTTAGAATATTACGGCGATAAATCTTCCCAATGGCTCAGCGACCTAACCCATATGGAGTCCCCCTGGATAGATGCAAGAAGGGGCCTCGCTCAGAATGCCCGGGGTTGCAGAGAAATTACTCATGCTGATCTAGCTGAATATTATGGAAGTCTCGAGCCGTCCTCAAAGACTAATTGAAATCTAACAAGCGTCCCGCCCGGGGCTTTGAGCCTTCTTCAGAAAAGATACCTCGCACGAGAGCGGCAATCGATCAAATAAAAGACCTTCCTGTTGCTTGGCATATAAAATGCTTAGATCGGGAAGGTCGCTGGTGTTGGAAGAATATTGACACCGAAACGTTTTGGTCTGTTATCCAGTCTAAGCTCGGCAATTTTGAGACCATGAAATGGTCTGATATATTAGGTCCTCGTCACCACGAAATACCAAAAACTAAGCTTATTCCCGAGGCCCAACGACGATTAGAAGAAATTAGTCAGGATGATGTTGATATTCTCGTATCCCTACATCTTGATGGAAAGAAAATAATCTGGGGAATTAGAGAAAATAATATTTTAAAGATTCTTTGGTGGGACCCTAAACATGAAATCTGCCCATCTCCAAAGAAACATACATGATCCTAAGAGGTCGTTTTTTTCCCGAACGACTCCCGGTATATCAATTTAACTATCGGCCGGTATTTTTCTTTTAGCGCCTGGCCGTCCCGGCTGGTCCGAAAGGACGCGCCGATTGACGGACCGCGCAAAAGGTGCCTCATGATGAAGGACGCTGATCCTTCGGGGAAATTCTCATAATGGGACGGAAGAAAAGAAGGGGGGAAAATGAAAACTTTATTCTCTATCGTGATGCTAATCGTTTTTGGTTTAATTGCATATTTTCTATCTTCCTTTCTTCTGAATATCGCTGGTCTTCCCGGCGCATTCTTGGCCGGCAAGCGCGGCAAGAGTAGCAAAGGACGGTTTATCTTTGGATCAATCATGTGTGCGCTTGGTCAATCATACGTTTATCTTGCCTTCGTCGCTTTTATCGTGAATTGGACGATGGGTGCTGGAAGGCGAAATGATGTTGTCGGATTTCTGCTTTGGCCCTTTGCATTCTTTGCCGTTTTTATTCCTATGGTGCCGACCTTAGGGCAGGCGACGGAGGAAGCGCGGGAGCGAGGACGTGTTAATGCGCAGACTGAAGCCCTGCCTTTCACGTTCATCGTTGCATTTATAGGCTTTTTTGTATTTGCTTTCGCGCCAATCGTCATGAGGGCGGCTTGGGGCTGGGTCCCTTATATTAAGTAATTGTTTTTGGCGGCGCCACGGCCGTCCAGGAACGGCTGAAACGCTGACGCCTGACGCGCCCGCCCCGGCTTCGTCTTTGTCGATCGCTCTGGTTCACACGCTTTGCTGGCCGCCCGGCTCTGTTGGCTCCTCAGACTCGCCCCCTGGCTTGTCTGTCGAAGATTCCCTTGTGCGCCTGGTTGCTTTTTCATAGAAACGACGGACTCGGCTCTGAGCCTTTGCGGCCTCTTCTCCATCAAGAACGTCCCGTTTTAGCACTTCGTTGCTCAGGACTTGTGTGATCTCCTCTGGTGTGACAACCACACCGGCTGAGAGCTTCCGCAATTCGCGACGGATGACGCCAACGACCTCATCACCGAGCACAAGAGCGCCCAGAATAAACCGGTTGACCGTGAGAATCTTCTCGTGAAACTCCTCGCGGGCGTCTTTGACCAAACCTTCTTTGCAGAGGATGAAGAGTCTTTCCTGATGCTCTTCATTCTTCGGGTCAAGTTCGGCGAACGTGAACTCACAGACAAGATCATGGTCGATTGGCTTTCCGAACCGGATTTTGTAGACTTTCCATACCAGCCCGCTTGTGAGGATGACCCAGGGGATCCCTTCCCTGGCGCCATAATCAATGGTCTGACGCAAGTGGGATTCCTTGAGTCCGAGTCCGATTGCCTTCACCTCGATTAAGAATTCGACCTTGTTATCGAGCTTAATGGCTAGGTCGCAGTAGGTTCCGCGAACGGCGAACTCGCTGGTGACTTCTAGATATTTGTCATATCCGAATACTTCCGCCAGCATATCCTTGATAATGGAAACCGTGTCAGATTCGTTCACGTCTCGATCTTTGGCAAGTTTGAGTACTTGCTGAAACTTACCAATTGATCGCGCCAATCGATCGCTAACTCGTTTCGGTACCATCTTTGCATCCTCCCTTCTTTTCTTTTCCTCTTTCAGTCCAACACTTCATAAAGGATTCGATCCGCGGCATCCCCGGTATCCTTCAGGCTAGCCGTAGCTTGAAGCGGCATGATCCGTCCGAAGCTCAACGTCCAGGACTTCGCCCGTCATGATGTTTCTGATTTTCATGATTCCTTCCTCCCTTATTTTAATTTCCATTATACAAAAAAAATAAAATCTAAGGAAGGGGAATAAGAGTATAGCAAGTTGTAACAGGTTGTAATATGATTGAGATCATCAAAGAACTTAAAGACATTATGAAGGAAAAACAAATCAGCCCAGAGACGGCAGCTCTCTTAATCGGAGTTCATGGCCGCGAGATCCGGCGCTGCCTCGGCCAGGAGTCTTAGATGCCAAAGGCTGAAATTTACACATGGGACGGGATGACGGCGAGAATCCTTAGACGCCGGCCGCCGGGAGGGATCAAGCCCAGAAAGAAAAAGTCAAATAAAATTTCTGATAAAGGGATCACCCGTCTCACCAAGAAACAGCGCCGGGCTCTTACGAATTACATGGAGCAGGGATTTAGAAACAAAAGGAAAGCTTTGGTTGGTGCTGGATATTCGGGACTTAATCCGAGTCGGGACATGAAAAGACTTATGACCAGGAAGCCGATCATCGTTGAGCTTGAAAAGAAGGGCATTAATGATGAGAAAATTGCCCAGGTCATGGCCGATGGTCTTGAAGCGATGCACCCGATGAGGCCCAAGTTGCCCGACCATCATGCCAGGGTGAAATTCGTCTCTGAAGCAAACCGAATCCTAGACAATTACCCGGCGACAAAGTTTCAATCTGAAGAAAGAATCATCACCATAACCCTCACTGGGGACGATATAAAGGCGCTCCGGGAATTCAATGAGATGAGGAATAAGGATGCTAAAGATCAAGGCGCTCGCTGATCTTCCTCGGGATCTCCAGTTTTAGCGATTTTATCCTCAATTTGTCCACACGGAATTTAACGAAGAATCGATTTAGCCAGATCGGCCGCTTGAGCCGTTGACAGGCATTTGGAACGGCGTTATATTACCCTCGGAGGGAGGGAATCTAAATGAAAAAGAATGTATTTTTGTTATCCTTATTTTTAGTCCTTTTTTCAGGATGATGGGCAAACAGGCAGCCGAGAAGACATTGAAGATCCCGGGCGTTATGCGGCGTTATCCCAAGGCCGCGGGCCTGGAAATGAAGCGGGGACATTCACCGGTCATCCCGTACGCCATTCGGCAGGAGAGACCTTGAAGCGAATCTGGATACCCCAAATTATCGCTAGCGGAATGCTTTTGTGGGCACTCAATCCCGAGAATCAATACGGATACTATGTCTTTCTGCGCTGGGTCTGCTTTGGAATCTTCGGTTTTCTGGCAACTCAAACACTCGCCAATAAAATGCAAGGTTGGACTTGGGTCCTGGGTATAACGGCCCTGATTTATAACCCAATCTTTCCTGTTCATCTTACAAGGGGGATTTGGTCGGTGGCAAACATAGTTAGCATCGTAATTGCAATCGTATCTATATTCCGTTTGCCGAATACGAATGAATCGAAATTGAAAGGGAAAAAAGAGGAATAAAAGACTGACGAAAGTAAAGTGTCAGTTTAGATCATGCGATTAGATTCCAATATTTAGGAGGGGGAATTGCCATATGCAATTAATGGATTTGGAAGTGCGTATTACGGCCGAAATGAAGAATGGCCGGACGGGTCATATATTACAACTGAATGGTTCACAATAGCCTGGATTCCGATTCTCCCACTAGGATCATACAGAGTCCGGCCAGCTAATAAAGGAAAGGGTCATTTTTTTCCACCCGGCTATTCTCAAGAATATTATTCTGTTCGTGTTCCTTTAGACAAAAAACATGTCATCAAAGTTTATAAAACCGAAAGTATTTATGTGGGAATAAGTTCGGTTTTGTTAGCCTTCTATTTCTTTTTAAAATAGATGAGAACAGTCTGACTGCAAAAAAAATTGCAAAAAAGAAGAATGGGGCGTTGTCTGAAGGATTTGTACCAAGATTCAAAGCCCCAGGTCATGAAAATGGAGATTCAGTTCGATGCATTATGAAAGAGGATAATGGAAAGGCAGTTAAATGCTCATGTCCCGGATTGAATATCAGGAAGCCACCGGGCTGGAAGTCAATCAGGAAGGACCAGAATAAATTTTATCCGGTGTCAAAAATGGCGTAACGTGAAAAAAGATTCTGTTAATTTTATCCATCCCGTCCTGGCGGGCGTTTTAGTTTTAGTAAATATGTTCTATCCTAAAGAGCAATCCTTCGCTTGGGCTCTCGGTGGTTCAATAGTGTATTTTGCCGGCGGATTAGTTTTGGGGATCATAGTAATAGGGCTATTTATGTTTTTTTATAATTTGTCCAGGCCGAAGAATGAAATAAGAATATCTACGCCGGAAAGAATAACAGCGGGTTTGATTTGTGCAATTATTTTGAGTTTCTTGATTAAATAAATTCCATAATGACCAGGATCAAATATCAGGAAGCCGTAGGGTTGGAAGTGAAGCGGGGACGTCCGCCGGCCGCGCCGCCGCCATCGAGGGCCGACCTGGTCAAGCTTTACGTCAAGGAAGCCCGCGCTGTCCAGGATGTCGCCGCCAGGATCGGGCTTCAGGGACGCGGCTAAGGCGAAGGACGCGAAAGGCACGGCCAAGGGACATGGATAATCAAAAACAAATCGATTCTAGCGCGTCCTACACGGCGCCGGCGGCAAGGGCGAGCCTTTTGAGGCCTTGCAGGGCGGTCCTGGACCCGGATCTATGGACGCGACGAAGGGAAAGGGTGGGGATGATTCAAAACCATCGTCTTCTAATATTAAGAAGGAGGATTCCAAATGTATGAATCGGGTAACTCATTTGTAAATATTTTGGCACTTATTCTAGGAATCTCATTCTTGCTCCTATACTGGCTCCTGACTGCAACGATTATCCACAAAACAGGATACCATTGGGCATGGGCTTTTATATTGTTTGTGCCATTAATCAATTTGATTTTCTATGTCATTTTCGCTCTTAAAAAATGGCCCATTCAAGAAAGATTAGAAGAATGTCAGCGAGAGAACCGTGAAATACAGAAAGCTTTAATGGGAAGTATACAAAAAACTGGACAGCCTGAATCAATAGGGCCTTACAGCTCTTCCGAAGGAGAAAAAATGCGATTAATAAAAATTTTGTCTATCATTTCTTTTATTGTGGTGCTCTCTTGTTTTTACGTAGCCAGTTGGAATAATAAAACGCAATTTGAGACTCTTCAGGTCGCAAAAGGATGGCTCCTCATCGCGGGAGCGTGGATTGCCCTACAGTCAATAGTCACACTATTCCAGATAGCCAAGAAGAAGACAAGTGAGAGAATCGAATCGTTGGAGAAGGAGGTTCAAGAACTGAAGCGAATTCAAAACTCGAAAGGATGTAAAGATACGTGAAAAGCATGGGCGCCGAAAATTGATGACGCGACGCAGGACGAAGAAAAGCGGGAATAATTCTCACATGGCCAGGATCGAATATCTAGAAGCGCTAGGGCTGGAAGTGAAGCGGGGAGCAGATTAGGAATACACCTAGACCTTCCACGTCAGAGCTAAGTGTTCGATAAGCCTGTTTCATATATCTGATACTTTTTAGAGCATATGGGGGTTTGAGCGATTGTGAGTCCCCGAAGGAATTTATATGTTTCGCGTTTGACATCCTCATTATAATCCATTACTCTTTTTAATGGTTGGATGGGAGAGAATATTAAAAAAGTCTACGATCTATTGCCAGGACCAATTGGATAATCCTTAATAATTTAATAACAAGCAAAAGGAGGGGACAATGACCCTTCAGAAGTTCTGCAGACGCGGAAGAATTATCCTGGCCGTTTTCGCGATTCTTTCGTTTATCTCCGTTGTTCCTGCGTTTTCCCAGCAGCAAGGGGAGAAGCGGCAACTCGTCGACATGAATCTTCCCCTTCAATGGACGCAGGGATATACGCTCATTCTCCTGGACGAAAAGGACCTCCATGCCGTGAATGATGCCAAGGAATATATCGAGGAAAGTGGCGGCTCGATCGCGATCTATTCCAACGCGAAGGCCATGCTCGGATGGGTCCCGCGGACGATCGCCCCTTTCCTTGTCGGCAAGCACGGAATCACTTCCATTCATTACGAGCAGGTCGATGCCGATGCCCTCAATGCCCAGGACGAAATCTCGTTGTCCTTGGTCAATTTTTTCAATTCGGTTGTTACGGGTGAAGTAGAGCGGCAGTATCATTCCCTCCGTTGGCAGGGGGATCCGCTGGTCAATGATGTCCTCGAGCATCCCTTTGTCAACCCGGCCGAGGTCATTAAAAATCTAGAGGACAAGCATATCGCATGGGATGCCGAGTTGGTCCGGACCACAGCGAACGGCGGCGTTTTTTCGGGTTATTCCGATTCCATGAAGGGCACGATCGCTTGTTGCCTTTTTTTCGTCGAAAGTGACGGTACGATCGACAGTAATCGATATACGTGGACGACTTCGGCCAGGGATCATGTCATCAATCAATGTCTTTCGGGGGCCTCCTGGTGGGCAAGTCAAGGGAGCTCCAATGGCGTTTCGGTCTCGTTTTATATCTTTTATTATTCACCTGACAGTTCGGCGATGAAGCAGGGCTATGAGCCCATTCTACATAGTGCTTGGGATGCTTATCTATGGATTAATGCGGTCATGGCCAATTTGGGGTTTTCTTCTGGATCAGACGTTGAACGAGTCACGTCCTTTAATGGCTGGATGAAAAGCTGGGCGGGTACCAATTGGGCATATTCATGTTTCTTCGCTTATAATCCTTCGGGCGCTCCCTCAACCTTCACCGACGGCTACTTTGCCTATGCCTGTCTGGGCGGTCCCTTTATCCAAATGTTATATCGAAATGATGGTTGGTCCATCTATGACATTTGGAGCATTTTCGCTCATGAAACGGGACATATTTTTTGGGCCTGCGATGAATATTATCAGGCCGGCTATGGAGGATGCACGAGTTGCGCTCCATGCAGCAGCTTTCGGCCCGTGACGAACGGCAATTGCGAACATCCGAGCTGTAATCCCGGCGGTTCCGTCCCCTGCATGATGAGACACAACAGTAACGCCTTGTGTTCTTATACAAAGGTCCAAGTGGGATGGCAGACACAAATATTGACAATCCAATCCAGCTCGGGGGGAACGACGAGCCCGACACCGGGGTCATATACATATGATTACTATAGTAGTGTGAGCGTCACAGCCAATCCGGATATCAATTATGAACTTTCCAATTGGTCCGGAGATGCCTCCGGGACAAGCAACCCCATAACCATTCTTATGGATCGGGACAAGACGATCAAAGCCAATTTCCGCCGGAAGCCCAAGCTGACCATTCAGGCGGGCACCCACGGCACCACCAATCCCAGCCCCGGCGTTTATTATTACGCCACCGGCACGGTGGTCCAAGTCACAGCTGTTCCCGATACGTATTGCGTATTTATCATGTGGAGCGAGAGCGCGTCGGGAAGCGCAAATCCGGTGTCCCTGACCATGGACAGCGACAAATCCCTCTATGCTCATTTCCACTACATCTATGCGCCCATCGCGACCGGGCGAAAGGTGCTGAACCGAACGTTCTCGCAAGCGGAATACATCAATATTCTGTCCTGGCAGGCTAACCCGTCCAACGACGGGTTGGACATCACCAAATACAGAATCTATCAGATGATCGGCACTACGCCCACCCTGCTAGTTGAGTTGGCGTCCAGCAAATTAGAGTACTACCATCGTAAGGCGGGACAGCCCAGCATTCAGTATGCCATCCGGGCTGTCACGAGAAGCGGCTGTGAAGGCGCGCCAGCCCTGGTCACCGTTCAATGAAAGGAGCAACCATGCTTAGAAAATTAGGAATCGTCCTTGTTTTGTTATGGGTGCCCCTGGTCCTCCATGCCCAGCAGGCCACTGTCAACGAGAACGCCCCGGCGCCGCCAAAGGAAAATACCCTATCGATGTTTGTGGGCCGTTTCGGCTATTTCTTGGCTTCAGATTCAGCGTTTAAGCCCATCTATGGAAATGGCGTTGTCTTCGGCGGCGAACTGCGACTGGGAGGACGGCGGATTACGGGCTGGCTTGAAGGGAATTATCGCGCTCGAACAGGCAAGTTTTCCTTTACGGGCGAGCAGACGAAGGTCAACGTGCTGGCCATCGAAGGCGGAGCGCTCTACAAGATCAAGTCTAGCAATATAATGCCCTATGTCGGAGCGGGCCTCGGATATTACATGTACAAAGAGACCAATCAGCCGATCGGCGAGGCCAAAAAAAGCAATATCGGTTTTTGCGTCGTGGGTGGCGCTTCCATGCGGGTTCTCAAGAGCCTGGCGCTGGACTGTCGCATAAAATACAGTACGTGCAGCATGCAGCCGGCCGAATATAAGATCAACATTGGTGGTTTGACCTTTGGTCTTGGAATAGGTTTAAGTTTCTAGATCGGATCGTATTGCTGAAAAAATGGCTTGATGAGTGGTACAGTTGGCACCGAAGTATGTAGTAGATTGTGGCGGGGAAAGCCGGGTCATCGCCGACCTTCCCGATAAAAGGAACGCCATGACGGCGAAAAATTAGCCTCAAAGGACGAAGGAAGGCGGGAATAATTCTCATGGGCCGGATCAAGTAACAGGAAGCCATCGAGCTGGAAATCAGGACGAAGACGAAGGTCAAGCGGATTGATATCATCCGGGCGCTTATCGCCGGGCTTATGCGGTTCGGGATGGACCTTTCGACCTTCGGGACGGAAGAAGACATCGCCGCCGTCCAGGAACGTCTGAAGGGCTGACGTTTGACGCGGGCGGCCTTAGATCGACGCGGGAGGTTTACAGCTTGCGGGCGAGGAGTCGCAATATGCGGCCTCTGGAATGGAACCATTCGCCCATTCCGGTCGTTTCCTCATAGAATACGATCTGCAAGTCCGACCAAGCCTTGAGTAGTG
>Ga0315289_10016893_pt1 | contig 10035 bp, 9 predicted proteins | sample YL17G11_40_MG_FD_203452 | JGI IMG/M metagenome (GOLD analysis project Ga0315289, IMG submission 203452) | Sediment microbial communities from Yellowstone Lake, YNP, Wyoming, USA - YL17G11_40 | ecosystem: Environmental > Aquatic > Freshwater > Lake > Sediment | place: USA: Wyoming | collected...
AGAAAATCTCGAGACTGCCGGCTGCGGCTGTGCTGTTTGGCTGCGTGGTGTTGCTGCTGGTCGGCTGCGATAAGCCCTTGCAGACAAGTGCAGTCTCGCCGGGGGATGTCTCTGTCAATGGTCTTGTACCGGAAGCCTTCCGAATTGTCCAGCAGGGTTTAGCGGACAATGACCCGCGAGTCAGAGCTAATGCCATCGAAGTTGTTGTGGCCACCAAAACGATTCCCCTGATGCCGAAGGTGCAGCGGCTTTTGAACGACCAATTTGTGCCGGTGCGGTTCCTGGCTATCATGGCTGTGGGAGACCTAAAGTATGCTCTGGCCGAAAAAGAACTAATGCAGCTACTAAAGGACAAAGACCAGAACGTGACAATAGCAGCGGCCTACAGTCTGACCAAGCTCGGCCGCCCGGAATATCTGAAGGTGTTTCAAAACGCCGTCACCAGTGACGACCAGACCGTCAGAGCCAACGCTGCCTTGCTGCTGGGCAAAAGCGGCGACCGCAGTGCGCTTACCCAGAAGGCCTTGTGGTGGACTCTGCGGCGAAAAGATTCCAATGACAAGGTCAGATTCCAGGCAGCCGAGGCTTTGGCAATGTTAGGCGACCAGACCATATATCCGAAGCTGTGGGCCATGCTGATAAGTGCTTACGCCGACGATAGGGTCGTGGGTATAAGAGCGATGGGTGCTCTGGGAACCGAACAGGCCAAAAACGCCTTGATTACTATGCTGGATGACGGCGTGCTGGAAGTTCGCCTTGCTGCGGCGGAGCAGCTCGGCAAGCTCCAGGACCCTATAGGCGAGCCGGAGGTCCTCCAAGTGTTTACAAAGAATCTTACGGCCGGCCTGGATAAAGAGAGCCTGGAGCGAGTCAACGTGCTGACAGCACTGGCAATAGGTCAAATCGGCACAAAACCTCTGACGAAATATCTGCCCCAGTTGCTGAAGGATGAGTCCGGCTTTGTCCGCATCGCCGCCGCCAAGGCGGTTTTCCAGTATGCGATGCGAAGATAGCTTGCGCAACGCCCGCCGTCATTTCCGTGCCCATTGTCCATTCGCAGTGTCCATTTTATTTGGGCTATTTGGCAAAAATAACTTGACCTTTCCTAACTTTAAGCGTAAAATTGTACTATGTACGCTGAAGAGCAAGACTTAGGCTGACATTCTGTAACTTTTGGCAAGTGAGGTTATCGGAACACTTTATGTGTTTGGTGTACCTTGCGATGATTTATCGGGCGTACGGCACGAAGTGTGATGAAAGTACCGGTTAGCGAAAGGAGCTTGCCTTGAGCACCCTTACAAAGATCCTGATAGTCTTGTTGACGGTATGTTCGATCTTTCTCTGCGGCCTGGTTGCAACCTACGTTGCCAACGCCGAGAACTTCAGGCAAAAATATGACCAGGCCTACACCGACCTGCGGGCCGCACAGGAGAAAGAAAGAAGTGCCTACAAACAATTGAGAGAGAAAATCGAGCAAACCGACCAAGAAAAGGCAAAGTTAAACGAGGAAATCGCCTCACACAAAATAAAGATCGGCGAACTCGGTGCTGAGCTTGATAAGGTCAACAGGACAAAAGACGAGCTGCTTGCGAGAGTCGACAGTTTTGCCGCCATAGTCGAGGGTTTCACCAAAACCAACGACCAGCAAGGACTGCTGCTAAAGAATACGATCGCCAGGCTGGAGACCGTCGAAGCGGACCTTATCAAAGAACGAAGCCAGCATAAAGAAACCAGCAGGGTTCTGCTGGAGAAGATGGCGATAATAGCGACGATGCAGGAACAAGGCAAACGCCTGGTCGAGGAAAAGACCGAGCTGCAGACCAAGCTGGATCAATTCCTGCGGCAGTACGGGCAGGTCTTCGCCCCGGCCAAGCCCGTCACACCGATAACAGCTAAGGCCCGACCGGCGCCGCCTGTCACCAGGGACATCGGCCTGAAAGGTCGCGTAAGGACGGTGGATTTGCAGAACAAAATGGCCGAAATCTCAATCGGCCGGGCACACGGCGTTAAGGAAGCGATGAAATTCCACGTCGTCCGTGGCGACAAATTCATTTGCGATATTCTGATTTTAGACGTTGAACCTGAAAAGGCCGTTGGCATCCTCGACCTGTTACAGCCGGAGCTGCCGCCGCAAGCTGGTGACCAGGTCAGCACTAATTTGTAGCAGGTCAAGGTGCAAAGAACTGTCCGACGGGCCTTAATAATTACTGAGGTCGAACGATGAGCCCTAACGGTCAAATACGCGGCCCAAAGGTAATCGTGCGTGACAACCTTTATACGGTGCTTCTGGCCGTAGCGGTCGCGGTAGTCTTAGCTACAGCCGCGTTCGTCGCCTACGAGTGCTACTCTCAATACGGCACATTTTTCAGGGTGCCGTAGCTAAAACGACTGTTGACGAAGATGCTCTTTGCTATATAAAAAATAGCCAATTCCCAAATCGAGAGGAGCACCCCAAAAACACCTTTGTCGAGTTTGGGCGGGTGAGAAAGGAGTCGAAAGTGCTGCTGGACACGATCTTTGGCTGGTTCAGTATGGATATGGGCATCGACCTCGGCACTTGCACCACGTTAGTTTGTGTCCGCGATAAAGGCATCGTGCTGAATGAGCCTTCCGTAGTTGCCGTCCGCAAAGGAACCAACATCGTTCTGAACAATGGTGAAGCCGTCGGTCTGGTTGCGCGCGAGATGCTCGGCAAAACGCCCGGCTCGATCACCGCGATAAGGCCTTTGAAAGACGGCGTGATCAGTGACTTTGAGATCACCGAGGCGATGCTGGGCTATTTTATCCGCAAGGTTCACGGACGGGGCGGCATAGTGAGGCCGCGCGTGGTTATCGCGGTGCCCAGCGGAATAACCGCAGTTGAACGCCGAGCGGTGATAGACAGCGCCGAACGAGCGGGGGCTCGCAGAGTCTATCTGGTTGACGAGCCGATGGCAGCCGGTATCGGAGCGGGACTTCCCATTACGGAGCCTACCGCCTCTATGGTCGTCGATATCGGCGGCGGAACCACCGAGGTAGCCATAATAAGTTTGGGTGACATCGCCACCTCTCAATCCATTCGCGTCGCCGGGGACGATATGGATGAAGCGGTCATCAACCACCTCAAAAGGACCTACAACCTGTTGATCGGCGAGCCGCGAGCTGAAAAGGTCAAGATACAAATCGGTTCTGCTGCACCGTTGGAAGAGGAATTAACGATGGAAGTAGCCGGCAGAGATACCATTTCGGGCCTACCCAGAAAAATCGTAATAACCAGCGAAGAAATCCGCGAAGCCCTGCGCGACCCCATTGCGGCAATCATAGAGGCGGTTACAACGACTCTGGAAAAGGCCGAGCCCGAGCTCGCCGCCGACCTGATCGACAACGGTATACACATCTGCGGCGGCGGGTCGCTGCTGCGGGGAATGGACAAGGTTCTTGCCAACGCGACCGGCCTGAAGGTGCAAACGGTCGAGGACCCGCTGAGCTGCGTGGCTCGCGGCACCAGCGTCTACCTTGAGAATCTGGAGCTGTGGAAGGATACGATGGACCACAATGAATACCGATGGGAGTGAGGAGGGGCCTGGACAAAATTGACAATTGACAATTGAGAATTGAAGATTGCGTAGCCCCACGAAATGGCAAGGAAGCGAATCCGAGTTTCCAGACGAATGTTGTTTACCTGGTTTATGTTGGGTGGATTTATCTTCCTTTTTGCCCCGCAGAAACTGACAAACAAGTTTCAATTGACTTTTGCCCGCACCTTCAGTTGGCCCTTGAGTATCGGCAGAGGCATTTCGCTGGCCACGCGTGCGCGACTGGTCACCGACTCCGTGCCCCGCAGAGAGTTTGAGCAGCTCAAAAGTCATCTGGCCAACGTCACGCAGCAGCGAGATCAAGAGCACGGAAGGGTTGAACAATTATCGGGACTGCGTCTGCGGGCTGATTGGCAGCGCATGAATTTTGCATTGGCTGACATCACCCTCTCGGATCAATTGCCAAATGTGCTGGTGATCAACCGGGGAGCAGAAGACGGGCTGACGAAGGGACAGTACGTACTGGGCGACAACAGCATCATTGGAAGGATATCGCAAGTCTCGTCTCGCACCGCCCAGGTTAGGTTGTTTACCGACCTGGCGTCTAAAATACCAGTTAAGATTGCCGGATTGAACGTAAAGCGGGTGATGCAGGGCACCGGCAGCAATACCGCCAAGATTCACCAGCTTCAGATCGAGCACCCCGTCAGAAAGGGCGACGAAATCCTTGCCCAGAAAGAGCCTGGGTTTCTGGATACTCCAATGAAAATTGGCAGAATAGCACTATGCAAAAGGGACGAGCAAAACCCTATGGTATGGGACGTAACGGTCGAGCCGGTTTGTGACATCAAGGAACTTACCAGCGTCGTCATCATCGTGTCCAGCCCTTAATAAGATCGCAAATCCGGAGAAAAAATTCGGACTTACCTGCACCTCAGTTAGCGGAGCAAACATACCAGCGTTTGCCTCTTTGTGTGTTCAGAGCTTTGAGTCTCATAGTCAGGTTGTAGCTTCCGTGTTCTTTAAAGTATTGCTCCGACGCGTATGGAACTTCAGCCTCTTCAACCGGCTCGCTGCCACGCTCAATTGTCAATATTCGTGCCTTGCCAAAAACGTACTTTGCGTCGCCATCTCTTGCACATATTTGGGGCCAGTTATAGGATGCCGAACCGGGCCACAAGATGTGCATTTCCGCATAGTCTTTGCGATAGCGGGCATTCCAAAATGCCGCGGCCACATCCTGCGGTGACTCCGGCCACTTGTCCTGTTGAGCGATCGTGTTGGCAGCTTTCTTGAATTCAGCTTCAAATGAATTATCCTTTTTGCAGCCGGCGGTTATCACCGTAAGCACCACAACGCAAACCAGAATAAATCGCTTCGTCATGATTCTGCTCCATTGATTATATGATTCTGGATAAGAACCCTGCGTGCAGTATAACAGGCCGGCGGAAAAACACAAGAAAAACGAGATAAGCTAACACTGTAGCGCAACCTGATATCGAATTTGCCCATCATTCGGTCGGTCCGACGAACTCCGGGACTGCCAACAGGCGTATTTTGACTTGGACATTTCTCATGCCGGCCAGGGCTGTGCCCCAGCGATTGGTCAATTCCCTGATACTTTGCTCCAGCTCAGCTTGCCCTTGAGTGAACATCCCAAGTTGTTTTTGCAGCGCATCTCGGGCGTTGGTAACTGCGTCCAGGCGGTCTTTCAGTTGATCACAAGACTGGGTGAGTGTGCTCACTCTCTGCTGCAGCTCCTCCCGTGATTGAGCAAGTCCTGACAGATTCTGCTCCAGTTCAGCATTTGACTTGCTAAGGCCCTCAACCTCTTCCTGCAACCGGTCACGTTCCTGGCTGATTGCATTAACGCGCTGTTGGAGCTCCTCTTTTGACTGTAGAAGCTTATCGATGCGACTTCTGAACTGGTCTGCGGCATTGGTGAGTTCTTTGACCTGCCGCTGTAGATCATCACGCTGCTGGGTAACAGAAACAATTTGCGACTCGGCTGTTTTAAGCAAGTCTGACAGTTTCGTCATTTCAGCGTTTAGCCAATCTCTTTCAGTGCCGCTTCTCTGTAAGGCAGCCTCCAACTCTTGCACCTTCTTTTCAAGTACAGCTTTGGCCTTTGCACTGCGGCCACAACCCGTAAGAGCAACTGAGCAGCTCAAGGCAATCAAGAGTGCGAGAATCACCTTCCACTTCATCTTTAGCCCCCTTTCCGCTTGCATTCCCTTGCAGCTAAGGCTTGATTGTGAACCCCTATGTGCCTCCTCCCTTCGCTTATTGAAGGGTGCTATGAAAACATTATACCATATCTGCTGTCTGTAAATCTACTGTGGAAACTACGTATTTTCGAGGGGGTGACCCTTATTTTTAAGCGAAAAACACGGGCGTAGAAATTTTTTTTGAAATGACGGTTGCAGGCGGAGAATTTCGTTACTCGTCACTTGTGCCTCGTCGCTCGATGCACGGGTACCGGGGTAATTGCCACTCCCAGACGGTCGTGGCTCTGTTAAGGTCGCGGGTTTGCGCCGCTTCCTGACGGGCGCGGCTCGGTTTTTGCTCTTTTCACTTTATAACTTGTGCCGATTGCAGTTAAAATCTGGCTAAGATTTGCGATTGGTATAAGGATGCCATAATGCGTTGGTTTCGGTTCGCAGTTGTTATTGTGGTCGCGACCGTGCTGCAAACCAGTCTGGTTGACGTCATCGCCGTCACTACCGCTGACATCAAGCCTGATTTGTTGTTAATCCTTTTGGTCTTTTTTGCCATTCACGGCGACCGCACCGAGGCGGTGATTACTGCCTTTGCCGCCGGTTTTGCTGCGGATATAATCGGCTCTACGATGGGGCCACAAATAATCAGCTTTGGTCTTTTCGGCACTTTGCTGGCCGATTTGCACCGCGTGATCGCGCTGCGAAAGATGTCTTATCAGGCCCTTGGCATATTTGTAACAGGATTTCTGACGTCCGCGCTGGCCGTCTTGCTGACGTTCCTTAAGGCTGAGCCGGTCGCAGCCAACGCGTACACGAAATTATTTTGGACGCCGCTATACTCAGCGATATTAGGCCCGTTTTTGTTTCTGCCCTTGAATTGGGTGATGCGTATGAAAGGACGGCGAGGTAGAAGGTATTAAACCCTACACGGTTTATATTTAGCCCCGCAATCCTTCGACCAGGCTCAGGACAGGTTTATTGCGGGGTTTTGAAACAATATGTACGACAAACGAGTCAAAATATTCGTCATCGTAATCGGATTGCTTCTGCTGGTCTGCGTGCTGCGCCTCGTACAGATGCAGTTGCTGGCTGATTCGTCCCTTCAGGATGCTATCGCCGAGCTACAGCAGGGCAAGGCTCATCAGCTAAAAACCGTCCGAGGCAGAATCCTCGACCGAAAGGGCAAAGTATTAGCTGTGGATGAACCGCGATTCCAACTGTGCATAGAATATAAGCTGAGCCGCTTTCTGGACCAGCGCGTCGCAAGAGCAAGACTATTAAGAGCAGCCAAACAGAACAACGCCGAGGCCGCGCTGCCGAAAGTTCAGAAGGAGCTGCAGGCAGGCCTTGAGAATCTGCAGCAGGTAATCGAGAAGTGCACACGCTTTGGACACGAGCGGGCGGAGATCGAACAGAAAATCAAGAACATTAATGATCGAATGTGGAATCTGCGGACCTTTGTGGCCTGGGTACGAAATGGCCCCGACCCCAATATCGTCGACAAGTACGGAAAAGAGATAAACAGTGTGCCGTTGTCGGAGGCGATAGCAGATTTTGCGCGGAAATTCCCGGACGAGGATGAACGACTTCTGCTTGTCGGCAAGGTCGCCGATGTCACTGAGATGGGCACAACACAGCCGCTCCTGGAGCTTGAAACAGACGATGACATCTTTGCCGCCCAAGTAGAATTTCTGGATTTTGACGCTGTTGAGATTCTGCCGGGAGCACGGAGGTTTTATCCGTTCGGCTCACTATCCGCCCAAACGATCGGCTGGGTAGGCCCGGCAACAGGCAGCTACCGGAACCTCTTTGAAAACGATAGATTGGCCAGCTATCTGGAGGATGAAGTCTGCGGAAAAAGGCCGGGCGTCGAGTACGTTTGCGAAGCTATACTGCGAGGAAAACGCGGCGAGCTCGTTTACGACATAGACCGCCAGTTGATAAGCCGCACGGAAACCCAGTTCGGCAAAGATGTCACGTTGACGCTGGATATTCAGCTTCAGCAAAGGATAGAAAACTATCTGGCCAGCTATCCGCACGACCCAAATTGCGGGCCGGGAACGGCGGCAGTCGTTATTGACGCAGGCACGGGTGACATCCTGGCGTTAGTTTCCATGCCCGTGTTTGATTTGAATCGGGCGAGGTTCGACTATGACAGCCTAGTCAAAGATTCCAATGAGCCGTTGATAAATCGAGCGATATGTGCACAATATCCGCCTGGCTCGGTTATAAAGCCCGTGATTCTTATCGCTGCTCTTGAGTCGGGCAAGATTACGCCGGACGAAATCATTAATTGCCCGGCCCAAAAGGCTCCCACCGGCTGGCCGAGTTGCTGGATTTACAATAGACACCACATCGGCCACAGTGACAACTGGTCCAACAATGCCAGGAACGCCATAAGAGGCAGTTGTAATATTTATTTTTCGCAGCTTGCCGACAGAATCGAGCCGCCCACCCTGCAGCAATGGCTCTATAAATTCGGCTATGGCCGGACGATTCCAACCTTCCAGATTCGCAACTCGCAATCCGACATTCGAGGTCTGAGGCAGGCAGCCGGGCAAATTTCGTCTCTCGTCCCTCGTCCCTCGTCTCTCGCGGCACGGGGCCAGGGTCACGAGCCGCTGGATTTGCCGCCTCTTGCGGAAACTGAACGCCGGCTGTTCGGCATAGGCCAGGGCAACTTGCGAGTGACGCCTCTGCAGGTGGCAAATGCGATGGCGGCTATCGCCAGAGGCGGCGTCTTCAAGCAACCCAGGCTATTTCGGGAAATGTCGGATTTAGAGTGCCCTGCCACGAACCTGGAACCTGAGCCTCTCGGCATCTCGCCGCAGACTTTGGAGGTAGTCCGGGACGGCATGTATGCGGTGGTGAATGAATCCGGCGGAACCGCCTACAAAGAATTCGCCCATAGCGGCCTGCCCGAGCAGGGCGTACAAACCTATGGCAAGACCGGCTCAACAGAAGCCCCGGAGGTCGCCTGGTTTGCAGGTTTTGCCAAAGATAATAAGGATCGAAGCATCGCGATCGCCGTTGTTGTAGAAGGCGGCCAGCACGGCTCAAGCGATGCGGCGCCGTTAGCCCGCGACATCATTCAGTTCTGCATCGATGCCGGCTATATCGGGAATTCAGGGTCTTGAATCAAAAAAACTCAACTTTTTCTATAAGTTCCTTCTGTCATAAAGACCTTATGCACGGTTACCGCCACTCCTTTTTCTTGCTCGGCCATTTCCGCCGAGGCAAGTTTGGCTTGCCCGATTGCGACCAGCTCGTCTTTCAGTGTCATCACCGCTGCGAGGTCCCCTGCCTGAATGTCACTATGTAACTTTGACACGCCCGGCAAGAATAGATCGCAGCCGTGACAAACTGGATCAACGGCCAAATCGTCAATCCATATTTTCGGCAGATGTCTGACGGCATTTTCTATCGGCTGGACCACTTCTCTCATAGCCTCTTGGTCTGCTTGTTCTCGCCAGCGATGGTATGCATCTGCCAATTCTTCTAATGAACACAAGCTGGACTCGTCAAAGCACCCGGCCTTTGTTCTTCTCAATTCGGTCATGTGCGCTCCGACGCCGATTTTCACGCCCATGTCGTGAACCAGTTTTCTGATATATGTGCCCGCCTGACAGCCGACCCGAAAGAGCACATCCTTTTCCTGCACATCGAGAATCTCCATATAATAGATATTTCTGGCTCGTGTTTGTCTTTTTACCCGCGACTTTACTGGAGGCATCTGTTCGATGACACCTGTGAAATCGGCGAAGACTTCCCGGAGCTTTTTCTCTTCCACCGGTTTGTGTATGTGCATTTTGCAGACGTATTCTTTGCCTGCAGGAAGCAGTGTTTGCAGTATCCGTGTCGCCCTGCCCAACGCTACCGGCAATACACCGGTCGCCAATGGGTCAAGAGTGCCGGAGTGACCGGCCTTTCTTATTTGGAGTATTCCCCTGACACGGTCGACGACGTCGTGAGACGTGGGGCCTTTCGGCTTGTCGACATTTGCGATACCACACTTTATTAGCTCAGGAATTGGGCGACAGTTTACATCCTCACCGAGGTCTGGATCGCTGCTCGCTTCTTTCCTGATTATTATCTCCCGTTCTATGTTTTCAAAAGGCAGTTTATTGGCCATAAGCTGAATTCTACGCGCTATTTGACAGGCCCATCCCCAAGCTGCGCTTGGGGCTGCCACACGTTCCGGGTCAATTGCATTGGGTGGCAGCCTCAATCCGCCGTCCGTTTGGCGGATTGGGGATGGCTTTTTCCGTGCCGGCGACGGCTAAACGCCAAGCAACCCGCCG